>ENA-UOIY01000333-UOIY01000333.1-human-gut-metagenome-genome-assembly--contig:-P114-NODE-333-length-79069-cov-8.211140_pt1 | contig 79069 bp, 77 predicted proteins | sample MGYA00242335_ERZ723882 | MGnify/ENA metagenome assembly ERZ723882 | reverse complement strand
GGCTTTTGCTTATATTTGCCGCCGCTTGTATTTTTTCTCCCGCTCCTGTATAATAGACTGCGGCGAAGGGAGGTGCCCGTATGCGCTATTTACGCCGCTTAATCTGGTTTATCGCGTCCCGCCTGCTGGTGATTCTGCTGGTGCTGGGGCTTTTGACCGTGGCGTTTTATTTTTCCATGAACGCCACCAATATTTATATCATCATCAAGGACGGCATGGCCCGCCGCGCGCAGGTCATCATGATGGATGAGCCGGTCAGCCAGCTGGACAACTACTTTTCTTCCAGCTGGATTGCCCGCGACGACTGGCTGCAAAGCGCGCTCAATAACGTGGATCCCTACCGCGACTGCACGGTAACGGGCTTTGACCACCGCGTATCGTTGCAGCGCGTGTGGTGCTGGCCGTGGGATGATACCGCCAGCGCCGTCGTCACCGAGCGCATCCCCGCCATCGACGGCAAGTCCGCCTCGGGCACGGTGCCTGGTTGGCCTGCGGGCAAGTACAACGTTATCTTAACCAAAGAAAATGGCAACTGGAAAATCAAGGATATCACGTTGCTGGAATGGATACAAAATGATTGATCCCTCCCCCATCCTGGCGCTGGCTCCCATGGCGGGCATCACTGATTGGCCCATGCGCCTGCTGTGCGCCGAGCAGGGCTGCAATTATACCACCACCGAAATGGTCAGCGCCATGGGCTATCTGACTGCGCCTGATTCGCTCTATGTGTATCAATACCTGCTGGCCGTGCATCCTGACGAGCCGCGCCCGGCGGTGCAGCTGTTTGGACACCATCCCGATCTGATGGGGCAGGCCGCGCAAAGGCTGAGCGAGCTGGGGCGCTTTTCCGCCATCGATATCAACATGGGCTGTCCCGCCCGCAAGGTGACGGGCTCAGGCTCGGGCAGCGCGCTGATGCGTGACCTGCCCCTGTGCGCGCAGATTATCACCGCCGTGCGAAAATCCACCGTCCTGCCTGTCACAGTCAAGATGCGCCTGGGCTGGGACGATGATCACCTGTGCGCGCCCGAGCTTGCGCATATCGCCCAGGAGTGCGGAGCCGATCTGCTCACCGTCCACGGCCGCACGCGCGAGCAGCAATATGCCGGTCAGGCCGATTGGCAGGCTGTCGCGCGCGTAAAACAGGCGGTGCGCATTCCCGTGCTGCTCAACGGCGATATCATATCGGCCGATTCCGCCCTGCGTGCCTTGCGAGAGACAGGCTGCGACGGGCTGGCCATCGGCCGTGGAGCGCTGGGCAATCCCTTTTTGTTTGCGCAGATCCGTGCGGCGCTGGCCGGGCAGCCAGTCGTCTATCCTACCTTTGAACAGGTGGTGGAAACTGCCATCCGCCATGGTGAAATGATGCGCGCCTGGAAGCAGGAGCACGCCGCCGTCACCGAAATGCGCAAGCACATGTGCTGGTATATCCATGGTCGCCGGGGCGCGGCGCGCCTGCGCACGCAGCTGACGGCACTGGACAATCTGGACGACGTATACGCCCTTTTGCGCCAGTTTGCCCGCGAGCAGAGCGCTCAAAGTACGGAAAACTGCATTACCGGCTAAAAATTTTGCATTTTCCTGTTGACAAATCGATGGGAAAATGCTATTCTTTTCCCGCAATCCCGATTGAATCAGTCGGAATTGCAAGGAGGAACAAATTGAAGCTCTCAACCCGCGGAAAATACGGCCTGTACGCCATGGTTTATCTGGCGCAGAAGGCCGAGGAAGGGCCGCAGCCGCTGCGAGCTATCGCCCAGCTTGGGCTGCCCGATCATTACCTGGAGCAGTTGCTTGGCAGCCTGCGAAAGGCCGGGCTGGTCACCACCGTGCGCGGCGCCCAGGGCGGCTATCAGCTGGCCAAGCCCCCCGATCAAATCAGCGTCGGCCACATCATCGACGCCATGGAGGGGCCCCTCAATCTGTCGGAATGCGCCACGGAAGGCGAATGCGAATGTCCCCGCAGCGAGGGCTGCAAAACCCGTCGCGTATGGGAATATTTAACCGACAGCATCAACCGCCTGTTATACAGCATCACGCTTCAGGACATGCTTGAATCAAAGGAGATGAACGAATCTTGAACCGCGTTTATATGGATAACGCCGCCACCACGCCGGTATCCCCCGCAGTGCTTGAAAAAATGCTTCCCTATTTTTCTGAATGCTACGGCAACGCCAACAGCATTCATTCCACCGGTCTGGATGCGCGCAAGGCGCTCAACGCCGCCCGCAAGAAGGTAGCGGCCGCGCTGAACTGCAACCCCGAAGAAGTGTACTTCACCTCCGGCGGCAGCGAAAGCGATAACTGGGCGCTCAAGGGCGTGGCCTTTGCCAACCGCAAGAAGGGCAACCACATCATCACCTCCGCCATCGAGCACCACGCCATCCTGCATACCTGCGAATGGCTGGAAAAGCAGGGTTTTGAAATCACCTACGTGCCCGTGGACGCGGACGGCCTGGTCAATCCTGCCGATGTGGAAGCGGCCATTACCGACAAAACCATCCTGATTTCCATCATGGCCGCCAACAACGAAATCGGCACCATCGAACCCATTGAGGAAATCGCCAAGATCGCCCATGCGCACCATGTGCTGTTCCACACGGACGCGGTGCAAGCCATCGGTGCAATCCCCGTGGACGTGCGTGCCATCGGCTGCGATCTGCTGTCGCTGTCCGGTCACAAGTTCCATGGTCCCAAGGGCGTGGGCGCGCTCTATATTAAGCAGGGCACGCGCATTGATAACCTGATCCACGGCGGCGCTCAGGAGCGCGGCCGCCGCGCCAGCACTGAGAACGTGGCGGGTATTGTGGGCATGGCGGAAGCCATCGAGCTGGCCACCGCCAACATTCCCGAAAAAGCAGCGCGCATCAGCGCCCTGCGCGATCAGCTGATTGACGGGCTGACAACGCTGCCCTATGTGCGCCTGAACGGCCACCGCACCAAGCGCCTGCCCGGCAATGTCAACGTGTCCGTCCGCTTCATCGAGGGCGAATCGCTGCTGCTGCGCCTGGATCTGGCCGGCGTGGCTGCTTCCAGCGGCTCCGCCTGCACGTCCGGTTCGCTCGATCCCTCCCATGTGCTGCTGGCCATCGGCCTGCCCCATGAGATTGCTCACGGCAGCCTGCGCCTGTCGCTGTCCGATACCACCACGCAGGAGGAAGTGGACTACGTCCTGTCCGTACTGCCTGGCATCATCGAATATCTGCGCGATATGTCCCCCCTCTACAACGACTTTATGGAGGCTCAAAAATAATGTACTCTGAAAAGGTAATCGATCATTTCAGCAATCCCCGCAACGTAGGCGAAATTGAAAACGCGGACGGCGTGGGCACGGTAGGCAACTCCAAGTGCGGCGATATCATGCGCATGTACCTGAAGGTGGACGATAACGGCGTAATCACCGATTGCAAGTTCAAGACCTTCGGCTGCGGCGCGGCCATCGCCACCAGCTCCATGGCCACCGAAATGATCAAGGGCAAAACCCTCAAGGAAGCCCTGAAGCTGACCAACAAGGCTGTTGCCGAGGCGCTGGACGGCCTGCCCCCCGTAAAAATGCACTGTTCCCTGCTGGCTGAGGAAGCCGTGAAGGCCGCCGTGGAAGACTATATGAAGAAGCATCCCGAAGCGGTGATCTGATCGCGCTTCCGGCAAGCCTATCCCGTTCCTGGAGGTTTACATGCCGGATATACATGGCAATATTGAAGGCGTGCGCAAAAGCACGCTGGCAGAACTGCAAACTTTATATGATTTCCCCATTGAACGGGATGAATACCTGCCCATTGAGCTTGCTCGCCTGATGGGCAGGTATTCCTGCGCTTTGAACAGGGAAATCTCGCTCTATATCACCCGCGACGGCGAGATCATTGATATCACCGTCGGCGATACCGCCAGCGTTCCCCTGTGCGATATCCGCCTGCGCCGCAGCGCGCGGCGGCTTTCGTGCGTGCGCTGCGTGCATACCCATCCGCGCGGCTCCGCCGAGCTGTCGGATGTGGATATCACGGCGCTTAAATCCCTGCTGCTGGACAGCATGTGCGCGCTGGGCATAAGCGCCGAGGGCGAGGTGACGGGCGTTCAGGCCGCCTTCCTGCATGAGCGAGTAAACGGTGAGCCACAGCCCGTATGCACGCCCATCCTCTCCCTGCGCCGCCTGCCGCAAAGCGCCTGGATGGATGAGATTGTTTTGTCCGATCAGCGCGTCATGCAGGGCGAGGACAAGGCCGCAGACGACGCCCCCGAACGCGCATTGCTCGTAGGCATTGAAAGCGACGAATCGCTGGACGAGCTGGCCGACCTAGCCGAAAGCGCGGGCGCGGTGGTTGTCGGCCGTTCCTTCCAGCGAAAAACGCGCCCGGATACCGCTACCTATATCGGCAGCGGCAAGGCCAACGAGCTGGCGCTGGATGCGCAGGCGTTGGAAGCCGATATCATCATTGTGGACGATGAGCTAACCGGCGCACAGCTGCATAACCTGGAGGATATCGTCGGGGTTAAGGTCGTGGATCGCACCACGCTGATTCTGGATATCTTCGCCCAGCGCGCCAAGACGGCCGAGGGTCGTCTACAGGTGTCGCTGGCGCAGCTGAAATACCAGTCCGGCCGACTGATCGGCCAGGGGCTGGTACTCTCCCGTCTGGCGGGCGGCATCGGCACACGCGGTCCCGGCGAAAGCAAGCTGGAAATCGACCGCCGCCGCATCCGTGAGCGCATCACCGCCCTCAAGCGTGAGCTGAGCGAGCTGGAAGGTCAGCGCGCCCTGCGCCGCCGCGCGCGGGAGCGCAACGCCATCCCTGTCGTGGCGCTGGTGGGCTACACCAACACAGGAAAATCCTCCCTATTGAACAAAATCACCGGTTCGGACGTCTATATAAAAGACAGGCTTTTCGCCACGTTGGACGCGGTATCGCGCAATGTGCGCCTGCCTGACGGCGGCGAATACCTGCTGGTGGACACCGTAGGCTTCATCCGCAAGCTGCCTACTGATCTGGTAGAGGCCTTCCATTCCACATTGGAGGAGGCCGCGCTGGCCGACGTGCTTGTGCTGGTCAGCGACGCATCCTCGCCCGATATGCTTGCGCAGCATGTCGTTGTGGAGCAAGTTTTACAACAATTGGGCGCAACTTCTCAGCCGCGCATTGACGTACTGAATAAATGTGATAAAATTGAAGAGGCGGATTTTGCGCCGCTGCCGCGCGCCATTCGCGTATCGGCCAAGACGGGCGAGGGGCTGGATCAGCTTTCGGATGCCATCGCGGCCATTCTGCGCGCGCGCGAATGTAAAATCAGCGTGCTCGTCCCCTTCGATCAGTATGGCATCGTGACGGATATCCGCGCCATGGGGCGCATACTGAGCGAGGAATACACCGATCACGGCACTCAGGTAACGGCCATGGTGGATGCCGCCGCATACGGCAGGCTCCTGTCCCGTTATCCCGCCGTATTTGCAGGAGAAGAAGGCTAAGCTATGCCCTTACAGCTGCTGTCACTGCTGATATCGCTGGTATCGGCGCTGTCCCTGTCGCTGGATACGCTGGGTCAGGCAACGTCCCTGGGCGGATATCTGGCGCTGGTTAACCGCGATTATGTGCTGGCCGCCGATTATGAGCCGGACGATCTGGTGCGCCCAAACGTCAAAGCCACCAATGGCAGCGCCATCCTGATGCGCAGTGAGGCCGCGGCGGCGCTGGAGGAATTGTTTGCCGCCGCCAAGGATGAGGCGGGTCTGACCCTGTACGCCGCCTCGGGCTATCGCAGCTACGGCACGCAATCAGCCATCTTTGAACGCAAAATCAAAAATACCGGCAGCCGCGAAAAGGCGCAGCGCCTGGTGGCTCCGCCCGGCGCCAGCGAGCATCAGCTGGGGCTGGCCATGGATCTGAAGGCCACGCCAACCAGCAACCTTTCCGCCTCCTTTGCCAAGACCAAGCAAGGCCAATGGGTCGCCGAGAACGCGCACCGCTTCGGCTTTATCATCCGCTATAAGGAAGAATGGACCGATATCACCGGCTATGCCTACGAGCCTTGGCACATCCGCTATCTGGGCAAGGAGCACGCGGCCATCATTTACGAAATGGATATCCCGCTGGAGACGTACATTGCCGCCCTGCGCGCGGCGGCGCTGAGCCAATACCTGGAGGAAGAATAATGCGCAAGCTGCTTTGTCTGGTGCTGATCCTGCTTCTCCCCCTCTGCGCACTGGCCGAGGGAGATCTACCCGCCTGGGATTACCCCATCGCGCCCGAGATCCTGCAGGATCCAAACGATTATATCCGCCTGGCCAACCGCGAAAACCTGCTGGATGGCTCCTATGTTCCGTCCGATTTGGTCAGGGTGACGGCCAAGCACGTCAGCGGCACGTTTCAGCTGCGCAAGGCGGTCAACGACGCGCTGCTTACCATGTTTGCCGCCGCCAATCAGGACGGCTGCACGCTGTATGTAAAAAGCGCTTATCGCAGCTATCAGACCCAGCGCACCATGTACTATAACCGTCTGGAAAAAAACGGCGGCAAGGATGACGGCTGGGTCAGCTATCCCGGCGCCAGCGACCATCAGACGGGCCTGGGCGCGGATATCCTGAACTATGCCTGGACGCAGAAGGACGGCATGAACGAAAAGTTCGCCCAGACGGCCGAGGCGCAGTGGATGGCCGCGCATTGCCATGAGTATGGCTTCGTCATCCGCTATATGGACGGCAAGCAGGATATCACGGGCATTTCCTTTGAGCCCTGGCATCTGCGCTATGTGGGGCCGGAATGCGCCGAATACATGATGACCAACAACCTGTCCCTGGAGGAATTCACCGCCGAGTGGCAGGCCTATGCGGCGCAGTTTGAGCAGCAGTCCGGCATGACGCTGGACGCCTACTGTAAGCTCCTTTCCGCCCCCAAGCCCGCAGTTGAAACCGGTGAGACGGGCGAGGACGGCGATACCGAAATTTCCATGTTTTATGATACAGATCACTGACGGAGGCTGGCGTGCGATACAGGATCTTTGCCCTTGCGGTGCTTTTCGCCCTGCTGTTTTCTCATAGCGTCCTGGCCGAGCAGGAGGCAGATATTTTATCCGATAGCGGCATTCTGTGCCTGGTAAACCGCGAAAAGCATCTGCCCAAGGATTACGCGCCGAGCGATCTGGTCAAGCCCAAGGTGGATACCCGCAAATCCAGCCTGCAGGAGCGCATCTATATGCGTGAGGAAGCCGCCCATGCGCTGGAGGATATGTTCAACGCCGCGCTGACCGAGTCCGCGCTCAAACTGCTTGCCGTTTCCGGCTATCGTTCTTATGGCACGCAGCAAGTGCTTTTCAATCAGAAGGCCGCTGCCGTGAGCGCGGCTACCGCCTCGCTAACCGTGGCCAAGCCCGGCGAAAGCGAGCATCAGCTTGGCCTTGCCATGGACGTACAGTGCCCCGATACGCTCACCCTGAGCAGCAACTTTGCGCAGACCGAGGAGGGGCGCTGGGTGGAGGAAAACGCGCACCGCTTTGGCTTTATCATCCGCTATAAGGCCGAATGGAAAAGCATGACGGGCTATAATTACGAGCCTTGGCACATCCGCTATATCGGCGTCGCCCATGCCACCGCCGTGCATATGCTGAATATCCCCTATGAAACCTACTACGAGCAGGTGATCCGCCTGCCCGAATATGTACTGACGCAGGGCAATCCCTATCTGCTTGCCGGCGCGGTACAGGATCTGATCAACGGCGATGAGAGCATCCTCGCCCTGCTGCCCGCCAACGCTCCGGATACCGACGCCGCGCTGCGCCGAGCCTCGCAGCGGTATCTGCCTGAGGATACCTCCTATCAGCAGGCCGTGTGGATGGGTTATCCTACCCCCGTGCCCACGCCCGAGCCGCGCGTGGATACCGACACCGAGGAATACTCCTACAGCCAGATGGAGGGCAAATAACCATGCGTTCGCTGCGCGATCAGCTTCGTGCCATCCAGACGCAGCCCCGGCAGGCGCAGCCTGCCGCCAAGCCGCGCCCGCAGGATTGCCTGATCCGTGAAACCCGCTTTCCCCTGCCAGGCCGCCTGTCGCTGCCGGCGGGGATTTTTCCGTTTATGCAGCTGGACGCGCAGCTGCCCGAAAGCCTGTCCCCCGAGTCGCTTTTGTTTTTGGATACCGAAACTACGGGCCTATCGGGCGGCGCGGGCACAGTGGCCTTTCTGGTGGGCGTGGGCGAAATACGCCGGCATGAGCTGATCGTGCGGCAATACCTGATGCGCGATTATGATGAAGAAGCCTTTGTGCTTCGCCACGTCCAGGCGCATTTATCCAGCTGCCAATTGCTGATCACCTACAACGGCAAGTCCTTTGATATGCCGCTGCTGGCCTCGCGATTTGTGATGCACCGCATGCGCCTGCCCGAGCTTTCCCATGCCGACCTGCTGCACGCCGCGCGCCGCGTATGGAAGCTGCGGCTGGGGCGCTGCTCGCTGTCGGCCCTGGAGGATAAAATCTATCATGAACCGCGCGTGGACGATCTTCCCGGCGCGGAGGTGCCGCAGCGGTATTTTGATTATCTCAAATCGCACGATATGTCGCTGTTAGAGGACATTCTGCGCCACAACGCGCAGGATATCGCCACCCTGACGCGGCTTACCTACACGCTGTCCAGCCTGCACGACAATCCGCTTTCAGCCGAGCATACGCAGGATATCTTCAGCCTGGGCCGCGTATGCGAGCGCGGCGGACAATTGGAGCGCGCGCGGGTTTGCTACCGCGCGGCGGACAGCGGCGTCATGAGCGCCCTGTGTCGTGTGCGCCTGGCCGATACCCTGCGGCGCGAACACAGCGACGCGGAGGCTGCGGCCATCTATGAAAAGATGATCGCAGCGCGTCAAGGCGGCGCGCAGCCCTATATCGCCCTGGCAAAGCTGCTGGAGCACCGGCTGCACGATGTTAACAAAGCAGCAAATATCGCCCGGAGGGGACTTTTATACCTGACCGACCGGCCCAGTCTTAGCCCCCGTGAGCAGGCGCAGCTGGACGATCTCACCCACCGCTGCGCGCGCCTGCTGCAAAAGCAAAGCCGGCAATCATAAACAGGCGTTGATCTTTCGCGCTTTGCATTGACAAAAGCAGGGAATCGGGATATGCTATTGTGCGATCAGGATGGAGGTTTGAAGTATGGGACTGTTTGACGGTATCAAAATCAGAAAGGCCATTATGCACCAGCAAAAGGGCGACCTGGCGCAGGCGCGCGCCGCTTACGAGGAGTTATACAGCCAGGGTGTCAACCTGTGCGCCTATATGCTGCCCTGGGCGGTCATGCTGCTGCGCGAGGGCGGCGAGGAAAACTATAAAAAGGCCAAGGAAGTGCTGGTAAAAGCACAGAAGGCCAGCGACCTCACCCCCGAGCGCCGCAAGGAACTGGTGCTGGATTTTGCCGTAGCCTGCTTTAAGCTGGGCGAGGGTGAGAAGGCCGTGGAGCTGCTGGAGCGCCAGCACCAGAAGTCGCCCAGCGGCGACACCTACGGCGCGCTGGGCTATATCTATGTGGCGCAGGGCGACGCGGACAAGGCGCTGGCCTTCAACGAACAGGCTGTAGATTACGACGACGAAGATCCCGTCGCGCTGGATAACCTGGCGCAAACCTATTATCGCCTGCTGGGCGATAAGGAAAAGGCGCTGGAGTATTTCACCAAGGCGCATGAATATAAGGAATCGCAGATCGATACGCTCTGGTTCCTGTCGCGCTACGATCTGGAAAAGGGCGATACCAAGGCCGCCATCGAAAAGCTGGAAAAGGCTGCGAACGGCCGCTTCTCCCCCCTCAATTATAAAACCAAGGCCGAAATCGAGCAGGAGCTTGCCACGCTTCGCGGATAATCCGCGCGCGTTCATCGCATACTATTTCCCATAAGCAAGGAGGGATTTTGTATGCGTAAAAGTCTGAAAACCATCCCCGCCCTGTTGCTGGCGGGGATTTTTCTGTGCGTATCCTGCCTGCCCGCGCAGGCGCAGCCCCTGGAAAGCGCGCCGCCTATCCAACTGACCGCGCCGTCCTATCTGCTGGCGGATGCTGAAACAGGCGCAATCATCTTTGAAAAGAACGCGGATACCCCGCGCCAGGTGGCCTCGCTGACCAAGCTGATGACCGTGCTGCTGGTGCTGGAACGGCTGGACAGGGGCGAAATATCGCTGGATGATACCGTCGCCGTATCCAAGACCGCCGCGTCCGCCCCCGGCTCCACCGCGCTGCTGGACGCAGGCGCATCCTATCGCGTGGAGGATTTGCTGCGCTCGGCCATCGTAGCCAGCGGCAATGACAGCGCCACAGCTCTGGCAGAGCATCTGGCGGGCAGCGAGCAGGCGTTTGTGCAGCTGATGAACGCACGCGCGGCGGAGCTGGGCATGAAGGATACGGTATACGTCAATTGCACGGGGCTGCCCGCCGCAGGGCAGCAGACCACGGCGCGCGATATTCTGCGCGTATCGTGCGAAATCTGCCGTCACCCGGCCTATTTTAACTATTCCTCCCTGTGGCTGTCCAATCTTACGCATCCCTCCGGGCGCGTAACGGATCTGACCAACACCAACCGTCTGGTGCGTTTTTATGCCGACTGTGATGGGCTGAAAACCGGCTCCACCAACGAGGCCAAGTACTGCGTCAGCGCCACAGCGCAGCGCAGCGGCATGCGGCTGATTGCCATCGTGCTGGGCGCGCCGGCCAGCCAGACGCGCTTTAACGAGGCGCGCGCCATGATGGACTATGGCTTCGCTACCTACAGGCGCACGCAGGTGATTGCCGCGGGCGAGCTGACGGGCTACGCCATTCCCGTGCGCCGCGGCGCGCAGGATACCGCGCCCATCGCGGTGGGCAAGGGGCTGTCCATGCTGCTGCGCGCGGGACAGGCCGATAAGCTGTCGGTGGAACTGAACCTGCCTGAATCCATCGAAGCCCCTCAGACAGCCGGCACGCGCGTGGGCGATGTGCGCGTGCTGCTGGATGGACAAACCGTAGCTGAGCTTCCCGCCGTACTTGCCCAGGATGTGCGCCTGCCCGGCTTTTTAGAAGGGCTGCTATTGATGCTTGATCACTGGCGCTGACGGCATTTTTCGACTGGCGCTGAGCGCATTTTTCGACGAAAACTTGCCAAATTCCCGCAGCTTTGATATAATGTTGCGGGAATTTTTTGTATGCGGAGGCTGCGCTGTGCTGGAATGGATGCGCTCGGATCCCCTTTCGTTTTTCCGCTTTATGCTCTATCGCGCCCCGGCTGTGCTGCTGGCGCTTATTCTGCATGAAATCGCACACGGCTATGTAGCCTATCGCTGCGGCGATCCTACCGCGCGCGATGCGGGGCGGCTGTCGCTCAATCCCCTGCGGCACCTCAGCCTGATCGGCACGCTGATGATGTTTCTGGCGGGCGTTGGCTGGGCAAAGCCTGTGCCGGTCAATCCCAACAACCTGCGCCATGGCCGCCGGGATGATTTTCTGGTGTCCATCGCGGGCGTAACGGTCAATTTTATCCTGTTCACGCTGGCCACCGTGCTGATGTGCGCGCTGCAGCGGCTGATCTGGAAGCCGGAGCTTTTTCGTCTTGGCGCGCCGCTGGCGACTCACTATGATTTTCTTTCCTTCAGCGGCGAGAATTTTACGAACATGCTCTTTTCCGGCGAATATGTCATCACCGAGGCCGCAGGCAGCCAGTATTACGGCGTACCGGTGGCCGAGTATCTGCGCGCTCCAGGGCTTTTGCACGTGCAGCGCTTTCTGGGGCAGCTGGCCCTGTGCAACCTGGGCATGTGCCTGTTTAACCTGCTGCCCATCCCGCCGCTGGACGGCTTCCACGTGTTCAACGATATCCTGCTGCGCGGCAAGATCCGCCTTACCGTCAGGGCGTTTCAGATCTGCATGGTGGCCATGCTGGTGCTGATGAACGCAACAGATTTCTTCAGCAACATCGTATCCAAGGGCATCGACCTGGTGCAAAACGGTGTGCTGACGGTGATCATGCGCCTGTTTGGCCTGTCGTAAGGGGGCGCGCAGTTGGAAATCACCTACCATCTCAGCCAATTTGACGGCCCGCTGGATATGCTGCTGTTCATGCTGGACAAGGCCAAGATCGATATCCGCGATATCTTCATCTCCGAAATCACGGATCAGTATATCCAGGCCGTGCAGAACTCCCCCGAGCTGGATATGGACGAGGCCTCGGCCTTTATCGCCGTGGCCGCGCGTCTGCTGGAAATCAAAAGCTACAAGCTGCTTCCCCGCCCCCCTGCCGAGGATGAGGAAGACCCCGAGGCGGCCTTCATCCGCCAGCTGGAGGAATACGCGGCCTTCAAGCAAATCGCCGCCGATATGCAGTCCTTTGAGCGCGCGGCGACGCATCTGTATCACAAGCTGCCCGAGGAATACCCCTTGCCCCCGCCGTCCTTTGAAATCACAGGCCTTACGCTGGAAGGGCTGATCAACGCCTTCGCCCGCGTCATGGCGCGCCAGGCGCAGGCCGATGACGAGCCCAAGGAGCAGCAGGTGCGCCGCATCATCCGCGATGAGCACACCGTGCCCATGTGCATGGCGCATATTCTGCGGCAGGTGCGCAAAGCGCCCGCGCGCTTTGAAACGCTGCTGAGTCCATCGCCCACGCGCGAGGAGGTTGTCACCCTGTTTCTGGCCATGCTGGAATTGCTCAAGCTGGGCAAGATCACCTTCTTTCAGGATGGCATCTACGGCGATATTTCGGTATCCTGCGCGTAAAAAATCATCAGGAGCTACGCATGACAGAGCTTGCAAAGATTATCGAGGCCATTTTGTTTGTATCGGGTGAACCGGTGCAGCTGGGCGCGGTCGCACGCGCGCTGGAAGTAACGGAGCTTGAGGTATCCGCCGCCGCGGAGGAGCTGGCCAGCGATTATGATTATAACCGCCGGGGCATTTGTCTCAAGCGCTTCGGCTCCCATATTCAGCTATCCACTCGGCCCGACTACGCGCCGCAGATCGAAAAGCTGCTGCAGCCTATCCAAAAGCAATCGCTTTCCCAGGCCGCGCTGGAAACGCTGGCCGTGGTGGCCTACAAGCAGCCAGTCACGCGCCTGGATATCGAGGCGGTGCGCGGGGTGAAGTGCGACTATTCCGTGCAGTCGCTGATGAACAAGGGGCTGATTGAGGAAGTGGGCCGCAAGGAAACGCTGGGCCGCCCCATCCTGTATGGCACAACGGATGCGTTTTTATCTCATTTTGGCCTGACTTCGCTGGAAGACCTGCCCCAGCCGCCCGAATCCCAGCAGGATTCTCCCGCCGAACCGCTTGTTACCTGAGCGATGCGGCGGTTTTTATTTTTTCAAGCCGCTTTGCAGGAATTTTTTGCCGTCTATCGAATATATAATATTGATATTTTTTGATTTTCATTTTGTTAGCATTCTCAATAAAGGAGCGAAACGGAACATGAAGAAAAAGACGTGGATCATCCTGGCGGCGGCTGCCGTCGTCGTCCTGGCCGTTGTCATTTGGCTGCTGTGCCTCAATTCCGGCCTCAAGCAGGATAAAAACGACCTGACCGCCCAGCTTGCCGACGCGGCCAAGACCGCCTCGCAGCTGCAAACCGATCTGGATGCCGCCAAGGCCGATATCGACGCGCTGACCAAGTCCGGCGAGGAAGCTGCCGCTCAGAACACCGCACTGCAAAGCGAGCTGGACGCCGCCAAGGCCGATATCGACGCGCTGACCAAGTCCGGTCAGGAGGCCGCCAGCCAGAATACCGCCCTGCAAAGCGAGCTGAACGCCGCCAAGGCTGCCGCCGACGCGCTGCAAACCGATCTGGACGCCGCCAACACCGATATCGCCGCCCTGCAGGCCGAACTTTCCCAGTCCCAGGCCAATGCCGATTCGCTGCTGAACGACCTGTCCCTGTCCGTCAGCAATGAGGGCGAATTGCAGGCCAAGGTATCCACGCTGGAAGAAAGCATCGCTTCCCTGAAGCTTGATATCTCCCGCCTGCAGGATCAGCTGGACGTAGCCAACAGCGATCTTTCCGCCGCCAAGACCGCCCACGCCGAGGCGCTGGGCAATTACAGCGAATCCTCCGTCAAGGTGGAGGAGCTGGAAAAGGCACTGTCTGAAACGCAGGTTTTGCTCACCCAGGCAAAAAACGAGCTGACCGACAAGGAAGCCCAGCTGAACGATCTGAATGCCAAGATCACCGCCGAGCAGGTCGCTCGCTCCGCCGCCGAGGCGGACGCCACAGCCGAGCTGGCAAAGCTCCAGGAAGCCGCCAACAAAATCGCGGCGCTGGAAATCAGCCTGAAGGAAATCACCGCCACCAAGGACGCGCTTGCCCAGCAGGTCGAAAGCCTGTCTCAGAAGTCCGCCGATCATGGCACGCTGATGGAAGTACAGAGCGCGCTGGACACGGCCAACGCCCAGATCGCCACGCTGAACGAGCAGGTAACGGCCCTCAATTCGCAGTTTGAAACCGTCAAGGCTGAAAAGGAGCAAGCTCTTGCTCAGCTGAAAGAACTGACCGACAACAAAGCAAGCCAGCTGGAAAGCCTGACCCTTGAGCTGGAAACCGTCAAGGCTGCCGAAGCCGCCAGCCAGACGCAGATTACCGAGCAGGCCGCCAAGATCAATGAACAGGCTGCGCAGATCACCGAGCAGCAGACCAAGCTCACTGCCCAGGAAGCTACGCTTGCCGAGCAGAACGCCACCATCTCTGCCCAGCAGGCGCAGCTTGCCGAGCAGAACGCCACCATCTCCGCCCAGCAGACGCAGCTTGCCGAGCAGAAAGCCGCCATCTCCGCCCAGCAGGCGCAGCTTGCCGAGCTGGAAGCAACCGCCGCGCAGAACGCCGCCGAATGGGGCAAGCTGCACGAGGTATGGGAACGCTGCCTGTCCGATGATAAGGATGTAGCCCAGACCGCACTGGATGAGCTGCTCAAGATGATCTACCAGGAGCGCTGATCACCTGCATATAAGAAACCGCAAGCATTCACGTGTTCGTATGAATGCTTGCGGTTTTGTTTTAGCGCTCAATCCAGTAGCGCTGCACAGGTACGCCGTCATCGTCAATTTTCTTTTTCAAAATGCCGCCGTTTTTTTGTATCGTCCGCGCCGAAGCCACGTTATCCCGGTCGCAGCACATCAGCACGCGGCGTATCCACAGCCGGTCGCACGCCTGCAACGCCAACGCAATCATTTGCGTTTCATAGCCTTTTCCCCGCTCACTGGGGCGAATGCCATCGCCAATGTGCCCGCCGTCATGCAGCAGCTTTTCAGATAATGACGAATGTTGACCGCGCCCACAAAGATATTTCGTTCCGTATCCAGGCAAAAGAACGTAGAATCCGGCACATGGGTTTAGTCCCCTTCCAGCACGTCCAAGCCATCTATATACTTTTCAAGGTCGTGATAATCGCATTTTCGAATAGCCCATGGGATAATCTTTTCCTTCGCAGCGCTCCATTCATCCATCATTTCAAATAGCTGCGGCGCGTATTTGTGCTCCATTTTCACCAGCTTCAGCACGCTCTCATTCCCCTTAGTAATGTAAAAGGGAGCGCCGCCCGCATTCTGGCAGGCAGGCGCTCCCTTTTTGCAATTTACAGAATATATCGATGCGTGTCGGTGGTCAGCATGATATCGTTCAGATGCTCGCGGACATAATCCGCCGTGATGTTCAGATACACATCCGGCATTTCGTCGCCGCCAGCATTGAAGGAGATATCCTCCAGCAGCTCCTCAAACACCGCGTGCAGCCGGCGCGCGCCAATGTCCTCCCCCGCCTCATTGGCCAGGCAGGCAGCCTCGGCAATGGCCTGCAGCGCATCCTCCTCAAAGGTCAGATGCACCTTGTCGGTTTCCAGCAGCGCGGCATACTGGCGCGTCAGCGCATTATCCGGCTTGCTGAGGATGTTCACAAAGTCCTCGCGCGTCAGGCTCTTGAGCTGCACATGCACGGGGAAGCGGCCCTGCAGCTCGGGAATCAGATCCGTCACCTTGGCCACATGGAAGGCGCCCGCCGCAATAAAAAGCATAAAATCGGTCTTGACCGGGCCATACTTGGTGCTGACCGTGCTGCCCTCCACGATGGGCAGAATATCGCGCTGCACGCCCTCGCGGGACACGTCCGGCCCGTGGCCGCCAGCGGAGCGGCCGGCGATCTTGTCGATTTCATCCAAGAACACGATGCCGTTCTGCTCGGCGCGGCGAATGGCTTCCTCCTGCACCGCGTCCTGATCGATCAGCTTTTCGGCTTCCTCGGCAATCAGGATCTTGCGCGCTTCCTTCACCTTGACGCGGCGCTGCTTGGTCTTGGGGGGCATCAGGCCGCCCATCATATCGCCCAGATTGATGGAATTGCCGCCCACCTCCAGTTCGGGCGTTTTTTCGGCTACCTCGATTTCAATTTCGGTATCCTCCAATTCGCCCCGGCGCAGCTGCTCGCGCACCTCGTCGCGGCGGCTGCTAAGGCGCTGCTTTTCCTCGTCGGATATGGTGTTTTGCTGATTCTGAGGAGCCAGCAGCATCTGGAAGGGGTTGTTGGAGGGCTTCTTCTGCGGATAGACCATCAGGTTCAGCAGCCGATCCTCCGCCAGCACCTCGGCGCGGGTATGCACGCGCGCCTCATGCTCCTGCTGCACCATGCGCACGGCGTTTTCCACCAGGTCGCGAATGATGCTTTCCACATCGCGGCCCACATAGCCAACCTCGGTAAACTTGGTTGCCTCCACCTTGACAAAGGGCGCCTGCACCAGCTTTGCCAGGCGGCGGGCAATCTCAGTTTTGCCCACGCCCGTTGGGCCGATCATCAGAATATTCTTGGGATAGATTTCCTCGCGCATTTCCTCGCTTACGCGGGAACGGCGGTAACGGTTGCGCAGGGCAATCGCCACAGCGCGCTTGGCCTCGTCCTGGCCGATGATATAGCGATCCAGCTCGCGCACGATTTCGCGCGGCGTCATTTCCTTCACAGGCATTGCGCGCCCCCCCTTATACTTCTTCCACAATGATATGGTCGTTGGTAAACACGCAGATAGAGGCCGCCACATGCAGCGCCTTTTCGGCGATTTCAGCGGCGGAAAGCTCGGTATTCTCCACCAGCGCGCGCGCCGCGGCCAGGGCATAATTGCCGCCCGAGCCGATGGCGCAGATGCCGTCGTCCGGATCGATCACCTCGCCCGTGCCGGAGATGATCAGCATGCTATCCTTATTAGCCACGATCATCATGGCCTGCAACTGACGCATGGCCTTATCGCCGCGCCAATCCTGAGCCAGCGATACCGCCGCGCGCTCCAGATTGCCGTTATACTGCGTCAACCGCTCCTCAAAGCGCTCGCACAGGGAGAAGGCGTCGGCCACGGAACCGGCAAAGCCCGTCACCACCTGATCGTTATAAATGCGGCGCACCTTTTTGGCGCTGTTCTTAAAAATGGTGTTTTCACCCATCGTCACTTGGCCGTCGCCCGCGATGGCGATTTTGCCATTGCGCTTCACGGCGCAGATTGTCGTACCCATCATAGCCATAGCTTAGAGCTTCCTTTCGTTTGGTTTCCAGAGATATTATAACCCTACTGTATAAACGCAATGTGAACAAGGGATATTGGCTCAATTGTCGATTTTCGCGCTCAGATCCCGCACAATCTCCAGCGCGCGCTGGCTGATCCTCTCATAGCGCATGGCCTTGTTGCGGATACGCTCGCCCAGAGGATCAATAATGCCGAAAGTCACGTTCATCGGCTGGAAATCATGGTTGGGCGCGGCGATATAGTGCGACAGCGCGCCGATAGCCGTGCTGGTGGGGAAGTCAACGGCTTCCTCCCCGCGCAGGCGGCGCGCCAGCGAAATGCCGGCCAGCAGACCGCTGGACGCGCTTTCCACATAGCCCTCCACGCCCGTCATCTGCCCGGCGAAGTACAGCCCCGGCCGAGAGATCATCTGATAGCTGCTGTCCAGCAGCCCTGGGCTGTGCAGGAAGGTGTTGCGGTGCATCACGCCATAGCGGGCAAACTCGGCGTTCTCCAGACCGGGAATCATGCCGAAAACACGCTTTTGCTCACCAAATTTCAGGCGGGTCTGGAAACCCACCAGGTTGTACATCGTGCCCGCCGCGTCATCCTGGCGCAGCTGCACGATGGCATAGGCCTCCTTGCCCGTGCGCGGATCAGTCAGTCCCACAGGCTTCATCGGCCCAAAGGCCAGCACCATGTGCCCGCGGCGCGCCATGCTTTCTACCGGCATGCAGCCCTCAAACACCATGTTTTCCTCAAAGCCGTGCACAGGGGCGGTTTCAGCGCTCAAAAGCGCCTCCATGAAGGCGTCATACTGCTCACGGTTCATGGGGCAGTTCAGATAATCGTCCCCGCGATCATAGCGCGAGGCGCGGAACACCTGCTCCATATCCAGCGATTCCGCCATCACGATGGGCGCGGCCGCATCATAAAAATGCAGCGTGCTCATGCCGGGCAGATGGGCGATGGTATCGGCCATCGCGTCGCTGGTCAGGGGGCCGGTCGCCACGATGACCGCGCCGTCTGGAATATCGCTGATCTCACGTTCTTCCACCGTAACGTTTGGATGATTGCGCAGCGTATCGGTAATCATGCCCGAAAAGCGCTCCCGATCCACCGCCAGCGCGCCGCCGGCAGGCACGCGGGCAGCATCCGCCGCGCGCATCACCAGCGAGTCCAGCGCACGCATTTCCTCCTTGAGCAGTCCCACGGCGTTCTGGATACGATCCGATCGCAGGGAATTGCTGCACACCAGCTCGGCAAACAGCGGGCTTTTGTGTGCAGGGCTCATCTTCTGCGGCTTCATTTCGTACAGCGTTACCGCTACGCCGCGCTTGGCCAGCTGCCAGGCCGCCTCGCTGCCCGCAAGCCCCGCGCCAATGACCGTCGCCCTCATTCTTCCGTATCCTCCTGCTTTACTTCCACGCGATGGCGACAAGCCTCATTGGCGCACAAATAGCAGGTTTCGCCCTTGCGGCTGCGCTTGAGGATCATATAGCTGCCGCACTTGGGGCAGCGCTCGTCCACGGGCATCTCCCAGGATACGAAATCACACTCCGGATAATGCTCGCAGCCATAGAATTTGCGGTTCTTGCGGCTGGTCTTTTCCAGCAGGCGGCCGCCGCACTTGGGGCACTTGGCGTCAATATAATTGAGCACCGGTTTGGTGTTGCGGCAATCGGGGAAATTGGGACAGGCCAGGAACTTGCCGTAGCGGCCCACGCGATAGACCATGTTGGCGCCGCACTTATCGCAGATTTCATCGCTGGGCTCGTCGCGCAGCTCCACCTTTTCGATGGCCTGCTCGGCTTCCTCCAGCATTTTTTCAAAGGGCGGATAAAACTCGCGCAGCATCTGCTTCCATTCCAGCTTGCCCGCCTCGATGCTGTCGAGCTTTTCCTCCATCTGCGCCGTAAACTCCAGATCCACAATGGGCGCGAAATACTGGGTCATCACGCTGTTGACCATGCGGCCCAGCTCGGTCGGGAACAGACGCTTGCTCTCGCGGGTAACATAACCGCGGGCGATGATGGTAGTGATGGTGGGCGCGTAGGTGGAGGGACGGCCAATCCCCTTTTCATCCATCATGCGCACCAGCGACGCCTCGGTAAAGCGGGCGGGGGGCTGGGTGAAGTGCTGCTCGCTGTCCACACTCTGGATGATCACCGGATCCCCCTCCTTCATCTGGGGAATGACGGTTTCAGCGGTCTCGCCCGCATCGTCCACGCTCTCCTCATAAATGGCGCTGAAGCCCGAAAAACGCTTATGCTCGCCATAGAAGCGCAAACCCACGCCATCGCCGTTGATATCCATGCTCAGGGTATCGTACACCGCCGGGTTCATCTGGCTGGATACAAAACGGGAATAGATCAGCCGGTACAGCTGGAACTGTTCCTTGGTCAGGGACTGCTTGATAGAATCAGGCGTACGGTTCACATCCGTGGGGCGGATGGCCTCGTGAGCGTTCTGCGCGTTGCTGCGTCCCTTATAGATGATGGGCTCGGCAGGCAGATATTCCTTGCCATACTGGGCGGCGATGTAACCGCGCACGGCGGTCAGCGCCTCCTGGCTGACGGTAACGGAGTCGGTACGGATATAGGTGACAAGACCCTGCATGCCCTCTTTTTCCAGCTCGATGCCCTCGTACAGCTGCTGCACCACCTGCATGGTTTTCTGGGTAGTAAAGTTCAGCTTGCGGCCCGCCTCCTGCTGCAGACTGGAGGTGGTAAAGGGCGGGGCAGCCTGCTTGCGCTTTTCGCCGTTTTTCACGCTATATACAGCAAAATGCGCCTTCTCCACGCGTTCGCGTGCGGCAGTCACTTCGGCCTCGTTGGATAGGGCAGCCTTTTTGCCGTCCAGCGTCACCAGGCGCGCCTTGAAGGTAGTCTTGCGGCCGCGGGCGTTGGGCAGCAGCGCGTGCGCCGTTACATCCCAATATTCCTCGGGAATAAAGGCCTCGATATCCTGTTCGCGCTCCACCAGCATGCGCAGGGCAACGCTCTGCACGCGGCCGGCTGACAGGCCCTTTTTGATCTTGGCCCACAGCAGGGGGCTGAGCTTGTAGCCCACCAGGCGATCCAGCGCACGACGCGCCTGCTGCGCATCCACCAGCCCCATCTCGATGGTGCGCGGGGATTTGATCGCGTCGGTAATGGCCTTTTGGGTAATCTCATGGAACTCAATGCGGTTAGGCTGGTTTACGTCCATGCCCAGCGCGTAGGCCAGATGCCAGGAAATCGCTTCGCCCTCTCGGTCCGGGTCGGTTGCGAGGTAGATTTCCTGCGCGCTCTTGGCTTCCTTGCGGATCTTGGTCAATATCTTGCCGCGCCCATGGATGGTGATGTATTTGAGCGCAAAATCGTTATCTACATCCACGCCCAGCTGCGACTTGGGAAAATCGCGCACATGTCCCTGCGAGGCCTCCACCTTATAATCCTTGCCCAGGAAGCGCGCGATGGTGCGCGCCTTGGCGGGAGACTCGACGATTACAAGCTTTGATGCTGCCACTGTATTTACCCTCCGAATTACTTCGTTTATTGCTTATTTTCAGCGCTTGAGCGCATAGGCGCGCCCCGCGCGTGCTTCGATCAATCCATCCAGTTCCATCATGGTCAGTTCGCCGCTAAGCTGATCGGGCGTAAGGCCCGTCTTTTCCGCCAGCTCCTCAAAGCGCATCTCCTCGCGCTCAAGCAAGGCAAAGATGCGTTTTTGCGGCTCGGTCAGATTGTCCTGCGCGGAAGCGGGAGCAGGCTCGCTCTTGGCAGGAACAGTTGTCTGCGTCCAGCGCATATCATCCAAGATGTCCTGCGCGCAGGTGCAAAGGTTGGCTCCGTCGCGCAATAGCCTCAGCGGCGCGATGCTGCCCGGCACATCCACCATGCCCGGCAGCGCGAACACCTCGCGCCCCTGCTCGGCAGCGCAGCCAGCGGTAATCATGGTACCGCTGTGCGCGTTGCCCTCAATCAGCAGCAGCGCCGCGCTGACTCCGCTGATAATGCGGTTGCGGATGGGAAAATGATGCGCCAATGGCTCAGCCCCCAACGCAAACTCGCTGATAATCGCGCCGCCGCGCTCCACAATGGTTTGAGCCAGGCGTGTGTTTTCCTCGGGATACACGCGGTCGATGCCGTTGCCCAGCACTGCCACCGTGCGTCCCCCGCCCGACAATGCGCCCTCATGCGCCGCGGTATCAATGCCGCGCGCCAGGCCGCTGACCACCGTAACGCCTGCCGCTGCCAGATCGCGCGCAATGGAAAACGCCTGCGAACGTCCGTAGCGCGTATCGCGCCGTGAGCCGACAATAGCCACGCTAAAGCGATCCTCCGCAGGCGTGCCGCGGATAAACAGCGCGTGCGGCGGATCGTTGATTTCGCCAAGGAGGGCCGGATATCCTGCCCGCCCGCAAAAAATGATTTCCGCGCCGCAGCGGTGCAGGCGGTCGATCAGCGCGTCCAGCCCCACCGTTTTCATCTGCTGCAATTCGGCGTAAGCCTTATCCCCCGCCATCATCTGCACGGTGGGGCCCATCTGCTCAAAGATGCTCTCCGCGCAGCCAAAGTAGGTCAGCAGCGCCTCGCGTGTGCGCCAGCTGAGCGACGGCGCGCTTTGCAGCCACAGCCTGCACTGTTCTTCCCGTGTGTAGGTTTGCATCTTGTCACCTGCTCCAGTATTTTGCATCCAGCATACGGTACTGAATGGCCTCGGCCATGGCCGGGGCGGATATATCGGCTTCCCCGCGCAGATCGGCGATGGTGCGGGCCACCTTGATCAGCCGCGTATAGCCGCGCATGCTCAAGGCATAGCGCTCCACCGCCCGCGCCAGCAGCGCCTTGGCGGGATCGGACAACGCAGCCAACTCCTCCACGTGCTTGTTGTTCATCTGCGCGTTACAGACAATGCCCGCGCTGGCAAAGCGCTTTTGCTGCAAGCGCCGCGCGTTTTCCACGCGCTCGCGCACCACCTTGGAGCTTTCACCCGTCTTTTGATCAGTAATCTCCTCGATGGGCACCGCGTCCACCTCAATGTGGATATCGATACGATCCAGCAGCGGGCCGGAAACGCGATCCAGATACTTGCGTATCTCGTGCGATCCGCAGCGGCACTGCCGCACCGTGCTGCCATAATAGCCGCAGGGGCAGGGGTTCATGCTGGCCACCAGCATGCAGCGGGACAGATACTGCGTATGCGCGCGCACACGGGTGACGGTGCACACGCCGTCCTCCAGCGGCTGGCGCAGCGCCTCCAGCGCCGTGCGGGAATACTCCGGCAGCTCGTCCAGAAACAATACGCCATTATGCGCCAGGGAGATTTCGCCCGGCATGGCGTTGGCGCCGCCGCCCACAAGCGAGGGCATAGAGGCCGAGTGATGCGGTGTTCGGAAGGGCCGCTCGGTCATCAGCCCCGCGCCCGGCGGCAAGAGCCCCGCCACCGAATGAATGCGCGTGGTTTCAAAGGCCTCCTCCAGCGTCATCTGCGGCAGGATGCCCGGCAGGCACCGCGCCAGCATGGTCTTGCCGCTGCCCGGCACGCCCACCATCAGCATGTTATGCCCGCCCGCGGCGGCCACTTCCAATGCGCGGCGCGCGCCCGTCTGTCCGCGCACGCTGGATAAATCGCACGTTACCGTGCGCTCCATCAGGCATTCGTCATAGCTTTTCTGCACCTGCGCCAGCAGCGGCGCCGCGCCCGTCAGGTGCATCACCGCCTCATAAAGCGTATGCGCGGGATACACCAGCATGCCCTGCACGGCCTGCACCTCATGCGCGTTATCAGCCGGCAGAATCACCTCGCGGATGCCATGCTCATGGGCAGACAGCACCAGCGGCAGCGCCCCGCGAACGGGCACCAGCCGACCGTCCAAGGCCAGTTCTCCCAGCAGCAGGATGTTGCTTGCATCCACCGCGCGGATCTGGCGCGTGGCAATGATGATCGCCACGGCGATAGGCAGGTCGAAGGCCGTGCCCTCCTTGCGCAGATCCGCCGGGGACAGGTTCACCGTCACATGGCCGCTGGGCGTGGTGAAGCCGTTATTTTTCATGGCGGCATACACGCGCTCACGGCTTTCGCGCACGGCGGCGTCAGGCAGGCCAACCATGGTGAAGGCAAACTGTCCGCCTGAGACATAGGCCTCCACCGTGACCGGCACGCCCTCCACCCCCTGGAGCGCAAAGCAGCAGGTACGCGACAGCATGGGCAATCCCCCGCTTTCTCGTTGGTGTAATACAGGTTAATAATACAGCCAGCCCTTGAACCACTGCATCGCCGACAGCCATTTCGTGCTGGCGGTGACGCCGCTGGCATAGGGGAAGAACGCGATAAACAGCGCCAGGGCAATCGCCAGATAGACGATCATCAGCCCAGCGGGCGCGCGGCGCAGGCTTGCGCTCAGGCGCGGACGCGCGGCGATGGCAGGCATTTCTGCATAGCTTTCGGCCGTATCCGCCAGCAGATCAAAACACAGCGCGACGCACAGGATGATAAACGGCACTGCGGCAAAGTAGTGATAGATATACGTTCCGCGCGGCACCAGCACCCAGGGCATATACTGCGCGGCAAAGGAAATGAGCAGGATCGCCGGGCGCATGTCATCTCCCCGGCTCTGCCAGTACAGGCCGCGGCGGTCGATGTGCCGCTCCGCCCAAATGACGATCACCATAATCAGCGCAGCCAGCCCGCCCCACCATACGGCAGGGTTCCCCAACGCCATGATGGTCTGCGTGCTGCCCTCCGCGTGATAGGACGCGGAATAATACCACATGGGCTTGCCGATCACCGGCCACTCATACCAGGGCGAATAGAAGGGATGGTTCATGCCCAGCCCCGGCGTGCTGTGATAGCCAAACATGCCGCCAAACACACCAGTGGTAAGGTAATCGCCCACCGCGGCCTGAATCACCTTCTGCACCGTAATGCCGCCCGAGGGCAGGAAATACGGAATATAGGATGCATAGTACACGCCCAGCGGCACGGCAATGAAGAACACCAGGCAGCAGCCCAGGGTGATCAGCAGCCGTGCAGGATATGTGCGCGCAGGCACGGCCAATTTGCTCTCCTCCGGATGGGGTTTGCGCAGCTTGTGGTTGACCTTCTGCTGGCTGGCTTCATACGCCTCCAGCTCATGCGAAGCCGCCAGATGCTCACGGGACCTGCGCCACACGCTCCAGAAGAACAGCACCGCCAGGCCCACGCCCGCATAGCAGCCCGTCCACTTGCTGGCCACAGCCAGGCCCATAAACAGGCCGGACAGCGCCAGCGGAATCAGCGTTTTAATCAGCGGTTTACGCCAGTAATCCATGCGCAGATAGTACACCATAAACACATACGACCAGATGATAAACAGCACCACAAAGCTGTCGATGGTCGCAATGCGCGTCTGGGTAAAATGCATACAGTCCACCGCCATCAGGAACATGGCGGCAAACGCGCCCATGCGGCGCTTGGTCAGGAGCTTGCCAAGCAGATACATGCCCGGCAGCATCAATACGCCCGCCAGCGCCCCGGCAAAGCGCCAGCCAAAGGGCGTCATGCCAAAGATCGAAATGGAGAAAGCGATCAGCACCTTGCCCAGCGGCGGATGCGAGGTTTCATAGGGGCGATAGGTATAATCACCCTGCATAGCCAGATAATGCTCATACCCCGTGCGGGCATGATAGATTTCATCAAAGTAGGTGCTGTTATACCAGCCAGGCTCGCCGGTGAATGTATCCTGCTCGTCAATCAGCGCTTCGCCGTTGCCGCTTACCAACGTCACGGGGAAAATCTCCTGCGTAGCAGGATCGCGGAAGATGGTCTCGTAAATCGTGGTGCCGATATACTGCGCCTCGATGCGCACATAGCGGCCCGTCAGCGTCAGTGGCGTTGTGCTGTAGGTGCGGTTGCCGCCGCCATCGTAGGACTGGCACAGATAATACCACTTGAAGCAGTTGTTGCCATATTCGCCGCCCAGCTCGGCCCAGTTGGCCTCGCTCCAGGTTTCACCATCCTGGCTTACGCGCACGATGAAATCGCTGTTCACGCTGTGGATGCCCGACATGTACAGCATGTTGAACTGCCGGGATTCGCCCAGATCCAGCACCACGTCCTCATGCTGATCGTTGGCGTATGTGGATCGCCAGCAGGTCTGCGGGGATTTGGTCGCGCCCAGGTTGGTAAAGGCAACAACAGCGTAAATCACCGTCACACCCAGCATCAGCGCGTAATCCAGCCAAATCATCCTGGGAAGCGTTTTAGGCTCCAGCACACGGCGCATGGCAGCGCTGGGCCGCACGCCCGTCTGCGGCACATCCTCGGCCTTTTCAGGCGCAGGGGCCGCAAACAGCACGTTCTGTCCCTGGCAGCATACGGCCGCGCACACATAGCCCGCCCAGCAGGCCAGCGTGCAGTTCAGCGCCGATACCGCGTATTCCAGCCAGGCGGAATCGCTGACAATGCCAAACAGCGGCGCGCTCAGATGCCCGCTGGCGCCGCCGATGCGCACGCCGCGATCCAAGACAACGCCCACGTTCAGGAACACGCTCAGGCTCAGCAGTACAAACAGGATATACACACGGCGGTCGCGTTCCAGCAGGCAGGCCAGCGCCAGCAGCACAGCGGCCGGGAAAAGATAGCGCTCGTGCATCATGGTACCCACGCTGCACAGCAGCATCAGCAGCAGCGCGCCCAGCAGCGGCAGGTGGCGAATACTGCCCCCCGCCAGGTACATCAGCGCGCACAGCACCACGGCCAGGGCAATGACCGCCCAGCCAAAGGCCGCGTAGCTCATGGGACCGAACGCGCAGATCAGCCCCGCCAACAGCAGAGCCGCAGTAACGGCCAAATAGGCGCGATGCGTGCGATCCCAGCGGAAGCGCACGGCGGCAAAGGCCGCGCCGCCGCACAGGCACACCATACCCAGCAGGCGAATCAGCACCGGCGCGCTTTCTTCCACGCTCACCCAGTTTTGCCCGAACAGGAAATACAGGTTGCAGGCGTTCACCGTGGCGCTGGCATAGTAGGACATGGTGCCGGTATACAGGCTGATCAGCCAGCCCGGCTCGGTTTGATAGACGGAGAAGGGGACCACCACCGCCAGCGCAACCACCGCCGCGCCAGCCAGACCAATCAAGGTCTGCCGCACCAGCACGCGGTCACGATTGCGGATCCATTCCACAATCAGCGCCAGCAGGCCCAGCGGGCCAAACATCAGCGCCTGGGGCTTTATCAGCACCGCCAGCATATAAACTGGCAGCGCCCAGGCCCACTTGCGCTCAATCGCCAGCACCACCACCAGCAGGATGCACAGCGCCATCACGCTGTCCGATTGTCCCCAGGCAGCACCGGTAATAAAGGTAAGGGGATTCAAGGCATACAGCGCAGCCACCGTGAAGGCGGCGCGCTCAGAAACACGCTTGCGGCCATAGGTATACAGCACGGCCGCCGCCGCAATATCGCACAGGATGGAGGGCATCTTGACCAGCAAGGTAGTCACGCCCGTGCCCAGCAGCTTGCCGATCTGCCCAAACAGCCCCAGCACCAGCAGGTATCCGGGGGGATAATCACAGAATCCCGCGGCGTTATAGAAATTGGCCGGGCCTACCTCTACCATGGTATTGGCCCAGGAGCTAAAGCAGCCAATATCCACGCCATAGCCAGGCACCAGTACGGCCACAAGGACGCGGGCTGTAAAGGCCGCCGCCAGCAGGGGCAGCAGCATCCAGAGGGATGGGCGCTTCAGCATCCCCTCCCCCAGCGCTGCGCGGCGAAGCAGCAGGCAAACCAGCGCATAGCCCAGCGCCACGGCCAGCAGATAGGGCCAGGCAGGGGCGGAAGTCTCCTCGTCCGTTGCGGTCGAAGTATTGGCTGTCGCGCGCGTCCAGCTAGAAGCAATATAGCCGTCTGGCACACTGGCTATCTGCTCCAGCGTGATATTCCGGAAGGAAGCCGTGCCGATGGCCTCACCGCTGTAGCCGCCCAGGCGGGCAAAGATCGTTACGCTCCGCTGGCCTTCCCCTGTGCGGCCATACAGGCGCACCTCCTGCCATTCGCCCTCGGTATCATACACGCACTCGGAAAACACGTAGATGCCCGAGATGGACAGGTTGGCGCCCAGGCCATCGCTGGCGTCAGCGCGAATATAGCCGCGCAGGCAGTACAGGCTGTCGGGCTGCACCGCAACTTCCTGCACAAAGCGCGCGTCGTTCAAGGCATGGTTGGTAATGGTCGCCACGCCGTCGGTCACACTGTAATCGGTATATCCGGGCATGGTGATGTACGCATCGGTATACCAGTCCTCCATATCGGCGGAAAAATCGCCGTTCATCAACAAATTACCGGCCTGAATCTCGCTCTTTTTGCCTGGCAGCGTCAGCGCCAGCACCAGGGCGATCACCGCAATCGCGGCAAGCGCAACGATCCACAGCAGTCGTTTCTTTTTCATCACACGCTCCTTTTCGGATAGCATCCGCTCAAAAGGCATTTTCCATGTAAAAAATCCCGGCGCGCGAAAACTCCAGGATATCAAACCGACACGGCGCGTCGCGCAGCCCCTTGCGGGACAGATACGCATCCGCCGCGTGCCGCAGCCTGCGTCGCTTGTCCGCCGTCACAGCGGCCACGCCCGCGCCCAGCTTACCCGCCGGGCGTGCCTTTACTTCAATAAAGACAATCGTATCGCCGTCGCGGGCGATCAGATCAATCTCGCCGTCGCGCGCGCGATAGCGCATGTTCAGCAGACGATACCCGCGCCGCCGCACATAGCGCGCCGCGCGCAGCTCATACAGCAATCCTGCCTGATACGCGTTGTTCATAGGAATTTACGGATAAAGGTCATCCGATGCGCCGGACAGGGGCCATGCTCGCGGATCGCAGCAATATGCTCCGCCGTTCCGTAGCCCTTATGCCTGGCAAAGCCGTACTGCGGATACTGCTGATCTAGGGCAAGCAGCTCCCGATCCCGCGTCACCTTGGCCACAATGCTGGCCGCAGCGATGGAATAGGACACTGCGTCGCCGTGCACGATGGGGATTTCCGGCGCGTCCAGCCCCAGATTCTTCACCGCGTCGATCAGATAAATATTGGCCTGCGCATCCGCCGCAGCGCGGCGCATGGCGTTCATGGTGGCCTGCAGGATATTGATTTCGTCAATCTCCTGCGCGCTGGCGCGGCCTACGCCCACATACAGCGCCGTGCGCAGGATTTCTTCATATACTTTATCGCGGCGCAGGGCGGAAAGCTTTTTGGAGTCATCCACCCAATCCACCGTGGGCGCGCTGGGCATGATCACACACGCCGTCACCACGTTGCCCGCCAGCGGGCCGCGCCCGGCCTCGTCCATGCCGGCCACACGCGCGCAGGCCGCCCAATAGGGCTGATCATGGGCAATCATCGCCATGCGGCGCTCCTGGCTGTCACTGCGCATCGTCGTTGTTCTCCTTCACAGGGGCTTTTTCAGCCGTCTCCGGCGGCGCTTCCAGCGTCAGCCTGCCCAGCTTGCCATCGCGGAACTCATCCAGCACCACGGCGGTGGCGCGCTCGATATCCAGCTCTCCCCCGCGCAGCAAAAAGCCACGCCCGCGGCACACCGCCTCCAGCAGTGCCTGCCCACGCAAGGACATATCGGTAATCTTGTACCGCGCCGTCAGCGCCTCGGGCGCCAGGGCTGTCATATCCTCCAGCAGCGCGCAGGACAGGGCGAAGGTATCCACCACCTCGTCCCGGATGGCGGAGATATACGCCAGCCGCCGCGCAGCCACGGGATCATCCAGCTTTGGCCACAAAAGGCCGGGGGTGTCCAGCACCTCCAGATATTCGCCCACACGCACCCACTGATTGGCGCGCGTCACGCCCGGACGGTTGCCCACCTGGGCAATCGCACCGCCGTGCAGCTGATTGATGATGGTGCTTTTGCCCACGTTCGGCACGCCCACCACCATCACGCGCACCGTGCGGCGCACGCCACGCGCCTCGCCGCGCGCCACCTTGTCGCGGGTCAGGTTTTCAATGGCCTTGAATACCTCCCGCGCGCTGCGCCCTGCCGTAATGGCCGCGCACTGCACGCCGTGGGCTTGATAATACGCCTGCCACTTGCGGGTCATGGCAGGATTGGCAAGGTCGGCCTTGTTCATCATCAATACCCGCGCCTTGCCGCGCAGCATGGCGTTGAGCACGGGGTTTCGGCTGGATTCGGGCAAGCGGGCGTCGCAAATTTCAATCACCGCATCCACGCGGGAAAGCTGATCCTGCAAAAGCCGCTTAGCCTTGGCCATATGGCCGGGATACCAGTTAATCTGCATACAGGCTCCTGAAGATTTCCATAATCTGGAATAAAAATGCATTTTCGCGTTTCTCTTAAAGTAATATCATGTTAAAGCAAAAAAATCAAGCGCCTTTGCGCATTGTATTCAGAAAATTTACACCCGCTTCATCTTTATACCCTGCCCGCCGCGATTTTGACATATTCGCAAAAAAGCCCGAACGCATTGGATTTTCGCGGCAATCATTTCAATTCTCAACTGAAGATCAACGGCAATTGTATTGAAATTATTTACAATTAATGATAATATGCTATCTTGAGCGGCATATGGCGCAGCATTCTCGATATCTGCACGCTCACCAAGGAGGAAATGACATTGGCCGAGCAATACAAACGGCGGTTTGGAGATCGCAAGGACGGGCGGCTCATGCGCGAGCTGGATTCCATGCACTATATCACGCCCCTGATTTATCCCAATCGCTGCGATAACGAAGCCTACATCTCCGAGCGCATCGACCTTGCGCCCATCAATGCCTATATCGCCAAGAAGAACGAAAGCCAGCCCGATCTGCCCTACACCATGTTTCATGTAATTGTGGCCGCGCTGGTAAAAACGCTGACCCTGCGGCCCAAGATGAACCGCTTCATCGCCAACCGCAACGTGTATCAGCGCTATAATGTTTCGGCCGCCTTTGTAGTAAAAAAGAAGTTCGCCGACGACGGCGCGGAGGCGCTGGCCTTTGTGCGCGCCAAGGAAAGCGACACAATGGATTCCATCCATCAGTGCATCCGCGATCAGGTGATGTCCTGCCGCAGCGACAAGGTAGACCGCACCACCGACAGCATGGATATTCTGACCAGCATGCCGCGCTTTCTCAGCCGCTTCCTGGTGGATATCATCCGCTTTCTGGACAAGCACGGCTGGTGCCCCAATTTTCTCATCGCCACCGATCCCTATTATTCCTCGGTGGTGCTGTCAAACGTCGGCTCCATCAAGCTCAAGTGCGGCTATCATCACCTGACCAACTGGGGCACCAACGGCGTTTTCTGCCTGATTGGCGAAAAGGGCAGCACGCCCGTTTTCAATGCGGAGGACGGCTCCTGCACCATGCGTGAAACCGTCGAGCTGGGTCTGACCATCGACGAGCGTCTGGCCGACGGCTACTATTATTCCAAGTCCATCCGGCTGCTTAAGCACCTGCTGGAGCACCCGGAGCTGCTGGACCGTCCCATCAGCGAGGAGGTAGACTACTGATGCCCGATAAAATCACCGCCAAGGCCCCGTGGGTAAAGAACCTGGGCGATATCCCCGCGCATCTGGATTATTTCCAGGGCTCCATGTACGATATGCTCAAGTCCGTGGCCGATAAATACCCCAACAACATCGCCATGGATTTCATGGGACGCTCCACCACCTACAGGCAGCTGCTGGAGCATGTGGAGCGCTGCGCCAAGGCGCTTAAAACCATCGGCATCCGCGAAAACGATTGCGTTACCATCGCCATGCCCAACTGCCCGCAGGCCATCGCCATGTTCTACGCCATCAACATGGTGGGCGGTATCGCCAACATGGTGCATCCCCTGTCCAGCGAAAAGGAAATCGAATTCTATCTGAACGAATCCAACAGCGTGACGGTAATCACGCTGGATCAGTTCTATCATAAAATCGAAGCCATCCGCAACAACACCAATATTGTCAACGTCATCATCGCCAGCATCCGGGATGAGCTGTCCCAGCCCCTCAAAACAGGCTATATGCTTACCGAAGGCCGCAAGATCCGCAAGATTCCCGACGACGCGCCTGTCATCCGCTGGCAGAAGTTCCTTAACCTCAGCAAGTCCTGCTTCTGGCGCTATAAGGTGGAGCGCAAGCCTGAAGATCCCGCGGTCATCCTCTATTCGGGCGGCACCACCGGCACCACCAAGGGCATTGTGCTGACGAATCTGAATTTCAACGCCCTGTCCCAGCAGGTCATCGCCACCAACCCCATGTTCCGTCCCGGCGACCGCATGCTGGCCGCCATGCCCATCTTCCACGGCTTTGGTTTGGGCGTGTGCATCCACACCATGCTCACCCAGGGCGGCCGGTGCGTGCTGGTGCCGCGCTTTACCGCCAAGAGCTATTCCAAGCTGATTACCAAGTACAAGTGCAATTTCATCGCGGGCGTGCCCACGCTGTATGAGGCACTGCTGCGCCTGCCCAACATGGAAAAGGCCGATCTGAGCAGCCTCAAGGGCGTGTTCTCCGGCGGCGATTCGCTGACGATCGAGCTGAAAAAAAAGTTCGATAAGTTCCTGTACGATCACAAGGCCGTCATCCAGATCCGCGAGGGTTACGGCACCACCGAGTGCGTTACCGCCTCCTGCCTCACCCCGCCCACCATGCACCGCGAAGGCAGCATCGGCCTGCCCTTCCCCGATACCTACTACAAGATCGTTACCCCCGGCACCGACGAGGAGCTGCCCTACGGCGAGGAGGGCGAGATCCTGCTGGCCGGCCCCACTGTGATGCGCGAGTATCTGCATCATCCCGAGGAAACCGCCCAGACGCTGCGCAGGCATGCCGACGGTCTCACCTGGGTATACACGGGCGATCTGGGCGTGATGGACGCAGATGGTTTCGTCTATTTCCGCGGCCGCCGCAAGCGCATGATCATCACCTCGGGCTACAATGTGTACCCTGCGCAGCTTGAAAACATTCTGGAGGCGCACGAGGCCGTTCAGCGCTGCTGCATCATCGGCGTGCCCGATTCCTACAAGATGCAGAAGGTCAAGGCCTTCGTCATGCTCAAGCCCGGCTTCCCCGCCACCGAGGAAACCAAACAGAGCATTCTGGCCCACTGCCGCAAGAACATCGCCAAGTACGCCATGCCCTATGATATCGAGTTCCGTGAAAATCTGCCCACCACGCTGGTCGGCAAGGTTGCCTATCGTGTACTGGAGGATGAAGAGCTGAAGAAAATCAGCTAAGTTTCATTGATTCGGGTTGCTTCGTGCGGCCCGTTTTTTATTGGGGATGAGAACGAGGGGAACGGGGAAACGAGGGGAACGTTTCTTTCTTGAGTCAAGAAAGAAACAAAGAACCTGTGTGTGACGTAAAAGTCAGTTGGATAAAAGCTGGAAGGCGTGCCACGGGACATGCTCACCGTTGCGCCTAATTGATGTGTCCAGCAGCATTGCCCTTCAAGAACGCTTCAAAGCAAAAACGCAGCCCCTTCGGCTATATCGCCGAAAGGGCTGCGTTTTTATTGTTCCGTTATTCCTTGCCTTCTGTTTCGCCTTCCATGGGAACATAGAGGCTGCCATTCTGCCATGCCTGCTGCAAATCGCCGTCCCAATAGTAATAGCCGGGATTATCGGCAATAAAGGCGTCAAAGGCTGCCTGTGTTTCGGCGTCGCACAACGGGATTTCGCCGTTTTCCGCGCTGTATATGCACAGCTTTTTGCGGCCTGCCTGCATGGAAATCGTGCTGAACTCCCCCGAACATTCGCACTGCCGCCACATTGCGGTGGCATTCTGGGGGACAACGCCCTTTTCCTCCAGCGCTTTGAAATCGGCGGCGGTCATGGGCTTGAGAATCATTTCGTAGAATTTGCCATTCTGATAGCGATAGGTGCACAGCGTGCCCATATCCGCCCAGCGGCCGTCGGCGGTTTTTAGAATACGGCTGGGCACAGCAGTCACATCGCCCTGCAGCGTTCTGCCCAGCACACGCTCGATCCAGGGGTACCTCCAGGTGAAGGCTGCCTCGCCCTGATCACTGGTTAAGGATCTCCAGCCATAGTGCTGCTTGTACTGCGGCGCGGGGGTAAACTGCAGCAGCAGCGCGCCCTGTGTTGTGCGCACCAGCTGCAAATCCTGCGCCCAGGAGAGGGGCACATCCTGCACAAAGCCCAGCAAAAGCTCGGGCTTGGCGACGACCGTGCCCAGGCAGATGGCCACCACCAGCCCCAGGCACAGCGCGGCGATTTTCCAGGCACGAAAACGCTTGCGCTGGCGCTTGACAGCCTGGCGGAAGCCCTGCTCCACCTTGCCCTGCGCGACGGGCGCGGGCGCGGCGCTTTGCATTTCGCGGTATATCTGGCTGCAAGCGGAGCAGGCAGCCACATGCTGTGCGACAGCCTGACGGCTTTGCTCACTGGCCGCGCCGTCGATGACCAGCGGCATCAGATCCTGCGCAACAGCGCAGGGAATTTTATTTTGTTCGCTCATGTTGCTTCCTCCTGGAGCATTTCCTGAATTTTCTGCTTGGCGCGGTAGTAGATCACCCTGGCCCAGCCGTCACCCTTCTGAAACAGCGCGCCGATCTGCGCAAAGGGAAGCTCACCCAGCGTGCGCAGGGTAAAAACCTCCTTATACGGCTCTTCCAGCCTGTGAAGCAGCAGATACAGCTGCCGCGCGGTATCGCGGTCCGCCAGCGCTTCCTCCATGCCGCCAGGGGCGGACAGCTGCGCCGTATCGGTGCGGAAATCGATGTGCTTTTGCCTGCGCAGCATGGAAACATACTGATGGTGCGCGATGGAGCACAGGTAGGTATCCACGCTGGAGCGACCCTCGAATGCGTCCGGATTGCGGAGCACGCGGTAGAAGGTTTCCTGGGTGATTTCCTCGGCCATGTGCGCGTTGCGGGAAAGGGAGAGGGCAAAGCCATAGACCTTCCGGAAATACGTGGTGTAGAGCTGCTCAAAATCCATGGTCTGCCCTCCTTTCTCATCAGTTGGACGCGCGAAAAGCGCGTTCGTTACAGAAAAAACAGGAAAAATTGCAATAATGAAGGAACTTGGCTTATGACGTAAAGGCTGCATACATTGTCAAACATCAAAAAGCGCCGACATTAATAGCGCCTTCCTCCAGATGGGGGAAGGCGTTGATCCACGGTAAGCCGGTTGAGCAGGATTAATCCTCACTCGCAAAGTTGGTAAAGTACCCCTGCACCAGCACCACGGGCGTGCCGCGGTCGCCGCTGCCGCTGGTCAGGTCGCACAGACTGCCCAGCAGGTCGGTAAAGCGGCGGGGCGTGGTGCCCTGGGAGGCCATCTGACCCTTGAGGTCGTGATCCTTGGCACGGATCTTCTCGCGCATGGCCTGCGCAAGCGCCGCGCCGGACAGATCGCGCAGATCGTTATCGGCAAAATATTTCATCTTCAGCTCGTTAGGCGTGCCCTCCAGGCCTTCGGTATAGGCGGGCGAAACCACGGGATCGGCCAGTTCCCAGATGCCGCCGACGGGATCCTTGAAGCAGCCGTCGCCATACACCATCACTTCCATGTGCTTGCCGGTGGCGGCCAGCAGAGCATCCTGCAGCTTGTGCACAAATTCATCGCAGTCATGCGGGAACAGCTTCACCTTGTCCTCGGTGGCCTTGTTGCTGCCCAAGATGCCATACTGCGCGTTATAGCCGCTGCCATCCACGGAGGCGGTCATGATATCGTCCATGCCCAGCACGCTTGCGCCCTTGGCGCGCAGAATGCGCTTGGTGCGCGCGCGAGTGTGGATATCGCAGGCAATGACCTTGTTGGTATACTGCAGAATATAGGAGGGATCGTTGGAAAAAATCACGCGGGTGTTGGGCGCGAAGGTACGGTAATACTCAATGTAGTCCATGCCGGTAAAGGGATGGACGGTGTTGTTGCCAAACACCTTGCGGAAGCCCTCGTAATCAAAGCTCTCACGGTAAGGATCCACGCCCTTTTCATCCAGCGTATCCCAGGACAGCAGGGCATTGCCCACCTCGTCGGAAGGATAGCTCAGCTGCACCACTACGCCCTCGGGCGAAGCCATGGTCATCGCCCGCAGCAGAATGCCGAAGCGATTGCGGCTGAGGATGGGAAACAGAATGCCGATGGGGCCTTCACCCAGCTTATTGCAGATATCCTTGGCGATCTGCTCGCAGGTGGCATAGTTGCCCTGGGTGCGGCCGACAACGGCCTCCGTCACCGCCACGATGTCGCGGTCATGCAGGGGAAATCTCTCGTTTTCTGCCGCGCGGCACACGCTCTGCGTGACCGCCGTGACCAGATCGTCGCCCTGCTGGAAAATCGGGGTTACAATGCCTCTTGCCGTTACGCCCGTTGTACGCATGAAATATTGCCTCCTGATTGCGCGCGGCTGGCGCGCAGATGAAATTACGTATTATTTTATCACACATGGGCGGTTGTTTGCAATGCGTATTCCGTCCATTTTTGCAGGCAGGATAGGTCACGCAGCGCCCCTTCAAGCAGCGCGTAGCCTGCGGGATCCTGTGCTTCTATTGCGCGGATGGTCTTTTTCGGCCCGAAATAATACCGGTCGCGCATCACGCAATAGATCTCCAGGCTGTCCGTCAGCAGCCAATGCGCGCGGTACAGACCCTCGGCGTCCCCCCGCGCCGCGCGCTCCAGCATCTTCAGGCTCCATTGCCGCAGATGCCGCTTTTCGTCCGCATCGCGCACAGCGTGGGCAGCGGCATAGACGCGCACCCGATCGATCAAACCCTGCGCGATATGGTTTTCATTCTCTAAAAGGATCACGCCATCGTGGACAGTAATCAAATCCTGCGGCGCGTTTTCATCCAACACTTCCTGGGGCGTGCGCAGCACAGCGTCCAGCCGAACGCCGTCAATCACCCTGCCGTCATGGCGGCAGGGGCACGACCTGCAAATCAAAAGCACGTCAAAATCGCTCTGCGCGTTCTGCGTACCGTTTGCATAGGAGCCGTAGCCGATCATCGCCAGCGGATGATAGGTATTCGTAAGATAATCCAGAATCGCGTCCATTTTTCCTCCAAATCGCCTGATTTCGCGCTCATTATAGCATGCGCAGCGGGTTTTGTCGATTGAAAAGCGTCAACAATGCGGTGGATACAGCGGATACAGAAATTCTGATTAACTCCCCTTGAATTGCCTCAAACCATGTGCTATACTTTTTATTGTTTTTTTGTGTCTACGTTTAGAAAATGAGAAATTAAGCGATAGGATGAAAACTAAGAAAAATGAAGTATTATAAAATTGGAAAAGTATCGAAACTCTTCGGCGTTTCCTGCGAAACGATTCGCAACTATGAAAAGACGGGGTTGATTCGTTCTACGACGCCACCGGATTCGTCCGTGCGGTATTACGATATTGACAACGTTCGCAAACTGGTGGGCATCCGCACCATGCGCAATCAGGGGTTTTCTGTTTCGGAACTTGAACAGGTGTATTCCGATATGTCTCTTGAGGAATACGACGAATTGATGCGGCAAAAAATAGCCGCAGACGAGTGCGAGCTGCGGCGCGTTGAAATCCGGCTTGCGGAGCGCCGCCGCGCGGCGGAGGAAGTCATGCGCGTGCGCAGCGGCAGAATGCAGGCGGAGCTGATGCACTATCATGGCGGCTTCTATCTGCCTTATCACGGAAATGATATCCTTCATACCGATGTAAACGAAAACTGGCTGCGCCAATGGACGGAGAATCTGTTCCATGTGCGCCATATGGCGGTCTATTCAAATCTTGCGCTGTCCGACGAACCGCAGAGCGAATACTTCAACGCGTTCCATGTGCCGTTGCAATATGTGGAGCCGCTTGGAATCGACGTGGTGCCGCCGGTAAAAACAATGCGCCCCATGCGTTGCGTGAGCTGCATTGTGCGCAGGGAATCCATTCAATATCCCTTCGGCGGGCGTGCGGAGGAAATTGCGGAATTTGTGCGGGAGAAAAGGCTGTCGCTTGCAGGCTGGGGTTTCGCGTTGACGCTGTTTGGCTATCACGAAAAAGGAACAAAGAACACATATTTCAGGTTGATTCTTCCGCTGAAAGAATCAGGGCCGCTGGCAGATTAAAGCCAGCGGCCCCTTTTTGCATTTGGAAAGCGATTATTCGGCGATGTAGCGGACGGCGTTTTCGCCGGCCAGACGGCCGGAAGTGAATGCCCAGCCCAATGCAGAACCGCCGTAATCGACGTAAGACTTGTTGGAGTTGTACAGCACGCCGGAGCAATCGTAGCCGGTTGCATACAGCCCCTCGATCTTGCTGCCGTCCGTGCGGAGCACGTTCAGATCCAGATCGACGTCCAGGCCGCCGTCGGTACCGTAGGTGTAGTTAATGCACTTGAATGCGTAAAGGTTTTCGCCGGTAATGGGGTGGAGGTACTGCGCGTCCTTGCCCATGGCATCCACGCCGGATTCGCATGCAGCGTTGTAGTCCGCGATGACGGCGACGAGCGTTTCAGTGTCCACACCGATCATTCCGGCGAGCTCTTCCACGCTGGAGGCTTTATACAGCGTGCCCATGTCGATGCACTTGCTCAGAATTTCATCCATTTCCGGAATTGGTGTGTTCGCGTCAAATCCGCCCTGTCCGAACGCGCGGGTACTGGTGACGGTCGGGAAGCCGTTCTCGCGGAAAGTGTCGATGGTATCCTGCCCCCAGAGGGACCAGTAGTTTGCACCGAGTTTCCAGGAAACATGGAACGCGGCTTCGTTTACCGTACGCTTGCCCTGCGCGGAAATCCACAGGCCGTCCGGCTCAATGGCGAAGCTCATGGGCACGTCGTTGAGGGACTTGGTGCGCGGATAGTTCCAGCGGCTGTCCAGCTTATCGGAAATAATGGTTACGGGGTAGTCCTTCATGATGGAAGCGATGGAATTGTAGTGCGAGACGGGAACCATGTCGATGTTGTATACGCCCGCGTTCAGATCGTCGATCGCAGCCTCGATCATCGCACCGTCGTTGATGGTGTAGCCGAAGATCGGCCAGCTCGTGGCAACGCCGGTCGGTTCGGTAACGTAGCGCTCCATCATATTTTTATTGGCGGCGAAGCCGCCGGTTGCGATGATAACCGCGCCCGCGTTGATTGTATATTCCGTGCCGTCGCTGCCTATGGCACGCACGCCGGTTACTTTGGAGCCGGTTTCATCGGTGAGATAGCCCGTACCCTTGGTTTCCAGCATGTACCGGCCGCCCAGCGCGGTATAGTCGGCGACCAGCTGATCAAAGTAGGAACTGACGGCTTCGACACGGTTGCCGAACGCGCGGGGGTATTCGTAGCCTTTTTCCTTCTTGCCATCGAAAACGAAATCCATGCAGACGCGGAATTCGGTTTCCTTTTCCTTGCGCGGCTGGCAGAACCAGAAGCCGTGGTCGTAGACAAGCCAGTCGATGGTGTCGCCGGAGTTGTCGATGAAAAGGTCGATCATTTCGGTCTTGGCGTCTCCGTCAGCGTAGGCGTACCAATCCTGACGGAACGCTTCGGCGTCGACATAGTCTTCGCCGCCGTTATATTCAGTCTTGTATTCGGTGGGGTTTACGCCCATGGGTGAGCCGGTCAGCGATGAAGTGCCGCCGTAGAGACCGGCCTGCTCGATTGCCAGAACGCTTACCTCCGTACCGTTTGCGGCCTGTTCTTCCGCGACGGACATTGCGGCTGCGCAGCCTGCGGCACCCATGCCGACCACGACGACGTCCACGTTGATCGTTTCATGCGCGGCGGCATTTTTCTCGATGGGCTTATAGAAGTTGTCCAGCGCGGAAGCGTCCGTTCCGGCAGCTGAGAGAGCCTGGGTTAACGCGTCGGCTACGGCGGCCTTGATGCCGTTGCTCGAACTGGTTGCGCCGCAGACCGCATCCACAGACAGGGACTGGTTTCCCACAATGCGCGGAATCAGCAGATCGACGGCCGCCTGGAAAATGTTGGCCGTTTCACGGTTGGGGTCGTTGACGGTGATGGAAACAATCGAGGTTTCGTCGACCGTTACATCCAGCGCCAGCTGGCCGATAATGCCGTAGCCGGCGCCACGGCCGGTATATGTTCCGGGCGTCATGATGACTTGCGCGGCGGCGGTTTCTGTGCCGCTGGCGGCTGCGATGGCCTCCTTCGCGGCCTTGAGTACCGCATTGCTGCTGACGGTGCAGCCGGACAATGCGTCGATATCGGCGGATTGCGCGGCGAGAATCATTTTCGGCAGCTGTTCAATGGCGCGTGAACCGACGCCAGGAGTCTCGTTTTCGCCCGTGGCGGTAACGCTGATGATTTTGCCGTTCTGTATGGAGACGGTTACGCGGACTTCTCCGCCGAACCCCTGCGCGACGGCGGAGCTTTCCTCTGCAAACGCGGCCGCGGCCGGTATGCAGAGCATCAGACAAAGCAAGATGGACAGAACCCGTTTCATGTGAGTTTCCTCCGTTAAAAAATTTGCGGTTAAACCGCGTGAAGTATTATAGCGGCTCAAGCCGCTTGAGAAACAAGAGAAGAAAAGGCAAAAAGCAAAAAACAAAAGCGTCAGCAATAAGGTGGCTCTTTCTTGACAATCGCGCCGAATTAGACGATAATATATAAGAATGGAGGAGCATGTACCTTGGAGCATCTGATTACGCATGTGGAGCCCGGCAGCCCGGCGCTGCGCCACGGCCTGCGCGAGGGCGATACCCTGCTGGCCATCAACGGCGAGGAGATCATCGACCAGATCGATTATGAGGCGCTGTCGGCCAGACGCCATCTGATTCTGCACGTTCGCAAGGCGGACGGCCGCGACTGGCAGCTGGAGCTGGTCAAGCCTGCCGGCATTCCCCTGGGGCTGGACTTTGGCGAAAGCATGGCGTGCACCCCGCGCGTATGCAAAAACAAGTGCATGTTCTGCTTCATCGATCAGATGCCGCCCGCCTGCCGCAAGACGCTGTATGTCAAGGATGACGACTGGCGCATGTCGCTGATGATGGGCAACTTTATCACGCTGACCAACGTGGACGACCAGGAGTTTGACCGCATCCTGCGCCGCAGGGCCAGCCCGCTGTTCATCTCCGTTCACGCCACTGATCCGGCCGTGCGCGTCAAAATGATGAAGAACCCCGACGCGGCAAAGCTGCTGCCCAGGCTGCGGCAGTTTAAAGAGCACGGCATCAAGTTCCACTGCCAGATCGTGCTGTGTCCCGGCATTAACGACGGCGCGGTGCTGGAGGATACCCTGCAAACGCTGTTTACCCTGCATCCCGCCGCGCAGAGCGCCGCGCTGGTGCCCGTGGGGCTGACCAAGTTCCGCGAGCATCTTTATCCTCTGCGCCCCTACACCAAGGAAGAGGCCGAGGAAGTGCTGGCCATCTGCAAAAAATGGCAGGATCGGTTTATGGATTTGTGCGGCAGCAAGTTCGTTTTCCCCTCGGACGAAATGCTGTGCATCGCCGGGCGCGATATCCCGGATGAGGATTACTACGAGGGCTTCCCGCAGATTGAAAACGGCGTGGGTCTGATGCGGCAGTTTCTCACTGCATTCATCGCCGCGCACGACGCGGCGCCCGCGGGCGTTCAGGCGCAGCATCGCCGCATCCTTATCCCCTGCGGCCGCAGCATCGCCCCGTATATGCGCCGCTGGATTGCGCAGTACGGCCCGCCGGGCGTGGACGTTACAGTGCAGGCCATTACCAACCATTTCTTCGGCGATACCGTCACCGTCACCGGGCTGTTGACCGGGCGTGATATCGTGGCCCAGACCAAGGACGCGGACGTGGACGAAATGCTTTTGTGCAGCGTCACCCTGCGCGCCGAGGGCGATCTGTTTCTGGATGATCTTTCTCTGGATGAGTTTCGCCGCATGCTGCCCTTCCCTGTGCGCATGTCCGCCAACAGCGGCGCGGCGCTGTACCAATCGCTGCTTGGCGATATAGAAAAGGAGTCAACATGACCACCAAACCCCTTGTTGCCATCGTGGGCCGCCCCAACGTGGGCAAATCCACCTTTTTCAATAAAATTGCCGGCCATCGCGTGGCCATCGTGGAGGATACCCCCGGCGTTACGCGCGACCGCATCTACGCCGATGTGGAGTGGACGGGCCGCGAGTTTACGCTGATCGACACGGGCGGCATCGACCCGCGCAGCGATGACGTGCTGCTGTCCCAGATGCGCCGGCAGGCGGAAATCGCCATCGAAATGGCTGATGTGATCTGCTTTTTCTGCGATGCGCGCGACGGCCTGACCCGCGACGACGAGGAAGTGGCCTCGCTGCTTCGCCGCACGCGCAAGCCCGTCATCCTGGTGGTAAACAAGCTGGATTACGCCGGGCTTAACGACGTATTGTACGAATACTACGCCCTGGGTCTGGGTGAGCCGGTGGGCATTTCCGCCGCCAACATGCTGGGTCTGGGCGATCTGCTGGATGAAATCGTCAAGCTTCTGCCCCCCAAGCGCGAGGATGAGGAAGAGGACGAAAACGGCCTGCACGAAATCCAGCTGGCGCTGGTGGGTCGCCCCAATGTGGGCAAAAGCAGCCTGACCAACCGCCTGCTTGGCCAGGAGCGCGTGATGGTCAGCGATATTCCCGGCACCACGCGCGACGCCATCGACACGCACTTTGAAAGCCAGTACGGCGGCCGCTACAACATCATCGATACCGCCGGCATCCGCCGCAAGCGCGCGGTGGAGGATCAGTCCCTGGAGCGCTACAGCGTGCTGCGCGCCATTGCCGCCATCCGCCGCTGCGACGTGGCGCTGCTGGTGATCGACGCGGTAGACGGCGTAACCGAGCAGGATACCAAGATTGCGGGGATCATCGCCGAAGAAGGCAAGGCCGTCATTGTGGTAGTCAACAAGTGGGACATTCCTGAAAAGGATACCGGCACGCTGGAAAAATTCCGCAAGAAGGTGCTGGACGACCTGAAATTTATGGATTACGCGCCGGTGTTGTTTATTTCCGCCCTGACGGGGCAGCGCGTAAACACGGTGCTGGACGCGGTGGATCAGGCCTATGCGCAGACCAGCAAGCGCATCCCCACGGGTCTGCTCAACGATGTACTGGGCGACGCGCAGATTGCCCTGCAGCCGCCCATGACCGGCGGACGCAGGCTGAAGGTGTACTACGGCACGCAGATTTCGGCCTGTCCCCCCACCTTTGCGCTGTTTGTCAACGATGAATCGCTGATGCACTTTGCTTATCAGCGTTACCTGGAAAACCAGCTGCGCAAGGCCTTCGGCTTTTCCGGCACGCCTATTCGTTTCGCCCTTCGTGAAAGGGCCAAGGAGAACGGCTAATCATGGAACAGCTTCCTTCATTGCTTCTCTGCGCGGTAATCGGCTATCTGCTGGGCAGCGTATCGGCGGGCATCCTGTATTCGCATCTGCTGGGCAGCGATATTCGCCGCCACGGCAGCAAAAATCCGGGTGCCAGCAACATGCTGCGCATTTACGGCATGAACGCGGGCACCATTACGTTTATCTTTGACTGCGCCAAGGCCATCGGCGCGGTGCTGCTGGGGCGCTTGATCGCCGGGCAGAACGGCGCGATGGCGGCGGGCTTTTTCGCTATCATCGGTCACAACTGGCCGCTATACTTTGGGTTTAAGGGCGGCAAGGGCATTGCCTGCTGCACGGGCGTGTTTGTATTTGCATTCCCGGTGCTGGGCATTCCGGCGGTGCTGCTGGATATCCTCACCATCGTGCTGACCAGGTACATATCGCTGGGCAGCATGGTGCTGGTGATTTCCTATGCCATTCTGGTCAGCGTATTCAAGGGGCTTTGGCCCGCCGGCGTATGGGCCATTGCGCTGGCGCTGATCGCTATTTGGCGGCACTGGGGCAACCTCCAACGCCTGAAGAACGGCACCGAGCGCAAAATCGGCCAGAAGGAAGAAAACAAGGCGTAAGGGGGAGAAAACGTTACTTTCTTTAGGAAAGAAAGTAACAAAGAACCTGCGTGTGGCGTAAAAGATCATGATTGAAAGCTGAAAGAGAATACACAGTCTGCATTTGCAGGACAGAAAAAAGCAAAACGTCAGAGTTGGAGCAAGCTCCATTCTGGCGTTTTGCTTTTTCCCTTCGGTCTGGCTTTGCCAGCCCGGCGCTGATCTTCGATCAGCGTGTCCTGCGGCATTTCTGCAAAAGCACGCAAAAGCTGGCTGGATATTGCTTCCAGCCAGCTTTTCACTCTTATTTTTACATGTTATGTCTGCGGAGCCGCATCGGGATTGATCTTGCGGAATTTATCAATCTCCGCGCGGGCCAGCGCATCGCAGCGGTTATTTTCCTCGCAATCCGCATGGCCGGGCACCTTGATAAACTCCACCTCGTGCTTTTTGACCACGATGGCCATCAGCCGCCATAAATCCTGATTTTCAACAGGCTTGCCGTCCGATGTTTTCCAGCCGCGGCGCTGCCAATTGGCCAGCCAGCCCTGCTGGAAAGCGTTGACCACATAGGTGGAATCGGAGTGTACGCGCACATGGCAGCGCTCCTTGAGCGCGCCCAGGGCACTGATGACGGCGAACACCTCCATGCGGTTGTTGGTGGTGTGGGGCATGTTGCCGCTGAGCACCTTTTCGTGCGGACCAAAGCACAGGATGGCCGCCCAGCCGCCGGGGCCGGGATTGCCTGAGCATGCGCCGTCGGAGTAAACCTCCACATTTTTCAGGGGCTTGATTTCAGACATGCCGCTATCCTTATTTGCCAGTCACCAGGTGCAGGGTATCGCGGGCGATAACGATCTCCTCGTTGGTGGGGATCACCAGCACCTTCACCTTGCTGTCGGCGGCGGAGATATCGCGCTCCTCGCCCTTGACGCGGTTCTTTTCCACATCGATCTTCGCGCCCAGGAACTCGAAGCCCTCCATCACCTTTTCGCGCATCTCGATGCCGTTTTCGCCGATACCGGCAGTGAAGACGATCACGTCCACGCCGTTCATGGCCGCAGCGTAAGCGCCGATGTACTTACGGATACCATAGATCAGCATATCGCGGGCGATGCTGGCGTTGCGGTCGCCCTGATCGGCTGCAGCGTCGATGTCGCGCATATCGCTGGAAATGCCGCTCAGGCCCAGCAGGCCGCTCTTCTTGTTGAGCATCTCCAGCATTTCATCGATGTTCTTGATTTCGGGGTTGCCATTTTCATCCTTTGCGTTGTTCATAATGAACTGCAGCACGGCGGGATCCAGGCTGCCGCTGCGGGTACCCATGATGACGCCCTCCAGCGGGGTGATACCCATGCTGGTGTCCACGCACTTGCCGTGATCCACCGCGAACATGGAAGAACCGTTGCACAGATGGCAGGTGATGATGCGCAGATCCTCGGCCTTCTTGCCCAGGAACTCGGCCGCGCGGGCGCTGACATAGCGATGGCTGGTGCCATGGAAGCCGTAGCGGCGAACATGCAGATTGGTGTAATACTTCATGGGCACGCCGTACATAAAGGCCTTGGGCGGCATGGTCTGGTGGAAGGCGGTATCAAACACGGCCACCATGGGCGTGCCGGGCATGACCTTCTGGCAGGCCTCGATACCCATCAGGTTGGCGGGGTTATGCAGCGGGCCCAGCGGGATATTCTCGCGGATGGCGTCCATGACCGCGTCGTCGATCACCACGGAGCGGGTGAACTTTTCGCCGCCGTGCAGCACGCGATGGCCCACCGCGCCGATTTCATCCATGGATTTGACCACGCCGTTTTCCGCATCGGTCAGGGCGGAGAGCATGTTCTTGCACGCTTCCACATGGGTGGGCATGTCCATTTCGATCACATATTTTTTGTCGCTGCCGGGATACTTCTGCGTCAGCTTGCTGCCGGGAATGCCGATGCGCTCCACCAGTCCCTTGGCCAGCACGCTTTCGTCCTGCATATCGACCAGCTGATATTTGAGGGACGAGGAACCCGCGTTTACAATCAGAATTTTCATGGAATTGCGCCTCCGTTTTCGTATGTTCTCACAATATGGCATTATACCGCACTTTTCCGTTTCTGAAAAGGTCTTTTTGCATAAAACAGGGAAAAATCGCGCAAGTCCTGTGTAAAATTCCTGCATTTGGTTGCATGCCCAGCGTTTCTATGGTAAAATGGCGTCTGCGCGGTGCTCCGCGTGAAGGAGTGCTTGTTTTGCTGTGGAATTTTTTCTCCGCCTTCCGGCCTGCGCTGCGGGATGATCAGATCGCCCTGCTGCTGAGCAATGAAGACGTGTATGATCCGGCCCTGGGCATAGACGACGGCTATACCTTCTATATCCAGGAGCGCAGATCCCGCCGCCGCGCCGGATATATCAGCCTGCGCCTGGGCGAAAGCCCGCAGTTATATTATCTGGGGCACATCGGCTATCGCATCGAGGAGCCCTTTCGCGGCCATGGCTACGCCGCGTGCGCCTGCCAGCTGCTGATTCCCTTTATGCGCCAATTGAACCTGAGCAGCGTGTGCATCACCGCCGACCCCGACAATACCCCATCCCGCAAAACCTGCGAGCATCTGGGCTGCGTGCTGGAATCCATCGTGCCCGTGCCGCAGAGCTTTCGCTACATCTGCTCCGGCTCCACGCACAAGTGCCGCTATATCCTTTTGCTGGATGAAACGGCATAGTTTGCTTGCGGCAAGGATAGGTTATACTATGATAAAGGAGGCTCGCGCATGCAGGCGGAACTTTGCGGCGTAACGCTGCACTATGAGCAGTATGGTCAGGGTGATCGGCACGTGCTGATGCTGCACGGCTGGGGCTGTGAAATCAAGCACTTTGCCCCCATCGCCGATTCGCTGCAATCGGATTATCACATTACCGTGATTGATTTTCCCGCCCACGGGCAATCCACCCCGCCGCCCCAGCCCTGGGGCGTAGCGGATTTTGCTGCGTGCGTAAAGGCCCTGATCCTGCAATTGGGCATCGCCCCGTGCGATATCATCGCCCATTCCTTCGGCGGGCGCGTGGCGCTGTATCTGGCGGCTAATGAGCCGAAGCTTGTCAAGCGCCTGGTGCTTACCGGCTGCGCGGGCATCAAAAAGCCGCAAACGCCCGAGCAGCAAAAGCGCTCCGCGCGCTATCAAAGGCTGAAGGGACTGTATCAATCGCTGGGCCGCGTCGCGCCCTTCAAGGGGCTGTCGGATCGACTGCTTTCAGAGCTCCGGCAAAAATACGGCTCACCCGATTATAACGCCCTGAGCGAGGATATGAAGAAAACCTTCGTCAAGGTCGTAAACGAGGATTTATCCCCGCTGCTGCCGCGCGTGCAGGCCTCCACCCTGCTGGTATGGGGCGAAAACGATACCGAAACCCCGCTGTGGATGGGGCAGCAAATGGAAAAGGAAATCCCCGATGCGGGGCTTGTCATCTTTGAAAATGACGATCACTTTGCCTATCTTCGCCAGTGGCCGCGCTTTGTGCGCGTGGTGCAGGCGTTTCTGAAATGAGGTACGACGGCTTGACACGCTTTCTGTTCCGGCTGATCACCAGCCTGCCCCTGCTTGCCTCCGCCGCGGCGGCGCTGCTGTGCGCGCGGCGGCTGCTGCACTATTTTCAATTGGAAAGCTACCAGTTTTACGGCTATTTCAAAACCGTCGCCCGCCAGTGGAAAAAGGCCGTTCTGCCCTCTGCGCTGCTGGGCGCGCTGTTCTTTGGCATCTACTTTCTGGCCTACTCGGCCGATCACGCCGCCGAGCCCTTCCGGCCGCTGCGCCTGCTGGCCATCTATCTGCCCGCCGCGGCGGTGATCGTGCTGATCGGCTATCTGGCAGCCGCCCGCCAGCGCAAAGCAAAAGAGAAAAAGCCCTTTGTGATGACCGCGCGCATGAAGCGCCTGTACATCATCCTGGGCGTGGTCGCCGTCGCGCTGTGCCTGGTATCCCCGCTCTTTGTGATGGCGCTGCCGCTGCTGGTCGCCCTGGCCGCGCTGATTGCCCTGCCGCTTGAAAAGGGCATTCAGCGCATGTATATGCGCGACGCGCAGCGCAAGCTGGATGCGCAGAAGGATCTGATCCGCATCGGCATCACGGGCAGCTACGGCAAAACCAGCGTCAAGGTCATCCTCAACACCCTGCTTTCGCAAAAGTACAATGTGCTCTCCACCCCGGCCAGTTTCAACACCCCCATGGGGCTTACCCGCGTCATCCGCGAACGGCTGGAGCCCGCGCATCAGGTTTTCCTAGCTGAAATGGGCGCGCGCCACCGCAAGGATATCAAGGAGCTGACTGACTTTATCCACCCCACCATCGGCGTGCTGGTATCCGTGGGGCCTCAGCATCTGGATACCTTCAAAACGATGGAAAACATCATCGATACCAAGTATGATCTTATCCGCGCCCTGCCTGCGGACGGCTTTGCCGCCTTCAGCGATGACGGCGGCGTGTGCGCCGATCTATACGCCAAAACCACCCATGTGCCCAAAGCCATCGTCAACCGTAAGGGCGGCGACGTATGGGCCGAGGACATGCGCGTATCCGATCAGGGCAGCGACTTCACCCTGTGCTTTGCCGATGGTTCGCGCGTTCCCTGCCGTACCCGGCTGCTGGGCGCGCACAACATCGGCAACATCCTTTTGTGCTGTGCGGTCGCCAGGCATCTGGGCCTGTCCAATACCCAGCTGCAGCGCGGTATCAGCCAGCTTCAGCCTGTGGAGCACCGTCTGCAGCTGCTGCGCAGCGCGGGCGGCGTTACGATCATCGACGATGCGTTCAACAGCAATCCCCGCGGAGCCAAGGCCGCGCTGGATGTGCTTTCCCATTTCCCCGGCCGGCGCATCATCGTAACCCCTGGCATGGTGGAGCTGGGTGCGCAGGAGGTGTCCTTCAACCACGAGTTTGGCTATCAGATGGCCGCCAGCGCCGACGTGTGCGTGCTGATTGGCAAAAAGCACACCCTGCCCATTCAGGATGGTCTGCGCGACGCGGGCTTCAATATGGACAACGCGCATGTGTTTGCAAGCCTTTCCGAGGCTACAACCTGGCTTCAGGGCTTTATGCGTCCGGGCGATTATGTGCTCTATGAGAACGATCTGCCTGATCACTATACTGAAAACTAAGCTGGAGGCATTTTTATGGCAAAGAAGCAACTGGGCGTTATCTTTGGCAGCCGCACCTGCGAGCATGAGGTATCCATCATCAGCGGCGTGCAGCTGGCCCGCGCCGCCGACCGCGAAAAATACGACGTTTGGCCCATTTATATCGCCAAGGACGGCCGCTGGTATACGGGCGAAAAGCTGCTGGATATCCATACCTATACGCCCTTTGATCCCTACGCCAAGGGGCTGACCCGCGTAACGCTGGATCTGACAGCAGGCTCGGGCGCGTTGATCAGCTACGAGCAGGAAAAGGGCCTGTTCGCCAAGGGCGTTGTGCCCGTCACCGTGACCAAGCTGGACTGCGTAATCCCCGTCATGCACGGCCTGCACGGCGAGGACGGCACGCTGCAGGGCCTGCTGGAGCTGGCCAATATCCCCTATTCCTCCACGGGCGTGGCGGGTTCGGCCATCGGCATGGATAAGATCATGATGAAGCAGGTATTCCGCGGCATGGGCTATCCCATCCTGCCCGATGTGTTTGCCCTGCGCAGCGAGTGGCGCGCCGCGCCCGAGGCCGTTATCGCCCGTGTGGAGCAGGCGCTGCCCTATCCGGTTTTCTGCAAGCCCGCGTGCCTGGGCTCCTCCATCGGCGTCAGCCGCGCCAACGACCGCGAGGGCCTGCGCGAGGCGCTCGACCTGGCCTTCACCTACGATCGCCGCGTGCTGATCGAAAAGGGGCTGGAGCATCCCATTGAGGTCAATTGCTCCGTGCTGGGCTTTGACAGCGAGGTACGCACCTCCGTCACCGAAATGCCCACCACCTCGGGCGGCGAGTTGCTGGACTTTGCCGATAAGTACCTCACCGGCGGCGGCAGCAAGGGCATGGCCTCGCTCAAGCGCATCATGCCCGCACCCGTGGGCGACGAGATGATTCACCGCATCGAATCGCTTTCGGCGCAGATTTTCCGCGCGCTGGACTGCAAAGGCGTTGTGCGCATCGACTACATGCTCACCAAGAACGACGAGCTCTACATCACCGAGATCAACACCATTCCCGGCTCCATGGCCTTCTATCTGTGGCAGGAAAGCGGCGTATCCTACCCGCAGCTGATCGATAAGCTGGTAGAATACGCCGAAAAGGCCTTTGCCGAAAAGAATGAAAACAACTACGCCTACACCTCCGACATTCTGAACGGCGTGGTACTGGGCGGCAAAAAGGGCGGAAAGCTGTAAACTAAACACGATGGATGTATTCGCCGGGAGCGTTCAAGCTGCTCCCGGCTTTTTTATATTGAAAGCGCCACATCCAGCACCATCATCAGCGCAAATCCCGCCAGCGTAAACAGCGCAATTTTGCCAGGCTTGCCGCTGCGATGGCTCTCAGGAATCAGCTCCTCCACCACCACATAGATCATCGCGCCCCCGGCAAAGGCCAACATATAAGGCAGCGCCGCGCGCACGCGCAGCACCAGCAGCGCGCCAATTACCCCGGCGATAGGCTCTACCGCACCGCTGAGCATGCCCGCCATAAAGGCGCGCCGCTTGCTTGCGCCATCGCGTAATAAAGGCAGGCTGATGGCCGCGCCCTCAGGAAAATTCTGAATGCCGATGCCCAGCGCCAGCATGCATGCCGCCGCTAGTGTCGCGCCGTCCAGGCCATACAGAAGCGAGCCGAACGCTACGCCGACGGCAAGCCCCTCGGGAATGTTGTGCAGCGTAATGGAGGCAATCAGCAGCGTCGTGCGCTTTTTCGTATGGTAGGGCGTATCGCCGCGCCGCTCCAGGCGCAGCAGCAGCCGGTCGGCCGCGTACAGCCCCAGCGCACCTAGGCTCAGGCCAATCAACGCGGGCAGCCAGGGCACGCGGCCCATTTTTCGCGCCATCTCGATGGCGGGCGACAGCAGCGACCAGAACGCCGCAGCCAGCATCACCCCGGCGGACGCGCCCAGCAGCCCATCCAATACGTCATGCCTGATGTTCTTGCAGCAAAACACCATCGCCGCGCCTGCGGCCGTTATCCCCCATGTAAAAAGAGTGGCAAGCAGCGCCTGCAAAGGATGCGGCAGCTGCGAAAAGGCTTGCATCATAACCAAAACTCCTTCATTCGGGTTTGAGCCATCCTATGATGTAATCATTCGCCGGGTGAAGAAGTTTTTAACAGCTATTGGCATCGCATAAAAGAGACGGTATACTGATATCGATAAGCATAATGCATTATGTAATCGTTATGTAACGTAGTGCATTTACAAAAGGAGGTTGTTCTCTTGAAGAAGCTTGTATCCATGCTGCTGTGTCTCTGCCTGGTGCTGAGCCTGACTGCCTTCGCCGCAGCCGAGGGCTATACCGCTGGCACCTACGAAGGCAAGGGCGCGGGCCGCAACGGCGATATCGTCAACAAGGAAGGCAAGCGCTATGTAAACGAGACCGAGCGCCGCGACGTGCTGGCTGCCGCCGCCCTGAAGCAGACCGACGGCATCTTCTACATCATCTCCTCCACCCAAAACAACGACCTGGACGAGAACGGCTACAACTCCTACGGCCTGCACATCGACGATCTGGTGGCGGCGGGCGAGGTTTACCGCGCCGATACCCTTTAGGAGCTGGCTCAGCAGCTGGGCATGGATCCCGCCGTGCTGATGGAATCCGTCAAGAAGTTCAACGAGGCCGTTAGCAGCGGCTATGATCCCGAATTTGGCCGCACCGTGTTCAACACCCATGCGCTCATCGAGGACTTCGGCCCCTACTATGCCTGCCCCCGCAGCCCCGCCGTACACCACACCATGGGCGGCGTGCGCGTGGATGTTGACACCCACGTGCTGCGCGAGGACGGCTCCTGGATCGCCGGCCTGTACGCTGCCGGCGAAGTAACCGGCGGCTTCCATGGCACCAACCGTCTGGGCGGCAATGCCATTGCCGACTGCCTGGCCAACGGCCGCATCGCCGGTTTGACCGTTGTGGAAGACAACAAATAAGCAGCAATAAAAGAACGCGGCCTGTGGGAACTCCCCGCAGGCCGCGCTTTTTGTATTTGATTTATATGCGATAGGTACTCATAAACCGATCCACCATGCGCCGGATACGGCTGGTCAGATCAAAGCCGCCGTTGCTGAGGCACCAGTCAAAGATGATCCCCTTCGTCAGCGAGCAGATATCCTCGTTGAGCGACACGCAATCGGTATCGGCTGGAATCTGCCCGGCCTCCCTGGCCGCCATCAGGCTGTCATACCGCGCGCGGTAATTGGAGGAAACGTACATATCCTCCGGGCTAAGGCCAATGGTATTGAGCGACTTGTTTTTGGTAGAATAATAATTGGAAACAAACTCCACGCCGTTGGATTCATTATGCGCGGCATAGAGCACGCACAGCTCCGTCAGCCGCGCCAGCGGATCCTCGGGCAGGCAAACGTTGCGATTTTCAATAAAGGCTTCATAGCCCTTATTCAGAAACAGGCAGAGAATATCATCCTTGCTGTGAAAATGATGATAAAACGCGCCGGTGGTCACGCCGGCCAGCTTGCAGATGTTCTGCACCGTCAAATAGTCATAGCCGTAATCGTGCATCAGGGTACACGCCGCGTCATAAAGCGCCTTTTGCGTCCGCTCCGAGCGAACCTTTTGCGGCGGGCGGAGAATTGTATCATCCATGTTGTCTAACTCCTGGAATTTTTCTGAAACCTGCCCAATTGATGCGTTTCACCGGCGTTTTCCCCCGAAAATACCGCCGTAATGAACATTTTACAGTATATCACGCTTTTGCATCCCAAGCAAGGGAAAAGGCTGTTTCTTTCTTGCGGCAAGGCCGTTTCTTTCTTGCGGCAAGCATTGCAAGCAGCCGCGAAATATGGTATAGTATGCAGGTAAAAAGCATCGCGCGTCCGCCCCGGCGGCGCGGAAAGCATATGGAGGGTAAATACTATGGCACGCAATCAATTTGGCGGCTTCGGCGGCCCGAACATGCAGCAGCTGATGCGTCAGGCGCAGAAAATGCAGCAGCAGATGGAGCAGGCGCAGGCCGATCTGGAAACCAAGGAATACGAGGCCTCCGCGGGCGGCGGCGCCGTCACCTGCAAGGTAAACGGCAAGCGCGAAATCGTCTCTCTGACCATCAAGCCCGAGGCTGTTGACCCCGAGGATGTGGAAATGCTGCAGGATATGGTGATGGCCGCCGTCAATGAGGCGCTGCGCCAGGGTGAAGAGAACCGCGAAAAGACCATGTCCGCGCTGGCTCCTGCCGGCATGGGCGGCATGTTCTGATGAGCGGCACAGTAGAGCCCATCGCGCGGATGGCCGCGCAGCTGGCGCGCCTGCCCGGTATCGGGCAAAAAAGCGCCCAGCGCCTGGCCTATCATATCGCCGGTATGCCCGAACAGGATGTGCATGACCTGGCCGCCGCCATCTGGCAGGGGCGCAAGGCCGTGCGCTTCTGCGCTGTCTGCGGCAATTACACGCAAAACGAAATCTGCGATATCTGCGCGGACGAGGCCCGGCAAAACGGGCAGATCTGCGTGGTGCGCGATCCGCGTGACGTAGCCGCCATGGAACGCATGCGCGACTATCACGGCCGCTATCATGTGCTGCACGGTGCGCTGTCCCCCATGAACGGCGTCGGCCCGGAGGATATTCATATCCGCGAGCTGCTTGCCCGCCTGTCCACCGAAAAGGTGGACGAGGTGATTTTGGCAACCAATCCCGACATCGAGGGTGAAGCCACTGCGGCCTATATCGCCCGGCTGATCAAGCCCATGGGCGTGCGGGTTACGCGCATCGCGCATGGCGTGCCGGTGGGCAGCGATCTGGAATATGCGGACGAGATCACCCTGTCCAAGGCCATGGAAGGCAGGCGGGAACTGTAATGCTGCACTTTTATTACGGCGTAATGGGCTCCAGCAAAACAGCCATGCTGCTGATGCAGCGCTACAACTGCCTGCAGCAGGGTTTCAAGGTAGCGCTGGTCAAGCCCGCCATCGATACGCGCATCGACGCAAACACCGTTTATTCCCGCGTAGGCCTGCAGGCGCAGGCGGATATCGTGCTGGAAGCCGGGCATAGCGTGCGGGAGCAGCTTTCCTGGCTGGCCGTACGGCACGCGCACAACGATTTTCCCTATGTGTTTGTAGATGAGGCGCAGTTTCTCACCGAAGCGCAGGTACAGGAAATCGCCGATATGTCCGGCGAACACGAGTTTTACTGCTACGGGCTGAAAACGGACTTTATGGGCAACTTTTTTCCCGGCTCCGCCGCGTTGATGCGCCTGGCCGAGGATATCAGCGAGGTGCCCGGCGGCCTGTGCTGGTGCGGCTGCAAAGCCACCATGAACGCCCGCGTAAACGGCGCAGGTCAGGTGGTCAAGGTGGGCGAGCAGGTGCTTATTGACAATCAGCAGTCCATCCGTTATATCGGCCTGTGCTATAAGCACTGGAAAATGGGGAAAGCATATGCTTGAACAACTCAACGCTTATACGGGAGCTTTGCTTCTTTTCTGCGGCGCGCTGCTGATATTGGGCTGCGCGCTGCTTTGCATGCTGCTGGTTCGTCAGCGCCGCCAGCAGGAGCGCATGCGCGACCAGACCGAGCGCAACGTGGATCGCATTACCGACTGCATAGCCCAGGGCAGGCAGCAGCTCAGCGATCAAACCGCCAACGCCTTTGCCACGCTGGAAGACCGGCTGCGCGGCGAAATGGCGCGCCAGCAGGCAGCCTCCGCCGCCGCCATGGCCGAAAACGGCCGCGACCGCGATCAGCGCCTGGATCAGCTGGGCGCACGTCTGGATGCCTTCGGCCAGGCGCAGGATACGCGGCTGCACCGCATGTCCGTCACGCTGGATGAAAAGCTGTCGGCCAATGATCAGCGCACCGAAAAGCTGCGCGAATCGCTGGCGCAAAGCATGGAAAAAATGCAAAAGGACAACGCCGAAAAGCTGGAAAGTATGCGCCAGACCGTGGATGAAAAGCTGCATGAAACGCTCAATAAGCGCCTGGGCGAAAGCTTCTCACTGGTCAATGAGCGCCTGGAGCAGGTGTATAAGGGCCTGGGCGAAATGCAAAGCCTGGCCACGGGCGTGGGCGATCTCAAGCGCGTGCTCAGCAATGTAAAAACGCGCGGCATCTGGGGCGAGGTGCAGCTCGGCACACTGCTGTCGCAGATGCTGGCGCCCGGCCAGTACGCCGAAAACGTAGCCGTCGTGCCGGGCTCTGCGGAGCGCGTGGAATTCGCCGTCATCCTGCCCGGCAAGGACGATACCCACAAAATTTATCTGCCCATCGATTCCAAGTTTCCCATGGAGGATTATGACCGCCTGCTGACCGCCGTAGACGGCGGAGACCCAACGCAGGTGAACGCCGCCAGCAACGAGCTGTGCGGCGCCATCCGCACCGAGGCCAAGCGCATCGCCAAAAAGTATATCGTCCCGCCCTATACCACCGATTTTGCGGTGATGTTTTTGGCTACCGAGGGCTTGTACGCCGAAGCGCTGCGCAGCCGCGGCCTGATGGAAGAATTGCAACAGAATCAGCGCGTGCTCATCGCCGGGCCGTCCACGCTGTCCGCGCTGCTCAGCAGCCTGCAATTGGGCTTCCGCACGCTGGCCATCGAGCAGCGCTCCGCCGAGGTGTGGCAGCTGCTGGGCGCGGTCAAGACCGAGTTTGGACGTTTCAGCGATCTGTTGGATCAAACGCAGCAGCGGCTGCGCCAGGCAGGCGAAACCATTGAAAAGGCCTCCGTGCGCACACGCGCCATCAACCGTCGCCTACGCGATGTGGAAGCGCTCAGCGATGCGCAGTCGGTAAAGCTGCTGCCCCTGGACGACGCGCAGGATGAAGAATCCGCCAGCTGATCGCGGCAATTTTGCAGTCATATTAAACCGTCCTTTTGCCATAATAACGCTGAAGGGAGTTGTTATGGATGATGGATCAGGCGTGCAATGAAATCAAAAGGGTGCTGCTGGCCGGCGTCGGCCTGGCGGATAAGGGCATTCAAAAGGTTGGACAGGGCGTAAACAGCCTGTCCCAGCACGGCGAGGAAGTGTGGCAAAAGCTGACCGCCAAGCAGAAGTGCGCATCCTGCCCGCAGGATGAAATCGACGAATTGCTGTCCAGCCTTTCCCCCGAGCAGCTGGACGCACTGCGCAGCGCGCTCAATGCCCAGCCGCCTGAAGCGCCTGAGCAGCCGCAAAATGATGAAAACTCATAAGCAAAATCGCGCCTGTCATCATGACAGACGCGATTTGTTTATGGTTCTTATTCAGCCTTTTCCGTATTTTGCGGCGCAGGGCTCGTTGTTTTGACAGGCAGGCCAACCACATAAATCAGCCCAATCACCGTCCAGAAATAACCCTTATAGCCCTTCTTTACCGCCAGCTTGTGGGTCAGCGTGCCCAGCAGCACGCCCGCCAGAATGTACGGCAGCAGCGCCGTCAGGGCAGAATCGCCCGCATTGAACGTATAAGTTAAAGTTCAACCTATTCCCCTCTTTTTGTATAAGCCAGCTTACGCGCGCACGATATCCAGCAGGATATCCACCATTTTCTCCATATCCTCGACGGCGGCGTACTCATAAATGCCGTGGCAGTTCGCGCCGCCAGTGCCAAGGTTGGGGCAGGGCAGCCCCATAAAGCTCAGCCGCGCGCCGTCTGTACCGCCGCGGATGGGCACGCAGCGCGGCTCCAGGCCGTTCTTGCGGATGGCTGCCTGCGCGCGCTCGATCACATCCATATGCTGCTCTATCACCTCGCGCATGTTGCGGTAGGAATCGCGCAGCGCCAGCTCCACCGTGCCCGCGCCGTAGCGGGCATTCAGGAAATCCGCCACAAGCTGCATAGTACGCTTCTTTTGTTCCAGCTTGGCTGCGTCATGATCGCGCAGGATATAGCCCGCCTCGGCATTTTCCTCATCGCCATGGATGGCGGTCAGGTGGTAGAAGCCCTCGTAGCCCTCGGTATATTCCGGCTTTTCCTGCACAGGCAGCATGGCGTTAAACTCCATGGCGATGCGTGCGGCGTGCTTCATGCGGTTCTTGGCGGAGCCGGGATGGATGTTGCGCCCATGCACCGTCACCTTGGCCGATGCGGCGTTGAAGTTTTCATATTCCAGCTCGTTGATTTCGCCGCCATCCACAGTATAGGCAAAGTCCGCGCCGAAGGCGGGCACGTCAAACAGATCCGCGCCGCTGCCGATTTCCTCATCGGGCGTAAAGCCGATGCAGATTTTTCCATGGCGGATGCTGCCATCCTGCAGCACGCGCTCGCACAGCGTCATGATTTCGGCCACGCCAGCCTTATCGTCCGCCCCCAGCACGGTGGTGCCGTCGGTGACGATCAGGCGCTTGCCGCGGCGCTGAGAAAGCTCAGGAAAGTCCTTTTCGCTCAGCACAATGCCCTTTTCAGCATTCAGGCAGATATCGCCGCCCTGATACTCCACCACGCGGGGATGAAAGGCACGGCCGGGCACCGCGTCCACCGTATCCATGTGGGCGATCAGGCCGATGGCGGGCGCGTGCTCACAATTGGCGGGGATTTCGCCATACACATAGGCATGCGCATCCAGGCGGACATTGGACACCCCCATCGCGCGCATTTCGTCAGCCAGCAGCCTGGCCAGCTCCCATTCGCAGGCCGCAGAAGGGCAGCCCTGGCCGTTTTCATCGCTGGTTGTATTGATCTTTACATAGCGCAGAAACCGTTCCTGTAAGGTCATTTCCGTTGCTCCTTTCGGATGACTATCGCTTGCGGGGAAGCGGCAGCACCGTTCCCCTTTGTTATCATACATCCTGCGCCGAATTTGGGCAAGGGTGAATTTACAATCGGTCGTATTGCTTTTGTTTTCCAGCCATGCTACAATCATTGATGGAAGCAAATGCCGCCATAGAGTTTATTTTACGATACGAAATCTCCGGGAGGAATCAGGATGAAGCGAATTCTTCTATTGCTGCTTGCTCTCGTTTTGCTTGGTCCTGCCGCGCTGGGGGAAGAAACTCCCCCTTATGACTGGCGGGCGGACTGGGAAGCCTGGGGCTACGATCAATATGCCGAAGTGCAGGATGACACGCTCATTATATTTGAGGGCGTTACGGCGCTGAGCCAGGCCAGCCATTCCACCTGGGATCCTATCTCGAGAGAATTTGTGAAAACTAAGCCAAAATTCTTAGAAAATGGCCCGCGCTTTGAGGATATGATGTTTGGCGATCATCCTCCGCATCAGGTATCGCTGCCCTCCACGCTGCGATATATGGGCGGGGAATCCTTCTATTGTCTGCACTTCAACGCCTTCACGCTGCCTGAACAACTGGAGGTATTGGAAGCGGGTGCTTTTGAATTCTGCTTTTTCGATGTGCTGCGCATTGAATCCACCCTGCCCGCTCAGGAGCTTTTGAACAGCTTCTATGATTGTACGGTCATCACCTATGAGGTCCCCGAGGATCATCCACTCTACCATGCAATTGACGGCGTGTTATTTTTCAAGGATGGCAAAACGCTGCTGGCCTATCCCGGCGGCAGAACGGATGAGCACTACGATGTGCCCGCCGGGGTGGAGCATATTTGGCCTTACGCTTTTGGCACCGATTATCTGAAAACCATCTCCCTGCCCATCGGCCTGAAGACCATCGGCAGCGGCGCCTTTGCCACTTGCGGCAGGCTGCAATCCATTGCCGTGCCGCTGACCGTAACGGAAATCGGCGACTATGCATTTTGGCGCTGCGTATCGCTGGAACTGGTTTCCCTGCCCGATGGTTTGACGGCAAATAAGAACGATAATCCACGCTTCGTTCAATATACTATACAGACGACTTTATCTATCGCGGCGACAACGGGGATACGCTTTCCTCGGGACATTAAACCGCAGGAATGCTTTGAAGCTTGAAATACAACCCGATTATAGGAGGAAGAACGATGAAACAGTTGCTTTGCCTGCTGCTCTGCTGCATGCTGCTTGTCCTGCCCGCCTGTGCGGAGGAGGCTTCCGTCAACTCCTGGAGCCAGATCAACCAGGCCGTCAGCAAGGGCGCGGACTGGCAGCAGGCGGATACCGACGGCAGCTTCCATCTGGGCGAAAAGAAGCCCCTGGCGGGGTATGAGAATCTTTATATCGGCGATTGGGGCACCTATCCCAGCATGGATGGCAGCACGGTGTGCGTGCCCATGGCCATGGAGCTGGCGCGGCAATGGCTTGGTCTGGAGGAAGGCGACATGAACGGCTTTGTCAATTTCTCCACCACGCCCTATGCCTATGACCGGCTGACGCAGGGCAAGTCCAATCCGCTTGCCACTATCAAAAGCCAGGGCGTTATGATGGATGATACGCACCCTATCGATCTGGTGCTGGCTACCTATCCCAACGCCGACGAGCGGCAGGCAGCGGCGGACGCGGGCGTGGAGCTGGTTTATGTGCCCTTTTGCTACGACGCATTTGTGTTTATGGTAAATGAAAAGAACCCCGTAACCAGCCTGACTGCGCAGCAGATTCGGCAGATCTACACGGGGCAATACTCCTCCTGGAAAGCGCTTGGCGGCGAATCGCAGAAGCTGTACGCCTATCAGCGCCCGCACGGCAGCGGCAGCCAGACCGCCATGGAGGAAATGGTGATGCAGGGGCTGGAGCTTCAGGCAGAGGAAAACTATATCTCCATTGGCATGGACGCCGCTGTACGGCAGATCGGCAATTACGACAACGGCATCGGCGCAATCGGCTACAGCTATCTGTATTATGTAAATAAGCTGGTAGAAAGCAGCGGTATTCGGGTGCTGGCCATCAACGGCATTGCGCCCACCACGGAAAATCTACAATCAGGCATTTATCCCTATACGGTCAATTATTACGCCGTTTACCGCAAGGGCGACAGCAATACCGAAGCCTTTGTCAATTGGCTGATCAGCGACGCGGGGCAACTGGCCGTGCGGCAGGCAGGCTATGTGCCGCTGCGGTAATCAGGGCTGTTCCGCCGCCTGTTGCCTTTCAAACAGCATCACATTTTCCACCCCCGCCGTTTGGCAGAACATATCCACCGGCTGGCAGCGCTGGGCAGCATAGCCCATGGCGCACAGGATTCTCGCGTCCCGTGCCTGGGTGGCAGGATTGCAGCTGATATACACCACGCGCGCTGGCTGAGCCACGGCGATGGCGCGCAGCACGGCCTCGTCAGCGCCCTTGCGCGGCGGATCCAGCACAATCACATCCGGGCGCAGACCCTGCCGCACCAACTCCGGCAGGATGCTCTCAGCCGCGCCGCAATAAAACTGCGCGTTCTCTACGCCGTTCAGCCGCGCGTTTTCCTTGGCGTCGCGGATAGCGTCGGGCACGATTTCAATGCCAATCACGCGCGCAGCATGGCGCGCCAGCATCAGGGTGATGGTGCCCGCGCCGCAGTACACATCCGCCACCGTTTCGTCGCCGCGAAGCTGGGCAAAATCCAGCGCGGTGCGGTACAGGCGCTCGGTCTGCTCTGGGTTCACCTGGAAAAACGATAGGGGCGAGAGCAAAAACGTATTGCCGCACAGCGTATCGCGCAGCCGTTCCTGCCCCCAGAGTACGCGATAGGAATCGCCCAGGATCACGTTGTCAGGCCGCATATTGACGGACACGCACACCGATACCAGGCCGGGCACGCCCTCGCGCAGGCAGGCAATCAGCTCGCGCTCGTGGGGCAGCGTGCGGGCGTTGACCACCAGTACCGCCATCACCTCGCCCGCACGGCTGGCGCGCATCATCACATGGCGCACATTGCCCTTATGCGTGGCTTCATCATAGGGAGCGATTTGCCCTTCGCACATCCAGCGGCGCACGGCGGCGACCACCTGATTGCCCTCCTCGCGGGCAATCAGGCAGCGCTGCACATCCACCACACGATGGCTGCGCGGCGCGTAATAGCCCAGCAACGGATTTTCCGCCGTGCCCGATACCGGCACGGCAATTTTGTTGCGGTAATGCCAGGGCTCCTGCATGCCAAGCACGGGCTGCACGGGCACGGAAAGCCCGGCGATATGGCGCATGCAGCCTTCTACCTGACTGCGCTTAAACGCCAGCTGCGCACCATAGGCCATATGCTGGCAGGTGCAGCCGCCGCACTGGCGGGCATAGGGACAGGCAGGCGTTACGCGGTCGGGCGAGGCGGAGAGAATTTCCATCGCACGGGCAAAAGCATAGCGCTTTTCCACACGGGTGATCTGCGCGATGATGCGCTCACCCGGCAGGGCGCGCGGCACAAACACCGCCATGCCCTCATAGCGGCAAACGCCCTCCCCCTCCGCACCGAAGGACTCCACAGTCAATTCCAGGCGCGCGTTCTTAGTCAGCTTCAAAATACGCTCCATTTCAAAAAAGCGGCGGCAAGCCCAAAAGGCTTACTCCGCTTTTTTCTGGTTTTCTGTAATATGATCCACCGGCAGGTCGGACTCCGCAAAGGGATCGCCCGTTTCAAAGGCGTCCAGCGCGCGCTGCACCACATCCTCATTCTCAGTGCGGCGGCGGCGCTTGAGCACATCCTCGCGCTGCTCGGCGGCCAGGTAAACATGAATGTTGATGGCGTTTTTATCAAAGGTGATTTCGGCGCGCTCGCGAGGCTTGGTCAGCGCCAGCCCCTCGGTATACTTGGTGCGGCAGCGGCGGGCAAAATCGGCCGCCACCTCGCTGCGCCCCTGCCAGTGCATGGGGATGAACACGCGGGGCTTGCAGGTCATGATAAAGTGATTGGCCCCGGCCTCGAACATGCCGCCCATGCGAGGATCCACCGGGAACATGCACACATCGATAGGCTTGCCGATCAGCGGCTGCACGGCGGCGTAATACAGGTTCTCCGCCTGGGTGATCTGCCGCAGGGTGCTTTCCTCGCGCCAGTGCCACAGGTTCAGATCACCTGCGTGGAAGATGTGCAGCCCGCCGACCTCCACATAAAAGGACACGCCCAAATCGGTAGAGCCATAGGCCGTCACGCGCGCGCCTCCATAGGTACGCTGATCGCCCGCAGCTATACGGTCGCCATAGGCTTCCATGGGCATATCCTCGGCGATGATATAGTGCACATAGTTCAGGTGCTTGAAATCATAGATCACCTGATCATAGTGGTCGGGATGCTCATGGGTGACGAAAAACAGCACCTGCCTGTAGCCCTTCAGATCGGCCTCCGAAAGCGCCGTTGCACCGGTGAGGTTGTTGTTTTCGCCGCGCCAGTAATCAAAGATCAGCAGCGTATCCTCCACCGCCGCCATAAAGCCAGAATGGTGAAAATAAGTTACCGTTACCTGTCCGGGCATTGCGTTCTCCTTGTGAGCTTATGTATACAGTATGCGCCGTGATGGGCCAAGGCATGCGCTCAGCGGCGGCCCTTCATCAGTTCCTTCAGGCCCTTACCGGCCACGATCCATCCAAACAGCCCCAGGCCGGATTTGCCCTTGGCCTTGCGGCGGTTGGAAATAATCATGAGCACCACGGCAAAGAAGATCAGCTTGCCCAGGCTGAAGCCCGTGTTCTCATCCTCATAGTGGGATTCCTTGCGGGCATAGGCGGCTGTATCGCTGGCCTGGTAATACTCGGTATCGTCGGTAGAGAAAAAGCCGTTCCACCAATCGCCCGTCCAGTTATACCAGCTGCTGTCATTCGTTTGATCGCTCACAGCGGGCTGGGTAACCGACGCGCTCTCCTGCGCCGAGCCAAACAGCCCGCTGGTCTTTACCGTAACGCCGCGGTTCTTGGCCGCCTGCGCCGTCAGCGCCAGCAGAAAATCGCCCACCGCGCCGTCATAGTTGCGGTCGTTCAGATACGGCGCGCGCAGCTTGGCAGCCAGCAGGCTGTTGATCTGCTCCTGCCCGATCATATCGCGCACGCCCTGGCCGACGGCGACGGCATAGCGCTCCTCGCCAATCACCAGCAGGACAAGGACGGTTTTCTGATCCAGCTTCCAGGCTTCAAACAGGCCGTCGCAATAGGTTTGCGCGTCCGCGCCGCCCAGGAAATGGCGCGTGGCCACCGCAAAGCTGATATCGGCGCTGCGGGCAGCAGTATTGAGCTGCCCAATATCCGCAGCCGTCTGCTCACTGAGCACGCCCGCATCGTCGTTGACCGCGCCGCGCTGCACGGGATAGGACACCGCCAGGGCGGCCGCCGGGAGCAGAAGCATCAGCGCAAGCAGCCCGGCAATCCAGCGTTTCATCAAGCGTTTCCGCTCCTTTCCTTAATTGGTGGCAGACTGCACGCCGTCGTTAAACAGCGCGGCATAGCTTACACCCGTCCAGCGCGCCAGCAGGCCGCTGAAGCTGTGCATCCGCTCATTATAGCTGGCCGCAGCCTCGTTATAGGCCACGGCTGAATCGCTGCTCAGGCACATATCCACCGCCTGGGGCAGCATCTGGGTAACATACATGTTATCGCGCCCGTCGGCCTGCACATCCTGCCGCTGGGCAAGGGACTGCAGCAGTGCCTGCGCGTCATCATGGAACTGCTGCACCGAAACCACGGAAAAGGTGGTTTTTCCGTTTTCCATCGAGCGCAGATCGCTCTGCACGGCGGCATAGAGGGGATCGCTTGCCCCGGTATAGCGCCCGGCCACGGTCAGCAGATTATTGGCGGTTTCCACGCGGGCCTGCACGCTTTCCAGCACCGCGGCGCGATACTGCTCAAGCGCGTTTTGCTCCTTTGTCCAGGCCTTGTGGGCGCCGTTTAGCAGCGCGCAGCACAGCATGATCACCATCAGCGCGCAGGCAATCGCCGGATGCAGGCTTTTTTTCACTTTCTCGGCCATGCGATTACTCCTTTAGCAGGCTGTCAGCTTTCCAGCATCTTCTTTTTCAGCTCGTCTTCCATCTCGGCCAGGCGCTTTTCGGCCTCGCGGCGCTTATCGCGGCCTTCCTTCTGGATGCGCTGTACCTCGGTGATGGTATCAATCAGATCCTGATTGGTCTTGGTCAGCGTTTCCAGATCAATAATGCCGCGCTCGGCTTCCTTGGCGGTTTCAAGCGTGCCCATTTTGAGGGTTTCGGCGTTCTTTTTGAGCAGCTCGTTGGTAGCATCCGTGACGGCGCGCTGCGCCTTCATGGCCTGCTGGGAGTGATGCAGGCCGATAGCCAGCACCATCTGGTTTTTCCACAGGGGCAGGGTATTGACCAGGGTGGACTGAATACGCTCCACCAGCAGGGCGTTGTTGTTTTGCAGCATGCGAATCTGCGGCGCCATCTGCAGCGCTACCTGGCGGGTGAGCTTAAGATCGTGCAGCTTCTTTTCAAAGCGGTCGCACTGATCGGCCAGATCCTTGGCGGCCTGGGCGTCCAGCGCGTCGCCGGTTTCGGCAGCCTTGGCACGCAGCTTTTCCAGATCGCCCTCTCGGATTTCCTTCAGCCGCATTTCGCCGGCCATGATATACATGGACAGCTCGCGAAAGTAGGTCAGGTTCATTTCGTACAGGCGGTTGAACATCGCCACATCCTTCAGCAGCTGAATCTGATGCTGCTCAAGCGAGGCAGAGATGGTCTCGACATTCTGCGATACCGCATCGTAGCGCGCCTGCACGGCGGCCAGCTGCGCCTTGGCGTTGAAGAACAGCCCGCGCAAGCCCTTGGGCTTTTGGGTAGAGCCTTCAAAGCTCTTGAGCTCGGTGATCAGGTTGGTCAGGATATCCCCCACCTCGCCTGAATCGGTGTTCTTGACGGTATTGAGGATGCTGTCGGCAAACTCGGACACCTTTTTCTGCGCATCCGCGCCGTAGAGCATCACATGGTCGGGGTTGGTCACATCGATGGTGCCAGCAAAGCGCTCGATCTCGGCGCGCTCCTCAGCGCTGAAATTATCGTCCAGCGCGGCGGCAACGGCGTTATCGGCATTGGGGGCTTCGGGGGCCTCCAGCTGCGCCACAGCCTGCTCCAGCGCCTGCTGCGCGCCGGACTGGGTGTTGAGGGTCAAAACGGGTACTTTCTGTTCGTCCATGGTTTATTTCTCCTCTCCGGTAGACGTGCGGGTGCGCAGGCCCGAGTCGATCAGGCCATCCTGCTTGAGCATGGTTTCCAGCACGTCGATGTCCGTGGTGATATCCAGCGCGTCGTCCTCATAAAGACGGGCAAGCTGTTTGTTAAAGGCTTCGATGACCATATCCAGCGATTCGCGGATGCGCTGGCGCGCGTTGTCCGCGCTTTCGCCCGTCACGTTGCCCTCCTCCATACGGCGGAAGGCCACCAGCATTTTCAGCGTGGTGGGCAGGTAATAATCCATAAAGCGGCGGATCTGCGGAGCCTTCTTGGGCTGCTCGATAACGGCCTTAAAAATCTGGTTGGCGATACTTTCGATGGTATCAATCTGCTCACTGATTTCAGGCTCGGGCAAGCGATCGTTTTCGCTGCGGATCTGCTCTAACAGCTGCTGCCCGCGCAGAATCAGGCTGTCCACCGCCGCGTCGCCGGTTGTGGCCTTGGCCTGCTCGGCCTTGCGCTTTTCCTCGGCTTCGCGGCGCTTGCGGGCATATTCCTCGCGTTGACGCTCGCGGCGCTCCTCCTCCTCGGCGGCCTCGTCTTCTTTCTGATGGATCTTCTTGACCACCGCCCGGTAGATCTTGCCCGCGCCCAGCATCACCAGCGCCAGCACGGCGTAATCAAATAGCCGGAACAGCGGAAATACCCCGCTATAGAGCAGGCTCATAATGCCCATCACAATAAAAGCGCCGGAAAGTCCGCGCTTCGGACGACGATTTCTCCCTCTCGGCGGCATACGCGCCCTCCTTGAAATTGATTCAGTATACGCACGGATAGTAGCGCAATTCTGGGCGCTTGACAATGCATGATGGCTGAATCATACAATTTGGCGCGCCAATCAGGCGGTTTTCCGCCCGACAGGCGAATTATACCACAGATGGCGCGCCAATACAAATGCAATTTTCTTAAAAGGAGATTAAAAAAGCGAATGCTTTTCCCTGCCTGGCCATTCAGCTTTTGCGCCAAATTGCGGGGTGGAACAGCGCCAGAATCGGGAACAATTCCAGCCTGCCGGCCAGCATCAGCAGGCTCAGCACAAGCTTGGCAAAGGGGCCGTAACCGGCAAAGTTTTCCACCGGGCCCACCGCGCCAAGGCCGGGGCCCACGTTGCTCAGGCACGTCAGCGCCGCCGTCAGGTTGGTTTCCACATCAAAGCGCCCCTCCAGCGAAATGGCGAACGCACCCAGAAGCAGCATCAGCACATACACGCAGAAGAACATCGCCACCTGCGACAGCATGCCCTCTTCCACACCCTTGCCCTCAAAGCGCACCACCTGCACCTTGCGCGGCTGGAAGGTATGGCGAATTTCGCGCCGTCCCAGCTTAAACAGCAATGCTGTGCGCACCACCTTGATGCCGCCCGCGGTGGAGCCCGCGCAACCGCCCACAATCATCACCAGCAGCAGCACCATTTTGACCGCCACGGGCCAGAGGTTAAAATCCGCCGTGGCATAGCCGGTGGTGGACATCACGCTGGCCACCTGGAAGCTGCCGTAGCGCAGCGCCTCCCAGAAGCCATGATAGCGCGGCAGCAGCAGCATGGTGGAAAAAATCGTCGCCGTTCCATAGATGCCCAGATACCAGTGCAGCTCCTCGCTGCGCAGCGCATCGCGCCAGTCCCCTGTGATGGCACGGTAAAACAGCGCGAAATTGATGCCGAACAGCACCATGAAAAACGTGATGATCCACTCGATCAGTGGGCTGTGGAAGGCCGCGATGCTGGCGCCGTAATTGCTGAAGCCGCCCGTGCCCGCCGTGCCGAAGGTATGGATCGCCGCGTCGTAGGGATTCATCCCCGCCAGCAGCAGCACCGCAAATTGCAGCGCCGTCAAGGCGGCGTAGATCAGATACAGAATCTTGGCTGAATCGCCCATCTTGGGAACAATCTTGCTCAGGCTCGGGCCGGGGCTTTCCGCGCGCACCAGGTGCGACGTGCGCCCCGTCATCTGCGGCAGAAGCGCCAGCGTCAGCACAAGCACACCCATGCCGCCAATCCAATGGGTAAAGCTGCGCCAGAACATCACCCCGTGCGGGTAATGTTCAAAATTGGTCACCACCGTTGCGCCCGTGGTGGTAAAGCCGGATACGGCCTCAAACAGCGCGTCAATATAATTGGGCAGATAACCGCTGAACACAAAGGGCAGCGCGCCAAATCCGCTCAGCCCCAGCCAGGCCAGCGCCACGATGACGAAGCCCTCTCGGGCGCGCAGATTACTCTCGCGCGGCTTTGCCAGGAACCACATCGGCAGCCCCAGAAACACCATCATCAAAATGGTTTTCAGCAGCGCCTCGCCATCGCCCGGATCATGATATACCAGCGCCACCACATAGGAGGGCAGCATCGTAGCCGCCTCAATCAGCAGCGTTGCGCCCAGGATTTTGAGCACCAGTCGTTTGTTCATTTGCGGATAACCTCGTTCAGATCGCCAATGCCGCTCTCGCAGGCGATAATCACCACGTTGTCCCCCGCCTCGATATGATCGTTACCAAAAGGCACGATCACCCGGCCGGCGCGCACGATAACCGCCACCAGGGTATTGGGGCGCTTATGCAGCTCGCGCAGCGGCACGCCGATATAGGAATCGTTTGGCCGCGCCACAAATTCCAGCGCTTCGGCCTTGCCGTCCATCAGTCGATAGAGCTTTTCTATTTTGGTTCCGCCGCCGTTTACGCGGGCGCGAACATAGCGCAGGATATGTGCGCAGGTGATAGACTTGGGGCTGACGATGCTATCCAGGCCCATGGAACTGATAATATCGGCATAGGCCACGCGGTTATTCTTGACCACCACCTTGGGCACGCCCTGGCGCGCGGCAAACAGGCCGGTCATCAGGTTTTCCTCATCGCGGTCGCACAGGGCGATAAACGCATCCATCTGCGTCAGCCCCTCCTGCTCCAGCAGCTCCTGATCGGTGCCGTCGCCGTAAATCACATTCACGTCCGGCAACGCCTCGCTGAGGCGGTTGGCCTTCTTTTCGTTTATTTCAATCAGGCTGACATGCACGCCCATGGGCGCGATCATCTTGGCCAGATAATAGCCAATGCGCCCGCCGCCCAGGATCATCACATCCTTGACGCGCAGCGAGTTTTTGCCCAGGAAGCGGAAATACTCCGTGATCGTCACCACATCCGCCGCTACATGCACACGGTCGCCCGGCTCAATCACGAAATCGCCGCCCGGAATGATCACGCTGCCATCGCGCTCCACCGCGGCGTACAGCACCTGTGGAATGCCGTGCACCTTGGCTGCAATTTCGCGCAGCGGGCGGCCGACCACCGCGTCGTGCTCCTGCGCGCGGAACTCCACCATTTCCACCCTGCCGCGGGCAAAGGATTCGATATTATTGGCAAATGGGAAGCGCAGCAGGCGGCTGATTTCCTGCGCTGTGGCGCGCTCAGGATTGATCGCCATGTCGATATCCAGCTCATGGCGCAGCAGATTCAGGCTTTCGTTATATTCCGGATCGCGGATGCGCGCGATGGCATACTGCGTACCCAGACGCTTGGCCACCAGGCAGCAGAGCATATTGGTTTCATCGCTGGCCGTGGCGGCAATGATGATATCCGCCTTCTGCGCGCCCGCGTCAATCAGCGTTTTCGCGTTCGCGCCGTTGCCGCGGATGCACATGACGTCCAGCGTATCCTCGCTGCGCTGCAGCGCCTCCTCATCTATATCCACAATCACCACATTATGCCCCTCGCGGGTCAGATGCTCTGCCAGCACATGGCCTACCTTGCCATCGCCAACCACCAGAATTCGCATGTTATCCTCCGTCTCGCCAAGCAAATCGCCTGTTAATGCATCAGGACGCTATAAGTGCAGTATGCATTATAACACTATCCCTCTATAATAACAAGTCTCCCCCGTCATCGCCCCCACTCCGGCGGAAAATGCGCAAAAAACTGGAAAATTTGCGTTTTCAGGGCTTGCGCAGCCTCAATGCCTGTGATATAATTGAACGGATAACGCACGCGGGCGGTTTGCCGCTTGTGCCCTTACGGGTTGGCAGGCAAAAAATTCAACCCCCGCGGTGGAAAAACAAGGAGGAAAACCATGGCTGTCATTTCTATGAAGCACCTGCTGGAAGCCGGCGTACACTTCGGTCATCAGACCCGCCGCTGGAACCCCAAGATGGCTCAGTACATCTTCACTGAGCGCAACGGTATCTACATCATCGACCTGCAAAAGACCGTTCGCAAGATCGACGAAGCGTACATGTTTGTGCGCAATCTGTCGATGGAAGGCAAGACCATCCTGTTCGTGGGCACCAAGAAGCAGGCTCAGGAAAGCATTGAAAGCGAAGCCAAGCGCTGCAACATGTATTATGTCAACAACCGCTGGCTGGGCGGCATGCTGACCAACTATAAGACCATCAAAACCCGCATCGAGCGTCTGAACCAGATCGACCGCATGGAGCAGAACGGCCAGTTCGACGTGCTGCCCAAGAAGGAAGTTATCAAGCTGATCCACGAGCGCGAAAAGCTGGTTGCCAACCTGGGCGGTATTCGCGAAATGAAGGGTCTGCCCGGCGCGCTATTTGTAGTTGACCCCCGCAAGGAGCACATCGCCGTGGCCGAGGCCCGCGCGCTGGGCATTCCGATCGTAGGCATCGTGGATACCAACTGCGATCCTGACGAAATTGACTACGTCATCCCCGGCAACGACGACGCCATCCGCGCCGTAAAGCTGATCGCCGGCAAGATGGCCGACGCCGTGCTGGAGGGCCGTCAAGGCGCTCAGGATGGCGAAGAGCAGGCTGCCGAAGAAGCTCCCGCTGACGCCGAATAATCAATCCACTTAAAAATAATAATCAGGAGGCATACCCCCATGGCTGAAGTAACTGCTGCAATGGTAAAAGAGCTGCGCGAGCGCACTCAGGCCGGCATGATGGACTGCAAAAAGGCCCTGGTCTCCAGCAATGGCGACATGGAAGCGGCCGTTGAATACCTGCGTGAAAAGGGTCTGGCTGCCGCCAACAAGAAGAGCGGCCGCGTGGCCGCCGAGGGCGCCGTGGAATCCTACATCCACATGGGCGGCAAGATCGGCGTGCTGGTTGAAATCAACTGTGAAACCGACTTCGTAGCCAACACCGACGCTTTCAAAGAGCTGTGCCACAACGTGGCCATGCACATCGCCGCTGCCGCGCCCGAATTCGTCTCCAAGGACGAAATTCCCGCTGAAAAGTTGGAAGAAGAGCGCCGCATCGCCCGTGAGCAGGTCATGAACGATGAGAAGAACAGCAAGAAGCCCGCTCAGATCATCGAAAAGATCGTGGACGGCCGCATCGAAAAGTACTGCAAGGAAATTTGCCTGCTGGATCAGCCCTATGTAAAGGATCCCGATATCACCATCCAGACCCTGCTGCATGAGAGCACCCTCAAGACCGGCGAGAAGGTAACCATCCGCCGCTTTGTCCGCTATAAGCTGGGCGAAGGCATTGAGAAGAAGCAGAGCGATCTAGCCGCTGAAATCGCCGAAATGACCGCCAAAAAGGCGTAATTATTCCATCCCGGCGGACGCGAAAACGTCCGCCTTTTTTCATGCCGTCAGGAGGTTTTTAATCATGAAGGAATCCCCCAAGCACATCCTGCTTAAGCTCAGCGGCGAGGCTCTGGGCGAAAACGGCCGGCTGTTCGATCAGGATATGATTCTGCGCGTCGGCAGAATTCTCTCCGATGTGGCTGCTACCGGCGCGCAACTGGGCGTGGTCATCGGCGCGGGCAATATCTGGCGCGGCCGCCAATCCCAAGAGATGGACGCTGTGACCGCCGATCACATGGGCATGCTGGGCACGGTGATCAACTGCCTGTGCATGCGCGACGCTGTGGAGCGCACGGGCGGCCATGCCGTGGTGTTCTCCGCCATCGATATGCCCCGCGTGTGCGAGCCCTACAATGTGCAGTCCGCGCGCCAGGCCATGGCTGAGGGCAAGGTTGTGTTCTTCGCGGGCGGCTCGGGCAACCCGTTCTTCACCACCGATACCGCCGTGGTGCTGCGCGCTGCCGAAATGCAGGCCGATATGCTGCTGCTGGCCAAGAATGTGGATGGCGTGTACACGGCCGACCCCAATAAGGACCCCAACGCCCAGTTGATCCCCGATATCAGCTATGCCGAGGCGCTGGAGCGCCGCCTGCGTGTGATGGACACCGCCGCCTTTGCCATGCTGACCGAACAGGCCATCCCAATGGTGCGCGTGTTCGGCCTGGCCGAGCCGGAAAACATCCTCAAGGTCATCGCGGGCGATCCGCGCGGCACGGTGCTGCATCCATAAAAGGCGTCGATCAGAATGAAAAGGATTGCAGCATGGATGCTTGTAAGAACCTCATCCTGTTTTTGATCGACTTGGGCGTAATGGGTCTGCAGCTGCTAAACGGCAATTATGATGTTTTGAGAGCGGCATATATCGCCGCGGCCTGCTGAATCATCATGCTTGTATGCGCTGTCGTCAGGCTGTTCAGCAGCCGGTGCCCACATTGCTGCAAGCTGAAGCTATCCAATGTGAAATACCGCCCCCATTGCCATTGCTGCAAGGAGATTTGATTCTCCACCTACGCCGCCAATAAGATTTCGTTAACAAATCCCCTCTCCATATGCGTTCAGACCATATGGAGAGGGGATTTTTATGTTTCCGGCTCTATTTGCTGACAGACTGGCGCTTTGCCTTATGCATCCTCGATTCGTTCAAAGGCCACCGTCTGCTCTTTCATCGATATCTTGCCCACACGGCAGCCATAGGCAAGCAGCTCTTTTCTATAGGTCAAAAAGGAATGATCAAGAGGCAGCCCGGCGATTTGCGCAATCTCGTCAAACGTCAGCTTGAACTGTGCGCGACCATCCTGCTGAATATGCGCCCATAAAGAATCGTACTTGCTCATTGCGCTTCTCCTTGCTTAATACAGATGATACGCCTGCTTGCGCGCGGCGAAGGCCGCAGCCTCGCGCTCGGCGCAGGCCAGCCAGTCCTCCACCGGCCAATCCGCATTTTCAAACAGCCGATGCCCGGCCAGCTTGGACAGGAAGGGCATGTCCCCCTCCCGCAGCGGCGGCAGCAGGCTGAAATGCTTGGGATACAGCTCCCGGATCAGCGCCAGCAGCTGCATGCCCAATGCTACCGGCTGCACGCGATGCGCGTCCGTCACGTGCAGATGCATGCCGCCGCACATCTCCCCTGCGTATTTGGACGCGCTGGGCGTAAAATACAGAGGCGTTGCGATCACGCCCGGCAGCTTCATGGCGTTAAACCGCGCGGTCAGCGTTTCCGCGTCGATATACGGCGCACCCAGGATAGCAAAGGGATCAGCCGTGCCGCGACCCTCGGAGCAGTTGACCCCTTCCAGCATGCAGGTGCCCGGATACAGCAGCGCCGTCTCAAAGCGCGGCATGGCCAGGCTGGGCATCACCCACACCTTGTTCAGCTCCGGAAACAGCGCATGCCGGTTCCACCCCAAGCACGGAATCACCTGCAGATCGCACCCCAGGTCCCGCTCGTGATTGACCATCAGCGCAAATTCCCCGCAGGTCAGCCCGTAGCGCAGGGGGATATCATAGCAGCCGACAAAGCTGCGCGTATCGAGCCGCAGCAGCATGCCCTCCGCCATATCGCCCAAGGGATTGGGGCGATCCAGCATGATCAGCCGTTTGCCGTACCGGGCGCAATCCTCCAGCAGAATTTGCAGCGTGGAAATAAAGGTATAGCAGCGTGCGCCCACATCCTGGATATCATACACCAGGATGTCAAAGGCCGCACAGGCTTCCTCACTCAGATGGTGGGAAGCCTCCTTGCCGTACAGGCTGGCTACGGGCAGCCCGCTGGGGCCGTCCACCGCGTTTTCAAAGTTTTCTCCCGCGCCCTTATCGCCGCGCACGCCGTGCTCGGGTGCAAGCAGCAATTGCAGGCTGCATACCTCCCGCAGCCGTTCGATGGTAGATTGCAGTCCCGACGTGCGCCCGGAGGGCGACGTGGCCAGCGCCACGCGGCCGTTCAACAGCCCTGCATGCTGGCCAATGCGGTCAACGCCGTATTCCATCCATCATTCCCCGCTCTCGTTTACAATTTCGCATTTTTATTGTATAATAGATCCATCAAATTTACAACCCGTTGCTTTGAGGAGGATTTGCATGTCTACCACCCTGGTCATCATGGCCGCCGGGCTTGGCAGCCGATACGGCGGCAACAAGCAGACCGAAGGCATCGGCCCCAACCATGAAATGCTGATGGAATACTCGCTGTTCGACGCGGTGCGCGCGGGCTTTGATAAGGCTGTCTTTATTATCAAACCGGAAATGGAGCCGCTGATTGAAGCGCTGTGCGGCGAGCTGGTGCGCTCCTGCCGCACCAAATCGGGCCGCGCGCTTGAGGTGCACTACGCCGTGCAGGATTTCACCTCCCTGCCCGGCTTCTACGCCGTGCCCGCCGGGCGCGTAAAGCCCTTTGGCACCGTGCATGCCGCGCTGTGCGCCCGTCCCTATGTAAACGAGCCCTTCGCCATCATCAATGCCGATGATTATTACGGTGTGGACGCTTTCGCCGTGATGCATGATTGCCTATCCACCCTGCCTGCCAACGAGGCCGCCATGGTGGGATATCGGCTCAAGAACACCGTCAGCGAATACGGCAGCGTCACCCGCGGCGTATGCACGCTGAAAAAGGGGCAGCTGGCCGGCATCAAAGAAACCTATAAGATCACCCTGTTCCCGGACGGTACCATCCGCGATACCGCCACGGACAGCGCGGGCGTGCTGCTGCCGCCCGATGCGCTGGTATCGATGAATTTCTGGGGATATCTACCCACGATCTTTGACGATATGCAATCTGCGTTTGACGATTTTCTGCATACCCTTGCACCCGATGATATCAAAAGCGAATATGTGCTGCCCAGCATGATGGATCAGCTCATGCATGCGGGTAAACTGCGTGTGCGCGTGCTGTCCACCAATGCCGTATGGTTTGGCATGACCTATCCGCAGGATAAGCCGTTGGTGCAGCAATCGCTGCTTAAGCTCCATGAGCAGGGCGTTTACCCGCCCACGCTGCTGGGATAAGCATGGCCGGCATCATTGCGGAGTACGATCCGCTGCACAACGGCCATGCCTGGCATATCGCGCAGGCGCGCGCGGCAAGTGGGGATGAGCCGACCGTCGTGGTCATGAGCTGCTGCTTTACCCAGCGCGGCATGCCCGTCCTGCTATCCCCCCATGCGCGGGCCGAAATGGCGCTGCGCGCGGGCGCGGATATCGTGCTGGGGCTGCCCGTATCCTTTTCCGTATGCGAGGCCGAGCGCTTCGCGCTGGGCGGCGTTTCCATTTTAGCGCGTACCGGATTGGTTCATAGCCTGAGCTTTGGCGTTGAACCAGGCAACGAAGACTGCATTCTGCCCGCCGCACAGCTATTGGAAACGCCCGATAGCGCCTTCCAGGCAGCGCTGCGCAAAGGTCTGGATCAAGGCTTGCCCTTTCCCCGTGCGCAGGGAGAAGCACTGGCCGTGCGCCTGGGGCTGCCGCCCGATTGTCTGGCCGCGCCCAATACCGTGCTGGCCATCTGCTATGCCCGCGCCAATCTTCGGCTGAACGCAGGGCTGGCGCTGCATCCCATCCCCCGGCGCGGCGCATATCATGCCGATACGCTGCCCGATGAAAGCGAAACCGCCCTGCCCTCCGCGACTGCCGTGCGCGCAGCCATCCTGCAGTATGCCTGGCCCAGCGTGCGGCGCGCCATGCCGGAAGCTGCCTATGCCATCCTTCATGGCGAGATAGCGGAGAACCGTCTGCACCGCCCGGATGCGCTGGATGCGCTATTGCGCTGGACGCTACGCAGCGGGCACGATTTTTCGCACCTGCCCGGCCTGTCAGAGGGGCTTGAAAACCGTCTGCCGCTGGGAGCGGATGCGCTGACGCGCGAAGGCATGGTGCAAGCCATCCGCAGCAAACGCTACCCTTACGCGCGCGTCAACCGCATGCTCACCCATGCGCTGTTGGATACGCACGCCCAGGCATTGTCTCCCTTGCCGCAATATGCCTGCCTGCTGGGCTTTAAGCGAGAATGTTCATCGCTGTTGCGCAGCGCAAAAAGCCTCTCCTTGCTGCCGCGGCTGAAGCCGCAGGATCAGCTGCCCGAGCAATTGCTGGACGCGCGCGCGTGGGATCTTTGGGCGCTGGGCGCGGGTCAGCCCTTTGGCGCACTGTATCGCTGTCAGCCCGTCATTCTGTAAAAATTGCCTGATACGCCCTGCCCCTTCCCGGCAGGGCTGTACTTTTTGCGCCGTTATGGTATACTATATCGGTATTTACTTCGAAGGAGGAGCCTGCGGATGTTCAAACGCCTGGTTTGTTTGCTGCTGACCGTGCTGATGCTTGCCGTTTGCGCGTGCCCGGCAGCGCTGGCATCCTCCTCCGACTACGACAGCAACCATCCCGAAAAGCTCAACGATACCGACCTGAGCGCTTCGGCAGCCATCCTGATTGAGGTCAACAGCGGCATGGTGGTCTATGAAAAGAACGCGGACGTGCGCATGTACCCCGCTTCCACCACCAAGATATTAACCACTTATTTGGCCCTGCTGATGGGCAACCTGGACGATGTGGTCACCACCAGCGCGACAGCATTGCAATTGGAAGAAAAAGCCTCCGTCATTCCGCTGTCCGAGGGCGAGCAGCTTCCGCTGGAAAACCTGCTGTACGCTACCATGGTAAAATCCGGTAACGACGGCGCCAACGTGATCGCCGAAACCATCAGCGGCAGCATCTACGCTTTTGCTGAAACGATGAATCAGTACGCAGCCTCCATTGGCTGCACCAATACGCATTTTGTCAATCCCAGCGGCCTGCATGACGATAACCACTATACCACGGCGCGCGACATGGCGCTGATTGCCCGCGAAGCAATGCAGGATGAAACCTTCCGAAAGATCGCTTCCACCACCACCTATGCGCTGCCCCGCACCAACATGCACGGCTCCCGCCGTCTGGATTCCAAAATGGCCGAGCTGTTTGGCTCCGACAGCGCGGTTTACCCTGCCGCCAACGGCATCAAAACCGGCTATACCTCCAAGGCAGGCTACTGTTCTGTCGGCTCAGCCACCAAGAATGGCGTTACCTTTATCTCCGTCGTTTTCAATTGCGGCAGCTATGCCAAATGCTGGAGCGATACCAAAAAACTGATGGAATACGGCTTTACCCAGTATGTCAGCACCAGCGTGGCCGAGCTGTACGCCATGAGCCCCAAGGTGCTGGAAATTTCCAAATACGATCTAAATGATCCGCAGCTGGGCAAGCTGGAGCTGTCGCTGAACAAGCTGAGCGATTCCACCAACGATACCATCGTCACCCTGCAATCCCGCCTGGATTACCTGTCCAGCAACTTTAACGATCTGGTCGCCATCGAATACGTACATGATCCCGTCGCGCCCATCACGGCGGGCGAGGTCATGGCCACCCTGACCTACTACCCCGAAGAGGGTGAGCCCATCGAATATGAGCTGGTGGCCTCCCGCAGTGTGTCTCGCCGCGTGCTGGATTTTCCCTCGCTGGACGAGCTGATTGCCGATACGCTCAATGATCCCAATCCCTTCCCGCGCTTCACGGTTGAAATATTCCTGTTCCTGGTGGCCGTGGTTGCAGTGATCTGGGGCGTCGTCAAGGGCGTCAAGCGCCTGATGGGCTTCCGCAGCAAGAAACCGCGCCGCAAGGCCGTAAAGCCGATCTCGCGCTACTATCGTTAAAACTATTTTTAAACAAGCTGGGCGCGGAAGCCAATCGCTTTCCGCGCCCATTTTTTATTATCGCTGCACCGCCACGCCCTTGGCCATGGTATCCTGAATCAATTTGAGCGCGCGGCCCATGATTTCCCGCTGCTTTTGGATCATATCATTCGGCGCTTCCTCCGCGCTGCACAGCACGCGGTATTTATACAGCGCGTCGGTTTTCTGCCCCCAGCAATAGGTGGGCGTATACTGAACCGAGGCAATGCTGAGCGCCCGGCGCTGCATATCATAGGTGAGCGTCAGGTGCAGCAGCATGCCGGATACCACCTCACGGTTGGCGCGGGAGGCGCTCAGCAGCGTGCCCATCGACCAGGCAACCAGCGTGCTGTGCGCCGTATCCTGCGCGCTGGACAGATACTCCACCGGCTGCACGGCGTTGCTGTGCGCGCCGATGATGATATCCGCCCCTGCCTCGCACAATGCCTGCGCCGCCGTGCGCTGCGCGGCAGTGGGCGCGGTATCGTTTGCGCCGCCCCAATGCATGGCAACCAGCACGATATCGGCTCCGCTCTCGCGCGCCGCGCGAATATCCTGCCGGGCCTGATCAGCATCAAATACCGTCACCATGCGTTCGCGCGCCGCCGCATCTGGCACCGCCTTTTTACTGTCCGCCGACAGGGTATCGGTATAGGCCAGCACGGCGATGGAGATGCCGCGGATACTGATGGTCTTCGCCGTGCTCGACCCTGCGGCACTGCGCAGGCCAAGCGGCGTAACGCCCGCGCTTTGCAGGGCGGACAGCATGCGCGCTGCGCCGTTTTCACCCGTTTCAAGAGCCTTTTCACTGTTCAGCAGCACATATTGAAATCCTGCGTCATGAATGGCCGCAGCCGCCTGCTCCGCCGCGCGCCCGTTAGCCGCGCTCATGCTGGGCAGTCTGTGCATCAGGGCGATGCCCGCGTCCGCGCGCGCCTCATGCTGGATAGCGCTGAGCGTTTCAGACAGATTGTATTGCCCTGCCGCCGCATTGAGCGTGCCGGCTATGACATCGCTGTCAAAGGCAATTTCTCCGCTGACGGTCAGCGTCAGCGTACGGATATCACTGGCCGATTGGGTCGGCTGCGCTGCGGCAGGCTGCTGCGGCACGGCGGAAGGCTGTGCTGCCAGCGCTGTCGGAGCCGCGTACATTTGCGGAGCAGCCGTCTGGCGCGGCAGGCCGGGCATTGTCTGCGCGGTAGCCTGCGGACGCGACGCCGCCGCCAATTCGCCAATCGAACTGACCAGGCGCTCGGCGTCCATGCTCAGGTCTGCATTGGGGTTGCGGATGGCCAGAATCATCCATATGGCGCAAAAGAGCACGATTGCCGCCGCTATGGTCATGACAATCGTGCCCGCAGAAATGCGTTTATGCCGTCCGCGCATCGTTTCAGCCCTCCGCGTTGCGCTCGTAAATCAGCCGCAGACCCTTCAGGGTCAGCAGGCCGTCAATCTGATCGATCACCCTGGTTTCGGAGGCAATCATGCGCGCCATGCCGCCGGTTGCTACCACCACGGCGTCGTCGCGGCCAATCTCACGCTTCATTTTTTTTACCAGGTATTCCACCTGGCCGACGTAACCGTAAATCATGCCCGCCTGCAGGTTGGTGATCGTATTCTTGCCGATCACGCTGTCGGGCTTGACCAGCTCGAAATTGGGCAGCTTGGAGGTGCCGCGCACCAGCGCCTCGCTGGCCAGCTTGATGCCGGGGCAGATGCAGCCGCCCACAAACGCGCCCTTTTCATCCACCACGCCGAAGGTTGTGGCCGTGCCGAAATCGATGAAGATGCACGGCGCGCCATAGAATGCCTGCACGGCCACCGCGTTGCAAATGCGGTCGCTGCCCAGCGCGCGGGGATTATCATACTGAATGTTGATGCCCGTTTTTACGCCCGGCACCACAAACTTGGGCACAATGCCAAAGTAATCGTTGCACATGTGCTCGATGGTAAAGTTGACCGGCGGCACCACGCTGGACAGCATAATGCCCGTCACCTGGTCGGGGCTCAGCCCTGCGCTGCGGAACAGATTGGTCACCAGCATGCCGTATTCATCGCTGGTGCTGCTGCGATTGGTGGAAAGCCGCCAGTAGCGCACCAGCTCCTTGCCCTGGAACAGGCCGGTTTTGATGTTGGTGTTGCCGATATCCATCGTAAAAATCATGTGCGTTCCTCCGTCGTCCGCAGCCCGTCAGGCTTTGGCTCCGATTTTCGTTTTGCGCAGCGCCAGCACCGCGGGCGTTACAATCAGCGCCGCGGCAATGGCCTCGCACCCGCCGCCGATCAGCCCTGTGCCGGCGATCAAGCCCAGGATCCTGGCCGAATCCAGGCCGTTCATGGCGTAAAACAGCAGCATCAACCCCAGATACAGCACCGTATTGGTCAGGGAGCCAGCCGCCGCCGCAATAGGCAGGGCGATTTTTTCATGCTTGCCCAGCAGCTTATACACGCCCAGCGCGGCCATGGGCACCAGCAGGCGCGGCGCATAGCACATGATCAGCGCGCAGGCGGGCGAGGCTGCAAACAGTGTGGAGGCCAGCGCGGAGGGCGGGGTTAAAGAAATGCCCAGCATGCTCAGCGTGCTGGCCGTGCCAAAGCAAAGCCCCAGCAGCAGGCCGCTGCGCGCACCCAGCACGAGCGCGCCGGTAATGACCGGCACGCAAAGGATGGTCACATTGATGAAGCCCAGCGGGATCAGTCCCAGCGGGGTCATGCCCAGTACAAACACCAGCGCCATCAAAAGCGCCGCAGCCGTCATGCGATAGAGCGTTATTCTGTTTTTCATGCTGTTTTCCGTTCAGGTTCCCATGGGATACCTGACGAACCTTCCTTTTCGATGTATTGTTCGATCCCCTGCGGGTATCGACGGGTGCATTATAACACGTTGGATAGCAATTGTCAAAAACCGGATGGCATTAAGGATAAAAAAATGGGGAATGAAGGAGTGGGACGAATCAAGTCGATAAACTGGAATTTGTCTGTTTGTTAACGTTTCTGCGTCTTTTCCATAATAAGCATA
>ENA-UOIY01000332-UOIY01000332.1-human-gut-metagenome-genome-assembly--contig:-P114-NODE-332-length-79085-cov-41.523194_pt1 | contig 79085 bp, 75 predicted proteins | sample MGYA00242335_ERZ723882 | MGnify/ENA metagenome assembly ERZ723882 | reverse complement strand
GGCCTCGCCGATGGCGCGGCCGACGCCGAGCACGACGGCGGCGGCGATGCCGCTCTTGGCCGCCGGGACGGACACGCGGAAATACGTCTCGATCGGCGTGGCGCCGAGGGCGAGCGAGGCGTCCTCGTATTCCGCGGGGACGGCCTCAAGCGCCGTGACGGACACCTTGATGATCGACGGCAGGATCATGATCGCCAGCACGATCATCGCAGCCAGCAGGCTCGCGCCGTCGGCGAGGCCGAACAGCCTGCGGATGCCGGGCACGAGGATCAGCATACCCACGAGGCCGTAGACGACCGACGGGATGCCCGCCAGCAGGCTGACGGCGGCCTCCATCACGCCTTTGACGCGCTTGGGCGCGAGCTTTGCCAGATGGACCGCCGTCAGGAAGCCGACCGGCACGCCCAGCACGATCGCGCCCGCCGTGCCGTAGACGCTCGTCAGCAGGAAGGGCAGGATGCCGTACTGCGGCCGGGCGGCTGTGGCCGCCCAGGTCTTTCCGAACAGGAACCTCGTCAGGCCGATCTCGCGGATGGCCGGAATGCCCGCGACGATCAGATAGATCGAGATCAGCAGCACGCAGCCGACCGTGATGAGCCCGAGCACGAGGAAGACCCCGTGGACGGCATTCTCAAACGCGCGCTTTTTCATTGCGTCAGCCGTTCGCCGCGACGGCGCCGGCCTGCGCGATCAGCGGAGCGGCCTCCTTGGACGTGGCGTAGTCGAAAAACCGCTGCGCCTCCTCGCTCAGCGCCGTGCCGGTCTTGGTGACAAGGACGAACGGACGCTGGATGACGTAGCTGCCGTCGAGCACGGTCTGCTCGCTCGGAGCGACGCCGCCGACGGTCAGCGCCTTGACGGTGTCCTTGAGGGCGGCCAGGGAGGCGTAGCCGATGGCGTTCGGGTTCTGCGAGACGGTCGTGATGACGTCGCCGGTGGAGGTCAGCTCCTGACGGTATTTGCATGTTTCCTTCGTATCGGTGATGGACTCGAAGCCGTCGCGCGTGCCGCTGCCGGCCTCGCGGCCGATCAGGACGATCTCGCCGTCGTTGCCGCCGACGTCCTTCCAGTTCGTGATCTCGCCGGTGTAGATCTTTGCGATCGTCTCAAGGTCGAGATCGGTGACGGGGTTTTCCGGGTTGACGATCATGGCGATGCCATCGTAGGCCAGCACCGTCTCGGTCAGGCCGGAGGCCTTCTCCTCGTCCTTCAGTGCGCGGCTGGACAGGCCGATGTCGCAGCGTCCCTCGCTGACGGCCTGAATGCCGGAGCCGGAGCCGGTCGGGTTATAGGTGAAGCTCACGCCGTCGTTTTGCTGCATGAAGGCCTCGCCCAGCGCGCCGATGACCTTTTCCATGGAGGTCGAGCCGTCGGTCGAGACGGCCTTAGCGGATTTTGCGCCGCAGCCGGCGAGCAGCGCGGCCAGAATGCCGAGTACCATAAACAAACTGATTCCCTTTTTCATAATGTTTCTCCTTTCTTACTCGCAGCCGGGCTGAATTGCCCGGCTTTTTTCTTTCTAACCTTATCCTAAATCTCCCGTGTAAAATTCAAAATCCAAGCTCTGTAAAATCCCCGTAAATTTTTGATCGCCCGACTGAAAGGAGGGCACTCTTTATTCCAGTTTCATGGTCGTTCCAACGTTCTTCTCCCCTCGGAAAACTTTTATTCGCCCGCTCGAAGAGCGGGTGATCCCTAATGAAGCTTCATGGTCGTTCCGACGTTCTTCTCCCCTCGAAAACTTTTATTCGCCCGCTCGAAGAGCGGGTGATCCCCAATGAAGCTTCATGGTCGTTCCGTCGCCGTTCTCCCCCGGCGGCTTTTGTTCGCCCGGCTGAAAGGAGGGCACTCCTTATTCCAGTTTCATGGTCGTTCCGACGTTCTTCTCCCCTCGAAAACTTTTATTCGCCCGGCCTCGGGCACCCGTTTGGAAGGTCTATCCGTTTTTTTGCATATTTTTGCAGAGACGATAAAAATTTTCTTGCAGAAGCGAGTCGTTTATGTTAAAATACTTTTGGGTTTTTTCGTTTAATTTTGTATTTGAAAATGAGGAACTGCCTATGAAATCAGTCCGCTCCCCTGAAGCATTGCGCGATGCGATCATCAAAGGAACGCGGCATCTGATTGCGGTCGGCGGCATGAGCAACTTCAGCTATCCGAAGCTGCTCGCCGAGACCGGAATCGTCGCACCGACGGTTTATGAACACTTCCGGAACAAGGAAGACCTGCTCACGGCCTGTTATCTGGAGATCGACGCAGAGATCGGCCGCCTGATTGCCGGCGTGTTTGAAGACATGCCGCCCGATGTGGAGGAGGACGTCTCCGCCGTCGTGCTTGCTTATTGTCAGAAGCTCTGGGACACCTACTGGAATTATCTGATTGCCGATTCCGACCGCACGCGGTTTTATTGGACGTTTTACCACACGGAGTATTACACCGCCGCCGTGCGCACCCGGCGCGCCGAGAATTTCCGCGCCTTTAACCGCTTCGTCGATGCGATCGACCGGCGCTTCGACCTGTCCGACCGCTGCAACCGCTCCGTGCTCGTGCACAACCTGATCGACGGCACAACGGCCGCCGCCGTGAAGCTTCTCAGCGGGGAATACTCCGACGATCCGCTCACCGTCCACACAATTTTTGAAACGATCTTCCAGCCCGTCTTCGCCATTCTGGACATCTGAACCCGAAGCCGATCCCCCATCCGCAGCCGGGCATCGGAATCCGTTTCGGGACAAATTCAAACACAATGATCACAAAAGCGGCAGGTTTTCCACGAAAAACCTGCCGCTTTCTGCACTCTTTTTTGCCATTCTTACTGCTTATAAATTTTTTCAACGATTTAAAGTGTTAAATCGAACTTGAAGCCAACAGCTTCTGTCATTGCGAGGAGGGTCTTTGCACCCGACGTGGCAATCTTTAATGGAATCCCGCACCGAAGCACGGGAGCACGGAGCAAAAAGAAATCCCTATCACAAAAAACATGGATTCGCCGCTCATTCCGCTTTCTCTCTTCCTTCCAAGGCTCTGTTTCGTTCCGCCCTGCCATATTTCGCTTCGGGATGACAAATCGTTCCGTCAAAGCTTGCCGCGACGGGCGCAAAAAACGCGCCGCAGAGCTTCTTAAAAACTCCGCAGCGCGTTTTTTGATCACTTTGCCTCGGCAACGGCAAGAACCTCGCGGCCATTGTAGGTACCGCATTTCTTGCAAGCTCTGTGGGGCAGACGCGGCTCGCCGCACTTGGGGCAAGCGACCACGCCGGGCACAGACAGCTTCCAGTGAGAGCTACGTCTCTTATCCCGTCTTGCCTTGGAAACCTTACACTTAGGGACAGCCATGAATGACACCTCCTCGGTCAGAGTTGAAATTTTCTACTTCTTATCCTTCAAAAGCTGCCCGAGGACAGCCAAACGGGGATCAGGTTCGGGGCGGCAATCGCAATCGCCGTCGTTCAGATTCTTTCCGCAGCGGAAGCACAGACCCTTGCAGTCGGGTCTGCACAGCAGCTTGGAATCCATTTGCAGCACGAACGCAGTGGTCAGCACCTCGTCAAGATCGACGCAGTCGTCCTCGAGCAGAAACGTCCATTCGTCCGCCTCGTCCTCGTTCTCCAGACTGCGCGTCAGCACTGCGCGAACCGGCAGGGTGAGCTTCCGCAGAAAGGGCGCGGCGCAGCGGTCGCAGATCGCGTGGAGCGTGGTCGTGAGCACCGCCTCCAGGATCAGGACGCCCGCCGTGTTCCGGACGCTGCCGACCGCCCGAACCGGCTCCTGAACGGGCTTCTGCCCGCCGAAATCCAGCTCGGAGAGATCAAGCGACGTCTCGAAGGGCTGCACGCCGTCCGGCGCTTCTATGAGCTTTGACAACCTTAACAGCATAGCAAACCTCTGTTTCATAGTCGTGCGAATGATATTATATCCGCTTTTCCCCCGTTTGTCAAATGCTTTTTTTGATTTTTTCCTGTTTTTAGCTTGACTTTCGCGCAATTTTGGCGCATAGTAATTCCATACAGCAAAACAGGTATCGTTTGCACGAAAACGGAGAAGCTTTATGAAGGAATTTACCATCGGCCCGAACGACGCCGGGCAGCGGCTCGACCGCTTTTTGGCCAAGGCCGTGCCGCTTCTGCCCGCGTCTCTGGCGCAGAAATATATCCGCCTGAAGCGCATCAAGCGCAACGGCGCGCGGGCGCAGCGCGACGACCGCCTGCTTGCGGGCGACGTTCTGCAGCTTTATATCAACGACGAATTTTTCGACGTGCCCACGGCGGACAACGCCTACCTGACCGTCGCCGTGCCGCGCCTGACGGTGGTCTACGAGGACGAAAATCTGCTTTTGGTCGACAAGCAGCCCGGCATCCCGGTGCATCCGCACGACGGCGCGGAGCCGGGCAGGACGCTCATCGACCACATTCTGGCCTACCTTTATCAAAAGCGCGAGTGGCGCCCGCGTGAGGAGGCCAGCTTCACCCCAGCGCTCTGCAACCGCATCGACCGCAACACCGGCGGCATCGTCATCGCGGCCAAAACGGCCGAGGCGCTGCGCGTCATGAACCAGAAGATCAAGGATCGCGAGCTGGACAAGCGCTATCTGGCGGTGGTCGAGGGCACGCCGAGACCCGCAAGCGGCGCGCTGAAGGGCTTTCTGTTCAAGGACGCCGTCCAGAACCGCGTCTATGTGACCGACGCGCCGCAAAGGGGCGCGAAGACCTGCGAAACGCGCTACCGCACGCTGGAGAGCCGCAACGGGCTGTCGCTCGTCGAGTGCGAGCTCGTCACCGGCCGGACGCATCAGATCCGCGCGCAGTTCGCCCACGCGGGGCATCCCCTGCTCGGGGACGGAAAATACGGCAGGGCCGACCGCCGCCAAAAATATCAGGCGCTCTATTCCTACCGCCTGACCTTCCGCTTCACGACCGACGCCGGGTCGCTCGATTACCTCAACGGGCGCAGCTTTTCCGTTGCGGACGTTCCGTTCGTGGCGGAATTCTTCCCCGATTGCCCGGCTCTGCGGCAAAAATCGTGAAATCGCGTTGACAATTCCGACACGATTCGATATAATACACCTAGTGTTCGACAGGACTAAGAGCTTCCCGACGTCCTTCTCGATATGGAAATTTTGCGCCCGATCCAAAACGGCGCATGGAAAGGATTTATGCAATGATTTACACAACTGAAGTTCAGCACATGTGTCCCGTTGCCAAGGGCGCATACCACGGCCCGGCTCCCATCCCCGAAGAGGGCAAGTGGGTGCAGGCGAAGGAAATCTCGGATATTTCCGGCTTCACGCACGGTGTCGGCTGGTGCGCGCCGCAGCAGGGCGCCTGCAAGCTGACCCTGAACGTCAAGAACGGCGTCATCGAAGAAGCGCTGGTCGAGACGATCGGCTGCTCCGGCATGACCCATTCGGCAGCCATGGCCTCCGAAATTCTCATCGGCAAGACCATCCTTGAGGCTCTGAATACCGACCTCGTCTGCGACGCCATCAACACCGCCATGCGCGAGCTGTTCCTGCAGATCGTCTATGGCCGCACGCAGTCCGCGTTCTCCGAGGGCGGCCTGTCCGTCGGTGCCTCCATGGAGGATCTCGGCAAGGGTCTGCGCTCCCAGGTCGGCACGATGTTCGCCACCAAGGAAAAGGGCCCGCGCTATCTGGAAATGGCCGAGGGCTATGTCACCCGCATCGCCCTGAACAAGGAAGACGAGATCGTCGGCTATGAATTCATCAACCTCGGCAAGATGATGGACTTCGTCAAGAAGGGCATCGAGCCGGCGGAGGCGATGGAGAAGGCCAAGGGTCACTACGGCCAGTTTGACAACGCGGCCAAGTATGTCGACCCGCGTCAGGAATAAGAGAGGAGGACACAGCAATGGCTTTGTTTGAAAGTTACGAAAGAAGAATCGACAAGATCAACGGCGTCCTCGCACAATACGGCATCGGCTCCGTCGAGGAGTGCAGAGAGCTCTGCAAGGCGAAGGGCTTCGACCCCTACGAGATCGTCAAGGGCATCCAGCCCATCTGCTTTGAGAACGCCTGCTGGGCATACACCGTCGGCGCGGCCATCGCGCTGAAGTCCGGCGTCAAGACCGCCGCAGAGGCCTCCCGCAAGATCGGCGAGGGTCTGCAGTCCTTCTGCATCGACGGCTCCGTCGCCGACGACCGCAAGGTCGGCCTCGGCCACGGCAACCTCGGCGCGATGCTGCTGAGCGAGGAGTCCAAGTGCTTCGCGTTCCTGGCCGGCCACGAGTCCTTCGCCGCCGCTGAGGGCGCCATCGGCATCGTCCGCAACGCCAACAAGGCGCGCAAGACCCCGCTGCGCGTTATCCTCAACGGCCTCGGCAAGGACGCCGCCCAGATCATCTCCCGCATCAACGGCTTCACCTATGTGCAGACGCAGTTCGACTACTACACCAGCGAGCTGAAGATCGTCCGCGAGATCCGCTATTCCGAGGGCGAGCGCGCCGACGTCCGCTGCTACGGCGCCGACGACGTCCGCGAGGGCGTTGCCATCATGCACCACGAGGGCGTGGACGTCTCCATCACCGGCAACTCCACCAACCCCACCCGCTTCCAGCACCCCGTCGCAGGCACCTATAAAAAGGAATGCATCGAGCAGGGCAAGAAGTATTTCTCCGTCGCCTCCGGCGGCGGCACGGGTCGTACCCTGCACCCGGACAATATGGCGGCAGGCCCGGCCTCCTATGGCATGACCGACACCATGGGTCGTATGCACTCCGACGCGCAGTTCGCAGGCTCGTCCTCCGTCCCGGCGCACGTCGAGATGATGGGCTTCCTCGGCATGGGCAACAACCCCATGGTCGGCGCAACCGTCGCCGTGGCCGTCGCAGTCGAAGAGGCACTGAAGAAGTAATCCGCTTGAACACGCAGAGCGATTCTTATTAAAAAAGCAATATGGAGAGCATATTCAGACCGAAAAACCGGGCTGAATATGCTCTCCCTTTTTATGGATTGCTATACCTTGATGCATTCTTATCTGCCGCATCTTATGACTGAAAACGTCCGTTCCCCCCAAAAACGTCTCAAATTTGTGTCATTGCGAGGCCGCAGAGCGGCCGTGGCAATCTTGAAGCCAAAGGCATGGCATCCCGCAGCGAAGCACGGAGAAAGTGGCGTGCGGCCATAGACCGCGCTGCCTTTGCCCGCGCAAGCCGCCGAAAATTCCGTTTCTGTTCACAATTCGGCTCGTCGGATGTGGTATGATAGAAATATCTACGACCGAAGGAGCGACCCGTCATGTCTCAGATCACCAAACGCGCCTTGGAGCAGTCGCTCAAAAACCTGCTGCTGCAAAAGCCGCTGACCAAGATCACCGTGGGCGACATTGCCGAGGACTGCGGCATCAACCGCATGACCTTTTATTACCACTTCAAGGACATCTATGACCTTGTGGAGTGGTCGTGTCTGGAGGACGCCAAGCGCGCGCTCGAGGAAAAAAAGACCTGCGAAACGTGGCAGCAGGGTCTTTTGCAGATCTTCGAGGCCGTGCAGGCGAACAAGCCCTTCATTCTGAACGTCTATCGCTGCGTGCACCGCGAGCAGGTGGAAAAGTATTTGCAGCCGCTCGTCGACCGGCTCGTGCTGGACGTGCTCAACGGGGAGGCGCAGGGGCTGCTTGTCCGCGAGGAGGACATGCAGTTCATCGCGCAGGTCTATTCCTATGTTTTCATCGGCGTCATGCTCGACTGGATCAAGGACGACATGCTTCAGCCGCCGCAGGAGCTCGTCGCGCGCCTTGCCAGACTTTTAAAAGGCTCGATGGCTGCGGCGCTTGCGCGTTTCCGTCTTTGAATATTTCGCGCAATCCGGCTCGGGTCGCGCGTTTTTTGGAAGCTCTGATTAAATCGCAAGAGTGGTCAGCGCGGAATTTTGTTCCAAATTGAGGTTTGGAAATTGCAGGAATCCTTTACGTATTTCAAGATTTTCAAACCGAAAAGTTGGGGCAAAAGGCCCGCTGAGCGCCGCTGCCGATTTATTCAGAGGTTCCTTTATCAAATCGGCCGATTTGATGCAAATTTCAACAGATTCCGCCCCCGTGATGGAATTTTTAGCACGCCGCGATTTCTGACCATTGTAACCTCCGGGCAGTCGGGTATAATAAACCCAGAAAGAAACACAACAGGAGGTTTTCAGAATGTATTATTCAGCCGGAACTTATGAAGCGTTTGCCCACCCCGAAAAGCCGAAGGACGTCGACAAAAAGTCGGCCTATATCATCGGCACCGGTCTTGCCGGCCTGACGGCCGCCTTCTATCTCGTCCGCGACGGTCAGATGAAGGGGCAGCACATCCATCTGCTGGAAAAGCTGGAGCTTGCCGGCGGCAGCTGCGACGGCCGCAAGGACGTCACCAAGGGCTTCTTTATGCGCGGCGGCCGCGAGATGGACAACCATTTCGAGGTCATGTGGGACACCTTCCGCGACGTGCCGTCGCTCGAAACGCCGGGCGTCTCGGTGCTCGACGAATACTATTGGCTCAACAAGCATGACCCGAACTATTCCCTCTGCCGCGCGACCGTGAAACGCGGCAGGGACGCGCACACCGACAAAAAATTTGAGCTGGACAAGGACTCGGCCATGGCGCTGTCCAAGCTCTTCCTGACGCCGGAGAAGGATCTGGAGGATAAGAAGATCTCCGACGTCCTGCCCGACTCCTTCTGGAGCACCAATTTCTGGCTCTATTGGCAGACGATGTTCGCCTTCCAGCGCTGGTCGAGCGCGCTGGAGATGAAGCGCTACCTCTGCCGCTATGTGCATCACATTGACGGCCTGCCCGACTTCAGCGCCCTGCGCTTCACCAAATACAACCAGTATGAGAGCATGATCCTGCCGCTGGTGAAATACCTCGAGGCGCACGGCGTGCGGATCGAATACGGCATGGACGTGAAAAACGTCGTCATCAGGACCGAGGGCGGCAAAAAGGTCGCCAGGCAGATCGTCTATGTCAAGGACGGCCGGGAACAGACCATCGACCTGATCGAGGACGACCTCGTGTTCATCACGAACGGCTGCTGCACCGACACCTCCTGCTACGGCGACCAGACCCACGCGCCCGATCTGTCCGGCGTAAAGAACGGCTTCGGCGAGTCCTGGGATATGTGGAAGGCGATCGCCGCGCAGGCCGAGCACGGCGAATTCGGCAATCCGGACAAGTTCTGCTCCGACGTCGACGCAACCAACTGGATGAGCGCGACCGTTGCAACCTCCGACGAGGAGATCATCCGGCACATTATGAGCATCTGCAAGCGCGACCCGCGCTCGGGCAAGGTGACAACGGGCGGCATCGTGACCGTGAAGGACAGCACCGACAACTGGTACCTCTCCTGGACGATCAACCGTCAGCCGCAGTTCAAGGCGCAGGATAAGAACACGGTGCTCGTCTGGCTGTATTCCCTCAACACGGGCAAGCCCGGCAACTATGTGAAAAAGGCCATGCGCGACTGCACCGGCGAGGAGGTCTGCCGCGAGTGGCTCTATCACATCGGCGTTCCGACCGACCGCATCGACGCGCTGGCGCATGACGCGTGCAACACGACCACCTGCTTCATGCCGTATATCAATGCGTTCTTCCAGCCGCGCAAGGAATCCGACCGCCCGAAGGTCGTGCCCGACGGCGCCGTGAACTTCGCCTTCATCGGCCAGTTCGCCGAGACCCCGCGCGACACGATCTTCACCACCGAATATTCCATGCGCACCGGTATGGAATCGGTCTATACGCTGCTGAACGTTGACCGCGGCGTGCCGGAGGTCTGGGGCAGCAAGTATGACGTGCGTGAGCTGCTGCGCGCCTGCTACTACGCGATCGACAAGAAGCCGCTCAGCGAGGCCAGCCTCCCGTTCAAGGAAAAGGAGCTGCTCAAGCTCGTCGTGAAAAAGGCCAAGGGCACGGATCTGGAGCTGCTGCTGCGGGAAAGCGGCCTGATCGAATAAGTCCGCTGCGGCGCAGCAAGACGGCAGGCTTTGCAAAAAGCCTGCCGTCATATTGATCCTGTTGAAGTTGTCCCGGAGAAGCGCCGCAGATCGAAAAAAGGTTTTTTGACGCGATCTTCACCGTGAGGCCTCTCCCGCGCCCGATTTCCCCAAAAACGCCCGCAGGCGCGCCGTCTGCGGCGCGGAAAAGAGCGCCCTTGCCGCGCCCTGCTCGGCGATTTTTCCCTGATCCATAAAGAGCACGCGGTCGGCGACGTCGCGCGCGAAGCCCATCTCATGCGTGACGACGAGCATCGTCGTGCGCTGCTCGGCCAGCGAGCGCAGCACGCGCAGCACCTCGCCCGTCAGCTCCGGGTCGAGGGCGCTCGTCGGCTCGTCGAAGCAGAGAATGTCCGGCCGCATCGCCAGTGCCCGCGCAATGGCCACGCGCTGCTGCTGCCCGCCGGAGAGCTGGTGCGGATAGAGTCCGGCCTTCTCGCGCAGGCCGACGCGCTCCAGAAGCGCCAGTCCCTCGTCCTCGAGCGTGCGCAGGCGCTCGGCGTCGCCGCGCTGCCTTGCCAGCAGCTCCGCCGCAAGGGTCACGTTGCGCAGCGCGGTATACTGCGGAAACAGATTAAAATTCTGAAAAACCAGCCCGAAATGCAGCCGGTTTTCGCGCAGCTCGCGCTCGCGCTGCTTTCTCGGCGCGGCGGCGTCGAACACGACCCGGCCGTTGACGCAGATCGTCCCGCCGTCCGGTGTCTCCAGAAAATTGATGCAGCGCAGCAGCGTCGTCTTGCCGCTGCCGGACGAGCCGATCACGGCGACCGTCTCGCCCTGCTCGAGCGTGAAGCTGACACCGCGCAGCACCTCCGAGCCGCGCCCGAAGGATTTGGTCAGGTCCTGAACCGCTAATATCGCCATGGTGTCCCCCTAAACCCGGAAATAATCCAGCTTTTTCTCGAGCCGGCCGAGCAGCAGCGTCAGCACGCCGCTGAAGATCAGATAATACACGCCCGTGAAGAACAGCGGCCAGACCAGTCCGTCGGACTTGGCGAAGGCCTGCCCCGCCCAGATGATCTCCTGCAGCGCGATGATGCGCGAGAGCGAGGTATCCTTGACGAGGGTGATGATCTCGTTGGACATGGGCGGCACGATGCGCTTGATGACCTGCAAAAGCGTCACGCGGAAGAAGATCTGCGCCCGCGTCATGCCCAGCACAGCCCCGGCCTCCTGCTGGCCGACCGGAATGGAGCAGATGCCGCCGCGGTAAATTTCGGAAAAATAGCAGGCATAGTTGAACACGAATGCCACGACCGTCGCCAGAAACCGGCCGCCCTCACCGCCGCCCCAGATGTTGCTGCCGAGCAGACCGGGCAGATAATAGAGAATGAGGAGCTGGAGCATCAGCGGCGTGCCGCGCACGACCCAGACCACGACGCGCACCAGCCCCTGCAGCGGCTTGAAGCGGCTCATGGAGCCGAGGGCGATCACCATTCCCAGCGGAATCGCCCCGGCAAGCGTCAGCGCAAACAGCTCCAGCGTGGTCAGAAAGCCGGAGTTCAGCGCCCGAATGACCGTGAAAAACATTTTACTTTGCCAAAGACAGGCCGTATTTGTCGGCCAGCGCCTGCAGGCTGCCGTCGGCGCGGTATTTCTCGAGCAGCTCGTTGACCATCGCCGTCAGATCCGAGCCGGGTCGGAAGCCGATGCCGTATTCCTCGTCGCACAGGACAAAGGCGACCGCCATCGACGAATAGCTCGTGAATTCGCCGGTCATGGTCTCGGCCATGGTCTTGTCGATGATGCACGCGTCAGACGTTCCCGCCGCGACCTCCATGAGTGCGGTGGCCTGCTTGTCGACCTCAACGAGGTTGGTAAGGCCGTTGTCCGCCGCCGCGCTCGCCGCCGCCGACCCGGCCTCGACCGCCAGATTCAGCCCGGCGATGCTCTGCACGTCGGGATACTGTGCGGCCTTGTCCTTCGGCATGACCACGACCTGCGAATTGAGCACATACGGCTCGGTGCAGGACATGGACTTTTTGACCTCGTCGATCAGCGTCATGCCGTTCCAGACGCAGTCGATGTTGCCGGAGGTCAGCTCCATGATCTTGTTATCCCAATCTATCTCCATAAATTCGACCGAAAGCCCCAGATCGGCCGCGACCTTGCGCGCAAGCTCGGCGTCGAAGCCCGTCCAGTCGCCGTTTTCGTCCGGATAGTCCATCGGGGCAAAATTGGTGATGCCGATCTTGAGCGTACCGTTCGCCTTCACCGTCTCATAATCGCTTTTCGCTTCCTTCGTGCCGCACCCGGCCAGCATACTCAAAAGCAGCAGGAGCGCCAATACCATTGCAGTCCATTTTTTCATTTCCGATCATCCCTTCTGTTGCATTTTGGGCGGCGCAGCCTTGCGGTATCGCCCCGCGCCGTGTTTACTTTCATATATTATCACATTAATGCGTTAATGTATAGAAGTTTATCGACAGAATTTCCTGCATTTTTCCCGGCCGTGATTCGTTCAATTTGCACAAATGGATCTTTTCTGTTCCCATTAACAAATTTTTTCATTTTTTATGGAGAACGGCATCCCGCGCACCGTCTTTTGTCCGATACAGATCCGATTCTCCATTTTTGGCGGTATGCCCGCGCGTCAAAGACGGAAAAGCAGCCCCCGTGCATAAAAAATCGCCTTACTTGATTTTAATTCATGCCGCATTTTGAAAAAAATTCATTGCTTTTCCCGAAAAAATCGTTTATAATTAAACCAAATTGCGAAATGGGCCGGGGGCTGCCGGGATTTCGCCAACACTTCGTCGAATCGGAGGGATCGTGCTTGCCAAAGCGGATATTCCGCGTGCTTTATGCCGCGCATTTTATCTCGCAGACAGCCTTCTCCATGCTGACGCCGGCCGCGCTGTTCATCGGTCTGGGCTGGTTTCTGACGCGGCGCTGCGGCTGGGGCAAGTGGGCGATGGTCACGTCGATCATACTGGGTGTCCTGACCGGGCTTTACAGCATGATCTATTTTCTCGTCAAATATTCCGGCTCGATCGACCCCACATCTCATCATGAGGAGGATGCCAATGGAAAGTCAGCTCCCCGTAAATGACTCCCCGCAGCCGGAGGAGACCGTTGGCGCGGTGCTGCTCGGGACCCTGCGCGAGCTTCTGCCGATCTTTCTGGCGGAGATCGTTCTGACGGGCGTGATGCTCGGCATTTATGCCCTCTGCGGCAGCTGCAAAAAGCCGATCCTGCTCGGTGCGGCGTTGGGCGGCGGCGTTTCGCTGCTGAATTTCTTTTTCCTGATCGTTGGCGTGCTCCGCGCGGCAAGGAACGAGAATCCGCTGACCGCGCAGCTGAAGGTCCGTGTGTTTTACATCCTGCGCACCGTCGCGGTGCTGATCGCGCTGGTCATCGCGCTGAAAAGCGCCCGCTTTGACCCCGTGGCCACGCTGCTGCCGCTGTGCTTTATGCGCATTGCCCTGTTCGCCGCAGAGCTGATGCGAAAAAAGAAATTCCGAAAGGAGCAAGCTTAAAAATGGAAGGAATCGGAAACGGCCCGAGGATCCTGCTCGAGTTTTCGTTTTTCGGTCTGTTTGACGTCTCGATCACGCAGACCGTGCTCTCCTCGTTTCTGGTCATGATCGCGCTCATCATTGCCAGCTCCGTGCTCGGCAAGAACCTGCAAAAGCGCCCGACGCGCCGTCAGGTTCTTGTGGAAAAGGGCGTGACGGTGCTGCGCGACCTCGTCGTCGGCACGATGGGCGAGCACAACGCGCATTTCACGCCCTATATCGGCGCGCTGTTCTGCTCGTCCGTCTTCGGCACGCTCATCAGTATGCTCGGCGGCGTGTTCCGCAGCGCCACGGCCGACCTGAGCACCACGATCACATGGGCGCTCGTCACGACTGGCATGGTCTGGTACCACAACATTAAAAATAACGGCTTCCTCGGCTGGCTCAAGGGCTTCACCGAGCCTGTGGTCGTCATGACCCCGATGAATGTCATCAGCGAGATCGCGCAGCCGATCTCCATGTCGTTCCGTCACTTCGGCAACATTGCCGGCGGCGGCGTGCTGACCTCGCTGATCTACGGCGCGCTGGGTGCGCTCAGCTCCTTCGTGCTGCGATGGATTCCCAATGAGATCATCCGTCAGATCCCCCTTTTCCAGGTGGGCATTCCGGCGTTTCTTTCGATTTATTTCGATCTATTCTCCGGCTTCATTCAGGCGCTCGTGTTCTGTATGCTGACGATGGTCTATGTCGGAGCAGCCTGTCCGCCCCCGGCGGAGGCATCCGCAAAGCAATAAAACCGCAAAAATATATTTTTTCAGGAGGATTTTCAAAATGGAACAACTGGTCAAAGGTTTGATCGCGATTGGCGCCGGCCTGTGCATGGGTCTCGGTGCAATCGGCCCGGCAATCGGTGAAGGCAACGCCGTCGGCAAGGCGCTCGAGGGCATGGCTCGCCAGCCGGAGGCCACCAACAACCTGCGTACCAACATGATTCTCGGCTGCGCCATCACCGAATCGACCGGTATCTATTCGCTGGTCATCGCGCTGCTGCTGCTCTTCGTATTCTGATCCGCATGGGGAAGACTCTTGCCAGAAAGGAGAGATCGGCTTGAAGTTTTTAACCGGCTTTGAGAGCTTTGTGGGCGTGAACTTCTGGACGTGCCTGTTCACGCTCGTCAACCTGTTCATCCTCTATAAATTCATGAAGAAGCTCCTGTTCAAGCCCGTTCAGAACATGATCGACAGCCGCCAGAAGGAGATCGACGATCTCTACGCCGACGCCGGCCGCTCCAAGGCGGAGGCCGAGGCGCTCAAGACCCAGTATGAGGGGCAGCTTTCCGAGGCGAACGCCGAGCGGGAGCGCATCCTCAAGGCGGCGCACCAGCGCGCCCTGCAGCAGCAGGAAACCATGCTGCGCGAGGCGCAGGAGCAGGCCGCCCGCACGCTCAAGCGTGCCGACGAGCAGATCGAGCTGGAGAAGAAGCAGGCGCGCAACGAGCTGAAGAACGAGGTCTCGGACATGGCGGTGCAGATCGCCGGCGCGGTTCTTGCGCGCGATGTGAAGCCCGCCGAGCACGAGGCGCTCATCGACTCCTTCATCGACGGACTGGGAGACAGCCATGATTGACGCGGTGAGCTACGGCAAGGCGCTGTATCAGCTTGCCGAGGAAGACGCCGCGCCCGACGCGCTGCTGTCCGAGCTGGAGACGGTCGCGCAGGCGCTCACGGAGCAGCGCGCATACGCCACCCTGCTCGACACGCCGGCGCTCCCCTCCGAGGAGCGGCGCGCGCTGCTGTGCAAGGCCTTTGCGGGCTGCTCGCAGACGGTGCGGAATTTTCTCTGCCTGCTGTGCGACAAGCGCGAGATCTATCGCGTGCCGGACTGCGTGAAGGCCTACCGTGCCTGCTATGACGAGGCGCACAATCTGCTCCGCGCCACGGCGCTCACGGCCGTGGAAATGACGCCGCGGCAGCGCAGCGCCCTGACGGCCAAGCTCGAGGCCATCACCGGGAAGACCGTCCTGCTGACGGTGGAGGTGCAGCCCTCGCTGCTCGGCGGCGTGACCCTGCGCTACGGCAGCGAGCAGCTCGACGGCAGCATCCGCAGCAAGCTCGACCGTCTGCGTCGATCCCTGAGCGAAGCAATCGTATAATATAAAGGTTGGTGAAACCGTGAATCTGAAAATAGACGACATCAGCAAGGTCATAAAGGACCAGATCAAGACCTATTCCGACAAGCTCCAGCAGGACGAGGTCGGATACGTCATTCAGGTCGGCGACGGCATTGCCAAGGTGCACGGTCTGGAAAAATGCAAGGCCAATGAGCTGCTGCTTTTTGAAAACGACACCTACGGCATGGCGCTGAACCTCGAGGAGCGCTTTGTCAGCGTCGTCCTGCTCGGGACGGACGTCGGCATCAGCGAGGGCGGCCTCGTCAAGCGCACGGGCAGGGTCGTTTCCGTCCCGGTCGGCGAATGCATGATCGGCCGCGTGGTCGACGCCCTCGGCCGCCCCATCGACGGCAAGGGCCCCATCAAATCCAGGGAAACGCGCCCGATCGAGCGCGTCGCCTCCGGCATCATCGAGCGCAAATCCGTCTCCGTGCCGCTGCAAACCGGCATCAAGGCGATCGACTCCATGATCCCGATCGGCCGCGGCCAGCGTGAGCTTATCATCGGCGACCGCCAGACGGGCAAGACCGTCATCGCCACCGACACCATTATCAACCAGAAGGGCAAGGGCGTCACATGCATCTATGTCGCCATCGGCCAGAAGCGCTCGACCGTCGCGCAGCTTGTCGACACGCTGACCAAGGCCGGCGCAATGGATTATACCATCGTCGTCTCGGCGACGGCCTCCGAGCCTGCGCCCCTGCAATACATCGCGCCGTATTCCGGCTGCACCATGGGCGAATACTTCATGGACAAGGGGCAAGATGCCCTGATCGTCTATGACGACCTGTCCAAGCACGCCGTGGCCTACCGCGCCCTCTCTCTGCTGATCCGCAGACCGCCCGGACGCGAGGCCTACCCCGGCGACGTGTTCTATCTGCACTCCCGTCTGCTCGAGCGCGCGGCACGCCTTGCGCCCAAGTACGGCGGCGGCAGCCTGACCGCCCTGCCCATCATCGAGACGCAGGCCGGCGACGTCTCGGCCTATATCCCGACGAACGTCATCTCCATCACCGACGGCCAGATCTATCTGGAAAGCGAGCTGTTCCACAGCGGCGTCCGTCCGGCCATCAACCCCGGCATCTCCGTCTCGCGTGTCGGCGGCAGCGCGCAGATCAAGGCGATGAAAAAGGTCGCCTCCTCGCTGAAGCTGATGTACTCGCAGTACCGCGAGCTGCAATCCTTCGCCCAGTTCGGCTCCGATCTCGACGCCGACACCAAGGCGCGTCTGGCGCAGGGCGAGCGCATCGTTGAGGTGCTGAAGCAGAACCGCAACAGCCCGATCGACATTGCGCTTCAGGTCTGCATCATCTATGCCGTCGTCCATGACCTGCTGGCCAAGGTGCCCGTCAACAGGATCGCCGATTTCGAGCGCGACCTGTTCGAGTACCTGACCGTCCAGCGTCCGGCCATTGCCGAGAGCATCCGCGCCACAGGCGACCTGACGCAGGAGACCGAGCAGCTCCTGCGCGAGGCGATCGCCGCCTGCGCCGCTCCCTACGAGCAATAAGGGGGGCGCGCCATGGCGTCCATGAAAGCGATCAAGACCCGCATCAAGAGCGTCGAGAGCACGCGCCAGATCACCAAGGCCATGGAGCTGGTCGCGACCTCGAAGCTGCGGCGGGCAAAGGAGCGGGCGGAACGCACCCGTCCCTATCACGAGGTTCTGGCGCAGGCCATCAGCGGCCTGCAGGCCGCCCTCCCCGACAAGCCGTCGCCCTTCACGCAGCAGCGTCCGGTTCAAAAGACCTGCTATGTCATCATCGGCGGCGACCGCGGTCTGGCCGGCGGCTATAACGCCAACCTGTTCCGCATGGCGGCCGAGGTCATGCAGGAGGGCGCGTGCTGCGTGCTTCCCGTCGGCAAAAAGACGCTGGAGCACTTCGCGCGCCGCAAGTATGAGATCGTCAGCACCTATTTCGGCGTGACCGGCTCGCTCGGCATCGGCGACTGCGCGCAGATCGCCAAGCTGCTCTGCGAGGGCTACGCCGACGGGCGCTTTGACCGCGTCACGGTGCTCTACACCGAGTTCCGCTCGATGCTCTCGCAGGTTCCGACGGCCGAGCAGCTGCTGCCCATCACGGTCGATGCCGACGGCAGGCAGGTCGGCGGCGCGCTGCTCGAGGGCGACCCGGCGGAGCTTGTGGGGCGGATCGTCCCGCTCTATGTCTCCGGTATGCTGTATTCGGCGGTCTGCGAGGCCTCTGCCTCCGAGCAGGGCGCGCGCCGCACGGCTATGAACGCGGCAAACAAAAATGCCGACGAGATCATCGACACCCTGACGCTGCACTATAACCGTGCCCGTCAGGCGGTCATTACCCGCGAGATCACCGAAATCGTTTCCGGCGCGGAAGCGCTCTGATCGAGCGGAGGAAAGGAGTTTCCCTATGCAAGAGAAGCATTACGGCGTCGTTGTGCAGATCATCGGCCCGGTTCTGGACATCCGGTTTTCGGACGGCCACCTGCCCGACCTGCTCAACGCCATAGAGATCGAGCGCGAGGGCGGCGAGAAGCTCGTCTGCGAGGTCGCGCAGCAGCTCGGCGACGACACGGTGCGCTGCATCGCCATGAGCACGACCGACGGCATGGTGCGCGGCGTCAAGGCGCTCGACACCGGCGCGGGCATCAAGGTTCCCGTCGGTCCGGAGACGCTCGGCCGCGTGTTCAACCTGCTCGGCCGCGCGATCGACGACAAGCCGCAGCCCGTCACCTGCGAAAAATGGAGCATCCACCGCGACCCGCCGTCCTATGACGAGCAGGCCAGCACCACCGAGATGCTCGAGACCGGCATCAAGGTCGTCGACCTGATCGCCCCCTATGTCAAGGGCGGCAAGATCGGCCTGTTCGGCGGCGCGGGCGTCGGCAAGACCGTGCTCATCATGGAGCTGATCAACAACATCGCCAAGCAGCACGGCGGCATCTCCGTCTTTGCCGGCGTCGGCGAGCGTACCCGCGAGGGCAACGATCTTTATAACGAAATGATGCAGTCCGGCGTCATCAAGAAGACCGCCCTGGTCTACGGCCAGATGAACGAGCCGCCCGGAGCCAGAATGCGCGTGGCGCTGTCCGGTCTGACGATGGCCGAGTACTTCCGCGACCGCGAGGGGCAGGACGTGCTGCTGTTCATCGACAACATCTTCCGTTTCACGCAGGCAGGCTCCGAGGTCTCGGCGCTGCTGGGCAGAATGCCCTCGGCCGTCGGCTATCAGCCCACGCTTGCAACCGAGATGGGCGCCCTTCAGGAGCGCATCACCTCCACCAAAAAGGGCTCGATCACGTCCGTTCAGGCGGTCTATGTCCCGGCCGACGACCTGACCGACCCGGCTCCCGCGACGACCTTCGCCCACCTCGACGCCACGACCGTTCTCGACCGCGGCATCGCCTCGCTGGGCATCTTCCCGGCGGTCGACCCGCTCGAGTCCACCTCCAACATCCTGACGCCCGACATCGTCGGGCAGGAGCACTACCGCGTCGCGCGCGAGGTGCAGCAGGTTCTGCAGCGCTATAAGGACCTTCAGGACATCATCGCCATCATGGGCATGGACGAGCTGTCCGAGGAGGACAAGCTGGTTGTCTCCCGCGCAAGAAAGATCCAGCGCTTCCTGTCTCAGCCGTTCACGGTCGCCGAGCAGTTCACGGGCTATCAGGGCAAGTACGTCCCCGTGGCCGAGACGGTGCGCGGCTTCCGCGAGATCCTCGAGGGCAAGCATGACGACCTGCCCGAGTCGGCCTTCCTCTTTGTCGGCACGATCGACGAGGCGGTCGAAAAAGCAAAGGGCGGCGCAAAATGAAGCAGTTTGCCTTACAGATCGTCACGCCGGACGGCCTGCAATTTGACGGCAGGGCCGAGATCCTTTATCTGCGCACGACCGAGGGCTACATCAGCATCCGCGCCGGCCATGCCGACCTGCTCGCCGTGCTCGACACCGGCGAGGTGCACGTCACGATGGACGGCAGGCTGCGCCGCGCGGCCTGCGGCGGCGGCTTCCTGAGCGTGGAGCAGGGCGCGGTGCGCCTCGTCGCCACGACGCTGGAATACGCCGACGAGATCGACCTCGACCGCGCCAAGCGCGCCGAGGAGAAGGCGCGCGAGCGCCTCGCCGCCGCGAAGGAGGAGCAGGACATCCGCCTCGCGAAGGCCAAGCTGGCACGCGCGCTGATCCGTCAGCAGGTCGCCGAGGAAAAATAAAACATTCAGCAGACTGCAAAAATGTTTGGAAGACAAGCAACTTGCACCCGTCGGCGTACATGGGTACGGTAGGGGGCAAGTTGTGCAGTAAGTCAAAATCCTTGCGGAGCAAGCGGATTTCCCCCTAAAATGTTTGAAATACGTTTGTGATTCGCACATGTTCAACTTCTGTACAATGCCTTCTATTTGTTGACCGATTTTGACGGTTCCGGACATTTTTGACAGTCTTACAGGCCGGAAAAGGATTTTTCCGGCCTGTGCTGTAAGAAGCGAACAGAAAGGGCATCGTATGAGCAGAGCAGACCGACTTTATATCGAAACCTGTCGAAGGATTCTGACCGACGGCGTCTCGGACGAGGGGCTGCCCGTGCGCCCGCGCTGGCAGGACGGCACGCCCGCGCACACGAAGCGCCTGTTCGGCGTGGTCAACCGTTACGATCTGCGCGAGGAATTCCCGATCATGACCCTGCGGCGCACCTATTTCCGCTCCTGCGTGGACGAGCTGCTCTGGATCTGGCAGAAAAAGTCGAACAATGTCCATGATCTGAAAAGCCGCATCTGGGACAGCTGGGCGGACGAGACCGGCTCGATCGGCAAGGCCTACGGCTACCAGCTCGGCAAAAAATACCGCTTCCCCGAGGGGGAGAACGATCAGGTCGACCATGTGCTCTACGCCCTGCGGCATGACCCGGCCAGCCGCCGCATTTTGACGAATCTCTATAACTTCGAGGAGCTTTCCGAAATGGCGCTGGCGCCCTGCGCCTATTCCATGACCTTTCAGGTCAGCGGCAGCACCCTCAACGCGATCCTGAACCAGCGCTCGCAGGATATGCTCACGGCGAACAACTGGAACGTCGTGCAGTACGCCGTGCTCGTGCACATGCTCGCGCAGGTCAGCGGCCTCGTCGCGGGCGAGCTGGTGCATGTCATCGCCGACTGCCACATCTACGACCGCCATATCCCCATGGTCGAGCGGCTGCTCGAGCGCGAGCCGCTGCCCGCGCCGGAATTTTATGTTAACCCAAAAATCGACGATTTCTACGCTTTTACGCCGGAGGATTTTTCGCTGAAAAACTACCGTTATCACGATTTTTCCGAAAAAATTCCCGTTGCGATTTGATTTTTTTGAGAGGAGACGGAGCGCCAATGCAGGCAATTGTAAACGTTACAAGTAATTTTGGCATTGGCCTGCGCGACCGGCTGCTCGTCTCGATCCCGGAGGATCTCAGGCGCTTCCGCACGCTGACGACCGGCCGGACCGTGATCTGCGGCCGCCGGACGCTTGAAACCTTTCCGGGCAAAAAACCGCTGAAAAACCGAAGAAACCTGATTTTATCGCATGATCCGACGCTTTTTATCCCGAATGCCGAGGTCGTGCACAGCCTGCCGGAGCTGTTTGCCGCGCTGCGCCCGGACGAGGACGCCTTCGTCATCGGCGGCGCGTCGGTCTACGAGGCGCTGCTGCCCTATTGCAGCCGCATTTTGCTCACCGAAACGCTCGCCGAGCTTCCGGCCGATCGCTTTTTTCCCGATCCTTCGACCCTTTCCGGCTGGAAAATTGCAAAAACCACCGAGGCGATGCAGAGCGGCGGCGTTTTCTTCCGATATGTAGATTATGTAAACCTCGCTCCTCTCACCTACCCCCAAACCGCCGCGCATTCCGAGCCGCGATCCCCAGATGCCGATTAAGGGAATCCGGTGCTCCTGTGCGCACGAAAACTGCCCGGATCGGTGCTTTTTTGAAAAAAGCCGGAGAGAATTGCGAAAAGGGCTTGACAAATCGGGGGTTTCGCGGTAAAATAGTCAAGCAAATTGGATATGCGAGTGTGCTGGAATAGGTAGACAGGCACGTTTGAGGGGCGTGTGGCTTATGTCGTGTGCGTTCAAGTCGCATCACTCGCACCACGGGATAAGCGATTGCTCAGGCAATCGCTTATCGTGTATCTAAGGGACCTCTGAACGCATTTCTCTCTGTTTTTCTTGCTTTTCTGTCATTTTTTCAATTTTTCCTGCGGAGCGTGGCAATGATGACGACGAATGTTCTTTCCTATCTGAAGCGTGCGGCGCAAACCGCGCCGGAGCACTGTGCCCTTGCCGATGCCTCGCGGGAATATACCTATGCGCAGACGTGGCGCATCGCCTGCGCCCTCGGCGCGGAGCTGAGCCGTCTGCTCGGCGGCGCGCACCGCCGCCCGGTTCTGGTCGCGATCGACCGGAGCGCAAGAATTCCCGCTGCTTTTTACGGCGTAGTATGCAGCGGGAATTTTTATGTTCCGCTGGACTGCTCGCTGCCGGAGAAGCGTCTGCGCGATATTTATGAAACCATGCAGCCTGCGGCAATCGTTTTGGCGGCCGAGGGGGTGCAGCGCCCCGCGTTCATGACCTGTCCGGCCGTGGAGCTGCCCGAAAACGCCGAGACCGCCGACGAGACAGTCGCCGACCGCGCCATTGCCGAGGGGCTGGACACCGATCCGCTCTACTGCATCTTCACCTCCGGCTCGACGGGCGTGCCCAAGGGCGTGCTCGTCTCGCACCGCAGCGTGATCGACATGGCCGAGCAGTTCACGGCCGCCTTCGGCTTTGACGGGCAGACCGTCTTCGGCAATCAGGCGCCGTTCGACTTCGACGTCTCGGTGAAGGATCTTTACCTCGCGCTGCGCAGCGCCGCAACGGTGCAGATCCTCGAAAAGCAGCTCTTCCTGATGCCCAAGCGGCTCGTCGCGCGGCTCAACGAGCGCCGCGTGGACACGCTGATCTGGGCGGCGGCAGCCATGAAGATCCTCTCGTCGCTGCGCACGTTCGCCTCCGTTGTGCCGGAGCATCTGCGGCGCGTGATGTTTTCCGGGGAGCTGCTGCCCTGCAAGGTGCTCAACGACTGGCGGCGGCACATGCCGCAGGCAGATTATGTCAACCTCTATGGCCCGACCGAGATCACCTGCAATTGCACCTATTACCGCGTCGACCGCGCCTATGCAGACGACGAGGTGCTGCCCATCGGGCGTCCCTTCGGCAACTCCGGCGTGTTTCTCTGCCGCGACGGCGCGGCCGTCACGGAGCCGGGCGAGGTCGGCGAGCTTTGCGTGCGCGGCACCTGCCTTGCGCTGGGCTACTATGCCAACCCCGAAAAAACCGCCGAGGCCTTCTGCCAAAGCCCGCTGCAAGCCCAATGGCCGGAGCGCATCTACCGCACGGGCGACCTTGCAAAATACCTGCCCGACGGCAATCTGCTCTTTGTCGGCCGCGCGGACTCCCAGATCAAGCACATGGGGCACCGCATCGAGCTCGGCGAGATCGAGGTCGCGGCCAACGCCCTGCCCGAGGTGCAGTACGCCTGCTGCCTGCATGACGCGGCGCACGAGCGCATCGTGCTCTTCTGTCAGGCACAGGAGGACGACCCGAAGCGGCTGCTGCGCCGCCTGAGGGAGCGCCTGCCGGAGTATATGCTGCCGAACCGCGTCGTATTTTTGGAGACTATGCCCGCCAACCGCACGGGGAAGATCGACCGTGCGCTGCTGCGCGCGCAATATATCAAGGAGTGACCGCTATGAAGGAGCTTTTGGAAATTCTGGAAACCTGCTGTCCGGACGTCGATTTTGAGCACGAGACTGCGCTCATCGACGACGGCATTCTGACCTCTCTGGACATTGTGATGATCGTCGGCGAGCTGAACGACGCCTACGACATCTCCATCACGGTCGACGAGCTGGAGCCGGAGAACTTCAACTCCGCCGAGGCCATTTTGGCGCTGGTCGAGCGTCTGCGCTGCGACTGATATGGCGCTGAGCAGCCTCACCTTTCTGATCTTTCTGGCGGGCGCGCTGCTGGTCTATTATCTCGTCCCGCTGCGCCTCCGCCGGTATGTGCTGCTGGCAGCGAGCGCGGTGTTTTACCTGTCGTACAGTCCGTCGGCCGGGCTGTCGCTTCTGGCCACGGTCGGCATGACCTACGGCGCGGGGCGCTGGCTCGGGGCGCTGCACCAAAAAGAACAGGCGCTGCTGGCCGGGACGCCGCGTGAAAACCGCCCGGCCGTGAAAAAGCGCGGCGTGCGCGTGCGGCGGCGCGTGCTGACGGCGGCGCTGTGCCTGAATTTCCTGACGCTGGCCGTCTATAAATACCTCAACTGGCTGCTCGGCGCGACGGGGCTTCCCTTCCGGCCGCTGGAGCTGCTTGTGCCGCTGGGGCTTTCGTTCTATATTTTCCAGACCGCCGGGTATCTGATCGACGTCTACCGCGGCAAGCAGGCCGCCGAGCGCAGTTTCCTGCGCTATCTGCTCTTTGCGTCCTATTTCCCGCAGATGGTGCAGGGGCCGATCCACCGCTACGGCGAGCTTGCGCCGCAGCTCTTCGCCGAGCATCGCCTTCAGGCCGAAAACCTGCGCGACGGCATCGAGCTGATGCTCTGGGGTATGCTGAAAAAGGTGCTCATCGCCGACACGCTGGCCGCGCCGGTCGCCGAGCTTTACGGCAACTACGCCGCCTATCCCGGTCTGATCGTCTTTCTGGGCGCTGCGCTCTACTGCTTGCAGCTCTACTGCGATTTTTCCGGCGGCATCGACATCGTGCGCGGCGTCTCGGAGCTGTTCGGCATCCGCCTCGGCGAGAATTTCCGCCGCCCGTATTTTGCGCAGAGCATCGACGACTTCTGGCGCCGGTGGCACATCTCCCTCGGCGAATGGATGAAGGACTACCTGTTCTATCCGCTGGCGCTTTCCAAGTGGCTCCCGCGGCTCTGCAAGCCGCTGCGCAAGCATCTGGGCAAGCGCGTCGGCAAGCTGCTCGTGCCGAGCGTCGCGACGGTCGTCGTCTTTCTGGCCGTCGGCGTCTGGCAGGGGCCGGGGCTGCAAAACATTGCCTACGGCCTTTGGAACGGGCTGCTGATGTCGGCCGCCATGCTCTGCGCGCCGCTCTTCAAAAAGCGCGAGGGGCGCGCGATGCAGATCTTCCGCATCCTGCGCACCTGCTTCCTTGTGACGATCGGGCGCTTTTTCTCGCGCGCCGAAAGCCTCTCGGCCGCATGGGGGATGCTGCGCCACTGCGCAACACACCTGCTTCAGGCGCTGCCGCGCGGCGTCTGGACGTCCTTCGGTCTGAGCGCAGGCGGATATGTTACGGTACTGCTCGCCGGACTTGTGCTCTTCTGCGTCAGCTTGCAGCAGGAGCGCGGCGTGCGCGTGCGCACGGCGCTGGCCGCGAAAAGGCCGGTCGTGCAGTTCCTCGTGCTGGTCGCGGCGCTCTTTCTTCTGCTGGCGACGGTCTATCTCAACACCGGCTACACCGCCATTGCCTATGTCTATGAAAATGTGTAAGGGGGCGCTGCAATGTCCGCAAAAAAATGGCTGAGGATGCTCCCGTTCGCGCTGGCGGCGGCGCTGCTGCTGTGCGTGCTGATCAATCTGCTGGTCGACCCCTTCGGCGTGTTCGGCGACCGGCTGCTCCGCTGGGATTCCTATGACCAGACGAACAATCCCCGCGTGGCCAAGCTCGAATATCTCGAGCGCCACCACGAGGAATACGACTCCTATATCATCGGCTCGTCCTCGGCCGCGTCCTATGACACCGAGCGGCTCAACGCCTACACCGGCGCGTCGTTCTATAATCTCTTTGTCTACGGCTGCAACACGAAGGACTACAGCGATTTTGCCGCCTACCTGCTCGGTCACTATGAGGTCAAAAACCTCATTCTGAACCTCGGCATCAACGAGGCCGCCACGCCGACCGAGGACGGCACGGGTCTGACCGACCGGCCGCACTACAAGGTCAACGGCGGCAGTCCGCTGGCGTTTTACCTCAAATACGCCCTCGCAGGGCCGCGCTATTCGCTGGAAAAGCTGCGCTCCCGCGCCTCCGACACGCTGCTTCCGCAGGTCTTCGACGTCTTTGACGTGCAAAGCGGCTGCTACGACAAGCGCGTGCGCGACGTGGAAAACGTCGGCGACCTCGCCCGGTACGAGGCAAGCTACGGCGCGGACTTCTCCTGCGACGATCAGTCGACGTATCTCGGGCAGATCGACGCCTGCGTGCAGGCCGTCGAGCAGATTCGCGACCTCTGCGACGAGCGCGGCGTCCGGCTGACGGTGATCTTCTCGCCGGTCTACAGCGGGCAGTGGGAGAAGGTCGACGCGCAGGAGCTGCAGCGCTACCGGCAGGCGCTGGCCGAGGTCACGGACTACTGGGACTTCGCGCAGAGCGCCGTCTCGGACGACGCGCGGTATTTTTACGACGCCACGCATTTCCGCAACGCCGTGGGCGACATGGTGCTGGCGAAAATTTTCGGCGACGACTCCGTCTGGATGCCGAAGGATTTCGGCCGCCGGATCGCGCGCGGTACACAGCCCGAGGAGCAGACCCCGGCGCAGAGCGCGCACAGCGTGACCGTGCCGATTCTGATGTATCACCACCTCGCCGCCGAGGGCGACGACGCGACCGTCATCACGCCCGAGCGCTTCCGCGCCCAGCTCGAGGCCGTCAAGGCCGCCGGGTGGCACGCCGTGTCGATGCAGGAGCTTTATGACTATGTCTATCATGGCGCAGAGCTGCCCGAAAAGCCCTTCTGCATCACGCTCGACGACGGCTACGCCAGCAACTATGAGCTGGCCTACCCGATTCTGAAGGAGCTGAACCTGAAGGCGACGATCTTCTCGATCGGCTTCTCCTTTGGCTGCACGGAATACAAGGACACCGGCAACGCCATCACGCCGCACTTCACGTTTGAGCAGGCGCGCGAAATGACGGCCTCCGGCCTCATCAGCATTCAGAGCCACACCTTTGACATGCACCAGTGGCCGCCGTTTGAAACGGCCGCAGACGTGCGCGCGACGATGAGCCCGCTGCCGGGCGAGAGCGAGGCCGATTTTCAGGCCGCGATCCTCGCGGACGTCAAGGCCTATCGCACGATGTACGAGGCCGCCTTCGGCGCGGCGCCCATCGCGCTGGCCTATCCCGAGGGCGTCTATTCCACGCTGACGGAGGTCACGCTGCACGAAAACGGCTTCGCCATCACGCTCTGCACCGACCCCGCGCGCCGCAACACCCTCGTCAAGGGGCTGCCGCAAACGCTCTGCGCGCTGGGGCGGCTGAACGTCGCCGAGGCGCAGACGCCGCAGGATATATTGGACTATTTAGAGTCAAAAATCGCGAATTAGTCCGAATTTTACCAATAAAATCAAATTACAGGAGGATTTTTGCATGGAGATCATTCACACCGAGCACGCCCCGGCCGCCATCGGCCCGTATTCTCAGGCCATTGCGCACTGCGCGCTGGTCTTCACGTCCGGTCAGCTCCCCATCGACCCGGCCACCGGCAGCTTCCCCGAGGGCGGCATCGAGGCGCAGGCCGAGCAGTCCATCGCCAACCTCAAGGCCATTCTGGAGGCCGCAGGCAGCGACCTTGCCCACGTGGCAAAGACGACCTGCTATTTGCAGCATATGTCCGATTTCGCCGCGTTCAACGCCGTCTATGCCAAGCACTTCCCGAACAATCCCGCAAGAAGCTGCTTCGAGGTCGCGGCTCTGCCGAAAAACGCCCTCGTCGAAATTGAGGCCGTCGCCGTCCGCGCGGACAAGTAAAACCGTTGCATTCCGTCCTGACTTCTGCTATAATACTGGCAGAAGTCAGGACTTTTTTGTTCAAAGGAGTTAGAAAACCATGATCGTTGAAGTTGGAATGACCGGCAGCGCCGAGACACTGGTCGAGCGCGCGGACACGGCGCAGGAGGTCGGCAGCGGCTCGCTGCTGGTCTACGCGACGCCCTGCATGGTCGCGCTGATGGAGGGTGCGGCCTGCAACGCCCTTGAGGGCAAGCTCGCCGAGGGCGAGACGTCCGTCGGCACACGCATGGACGTGCAGCATCTGGCCGCGACGCCGGTCGGCATGGAGGTGCGCGCCGAGAGCCGCCTCACCGCCGTCGACGGCCGCAGGCTGACCTTTGAGATCACGGCCTTTGACGAGGCCGGGGAGATCGGAAAAGCCACGCACGAGCGCGTGGTCGTCAAGACCGAGCGCTTTTTGGAGAAGGCCTACGCCAAGCTGTGAGGTGCGAGGATGAAACAGTTTCTTGAAGCCGGGCAGATCGTCAGCACGCACGGCGTGCAGGGTGAGGTCAAGATCCTCCCGTGGGCGGACGGCCCGGAATTCCTGCTGAAATTCAAAACGTTCTATCTCGGCGGCAAGCCCGTCGCCGTGCAGAGCGCCCGCATCCACAAGGGCTGCGTTCTGGCCAAGCTCGAGGGCGTCGATACGCCCGAGCAGGCCACGCTCCTGCGCGGCAAGACCGTCTGCGTCGACCGCACGGGCGTGCGGCTGCCCGAGGGCACGGTGTTCATCGCCGACCTGATCGGCTGCCGCGTGCTCAACGCCGACACCGGCGAGGAGCTCGGCACGCTCCGCGACGTGCTGACCCTGCCGTCGAGCGACGTCTATGTCATCGGCGGCGCGGGCAAGCAGTATATGATCCCCGCCGTCAAGGAATTCATCCGCCTGATCGACGTCGAGGCGGGCGTCGTGCGGGTGCATCTGATCGAGGGCTTTGCGACCGATGAGAATTGACATTCTGACCCTTTTCCCCGACACCGTCGGCGACGTGCTGGGCGAGTCCATTCTCGGCCGCGCGCAGGAGCGCGGCTTTCTGCGCATCGAGACGCATCAGATCCGCGATTACACGACCAATAAACAAAATCAGGTCGACGACTATCCCTATGGCGGCGGGCGCGGCGCGATTTTGCAGGCCGACCCGCTCTATCGCTGCTGGTGCCACGCCTGCGACGAGGCCGGTGGCCCCGTGCACACGATCTTCCTGTCGCCCTGTGGCCACGTGTTCACGCAGGCCGACGCCAAGCGGCTGGCCGGGCTGGACAACCTCGTGCTCGTCTGCGGGCACTACGAGGGCATCGACCAGCGCTTCATCGACGAATGCGTCGACGAGGAGCTGTCCATCGGCGATTTCGTTCTGACGGGCGGCGAGATCCCGGCAATGGCCGTGGCCGACGCCGTCAGCCGGCTCGTGCCGGGCGTTTTGCCCGACCGCGAGTGCTTTGAGGACGAGAGCCACTGGGACGGGCTGCTGGAATATCCCCAGTACAGCCGCCCGGCCGTCTGGCACGAGCGCCCCGTCCCCGAGATCCTGCGCTCCGGCGACCACGGACGCGTGGCGCGCTGGCGGCGCAAGCAGTCCATCCTGCGCACGCTTCACCGGCGGCCGGATATGTTCGCCAAGCTCCGGCTGCCCGACAAGACGCGCGCCGAGAAAAAATTTTTGGCCGAACTGGAGGAGGAAGACGATGCCTTCAAAAATCGAAACGCTGAAAAGCTGGATTGAGCAGGCGCACCGCGCCGTCTTTTTCGGCGGCGCAGGCGTCTCCACCGAGAGCGGGATCCCGGATTTCCGCAGCGTGGACGGCCTGTATCATCAGAAATTCGACTATCCCCCCGAGACGATCATCAGCCGCAGCTTTTTTGACCGGCGGCCGGAGGAATTTTTCAATTTTTACCGCGAAAAAATGCTCCTGCTCGGCTTCGAGCCGAACGTTACGCATCGCGTGCTGGCGCGGCTCGAGCAGGAGGGGCATCTGGCCGCCGTCGTGACGCAGAACATCGACGGGCTGCACCAAAAGGCGGGCAGCCGACGCGTGTTCGAGCTGCACGGCAGCGTCCTGCGCAACTACTGTATGCGCTGCGGCAGGGCCTATCCCGCGACGTTCATCCGCGACTGTCCCGGCGTGCCGCGCTGCGACTGCGGCGGCATCGTCAAGCCCGACGTCGTGCTCTATGAGGAGCCGCTCGACGAAAAGACCCTGACCGGCGCGATCAAGGCGATCTCCCGCGCCGACCTGCTCATCGTCGGCGGCACGAGCCTGACGGTCTACCCGGCGGCGGGGCTGCTGCGCTATTACGGCGGCGACCGCCTCGTGCTCATCAACCGCGACGAAACGCCCTATGATAACGAGGCGAGCCTCGTCCTGCATGAGTCGCTGGGCGAGGTCTTCTCCCGGCTCTGAGGTGGACGCCATGGCACTGGAGCTGAAGCAGATTGCGCACATTTGCAGCCCGTTTCCGACGAAATTCGGCATCCCGCGACAGAGCGGCCTCGTCGACGCCCTGCGCGCAACGGTCGTCTTTGAGCCGGAGTTCCGAAACGCCGACGCCCTGCGCGGGCTGGAGGGCTTCTCGCATCTGTGGCTGATCTGGGAATTTTCCGAGGCGCGCCGCGACGGCTGGTCGCCGACCGTGCGGCCGCCGCGTCTGGGCGGCAACGCCCGCATGGGCGTCTTTGCCACGCGCTCGCCCTTCCGGCCGAACCCGCTGGGGCTTTCGTGCGTGCGGCTCGAGGGAATTCGGCACGACGCCGCGCTCGGCGCGGTGCTCGACGTCTCCGGCGCCGACCTGATGGACGGCACGCCGATCTACGACGTCAAGCCCTATCTCCCCTATGCCGACTGCAAGCCCGAGGCCGTCGGCGGCTTCGCCGCGTCCGGCGAGGGGCGGCTTTTGACCGTGCGGGCGGACGAGACGCTGCTGGCCGGTCTTCCGGCGCGCACACGCGAGGCGCTGCTCGGCGTTCTGGCGCACGATCCGCGCCCGTCCTATCAGAACGACCCCGACCGCGTCTACGGCATGGCCTTCGGCGGCTGCGAGGTGCGCTTCTCCGTCGACGGCGAGACGCTGACCGTCCGCTCGGTCGCGCCGAGCCGGTAGTCTATCCCCCGGATACGCAATGCGCGTCCGGGGATATTTGCGTCCGGCTGCGAAACGCAGGCACGCGCCGCTTGACATTTCTGCCTGTTTCTTGTATGATGATAGAAGAAATGCTCGTTACTTATCGAAATTTGAGAGGGACCTGTCATGGGCTTCAGCAGCATCAGCTTTTTGTTTTATTTTTTGCCTCCGTTTTTTCTGGTCTATTACCTCGTGCCGCGCCGTCTGAAAAATATCGTGGCGCTTCTGGGCAGTCTGGCGTTTTACGCATGGGGCGAGCCGACCTGCTTTCTGCTCATTGCGGCAGCGACGCTTGCCAATTACGGTCTCGGGCTGTGGATGCGGCGGGCGCGGCGGCTTGCCCTCGCGTTCGGGCTGACGCTCGATCTGGGACTGCTGTTCCTGTTCAAATACCTCGGCTTTTTCGCTGGGATCTTCGGTGCGGACATCGCCGCCCTGCCGCTCCCGCTGGGACTGTCGTTCTTCGTGTTTCAGGCGCTGAGCTATCAGTTCGACGTCTTTCGCGGGACGGTCGAGCCGGAGCGCCGCGCCGACCGCTTTGCGCTGTATCTGCTGCTCTTCCCCCGCGTGATGCAGGGGCCGTTGACGCGTTATGGGCAATTTCACAGTCAGCTCGACGATCGGTCGATCACCGCCGACGGAGTCTCCGACGGCTGCCTCCGCTTTGCGGTCGGTCTTGCCAAAAAGCTTTTGCTCGCCAACTCGCTCGGGACGCTGGCTGACCGCATCTGGGGCACGCCCGACGCTGCCGCCGCGACGGCGTGGCTCGGTCTGCTGGCCTACACGATGCAGATCTATTTCGATTTCAGCGGCTACACGGACATGGCGATCGGCCTCGGGCGTATGATGGGCTTTCAGCTCCCCGAAAATTTCAACTATCCCTATCTCTGCCGCTCTGTTTCGGAATTCTGGCGGCGCTGGCACATCACACTCGGGCAGTGGTTCCGCGACTACGTCTATTTTCCGCTGGGCGGCAGCCGTGTCGGCCGTCTGCGGCTCGTCTGCAACCTGCTTATCGTCTGGACGCTGACCGGCTTCTGGCACGGCGCGAACTGGACGTTCCTGCTCTGGGGGCTGTATTTTGGGCTGCTGCTCTGCGCGGAAAAGCTGCTGCGCCTTGAAAAGCGGCGCATTCCGGCCATCCTGCGGCACGGCTTCTGTCTGTTGGCCATCATGCTCGGTTGGGTGCTCTTCCGCAGTGCCTCAATCGGGGAGGCCGCCGCATTCCTCGGCCGTCTCTTCGGGCGCGGCGGCGCGCTCGACCCGGACACGCTGCTCTATCTGCACGACAACGCGCTTCTGCTGCTCGTCGGCGCGATCGGCTGCACGCCGCTGCTCCGAGCCGGCTGCGCACGGCTGAGCCGACGCTTTCCGGCCGCTTCCACCGCGCTGCGCGCCGTCGCCGTTCTGGCGCTGCTGACCGTAAGCACGGTCTGCCTGGCCAATTCCAACTATCAGCCCTTCCTGTATCTGAGGTTCTGACGCCATGAAACGAAAAATTCTGCCGCTTCTTACACCGATCCTGTTCTTCGGATTTCTCTCCGTGCTGCTCGTCTGGGCGCTCATCAAGCCCCCCCGGGGTCTCCAGCGGCGCGGAGGGGCGCGCGCTGGCGCAGAAGCCGGTCAAGGATCTGACCGACCTTCCAGCCCTGATCGAGCGGTGCAACGACTATGTCGCCGACCAGTTTCCGATGCGCGAGACGCTGCTCAAGCTCGATTCCGCCGCGCAGATCTACACCGGGAAGCGGCTCATCCGCGGGATCACAGTCGACGCCGAGGGCTATCTGCTGCCGCAGCTCTATCGCGCCGACCCGGCTCAGCGCGATGCCATGGTCTTCGCCCTGGACGATCAGGTGCGGGCTTTGCCACAGGCCGACTTTGTCTATGCCGTCCTGCCGCAGAAGAACACCATGCTCGATTCCCCGCTGCTCGACGGACGAATCAGCAAGGCGAACCATCAGGCGCTCTGCGAGGCGCTGCGCCGCGTGAACGGTCTGCATGTGCTCGACCTCGAGACCACGCTCACTGCACGTTATTCGCTGAGCGAGCGGAGGGACTTTTATTACCGCACGGATTTTCACTGGAACGACCGCGGCGCCTTCCGCGCGGCCGAGGCTCTTGCCGCAGGAATGCAGGAGCAGGGGCTGCTTGAGGGCGTGACGCTCCCGACCGAGGCGGATTTTTCCTGGGACGAGCTGGGCGGAACACACCGCTATCTCGGCGACCTGAACCGCCGCTTCTCCTATCTGTTCCCCACGCAGGAGGGCATCCCGCACTACACGCTCACGGAGCTGCACGGCGTGCAGTATTTTGCAGGCGGCGACACGCCGGTCGCGCGCGAAACGCTGATCGGCTCGGGCTTGGCCGACCCGGAGCTGGATTACAACAAGATCAGCACGTACAACCTCGGCTTTTACCGCGTCTGCAACCCGAACGCGCGCAGCGCGCGCCGCGTGCTGATCCTGAAGGACTCGCTGCAAAACCCGACCACGGATTATTTTACGGAGCTGTTTTCGGAGGTTGTCGTGGTTGATCTGCGCTCCTATGAAGAGCCTTATGACCTGAACGGTCTGATCGCGCAATATGACCTCGACACCGTGCTGCTGATGTTCCACCAGAACAACATCAGCGCGGAGCTGACGAGCTTCCTGCTCCAATAACGAAGACCCGGAGGGCGCCGCATGATTTTGCGGCGCCCTCCGGGCATATTCTGTGAAAATTCGGCCGGTTATGCGCGGCGGCTCTTGCTCAGGGATGCGCCGTTGAGCCAGCGCAGCAGCTCGGCCGGGCTGGACGGGCTGGGCACGGTGTAAAAATAGGTTCTCGACGGGATCATCTTCGTCGCGTCGTCGCTCTCCGCCCACGTCACCCGTTGCAGGATCGGAGCCTCGATCGATTGCAGCGCCCCCTCCGGGAGCTGCTCGACTTGCAGCAAAATCGTCGCGTGCAGATTATCCGAGCTCCAGCGGCCGAAATTCGTCGTCGGCTTGCGCCAGATCCAGCGCAGCTGCTGGCGGCCGTCGGCCTTGCCCGAACGGCGCAGATAACCGTTGTGAACGTCCTGAATGCAGCGCATGAGCCAGATCACATGATAGCCCGCGCGCTGGAAAAACTCGCAGACGTCGAAGAACGCGCTTTCCATCAGCAGGCCGTCCTGAAGCATCATCACGAATTGGTTGACCTGCACGAAGGCGACGACGGTTTGGCCGTCGAGCGTGATCGGCACGTCGCGGTTCTCCGGCGGCACGAGCGACTGCCACCGCCGCTTCCATTCCTCCGGGCTGCTCTGCACGAGCGGATGCCGCGCACGTCTGAAGAGCCAATTCATCGGGGATCCTCCTCCGTTTTTTCCTCCGGCTCGGCCGGGCGCACCTCGATGCGGTAAGAGACGCTGCCCGCCTCTTCCTCCTCAATGACGATCTGATAGCGCACCTCGAGCGTGCCGCCGTCCGCGCCGAGGTTCGATTTGATCTCGACGCCGCGCACGCGGATCATCAGCGCGCCGAAGCCCATGTCATAGAGCGAGCAATCCTCGCGCCCCGGCTCAAAGACCATCCTTGACTCCAGCGTGCCGTGCCGCTCGAGCACCGTGCGCTTCGGCTCGACGCGGAAGCTCGTCGTCGTGCCCTCCAGCCCGGTCAGGGCGCTCTCCTCATAGGTCAGCACAACGGCCTCGCCGTCCAGTTCGAGCGTGCCGCCCGTGGTCAGGCGGGTGCGCTCCGGCTCCTCGTTGAGCGCCTGCTGGCAGCTGTCGATGCGCAGAACAACCGGCCGCGTCATGCTTCCATGGCCAGCTCGATCAGACGGTCGAGCAGCTCCGGATACGGAATGCCGCTGGCCTCAAAGAGCTTCGGGTACATCGAGATCGACGTGAAGCCGGGGATCGTGTTGATCTCGTTGAACACGACCTCGCGATCCTTGCGCGTCACGAAAAAGTCCACGCGGGAAAGCCCGCGGCAGCCCAGCGCGCGGTAGGCACGGATGGCCGTGTCGCGCACGCGCTCGGAGACAGTCTCGTCCAGCCGCGCCGGGATGACGAGCTTCGCGCAGTCGGAGATATATTTCGCCTCGTAATCATAAAAATCTGCACCCGCGACGATCTCGCCGCAGACCGACGCCGCCGGGGCGTCGTTGCCGAGCACGGCGACCTCGACCTCCTGCCCGTCGATGAATTCCTCGACGAGCACCTTTTTGTCGAATTTCGCCGCGTCGCGCAGCGCGCGCTCGAGCGCGGCGCGGTCAAGCGCCTTGGAAACGCCGACGGACGAGCCGGTCCCGGCGGGCTTGACGAACATCGGATAGGCAAAGCGCGCCTCGAGCCGCTCGAGCAGCCTTGTGCAGTCGCCGCGCAGGGCGGAGGCGTTCACCAGCTCCCAAGCCGCCTGCCGGATGCCGGCATGATCGGCGACGAGCTTCGTCAGCGTCTTATCCATGCAGACGGCGCTCGCGGCCACGTCCGGGCCGACAAAGGGCAGTCCGGCCAGACGCAGAAGACCCTGCACCGTGCCGTCCTCGCCGTGCTCGCCGTGCAGCACGGGGAACACGACGTCGATGTGCTCGCGCACCACGCAGTCGCCCTCAAAGCTGAGCAGCCCCTGACCGCGCACGGGCGAGATCGCCGCGCGGCGATTTTCCGGGCAGGTCTCCCAGACGCCGCCGGGCAGCGCGGAATAGTCCTCGCCGCCGTAGAGGATCCAGTCCCCGCGCTTCGTGATGCCGACCGGGAACAGATTATATTTTTGTTTATCCAATTGATTCAGCACGGACTCGGCCGAGCGCAGAGAAACCTCGTGCTCCGGCGACATCCCGCCGAACAAAACGCAAACGCTGAGCTTTTTCACAAAAAGCCTCCCAAATCTGGGCGAATTCCGAAAATTTCCGAAGTCCGCCGGAATTGATACTAATATATATGATTTACCCCGTAAATACAAGTAGTATTTTTGTTTTTGCAGTGGAAAATTCCCGTCCGGACTGCTATAATAAACAGAAAAGCACACTGCGCCCGGCAGGATCGGCAAAACGGTGCGGCGTTCGCCGCGCACGCTCTGCGCGCCGGGCGGAAAGGATGTGGAATTGTGACATTTGAGCTTTCAAACGGGGAGTTCCGGTCGCTGCTCGATCTGGTATACATCGGCAACTGGGTGCTCAACGCGACGCGCGGGGACGACCGGATCGAGGAATACGACCGGCTGGAGAGCAAGCTGTTCGGCCTTTGCAGGGGAACGCCGCTGTCGGCTCTGGTCGAGACGCGGCTGGGCATCAGCTTTCCCTCCCGCGCCTTCGAGGAGGGCGGCATTCAGGACGCAATCGCCTATTACGAGGACGGCGTCTTTTATGACATTCTGGCCGAGGAGCTGGCGCGGCGCGACCTCGAGGAGGCCGGAGAGACCGGCGACCCGGCCGCGCTCAACGAGCGCATGGATCGCTATATCGAGGAATTCAACGAAAACGGCGTCGACCGGATCCAGATCGAGGGCATGGAGGAATGAACGGGCGGTGCCCGGGTGTGGCTGCGCAGTGAAATTTGCTCTTTGAGCAAGTGAAATATGCTGAAGCACGGGAAATGCGGGCTTGCGCCCGCGTGAAATGGCGCTTCCGGAGAAGCGCCGTGTCGGTGTCTCTGCGGGACGGATTGAAATTTTAGGGAAGCTCTGATTAAATCGCAAGAGCGGTCAGCGAGGGATTTTGTTTCCAAATTGAGGTTTGGAAATCGCAGGAATCCTTTGCGTATTTCAAGATTTTCAAACCGATCAGTTGGGGCAAAAGACCCGCTGAGCGCCGCAGCTGATTGATTCAGAGGTTCCTTAGAGATTTTGTTGTTTCGTGCTCCCGTATCCCGTTCCGGGATGCCGTGCCTTCGGCTTAAAGATTGCCGCGTCGCTGCGCTCCTCGCAATGACACAAAAAATGGTAGGTTTCTGAGAAAACCTACCATTTTTGTTTCTGAAAAGCTTAGGAACCTCTGAATCAATCGGCTGCGGCGTCAATCGAACAGATCCAAGACGTCGTCATAATAATCGATCATATCCCCATAGCCGTCGTTCGTCCAGCAATCGTCGCAAATGTCATAGCCATATAGGCTGTGCGATTTGCCAAAGAAGGTTTCCCCGCAATTTGCGCACGTTTTTCGCAGCGAAAACACGACCGCTGCGGCAATCGCAAGCGTCAGAACGATCGCAAGCGGCACCGCCCACCGGGCTGCCGACGGCTTCTTCTTCGGCGGCTGCATGGCAGGAGCACCCGGCTGCTGCGCATAGGCATCCGGCTGCGGGGCATAAGCGCCCGGCTGCGTTGAGTCTGCTCCGCTTCCTCCGAGCCGCTCTCCGCAATACACGCAGAACGCCGCGTTGTCGGCATTTTTCTGCCCGCAATTCGTACAAAACATAGAATCTTCCCCTTTCTGTCTGTCGCTCCGTGCGTCCGTCGCGCGAAATGCGGCACGGACAGGAGGTGATCGTCGTCGCGGGAATGCGTTTCCCGCCCTCTCCGGAGGGTGCTTGTCTCTCTGCGGCGCAGTTGTGCGCCGTCAATTTGATTATACCGTATGGCAGAATATTTTGCAAGGTGGCAGGCGCAAACAACGCAGGTTTTTTGCGCGGAAAATGCGCTCGCCCCGCATCGTCTCTGCGCGAGGCGCTCGGGCTTTCATACTAGAATCTGTTAAAAAGCTTGAAAAGCTTTTTATAGCGCCGAAGACGCGTCAGATTCTGCATGAGACGGCGCAGCGTGCTACGCACGCTGCGAGTGTGCGTAGCACACGGGATTCTTGATTAAAACTATGAAATATTTTAATCAAGAATCAGTATCAGATCATTCCGCGTTCAGCAGGCGTTCGGCGAGGGGGAGGACGGACGGGTCGCTGTCGGTCAGGTCGACGGCGCCGGTTCCGGCGGTACGGAGCAGGCCGGCCTCCTTCAGGCGGCGCTGCGTCTCGCGCGCCGTGCCGTCCGCGCCGTCGAGCAGCTCACAGGACGCGCCGACCGTCCGCGCGATGGCTGCGCGCAGGAAGGGATAGTGCGTGCAGCCGAGCACGACGGCGTCCGGCGGCGGCGTCAGATGCCGCCCCAGCTCCGCGCGCAGGCAGGCGTGCAGCGCCGGAGAATCCAGCTCTCCGCGCTCGACGAATTCCACGAGTCCGGGGCAGGGACACTTGCAGATCGTGCAGGCGCCGGAATGGCGCTCCATCAGCGCGGCGAATTTCCGCTCGCGCAGGGTCGCCTCGGTCGCCATGACGAGAATTTTCCCGCCCGGATGCCGCTCCACGGCGAGCTTGAGCGCCGGCTCGATGCCGACGATGATGCGCTCGGGGTAGCGCGTGCGCAGCTCCTCGATCGCCGCCGAGGTGGCCGTGTTGCAGGCGACGACGAGCGCCTTCGCACCGGCCCGAAAGAGCCGCTCGGCGCTGCGCAGGGTCAGGGCGCGGATCTCCTCGGTCGGGCGCGAGCCATAGGGCGCGTTGGCCGAATCGCCGAAATAGAGAAACCGCTCCTGCGGCATCTGCCGACGCAGCGCGCGCAGGACGCTCAGGCCGCCGAGACCGGAATCAAAAACCGCGATCGGTCGATCCATGGCGCGTCCCTCAGTCCACCGGGTAGGCATAGACCGCGAAGGACTCCACGTCGCTATAACGCACGGTGTCGGGCAGGCGGTACGGCTCAAGCGTGAAGCTCTGCGACGCGCCCGGCCGAAGCTTTTCGAGCAGGTAGTAATACAGCACGCCGAGCGGCTTTTTTTCGGCGTCATAGAGCACGGCCGCCACGCAGACCAGCTCGCCGGGACGGCTCGTCCCGTTCTGCACCGTGCCGGTCAGGCTGCGAATGCCGCTGCCGGAGGCCGAGCGGCGCAGCTCGGTGTCCGAGACCGTGTAGCGCGCGGCCTCGTCGACCGGCTCGGAGGAGCAGTCGAGGCGGAGCGTCAGGTCGCCCTCATACTGCGTGTCGATCGCCTTTTCTTCATAATAAACCGCGCGTTCGCCCGGCTTGAGCGTCTGCGGATAGGGCGCGACATGGTCGAGCACCGTCAGCTCCTGCTCGCCGTTGCCGTAGAGGCGGACCGTGCCGTCGCCGAGCGCGACCGGCGTCCTGCCGCTGTTCTGCACCTCGGCGATCACCTGCACCCAGAGCGTGCCGAACTCGTCGTGATAGAGCCGGGCGGCGCTGTAGGTCTGGCTCAGGGCCGCCTTGGGCGCCTCGGTCGTCTCGGCGGTCGTGGTCTCCGGCTCGGTGGAGGCGGTCGCCGTCGTCTCGGCCTCGGTCGTGCCCGACGGGGCGGCCGCCGTGCTCTCGGTCGTCGGCTCGACGGGCATCCCGGCGCAGGCGCACAGGCCGGTCAGAATCGCCGCAAGCAGCAGCGCAGTCAGAATTTTCTTCATCCGAAATCCCTTCTTCTTTGTCGTTTGCTCCTATCATAACACATTTTCTTCTGTTTGAAAAGAAAAAGTTGCGAAAAATGCTTGACAACGTGCGGCAGCAATGGTATACTATTCAGGCAAAACAAAGAAGGTCGGCAGCCCCGTCCTCACCTCCAGCGAAGCGAAGAGGTTGAATATCGAGCCTGTTTTTGCAGGGATTCGGTGCGGGTGCTGTTGCTCCCGTGCTTTTTTTCCGGAAAAAATGGAGGTGCGTTCCCATCGGCAAGTTAGATCATCAGCTCAACGAAGAAATTCAGGACAAAGAGGTTCGTCTGATTAACGCAGACGGCAGCATGGTCGGCATCGTTTCGTCGGCAGAGGCGCTTCGCCTTGCCGAGGAGCAGGAGCTTGATCTCGTGAAGATCTCCCCCGTTGCCGTCCCCCCGGTCTGCAAGATCATGGATTACGGCAAATTCCGCTTTGACCAGCTCAAAAAGGAAAAAGAGGCCAAGAAAAATCAGCGCGTTGTCGAGATCAAGGAGATTCGCATGTCCCCGAGCATCGACACCAACGACCTCAACACCAAAATGCGCAGCGCGATGAAATTCCTTGCCGACGGCAACCGCGTGAAGGTCACTGTTCGCTTCCGCGGCCGCGAAATGGCACATACCGACATCGGCGAGCAGCTGCTGCTCCGCTTCGCGGACGGCTGCTCCGAAAACGCGAATCTGGATAAAAAGCCCAAGCTTGACGGCAGACATATGTCCATCTTCCTGTCGTCCAAGGCTGCAAAATAATTACAAAGGAGAACCTACCATGCCGAAACTCAAGACCCATAGCGGTGCAAAAAAGAGATTCAATCTCACCAAGACCGGTAAAGTCAAGAGAGCGCACGCTTTCAAGAGCCACATCCTCACCAAGAAGGACACCAAGCGCGGCCGCCGTCTGAGAAGCACGACCTACGCGGATGTCACCAATACGGACGCCATCAAAAAGATGATCCCGTACAAATAATCGGATAGGAGGATATAGAAATGGCACGAGTAAAAGGCGCGATGATGACGCGCAAGAGAAGAAATAAGACCCTGAAGCTGGCAAAGTCCTACTGGGGTTCCAAGTCCACCCACTTCAAAATGGCCAAGCAGGCCGTCAAGAAGTCCGGCGTTTATGCATATATCGGCCGCAAGCAGAAGAAGCGCGACTTCCGCCGCCTGTGGATCGCCCGTATCTCCGCCGCCGTCAAGCCCTACGACATGAACTATTCCCGCTTCATGAACGGTCTGAAGAAGGCGAACGTCGAGATGAACCGCAAGAGCCTGTCCGAGCTGGCAATCAGCGACGCCGACGCCTTCAAGGCGCTGGTCGACACCGCGAAAAAGGCTCTGTAATCTTTTCGGAATATCAAAGGAACCTCTGAATCAATCGTCTGCGGCGCTCAGCAGGCCTTTTGCCCCAACTTATCGGTTTGAAAATCTTGAAATACGTAAAGGATTCCTGCGAATTCCAAACCTCAATTTGGAACAAAATCCCTGCTGACCGCTCTTGCGATTGAATCAGAGGTTCCCAAAATCCGATGCTGCATACCTGCGGCATCGGATTTTTTTTGCAGAAGGAAAGCCGCCGATATGGCAGGCGGTTATGATTCACAGACGAGCTGAAGCACGGCGTGGTCGCCGGAGACCCTGACGGCGGGATGACGGTCGCTCCCGAGCAGGGTGTCGGCCAGCGGCGCCTCGACCTCGTTCTGGATCAGGCGGCGCAGCTCCCGCGCCCCGCCGCGCCCGCCCGCGCAGCGTGCGGCCAGCGTTCGCGCGGCCGATTCCGACGCCGTGACATGCAGGCCGCGCTTCTCCGCGCGGGTGCGCAGCGCCTCGAGCTGCTGGCGCGCGATCTGCTCGAGCGCGGCCTCATTGAGCGGCGCGAAGGCCGCGACGCAGTCGAGCCGACCGAGAAATTCCGGCGAAAAATGCTCCCGCAGCGCCCGCAGACTGCTCTCCTGCACGCGCTCTCCGAAGCCCGCCGCAGGGCTTTGCGCCCCGAGGTTGGAGGTCATGACGAGCAGCGTGTTGCGGAAATCGACGCGGCGGCCGTTGGCGTCGGTCAGCGCACCGTCCTCCATGACCTGCAAAAGCAGCCCGCAGAGGTCGGGGTGCGCCTTCTCGATCTCATCGAGCAGGACGAGCGAATAGGGCTGCCGCCGCACGCGCTCGGTCAGCTCCCCGCCCTCGCCGTGGCCGACGTAGCCGGGAGGCGCGCCAAGCAGGCGCGAGACGCTGTGCTTTTCCATATATTCCGACATATCCAGCCGCACCATGGCGCGCTCGCTGCCATAGAGCGCCCGCGCAAGCGCCTTGCACAGCGCGGTCTTGCCGACTCCGGTCGGCCCGGTGAAGAGCATGGAGGCGATCGGGCGCTTGCCCTCTGCAAGCCCGCTCCTGCCCCGGCGCACGGCCTGCGCCACGGCGCGGACGGCCGCCCCCTGCCCGACGATCTCGGCCGAGAGCGTCTGCTCGAGCGTCAGCATCCGCCGCCGCTCCCCGCCGGAGAGCTCGCCGAGCGGAATCCCCGTGCGGTTCGAGACGGCTGCGGCGATGTCCGCGTCGGTCACGCAGCGCGAGGCCGGGTGCGCGCCGCGCAGACGCCGCAGCAGGGAGCGGTCGTCGGCCGCCTGCGACAGCCGCGCAAGCGCCGCGCCCTCGTCGAGCAGGTCGACGGCCTTATCCGGCAGGAATTTATCGGCCAGATAGCGGCACGACAGCTCCACGGCGGCGCGCAGCGCGCCGTCCGTGATCGGCAGGCGGTGATGCGTCTCGAGCGCCGGGCGGATGCCCTGCAAAATTTGCAGCGTCTCCTCCTGCGTCGGCTCGCGCACCTGAACCGGGCGGAAGCGGCGCTCGAGCGCGGCGTCCTTCTCGATCGACTTGCGGTATTCGTCGAGCGTGGTCGCGCCGATGAGCTGGATGCGGCCGCGCCCCAGCGCGGGCTTGAACAGGTTCGCCGCGTCGATCGCACCCTCGGCCGCGCCCGCGCCGACGAGCGTGTGCATCTCGTCGATGAACAGGATCACGTTCTGCGCCCGCTGCACCTCGGCCAGCAGGTCGCGCACGCGCTCTTCGAATTCGCCGCGGTATTTCGTCCCGGCCAGCAGGCTGGCCATATCGAGCGCAAACAGGCGCTTGCCGCGCAGATTCTCCGGCACGCGCCCCTCTGCAATATACTGCGCGACGCCCTCGACGATCGCGGTCTTGCCGACGCCCGGCTCTCCGATGAGCGCCGGGTTGTTTTTCTGCCTACGCGAGAGGATCTGCAGCACGGTCTCGATCTCCTGCGTGCGGCCGATGATGCGCTCGCTGCGGTCGGCACGCTCGACCAGATCGACGCCGAATTGCTCCAGTATACGGGTATTTTGCATAATGACACTTCCTTTTCGGCGGCAATGCCCGCCTGGTTTCCTTTGAAATTTTCGCCATATCGAATTTTTCTTATACCGTCACGAAAAAAATATATTTTCTTGTGATTCCCATTGCATTTTCCGAAAAACATGATAGAATGTACCTATACCAAAATCGGACGCTTCGGTGCGTAGGAGCGTCCGGCAAGAACAGAGGAGGTTCTATACCATGGCATACTACATCAACGATAACTGCGCCAAGTGCGGCACCTGCGCCGACACCTGCCCGCTCGGCATCATCACCGAGGGCGACGACAAATACGTCATCGACGCCGACCAGTGCGTGGAATGCGGCTCCTGCGCCGCTGCCTGCCCCTGCGACGCCATCGAGCAGCAGTAAAATGAAACAGCCGGCTGTTGCAGCTTTTGCAGCAGCCGGTTTTTTATGGACGGAAGTATGATCGAACGACTGGACAACGGCATGACCCTGCGGCACGGCGCGTTCCCGCTCGGGACGGACACGATGCTGCTGGCGCAGTTCGCGGCACTGCCCGCGCGGGCGCGCGTGGCCGACCTCGGCGCGGGCTGCGGGACGCTGGGCGTGCTGCTCTGCAAAAACGCGCCGGACTGCGCCGTGACCGGCGTGGAGCTGGATGCGGCGGCGCACGTGCTGGCGCTGGAGAACATCCGCGAAAACGGGCTGGAGGGGCGTCTGACCGCGCTGCACGGCGACGTGCGGCAGATCCGCGCGCTGCTGCCGGCGGCGGAATTCGACTGCGTCGTGTCCAACCCGCCCTATTTCCCGGTCGGGAGCGGCAGACCCGCTGCGCGCGTCCCGGCGGCGCGGGACGAACGGACGCTCCCGCTCGAGGCGCTCTGCGCGGCGGCGGCATGGCTGCTGCGGCAGGGCGGACGGTTTTTCCTCGTCCATCGCGCCGAGCGCCTTTGCGACCTGCTCTGCACGCTGCGCGCAAGCGGCCTCGAGCCGAAACGGCTGCGCCTCGTGCGCAGTACATCCGGAAAAACCCGCCTGGTGCTGCTCGAGGCGCGGCGCGGCGGCAGACCCGGGCTGACCGTTGAGCCGGATCAATTGGTTTAAGGAGAACACACGATTTATGAGCACGCTTTGTCTGGTGCCGACACCCATCGGCAACCTTTCCGATATTTCCCCACGCGCACGGCAGGCACTGGCCGACGCCGATTTCATCGCCGCCGAGGACACCCGCGTCGCGCTGCGGCTGCTGAACCATCTGGGGCTGAAGAAGCCGCTGGTCAGCTACTACGAGCACAACAAGGAGGGCAGCGGCCCGAAGATCGTCGCGCGCATCCTCACCGGGCAGCGCTGCGCGCTCGTTTCGGACGCCGGTTCGCCCGCGATCTCCGACCCCGGCGAGGATCTCGTGCGCCTGTGCGCCGAGGCGGGCATCCCCGTCACGGCCATCCCCGGCCCGTGCGCCGCGATCACGGCGCTGAGCATCTCCGGCCTGCCCACCGGACGGTTCTGCTTCGAGGGCTTCCTCTCCACGAACAAAAAGAGCCGTCAGGCCCATCTGGACGGCCTGCGCAGCGAGACGCGCACGATGATCTTCTATGAAGCGCCGCACAAGCTCACGGCCACGCTGGCAGACCTTTCCGCCGTCTTCGGCGCGGAGCGGCGCATCTCGCTCTGCCGCGAGCTGACGAAGCTGCACGAGGAGGTGCTGCGCACGACGCTCGGCGAGGCCGCCGCCTACTACGCCGAGCATGCGCCGCGCGGCGAATTCGTTCTGATCGTCGAGGGCGCCGCGCCGCTGGCGCCGGAGGCCGTCTCCGAGGCCGACGCGCTTGAGGCCGTGCGCGCGCTCATCGGGCAGGGGCTTTCGCGCAAGGACGCCGTGCGCCGCGTCAGCGAGCAGACCGGCATCCCGAAAAACGAGCTTTACAACGCGGCCGTCCGGGAATGAAGCTCCGGACGCTTGGCCATGCTTGGGAACCTCTGAATCAATCGGCTGCGGCGCTCAGCGGGTCTTTTGTCCCAGCTTATCGGTTTGAAAATCTTGAAATACACAGAGTATTCCTGCGATTTTCAAACCTCAATTTGGAAACAAAATCCCTCGCTGACCGCTCTTGCGATTGAATCAGAGCTTCCCTTGTTCTGTTTTTTTCGGGAGGTTCGGCGCTTTCCAAAAAATAACTTGACAGAGTCGACGCAAAACGGTAAAATAAAATGTGGATTCGTATTGTCTGAGCCGCGTTTTGGGGTAAACGCAGAACGGACGTTGCTTTCTATTTGGCAGCTTTGCCATTTTTCATTACAGATTTACAAAAGGAGGTGCATTCGTAGAGGATGGCATGGTATATTTGGGCGGCGATCGCCGTCGCAGTTGCCGTATTATTCTTCTTCATCGGCGTGATCTACCGCAAGAAGGTCGCCGAACGCGAGATCTCCAGCGCAGAGGACGAAGCCCGTCGCATCATCAACGAGGCGATCAAGGGCGGCGAGAACAAAAAGCGCGAGATGCTGGTGGAAGCCAAGGAAGAAATTCATAAAAACCGTACCGAATACGAACGCGAAGTCAGGGAGCGCCGCGCAGACCTGCAGAAGCAGGAGCGCCGCTTGCAGCAGAAGGAGGAGTCCCTCGACAAAAAGACGGACGCCTTTGAACGCAAGGAGGAGGAGCTGCGGAAGCGTCAGGCGTCCGTGCTCGCCACGCAGGAGGAGGTCTCCCTCATCAAAAAGAGCCAGCTGGAAATGCTGGAAAAGATCTCCGGTCTGACGCAGGACGAGGCCAAGCACCAAATCCTCAGCAGTCTGGAAAACGAGTGCCGCCACGACGCCGCGCTCAAGATCAAGGAAATCGAAGCCGAGACGAAGGAAAACGCCGACCGCATGGCACGCGAGGTCATCTCCATCGCGATCCAGCGCTGCGCCGCAGACCACGCCGCAGAGACGACGGTCTCCGTCGTGCCGCTGCCCAATGACGAGATGAAGGGCCGCATCATCGGCCGCGAGGGCCGCAACATCCGCACCCTTGAATCCATCACCGGCGTCGATCTCATCATCGACGACACGCCCGAGGCGATCACCGTCTCCTCGTTTGACCCGGTGCGCCGCGAGGTCGCCCGTCTAGCGCTGGAGAAGCTCATTGCCGACGGCCGCATCCACCCCACCCGCATCGAGGATCTGGTCGAAAAGGCCCGCAAGGAGGTCGACCGCGTCATCAAGCAGGAGGGCGAGCGCGCCTCGTTCGAGACCGGCGTGAACAACCTGCACCCCGAGCTCATCAAGCTGCTCGGCCGTCAGAAATACCGCACGTCCTACGGTCAGAACGTGCTCAACCACTCCATCGAGGTCGCACACATCGCCGGTCTGCTGGCCAGCGAGCTGGGCGTCGACATTCCGCTTGCCAAGCGCGCGGGTCTGCTGCACGATCTGGGCAAGTCCGTCGACCACGAGATGGAGGGCAGCCACGTCCAGCTCGGCGTTGAGCTGGCGCGGAAATACAACGAGTCTCCCGACGTGATCCACGCCATCGAGGCGCACCACAACGATGTCGAGCCGCGCACGGTCATCGCCTGTCTGGTTCAGGCCGCCGACGCGATTTCGGCCGCCCGTCCCGGCGCGCGCCGCGAGAATGTGGAAAACTACATCCGCCGTCTGGAAAAGCTTGAGGAGCTGACCAGCACTTACCCCGGTGTTGAGAAGTCCTATGCCATTCAGGCCGGTCGCGAGGTTCGCATTATGGTCAAGCCCGAAGAGGTTTCCGAGGACAACATGATCCTGCTTGCGCGCGATCTTGCAAAAAAGATCGAAAACGAGCTGGAATACCCCGGCCAGATCAAGCTGAACGTCATTCGCGAGACGAAGGCCGTGGAATACGCAAAATGAGAGCAACCCGTCCGGAGGCACAGAGGCTCCGGACGGGCTTTTGCTTCTGCCCGCGCGCCGGCCGAGCCGGAGCCATTCATTAAAAGCGAGGTTTTTATGCTGAATTTTCACCCCATCACCCTGTCCGACCGGCCGATGCTTGAGCCGTGGTGCGAGCGCGCGGCCGGGCACGGCAGCGAGTATTCCTTCGCCAACCTGTATTTCTGGGGACGCCAGGCCGTCTGCTACACCGACGGCGGCGTTCCGCTGATCCTCAGCCATTTCGCGCCGCACACGTCCTATCTCTTCCCCTATTCCGCGCCGGAGCTGCTTCCCCTGCTGCGGCAGGACGCCGCCGAGCGCGGCATCGCCCTGCGCGTGTTCGGCCTGCTGCCGGACGAGGCCGCAGAGGTCGAGCACCGCTGGCCGGGACAGTACCGCTTCCATTCCGTGCGCGACAGCGCCGACTATGTCTACACGGTCGAGCGTCTTGCGGAGCTGCACGGCAAGCATTTGCAGGCCAAGCGCAACCACTGCAATCGCTTTGAGGAGGAATTCCCGGGCTACCGCGTCGAGCCGCTGACGCCGGAGTTGCTGCCCGCCTGCCGCGCCTTCACGGAGCAATGGTACGCCGCCCACACGGAGGACGGAACCGATTTTTCCGGGGAGCGCACGGCCATTGCGCGCGCATTCGACGGCTTCGACGCGCTCGGCATGGAGGGCGCGGCGCTCTTCACGCCCGACCGACTCGTTGCCTTCACCATGGGCAACCGCATCCGGCCGACCGTTTTCGACGTCAACTTTGAAAAGGCCGACGCCACGGTCAACGGCGCTTACGCCATCATCAACCGGGACTTTGCGCGGATGCTGCGCGCACGCTATCCCGAGCTGGAGCTGCTCAACCGCGAGGACGACATGGGCCTCGAGGGGCTGCGCCGCGCCAAGGAGAGCTATGTGCCGGATCTGCTCCTGGACAAGCTGCTGCTGGAGGCCGCGCAGTGACGGCCTATGCGCCCGCCGCCGCGCGGGACGTTCCGGCGCTGGCCGCGCTCTGGCAGACCTGCTTCGGCGACCCGGCGTCCGATTCCGAGCCGATCCTGACGCATCCGCAGATCCGCACCTTCGCGGCCTATGTTGACGGAAAGCCCGTCTCCATGCTCTGCGCGCTCCCGGCGACGCTGGTCGACGAGGCGGGCGGCGAGGCGCCCTGCGCCTATCTCTACGCCGTCTGCACCGACCCTGCGTTCCGGCGGCACGGCCTGAGCAGCGGCCTGCTGGCCTTCGCCGAGGAGGCGCTGCGCTGCGCCGGCTTCTCCTGCGCGGCGCTCGTTCCCGCGAACGAAAGTCTGTTCGGATTTTATCAAAAAAACGGGTATCAGACCGTTTTTTATCAAAAAAAATATGAAGCTGCGCCCGGCGGGGCGGCCGACATCCGGCCGGTCAGCGCCGCCGACTATCGCGCGTTGCGCGAATTGCAGCTCTACGGCTGCTTCGTCTCCTTCCCCGAGGCGATGCTCGGGCTGCTGCCGCAACGCTGGCGCATCGAGACGGACGCGGCGGTCTGCTGCGCGGCAGGCGCGGTGCAGGACGGCGTTCTGCGTTTGCAGGAGCTGCTGCCGGACGTCCCGGAGGCGGCCTCCGCACTGGCGGCACGGCTCGGCTGCACCCGTGCAGAGGTCTGCACGACCGGCGGCAACCGGCCGTTCGCCATGGCCAAGGCACTCGGCGCAGCTGCCCTGCCCGAGCGGGCGTATCTGGGCGTTTCCTTTGCATAATTTGCATTTTTCTGTGGAAAATCGGCAAAAAATGCGTTATAATAGAAACCGAATTTGCAAAAGGTAGGGCGGAGTATGAATTTCGGCGATTTTCTGGGCAACGACGGCATCAAGCAGCGCCTGAACGAGGCGGAGCGCGCCGGACGGCTGTCGCACGCGTGGCTGCTGATCGGGCCGGAGGGCTCGGGGCGGCACACGCTGGCGCGGCAGCTCATCGCCGCCATGCAGTGCACCGCCGACGGCGAACGCCCCTGTATGCGCTGCACAGCCTGCAAAAAGGTGCTCTCGGACATGCATCCCGACGTCATCACAGTCGACGCGCCGGACAAGAAGACCATCCCGGTCAAGCTCGTCCGCGACGCCTGCGCCGATCTGTTCGTCCGCCCGAACGAGGGCGCGCGCAAGATCTACCTCTTCCCGCGCGCGCACGACCTGAACGCGCAGGGGCAGAACGCCTTGCTCAAATGCATCGAGGAGCCGCCCCCCTACGGCACGTTTTTCCTGCTCTCCGAGCAGCCGCTGCTGCCGACCGTGCAGAGCCGCTGTGTGGAGCTGCGGCTCTGTCCCCTGCCTGAGGCGACGCTGCTGCGCGCGCTCGGGCAGCGCGCGCCGTCATCCACCGACGCCCAGCGCCGCACGGCCGCCGCGCAGAGCGAGGGCTATCTCGGCCGGGCGCTGAGGCTGCTGGAGGTCGGCGGCGGTCTGCTTCCGCAGACCGAGGCGCTGGTCGGCGCGCTCGGCTCAAAGGTACAGCTGCTGTCCGTTCTGATCCCGATGGAGCGCATGACGCGCGAGGCGCTCCGCGCCGTGCTGCTGCAATGGCGTGAGCTGGTCGCGCAGGCGCTGCTCTGCCGCGCCGGGGCGACCAGCGGCTACCCGCAGGCGCAGACGCTCGCCGCGCGCTGCACCGCCGCGTCGCTTCTGGCCGACGCCGACGCGCTGGCCGAGGCGCTTTCCATGCTCGACGGGAATGTCGGCCCCGCGCATCTGTGCGGCTGGCTCGCCGTCAAGCTTTCCGCCTGAGAGGCGGCCGACCGCGATCGGCCCCGGGCGTATCCGTAATCATAAGGAGTTCCTATGAAAGAAGAAATTACTGCCCCCGTGACGGTCTGCGACGTGCAGTTCCGCTCCGCCACGAAGTTTTATTATTTTGACCCCAACGGTCTGGACGTCCGGACCGGCGACACCGTGATCGTCGACACGGCCTACGGCCTCGAGATCGGCCAGTGCGTGCACGGCAACCACGACGTCGAGCCGAAGGACGTGGTCGCGCCGCTGCGCCGCGTGCGCCGTCTGGCGACCGAAAACGACAAAAAGATCGACGCCGCCAACCGCACCCGCGAGAAAAACGCGTTCGCGACCTGTCAGAAGCAGATCGAGGAGCTGCATATGGACATGCAGCTCGTCTCGGCCGAGTACGCCTTTGACGGCAGCAAGGTGCTGTTTTTCTTCACGGCCGACGGCCGCGTCGACTTCCGCGAGCTGGTCAAGCACCTCGCCAGCACCCTGCGCACGCGCATCGAGCTGCGACAGATCGGCGTCCGCGACAAGGCGAAAATGGTCGGCGGCCTCGGCATCTGCGGCCGTCCCTTCTGCTGCCGCCAGTTCCTCGACGATTTCCAGCCGGTCTCGATCAAAATGGCCAAGACGCAGAATCTCAGCCTGAATCCCACCAAGATCTCCGGCACCTGCGGCCGCCTGATGTGCTGCCTGAACTACGAGCAGGCCGCCTATGAGGATCTACTGCGCACCAGCCCGCGCCCGGAATCCTTCGTCGACACGCCCGACGGGCGCGGCACCGTCACCGACGTCAATCTGCTGCGCCAGAGCGTGCGCGTCCGGCTGGAAAAGGAGCCGGAGACCGTCGTCTGCCACAAGAACTGCGACATCTGCGTCCTGCGCAACGGCAAGGCGCGCAAGGGCGACGAGCCGATCCCGCCCGATCTCGCTCCGATCTCCGGCGGCAAGCCCCGCAAGAAGAAGGAGGAGGAGGAGCCGGAATTTGCGACCTATCTCGAGCCGGTCGTGATCCGCAGAAGCGCCGAGACGCTGGAGCCGGCCGTGGTCAGCAAGCCCGCCAAGGACGAGCCGGAGACGCGTTCGCGCCGTCGCCGCCGCAAATCCGGCGCGAAGTCGAGCGAGGCGGCAGAGGGCGCGCAGACCGAGCCGGCCGCAAAGCCGGTCGGGCAGAAGCCCGCCGAGCAGCGCAGCGGAGAACCGCGCAACGGCGAGCAAAAGCCGCGCCGCGACCGTTCGCGCCGCAAGGCACGTCCGCCGCGCGATCCGAACGCGCCGAAGTCTGCCGAGGCCGCGGGCGAGCGACCGGCAAGAGCCGCGAAGCCCGGCCAGAAGTCCCGTGCGGAGGACGCCGGGCAAAGGCCGCGCACGGAGAGCGCCGCGCAGAAGCGCGCCGATGCTCCCGCCGGTGAGCGCGCCGCCGCAAGGCCCTCCGCTGCAAGCGCCCCCGATGCGAATTCGCCCGCCGTTGACGGCACGTCCAAGCCGCACCGCAGACGCCCGCAGAGCCGCCGCCGCAAGCCCGGCGCAAAGCCGAACGAGGGCGCGGCGGAATGACCGTGATCGTTTGACTTTCGCAAAATAAACAAAATAGAACCGTGCAACACTCTCCTGTAAAAAGCGGGCCGCCCTGCTTTTGCAGGAACAGGATCTGCTTTGAAAAAACGTATATTCTGAGCGGCGGAAATCCTTATTTTTTATAAGGATTTCCGCCGCTCTTCTATGTCTGTTTGTCGCTTATTTGCCGTTTGAATATACAAGCAGATACTAAACGATAGTAGCCGATAGGGAATTTTATATGTTGCTCTTGCGGCGGTTACAATCCGCGCAAAGCATTTGACAGTTGTCAGCGGTCGTTTTGCCGCCCTTGCTCCACGGGGTAATGTGGTCGGCTTGCATTTCTTCAATTTCAAAATGCTTTCCACATTTCGGGCAAACGCCTTTTTGACGTTCGTATGCCGTCCGCGCCATTTTCGGTGAAAAGGCACGAATATTCAAATGCTGTTCTTCTCCGTCAAGCAGATATTCGTAAATCCCTTTTTGGTTGGAAATGTCTTCATCGTCTAACAGTTCTACAATGCGGGATTCAAGGGTTTTCGGGTCATATTTGCCGGAACCGTACTTGTTATAAAAAATTCCCCAGTCAAGCCCTTTCATCAGCCTGCCGCGATAGTTTGGGAATGTTGCTTTTACCCAATTTATGACGGTTTGAAAATATAGCCACAGTTCATTACAATTCGTGTCATGTTGGTTCTGTGACATATAATCTTCAATTTCAATTCCGTCACGCGCCGCAATCCACTTCAATGCCGTTTCAAGGTAGTTTTGACGAATAGCAGAACCGTTCATATAATCGCCTGCAATCTGATATGCGGGGCATTGCGTCTTGCTGAAATATTTCTTTGCTTCTGTCAGCCATTCGCCCGTATAGATAGCATTGCGCAATTCCTGCGCCGTTAGCTGTTCACCTGCTATATTGATGATTTTGAACCAATCCAGTTTTTCTTTGTCGGTTCCCTCGCAAATATAAATCATCAGGGGATAGTCTAAAATCTGGTCTTGTTCTGCGGCGGTCAGATTGCCGAACTTGCGCGGCATACCGTCCAGAATGACGGAAAATTCATCTGTCGCATATTGGCAAATACTGATTGTGCGCTGCTGTCCGTCCAGCACTTCAAAATTGCCGTCGTCGCTCTTTACCCAATACATTACGTTCAGAGGGAAATTGCGCACAACGGTATGTATAACCTCGTCGCGCTGCTTGTCCTTATAGATAAACTCGCGTTGGAAAGCGGGGCGTATATTCAGCTTGCCGCCATATCCGACAACGCCGTTTTCCGCGCTGTCAACGTATCCGTTTACCACGTCGCGCACGGGAATTTCATGTAATTCAATCTTCATCTTGTTTAGCTCCGTTTCCTGCGTATTGTAATTCTTGCATAAGTTGTTTTGCCGTTGATTTTGCCCTCTGCATTCTTTATCATGCCCGGTATTGATGTCGCATACGAATAGTTATCCGTCTGTATAACTTCTTCCCGTTCAATACAGGACGTATCACGTCGTCGTGCGATGTGTCTACTTTCTTCTGATGAGTATGCGGAAGTACGGCTGCACCGTGCGCCGCTCGCTCTCTCTCTCTCTCTCTCTACTTGAACATTCTGTGAACTATCTGTAAACGAATAGACCAAATCTTTGCCGTCATTCCCTTTACGAAAAGCAACGATTTCAAATTGCTCCGGGTTGTATTGAGAAAGAAACGTAATGGGTACGCCCATAACGCCGTAATAATCACAAGGTATGTCAACCGTCCTATCTACATTGATAGCGTCGTAATTGTCATACGTCGGATATTTTTCAGGGGTGTATGCTCTAAAAAGCACCATGTTTTCATGACGCTTTTCAATGTCAAGATTTGTAAACCAACAAATATTACCCATGCGCCGCCATTTTTGTCCGGTTTCGTCAATCTTAAAGTCTGTTTTCTTTTCCTCGTAGCTGTCAGGAACCTTAAACCAAAAATGACCACTGTTATAGCCTAACCATAATATATTCTGCGCTATAAGCGGGAATATCTCTTTATAAGTAACAGCATTCATATTGCCGATAATGATGAATGCCTTGTCGTATTCTATAAGCTGAGCTATATATTCCCGGAAAAGCGAAAACGGGGGATTTGTAACAACTATGTCCGCCTGTTTTAGAAGCCCTATGCACTCTTGACTTCTAAAGTCGCCGTCGCCGTCTAAAAGCGTTAAAGCATTCTTGCGGTTTTTCAGCAAATATTCCACATCGGCAAGGTCAACGCGCCCGTCGCCGTTTTCGTCCGTGACTTCTGTAATAACAACTTTATACGGGTGTTTGTCATGATTCACGGGTATATTGTCATCAAAAGGAACGAAGGAAAGCTGTCCGCCTTTTCCGACATAGTATTGCAATTCATTCCCCGTAACCGGGGAAGTCGCATAGCAGGTCGCAATCAACTTCTTAAGTCCTAACGAATTGAAGTTCATAGCAAAATATTTGAAAAAATTGCTTTCAAACGGGTCGTCACAATTACACAGAATTACTTTTCCTTTGAAATGCTCTCTATAATGCTTTAATTCGCTTTCTATTAAAGAAAGTTGTGTATAAAATTCATCTTGCTTATTTCTTGCGCTATCGTGCAAATTGCTATTGCCCGCCATTATTCCTTGCCGCCTTTCTCTATATCGGTATTCACTTCGACAATATCGTCAAGTCCGCATTCCATAGCAGCGGCAATTCGCGCCAGCGTGTCCATTGATACGGTTTCATTCTTTCCCATTTTTGCAAGTACGCTTGTACTGATACCTGCTTTTTTCCGCATTTCGGTTTTCGTAATGCCTTTATCAATCAACAGTTTCCAAAGCCTGTTATAACTAACCGCCATTGCGTCAGCCTCCCGTTGCTTATAAAAGTACAGAATATAGTATAGCACAATGGCGGTCAAAAGTCAATATATTATCTGTATTTATGAACATTCTGTCTGCTTCTGTTTCAGTTCAGCCTTGCCCGTCTGCTGCAATACAGGGTCAAGTCCTCTTTGTAGCCCTCGAATGTGTCCACGCGGGTAATATCGTACAGAACACCTTTATACCGCACAACGTGGGCGGTCGTTATGTCCGTGCGGTAATTTATCGTGAACAGCACTTCTTCCTTGTAATTGGTCGTTGCCGCTGCGAAAACCTCTTTGCCGGGAAGCTGCCGGAAATACGCCCAAGCAGGCGCACCAACGGGTTACAGGGGCGTTTGCATGGACCTCTCGTTGTCGCAGGCCATCCCCTGTTGCAGCAGTTCTATTTTTTGTCCTTCAGCCTCACGTCTTGTCACGCTTAAACCATCGTTATAATACTCATTCAGCCCAGCATGACCGAATCCCTACGCCCGCGGCTATTCGGTTATGCCATGCGGCCGCTTGAATAGCCTGCAACTGCAAAGGCCTATTTGGTATTTCTCCACTTGCAAAATCGGCTTGGAGTTGCTAAAATAATATTTTATAAACACTTCATGCCATACGGCAAATTTCGGGGGGTAGAGGAAGATCAAGAAACAGAGACAAAAAAACCAGAAGCAAAAGACGCTCCGGCACATGGGCAAATGTCTGGCCGGCTATCGCGGCTGGACGGCTGCGGCGGCGCTGTTCGGTGGGCTTGAGGTCGTGCTGGAGGTCTTCATCCCGATGCTGATGTCCGTCATCGTCGATGGCGGGCTTTATCGCGAGGAGGATTTCATGCTGCGCGGGCTGTTCCCCGACGCGCTCGTCGCGCAACGCGACCGCTTCGTGCTGACGGTCGGGGGCATCATGGTGCTCATCGCGTGCCTGTCGATGGTCTGCGGTCTGCTCAGCGCGCGCTGCTCGGCCATTGCCAGCCAAGGCTTCGCGAAAAACCTGCGGACGATGCTGCTCGACCGCATCCAGAGCTTTTCCTTCTCGAACATCGACCGCTTTTCCACGCCGAGCCTCATCACGCGCGCCACAACGGACGTCAACACCGTGCGCACGACGATGCACCTCATCATCCGCAGCCTGACCCGCAGCCCGATCATGCTGGTGCTGGCGACGGTCATGGCCTTCACGATCTCGCCGCATCTTTCGCTGTTTTTCCTTGCGTCGCTGCCGGTGCTGGCGGTCACGCTGGCGATCATGATGCACATCGGCCAGCCGCGCTTCCGCAGAATGCTCGTCAAAATGGACGACATGAACCGCGCGGTGCAGGAAAATCTCGTCAACAGCCGCGTGGTCAAAGCCTTTGTGCGCGGCGATTATGAATCCAAGCGCTTTGCCGGAACGGCGGAGGAGCTGCGGCACGCGCAGCTCGCCTCCTCGCGCCTGTTCACGCTGACCGGGCCGATCCAGATGGGCATCATGTGGACGTGCACGGTGCTGCTGCTCCTGTTCGGCGGACGCGAGATCATTTTCCGCACGACCGGCCTGCTCACGGGCGAGCTTGTGAGCATCGTTTCCTACAGCACGCAGGCCGTCTCGTCGCTGACAATGCTCTCATGGCTCATCATGTCGCTGGCGCGGGCGCAGGCGTCGATGCGCCGCATCAACGAGGTCTTCGACGAGCGGCCGGACATCGCCGACGGCCCGTCGGACAAGCTCGTGGCCGACGGCAGCGTCGACTTTGACAACGTCTGCTTCAGCTACACCCGCGACCCGCAGAAGCTGAATCTATGCCATGTCACTGTACATATCAAGAGCGGCGAGACGATCGGCGTGATTGGTGGCACGGGCGAGGGCAAATCCACGCTCGTGAGCCTGATCCCGCGCTTTTACGACACGCTGAGCGGCACGGTGCGCGTCGGCGGCGTCGACGTGCGGGACTACACGCTCGAGCATCTGCGCGACGGCGTGTCGATGGTTTTGCAGAACGGCACGCTCTTCTCCGGGACGATCGCCGAGAATCTGCGCTGGGGCAAGCCCGACGCGACCCTGGCGGAGATGAAGGCCGCCTGCGCAATCGCCTGCGCCGACGAATACATCGACCGTTTTCCGGACGGCTATGAGACGCTGCTCGAGCAGAACGCCGCGAATCTCTCCGGCGGGCAGCGGCAGCGCCTGCGCATTGCCCGCGCGATCATCAAGCAGCCGAAAATTCTGATCCTCGACGACTCGACCAGCGCGGTCGACATGGCCACGGACGAGCACATCCGCCGCGGTCTGCGCGAGGCTCTGCCCGGCACGACGAAGATCATCATTGCCCAGCGCATTGCGTCGATCCTGAGCTGCGACCGCATCCTCGTCCTCGACGAGGGGCGTCTGTCCGACATCGGCACGCATGATGAGCTGATGGCGCGCAACCAGATCTATCGAGACGTTTATGACAGTCAAATGAAGCAGGAGGAACCCGAGGATGGCTAGGATCGATCTGCGCAGCTATCGCAAGGCGCGCTCGCCCTTCGGCAGCCTGATGCGCCTGTTCCGTTATTTCAAGCACTGCCGCCTGCTGCTGATCTGCGCCGTGGCGTCGATTCTGGCCTATGCGGCGGCGACCATCGCGGCATCCTACTGCATGAAGCCGCTGGTCAATCTGCTCAAGACGACCGGCCTCGCGCCGGACGCGGTCTACGCCAAATATCTGGCGCTGCTGCTCGGCCTCGCGGGGCTGTATGTGCTCAGTGTCGTGACAAATTATCTGCTCAACCGGCTGATGCTCGAGTGCAGCACGGTCATCATGCGCGCCCTGCGCACGGAGCTGTTCGACAAGATGCAGCGCCTGCCCATCCGCTATTTCGACGAGAACACGAACGGCAGCCTGATGAGCTATTTCACGAACGACATTGAGGCGACGAACGAGCTTTTGCAGCATTCCATCACGCAGATGATGATCTCGGTGATGTCGCTGCTCGGCACGGTCGGCATGATGCTGGCGCTGTCGATGCGGCTGTTTTCGCTGATGGTCGTGCTGGCGGCGATCGTGATCCTCGTCGTGCACTTCATCACGAAAAAGAGCAGCCGCAGCTACCGGCAGCAGCAGCAGGACGCCGCGAACGTCAACGGCTTTGTTGAGGAAATAATCGCCGGGCAGCGTGACGTCAAGGTCTTCACGCACGAGCAGCAGGTCATGCGCGATTTTGAGCCGATCAACGAGCGCTTCCGCGTCTCGTCGACCGAGGCGACGACCGTGACCTCGATCGTCGGGCCGATCCTGAACAATCTGTCGCATTTCTTCTATGCGCTCACCTGCGCCGTGGGCGTGCTCTGGCTCAAGGGTGAGAACGCCGGCGGCGTGCTCATCACGTTCCTGGGCTATATCCGCACCTTTGCCGAGCGCGTCAGCCAGATCTCCGAGCAGTTCAACGCGATCATGCTCGCGCTTGCGGGCGCGGAGCGCATCTTCGACGTGCTCGATCTGCCGCCCGAGACGGACGAGGGTGAAACGACGCTCTCAAACGTCGGGCGCGACTATTTCTGGGTCAGGCCGGACGGGCAGCGCGTGCCGCTGCGCGGCGACGTGCGCTTCTATGGCGTGGATTTCGCCTATACGCCGGAAAAGCCCGTGCTGCGCGACCTGTCGCTCTATGCCAAGCCCGGTCAGAAGATCGCCTTTGTCGGCTCGACCGGCGCGGGCAAAACGACGATCACGAATCTCATCAACCGATTTTACGACATTCAGGGCGGGCAGATCACCTATGACGGCATCGACGTGCGCCGCATCCGCAAGGACGACCTGCGCCGCTCGCTCGGCACGGTTTTGCAGGACACGCATCTGTTCACCGGCACGGTGATGGAGAACATCCGCTACGGGCGGCTCGACGCGACGGACGAGGACTGCATCCGCGCCGCGAAGATCGCCAACGCGCATTATTTCATCTCGCACCTGCCCAAGGGCTATGACACGATGCTCTATTCCGACGGGGCGAACCTCTCTCAGGGGCAGCGGCAGCTCGTGGCAATTGCCCGCGCGGCCGTCTCCGAGGCGCCGGTGCTGATCCTCGACGAGGCGACCTCGTCCGTCGACACCCGCACGGAGAAGCTCATCGAGCGCGGCCTCGACGGGCTGATGCGCGGCCGCACGGTCTTTGTCATTGCGCACCGGCTCTCCACCGTGCGCAACGCCGACGCGATTCTCGTGCTCGAGAACGGCCGCGTCGTCGAGCGCGGCAGCCACAACGATCTGCTCGGGCTGCGCGGCCGGTATTATCAGCTCTACACAAACATGATCGAGCTGGCATAAAAAACGCGGGATTCTTCCAAAAACGGAAGAATCCCGCATTTTTTAGTTAAAAAAGATCCAGCATATTGTCGAGGTAAAGCGCCTCGCGGACGTGGATGTGATAGTCCGGTTTGGTCAGATAGAACAACAAAAATTCCAGGATCAACGCGCTACCGAGGCCGCGTCCCTCGAGCTTGAACTGCGAAAAGCCAAGCGGAAGATAGCGGTCGCGGATGGCCTCGACGCCGAGAAAGCCCGGATTTTTCATTGCCTTGGAGAAGCGATAGCCCCCGGCGGCGTCCGGCGCGGTGCAGCGGTGCTCCGGGGCGGCCTCGCCGAGGTTCTTGCGGCTGACGGCCTCGTAGCACGCCCGCCGATCCGGGCAGTCAAAGCGGCAGCACTCGTTGCAGAGCAGCTCCGCCCTGCCGCGCAGGCGCTCCGGAAGCGCGCCGGGCGTGCCGAGCGTCGGATTCAGCCGGAAATCCGGCACGACGCAGGCAAACTCCGGCCGCTCCAGCTCCCGACGGAGGTCGGTGAGCGAGGTCAGAACCTTCGTGGTCGAGGAGACGAGATACAGCTCCGGGTAGGTCTGCCGCAGGTAGGCCGTCAGCAGCTCGGAATGGACAATCACGCCGTTCCGCGGACCGTCGCTCCGCGCGAACAGGCGGCACAGCGCGTTGCAGCGCGCATCGGCAAGATGCTCCGGCCGCAGCAGCGAATTGCTGAGGGTCAGGCGCGCGGAGATGCCGAACTCGCGCAGCAGCGCCAGCACCTCGCGCGGGTCGCGCTCGCCGCATTCCACGCGGCCGCCGCCCCAGATGCAGTCCGTCGGCGCACCATAGATCGAGCCGATGGCACACCAGTCGTAAAAATACTCCCGATGCGCCCGAAAAAGCGGCAGGAATGCGGCATATAGGTCATAAAATTCAAATAATCCGGGCAGATGGTAATAGGCCTTCCGGTTCATACTGCGCCTCTCTTGCCGGGAAACGGGCGGCCGCGCCGCCGCCGATTTGTTCAGCGGTTCCCAAGCTCAGCTCTTAAAGACGTCCTTGTTTTTGACAAAATATTCGATTCCGGAATAGAGCGTCGTGACGGTGATGAGCGCGACGACGACCCATTCCAGAATGACGCTGAAGCTTGCGCAGATATAGGTCTCGGCAAGCGTGAGGAAGAATTCGCCGCGGAAGAACAGCATCGTGCAGATGCCGGCCATGGTGACGGCGGTCTTGATCTTGCCGGATTTTGCCGCCGCGATCACGCGCCCGCTGCTCGCCGCGACCATACGCAGGCCGCTGACCGCAAACTCACGCGTCAGAACGATCATAAGCGCCCACGCCGGGAAGCTGCCCCATTCGCAGAACATGGCCATAGCGGCAATGACGAGCACCTTGTCGGCCAGCGGGTCGAGGAATTTGCCGAGGTCGCTGACCTGATGATAGGCGCGGGCGATCTTGCCGTCGACGAGGTCGGTCAGGCTGGCGATGACGAACACGGCGAAGGCCGCGTAGCACATGGCATCGGAGCGGACGCTCCAATACATCAGGATCAGGAAGACCGGGATCAGAAAAATGCGCACAAGGGTGATTTTTGTTGCGGTGGTCATGCCTCCACCTCCCCGTAAAGGTCGCCGTCGCGGGCGCCCTCGATGCGCACCGTGACGAAATCGCCGACGCGGACGGGCGTCCGGCTCGTGAAGCTCACGCGGCCGTCGATATCGGGCGAATCGGCGTAGCTTCTGCCGTACCAGCAGGCGTTTTCCTCGTCATAGCCGTCGCAGAGCACCTCGAGCGCCGTGCCGACGCGTGCGGCGTTGTATTCGTCCATGATGCGCGATTGCAGCTCTTTGATGTACTCGGCGCGGCGCGCCGCGACCTCCTGCTCGGGATAGTCCATCTTGGCCGCCGCCGTGCCCTCCTCCGGGGAGAACACGAACGCGCCGACGCGCTCGAGCTTATGCTCCCTGAGCCAGTTGCACAGCTCCTCGAACTCGGCCTCGCCCTCGCCGGGCAGGCCGCTGATGAGGCTCGTGCGGAACACGGCGTCGGGGATGCGCGCGCGGATCTTTGCAAACAGGGCGTCCAGCTCCTGCCGCGTGCCGCGACGATTCATCTTTTTGAGGATATTCGCGTTGACGTGCTGGATCGGAATGTCGAAATAGTGGACGAGCTTCGGCTCGGAGGCGATCGTCTCGATCAGCTCGTCGGTCATCTCGTCGGGGTAGAGGTAATGCACGCGGATCCAGTGCAGGCCGTCGATTTTGCAAAGCTCGCGCAGCAGCTCCGGGAGCTTGCGCTCGCCGTAGCGGTCGATGCCGTAGCGGCTGGTGTCCTGCGCGACGACGATCAGCTCCCTGACGCCGCCGTCGGCCAGCAGGCGCGCCTCATAGAGGCAGTCCTCCATGCTCCGGCTGCGGAAGCGGCCGCGCAGCTTCGGGATCACGCAGTAGGAGCAGCGGTTGTCGCAGCCCTCGGCGATCTTGAGGTAGGCATAGTGCTCCGGCGTGGTCAGGACGCGCCCCAGCTCGTCGCCGGGCAGGTCGATGTCGCCGAATTCGACGAATTTCCGCTCGTCGAGCAGCGCGCGCACCGCCGTGACGACGCTGCCGTAGCTGCCCGTGCCCAGAACGCCGTCGATCTCGGGCAGCTCGCCGAGGATCTCGTTCTGATAGCGCTGAGACAGGCAGCCCGTGACCAGGATTTTGCCGATGATGCCCTGCTCCTTGAGCTGACCCATGGCGAGAATGTTGTCGATGGCCTCGCTCTTGGCAGAGTCGATGAAGCCGCAGGTGTTGATAATGACCACGTCCGCGCCCTCGACCGAGGGCAGCAGCTCGTAGCCCGCCTCCCTCAGCAGATAGAGCATGTGCTCCGCGTTGACCTGATTTTTTGCGCAGCCGAGGGAGATCATCCCAATGCGCTTGCCCATAAGCGTATTCCTTCCTTGTTTTGTCTCGATTTATTCCGGGAAGTCCCCGTCCGGCACGTAGCGCTCGAGCGCCCGCCGGATGTCCTCCCACCGGTGCCCCCGGCGCAGCAGCGCGTCGGCGGCCTTTTTTTGTTCCTTACGATCCGGCGTCGTCCCGCGAAAGCGCTTTTGCAGGAAGGCGTCGATCGCCTCGTCGCAGGAGTCGAGCGCATCTAGCGCCTCGTCCCACAGCTCGCGCGGCACGTGCTTCTGATAAAGCGTCTGCCGGATGCGCGCCGCGCCGTAGCCCTTGGCCGCGCCGCTGCGCACGATCTGCGCGGCGACGGCCGCGTCGTTGAGCAGACTCAGCTCCCGGAGCCACTGCACGGCCAGCGCCGCGTGCTCCGGGCTTTCGCCCTTCTGCACAAGGCGGCTTTGCAGCTCGTCGCCGGTGACGGGCGCGGCGGCCAGAATGCGCACGGCGCGCTCCTTGGTCGAGGCCAGAGCCGCGTCGTCGCGCAGGACATCGAGCGCGGCCTCCGGCAGACTCATGCCGGGGATCAGGCCATGCTCCGCCACGACCGACGGCAGGACGAGCAGCGTCTGCCCATCCTCAAAGCGCAGGCGCAGCTTGCCCGCAGGCAACTGCGTCTGCTCGATCGCCTCAAGCCTCATCAAAATCCTCGGCCGAGATGTCCACGGCCTTTCCGGCGGGCTTCGCGGCCGCGCGGCGGCTGTTCTGGAGCTGGCTCAGATGCTCGCGCACCTTGGCCTCGAGATCGGCCGCAAGCTCCGGATGATCGGCGATGTACTGCTTGGCGTTGTCGCGCCCCTGCCCGATGCGCTCGTCTCCGACGGAGAACCAGCTTCCGCTCTTGTTGACCAGCTCCATCTCGACGGCAATGTCGAGCAGCTCGCCGTATTTCGAGATGCCCTCGCCGTACATGATGTCGAAAATCGCCTCGCGGAACGGGGGCGCGACCTTGTTCTTGATGACCTTGACGCGCGTGCGGTTGCCGATGAGGGTCGTGCCGTTCTTGATCGCCTCAATCTTGCGCACGTCGAGGCGCACGGAGGCGTAAAATTTCAGAGCGTTGCCGCCAGTGGTCGTCTCGGGGTTGCCGTACATGACGCCGATCTTCATGCGAAGCTGGTTGATGAAGATGACGATGCAGTTCGTCTTGGCGACGGCGCCGGCCAGCTTGCGCAGCGCCTGAGACATCATGCGCGCCTGAAGGCCGACGAAGGAATCGCCCATCTCGCCCTCGATCTCGGCGCGGGGCGTCAGCGCGGCGACGGAGTCGACGACGATCACGTCCAGCGCACCGGAACGGACGAGCGACTCGGTGATGTCGAGCGCCTGCTCGCCGGTGTCCGGCTGGGAGACGAGCATGGAGTCGATATCCACGCCGATGGCCTCGGCATAGACCGGATCGAGCGCGTGCTCCGCGTCGACGAAAGCGACCTCGCCGCCGCGCTTCTGCGCCTCGGCCAGCACATGCAGCGCCAGCGTGGTCTTACCGGAGGACTCCGGGCCGTAGATCTCGACAATTCTGCCGCGCGGCAGACCGCCGATGCCGAGCGCGGCGTCGAGCGCCAGCGAGCCGGTCGGGATGGCGTCGACGTTCAGCTCCGGGCGGTCGCCCAGACGCATGACCGCGCCCTTGCCGTAGCTTTTTTCAATCTGTCCGAGCGCCGTTGCAAGCGCCTTTTTCTTATCCTCCGCGGGAGACGGGGCTTCATATGCGGGTTTTTTCTGTGCCATGGATTACGCTTCCTCTCTTTTGCGGGCGAGCACCGCCCGCGTGATCTCCGCCGTGTCCTTTTTCAGCTCGGCCACCTCGTAGCCGTGCCGCTCGAGCAGGGAGCAGACGGCGTCCTCCTGCCCCATGCCGAATTCCAAGCAGATCCAGCCGCCCGGCTTGAGGGCGGAGGAATAATTTTTCAAAATCGCACGATAAAGCTCCAGCCCGTCGCGGCCGCCGTCGAGCGCAAGACGCGGCTCGTAATCGCGCACGGACGGCTCGAGCGTCTCCAGCTCGGCAGTCGGGATATAGGGCGGGTTGGAGACGATGAGATCAAAGGTGCCGAGGAACTCCGTTGCGGGCTTGCGCACGTCGAGCGGAATGCAGGTCACGCGGCCGTTAAGCCGCTGCTGCTGCACATTTTTCCGCGCCACGCGCAGCGCCGCCGGAGAAAGATCGGCCAGCGTGACGTGCGCGTCGCGCACGCGCTTGGCGACCGCGAGGCCGATGCAGCCCGAGCCGGTGCAGAGGTCAAGAATGCGCGGATCATGCTCCAGAAACAGCGCCTTCTTGACCGCGAGATCCGTCACGACCATTGTGTCGTCGCGCGGGATGAGCACATCCGGCGTGACGGTCAGGGTCATGTCGTAAAAATCCCACTGCCCAAGGATATAGGGCATGGGCTCGCCCGCGAGGCAGCGCTCCAGATAAGCCTCGACGCAGGCGCATATCTCCTGAGAGGCATAGAGCTCACGATCGGAGATCATCTGCTCCGGCGTTTTGCCGGAGGCCGCGCAAACCAGCTCCCGGGCAACGTTCCCGGCGTTCTCGCCCTCGGTCGGGCGCAGACGCCGCCGCGCCTCGAGATACAGCTCGGCGTATTTTTTTACCATCGGTCGGCGCCCTCCTGCTCCGGGAGCACCTGCCTGAGCGCCTCAATGCCGACCTCGATCATGGAATCGTCCGGCTCGTTGGTCGTCAGATATTGCAGCCACATGCCGGGCGCGGACAGCGCGCGCGTGAGCCAATTGTCATGGCGGCCGACCAGACGGTTGAATTCATAGCTGATGCCCACCACGATCGGCAGGAGCAGCAGCCGCAGCGCCACGCGGAACAGCGCCTCGAGAACGCGGTTGTGAAATTCCGGCGTGACCGGCGCAAGGAACTGCGTCGCGACGGAGAAGACGAGAATGGAGATGATGATGACCACGAACAGGAAGCTCGTGCCGCAGCGCGGGTGCAGGCGGGTCTGCCTACGGACGTTCTCGACCGTCAGGGGCAGACGCGCCTCGTAGCAGCGGATGGTCTTATGCTCCGCGCCGTGATAGGCAAAGACGCGCTTCATATCCTTCATGCGCGAGACGAGGAACATATACGTCAGGAAAATGACGATGCGCACCAAGCCCTCAAGCAGGTTGCGCACCAGCTCGTTGGTCGTGAGGAAGCGGTTGATGACGCTGCCGATCAGCGACGGCAGGACGAAAAACAGCGCCACGGAGAAGGCGATGCCGACGACGACCGCCAGCGTGGTCATGACGCTCTGCGCCTTCTCGGAGGACAGGTGCTTTTCCAGCCACGCGTCGAGCCTGGACTGCGGCTCCTGCGCGGCCTCCTCGTCGTCCTCGGCGTAAACATCGGCGGAATAGAGCAGCGCCGTCACGCCCATTTTCATCGACGCGCAGAAGTTGAACACGCCGCGGATCAACGGCAGCTTTTTCAGAGAGAAGCCCTCGCTGACCTTGCGCGGCTCGGTCTTGATGCGAAGGCCGTCCTTTTTGCGCACGACCACGGAGGATTTGTCCGGGCCAAGCATCATGATGCCCTCGATCAGCGCCTGACCGCCGATCATGGTCTTGAATTTTTCGGTGGATTCGACTTTTTTTGCCATAGCAGCTCCTTATGCGATCGGCAGACGGATGGTGACGAGCGTTCCGCCGCCGGGGGCGTTCTCCAGGGTGAGCGTGCCGTTGTGCATCGAGACGATCTCCTCGCAGACCGCAAGGCCGATGCCGCTTCCGCGCGCCTTGGACGAGCCCTTATAGAATTTTTTCTTGACGAGCGGCAGCTCCTCCGCCGGGATGCCGCAGCCGAAATCGCGGATGCGGATGACGACCTCGTCGTCCTCGCGGCGCATCTCGGCCGTGATCTTGCCACCCTCGCCGCCGTGCTTGACGGCGTTATCCAGAATGTTCAGGAACACCTGCCGCATACGCTCCTTGTCGCAGGGGATCTCGGGGATGTCCTCGTCGTTTTCGAGGTATTCCAGCTCGATGCCCTCGCGCTGCAAACGCGAGCCGTACATGAACACCGTGTCCTCAAACTCCGCCCGCAGGTCGGCCGGGGCGACGTTGAGCGTGAAGCGGCCGTCCTGCATCCGGGTGAACTCGAGCAGATCCTCGACCATGCCCGTCAGGCGGCGCGTCTCGCGCAGGATGATGCTCAGGCCGCGCTGCGCCTCGGCCGTGTCGACACTGCCGCCGCCGGACAGGAGCGTCTCGCTCCAGCCGCCGATGGCCGTCAGCGGCGTGCGCAGCTCATGCGACACGCGCGACATGAATTCCGACTGCATTTTCTCGTTCTGGCTGATCTTGTTCGACATATCGTTGATCGTGTCAGCCAGCTCGCCGATCTCGTCGTCATAGCGGCGCGAAATCTGCACGCCGTAGCTCCCGGCGGCAATGCGCTTGGCCGTCGTGGTGATCTCGGTGATCGGCACGAAGACCGAGCGCAGATAAAAGCGCTGGATGATGTACAGAATGACCATCAGACCCGCTGCGACGAGCACGATCGCCCCGGTCAGCAGCAGGACGGCGTGATCCGTCTCGTTCAGACGCACAACGCCGCGCAGGATGCCCAGCACGGTGCCGCTCTCGTCCATCACAGGCACAGCCATAGCCATCACGCGGCCGTGCGCCGCGGCGTTATGACCCATTGTCCACTTGATCTCGCCGGTCTTGATCGCATTGCGGACGTCGCTCTGCGCCTCGGGGACGCCGTTTTCCGCCCCGACGGTCAGGATCGGCTCGCCGTGCAGATCGAACAGCTGCATCCAGTGGCTTTCCATCACGTTGTAGCTCCGAAGCGCCTCCTCAGGCGTGAGGCTGCCGCTCTTGCAGAGCTGCTGGAGCGCGTAAAGCTCCGTGCGCAGCTCATGCCGCTGCGCGCTATAGCACAGCATCGCCGTGCTCGCCGTGAGCACCACGACGCAGACCAGCGCCAGCGCCACGACGATGCTCAGAGAGCTGCGCACCCATCGGCGCAGCAGACCGCTGTTATTCTCCTTCACTCAGACGCCCCACTTATAGCCGAAGCCCCACACCGTGGTGATATAGGTCGGGTTGGCGGTGTTATCCTCGATCTTGATGCGCAGACGGCGGATGTTCACGTCGACGATCTTCAGCTCGCCGTCGTAATCCCGCCCCCAGACCGCGTTGAGGATGTCCTCGCGGGACAGCGCGCGTCCGGGGTTCTGCATGAACAGCTGCACAATGGCATATTCCACCTGCGTCAGGCGGATGGGGCGGCCGTCCTTCTCGAGTGTGCGGTTGCGCGTGTTGAGCGTGAACGGCTCGTGGACAATGACCTCGGGGTCGGACTCGACACCGCCGCCCACGCGGCGGTAGAGCGCGTCGATGCGCGCGGTCAGCTCGGCCGGAGAAAAGGGCTTGGTGACGTAATCGTCCGCGCCGGTCATCAGGCCGGTGACCTTGTCCATTTCCTGCGTGCGCGCCGTCAGCATGATGATGCCGATGGTCTTGTTCGTCGTGCGGATCGTGCGGCAGACCTCAAAGCCGTCGATGTCCGGCAGCATGATGTCGAGGATCGCAACGCCGATGTCCGGGTTTTCCTTCAGGCGCTGAAGGGCCTCGGCGCCCGTCCCCGCCTCGACGGGCTCATAGCCCGCGCGCTTCAGGTTGATGACCACAAAGCTGCGGATGTTGACCTCATCCTCAAGGATCAGAACTTTTTTCATTCACGGTTCCTCCCGCCGGAGCCGCGCGGAAGCCTGCTGCGCGGTCGGCGTCTTTCTTTTCGGTATATTCGGAAGTATTATACCACAGCTTGCTGCAATTGTGTAGTCCGTTCGTCGGAAAAAACCGATTTTTCACACTATTTTAACACAACGGCGTCCTGCCCGAGCAGCGTCCGCAGCTCGTCGAGCATATCGCCGCGCAGGGAGCAGCCCGTGCCGCGCTTGCGGCCGCAATCGGCGTAATAGAGCACCGCCTGCACCGCGCCGGGGAACATATTCAGGATCGCGCGGGTCTTGCGGTCGGCCTCGCCGCCCTCGCAGGGCAGCTTGAGATAGAGCCGCTGCGCCTGCGGCACAGCCTCGGCGGTCTGCCGCCTTGCGGCCTGCTCCAGCGGGAGCAGCCGGTTGACGACCATCTGCGGCGCCTTTTCGTCGCGCACCGACAGCCGCCCCTCGACCACGACGGGCGTGTTTTCCTTCAAAAGGTCGCCGCTGCGGCCAATGACGTTGGAGAACACGAGCAGCTCCATGTCGCCGGTGTCATCTTCCAGCGTGATATAGGCCATGACGGAGTTGCTGCGCGTGGTCTTCATCTTGACCTGCTCGATGATGCCCGCAAGCTGGACGGTCTGCTCGTCGTGATAGCGGCCGTCGTCCTGCTCGAACGAGAGCAGCACGCTGCCGATCGGAACGACCTTCGTGCCGCGGAGCTGCTTGCGGTATTCGTCCATCGGGTGGCCGGAGAGGTAAAGGCCGATCGTCTCCTTCTCCATCTGCATCAGCTCCTGCTTGTCCAGCTCGGGCATCGGCGGCACGCGGAAGCCCGTGTGCGCCTCCTTCTGCTCGCCCAAGAGGTCGAAGAGCTGCATCTGCCCGCTCAGGTTGCGCTTATGGCGCTCGGCCACGGAATCCAGCACGCGGGCGTAGATCGCCAGAAGCTGCGCGCGGTTCAGCCCGAGGCTGTCCATCGCGCCGCATTTGATGAGGTTCTCGACGGCGCGCTTGTTGAGGTCGGCCTCGCTCATGCGCTCGGCCAAGTCCTCCAGAGACTTGAACGGGCCGTTTTTCTCGCGCTCGGCGACCATCTGCCGCAGCAGGCCGCGCCCGATGTTCTTCACCGCGCCGAGCCCGAAGCGGATGCCCTCCGGCTCGACCGTGAATTTATCCTCTGAGGTGTTGACGTCCGGGTGCAGCAGGGCGATGCCCATCTCGCGGCACTCGGCGATGTAGCCGACGGCCTTGGTCGTATTATCGAGCACGCTCGTCAGCAGCGCGGCCATATATTCCTTGGGATAATGACATTTTAAATAGGCCGTCTCATAGGTGATCTTCGCGTAGCAGACGGCGTGCGCCTTGTTGAAGGCATAGTTCGCGAAGTCCAGAATGTCCTTATAGATCGCCTGCGCGGCGGCCTCGCTGACGCCGTTGGCGATCGCGCCGGGAATGCCGCGCTCCGCGTCGCCATAGACGAACGCCTTCTGCTCGGCAAGGATGATCTTTTCCTTCTTTTTGGAAATGGCGCGGCGCATATTATCCGCCTGCCCGAGGCTGTAGCCGCCGAGCTTGCGGAAGATCTCGATGACCTGCTCCTGATAGACGATGCAGCCGTAGGTCACGGAGAGGATCGGCTCGAGCTGGGGGCAGAGATAGGTGATCTTCTCCGGGTGGTGCTTGCTCTCGATGAAGCGCGGGATGGAGTCCATCGGGCCGGGGCGATAGAGCGCGACGATGGCCGTCAGATCCTCGATCGACTGCGGCCGCATGTTCACGCAGACGCCCGTGATGCCCGCCGACTCGAGCTGGAAGACGCCGGCCGTCCGCCCCTCGGAGAGCATTTGAAAGCTCGCCGGATCGTCCTCGCGCACGGCTTGCAGATCGAACTCCGGCTCGCGCTTGCGGATCTGCTGCACGGCGTCCTCGATGATCGTGAGGTTGCGCAGACCCAAAAAGTCCATCTTGAGCAGACCCAGCTCCTCGATCGTGGTCATGGTGAACTGGGTCACGACGGTGTCGTCGTTGCGCGCCAGGGGGACATAGTCCGACACGGGGCGCTTCGTGATGACCACTCCGGCGGCGTGGGTGGACGTGTTGCGCGGCATCCCCTCGAGCGCGCGCGCCGTGTCGACGAGCTTTTTCACGCGCTCGTCGGCGTCATACTGCTCCTTGAGCTGGGGCGAGACGCGCAGCGCCTCGTCGAGCGTCATGTGCAGCGTGGTGGGGATGAGCTTGGCCACGGCGTCCGTCTCGGCATAGGAGAAGTCGAGCACGCGGCCGACGTCCCGGATCGCCGCGCGCGCGGCCATCGTGCCGAAGGTGACGATCTGCGCGACGTGATCCTTGCCGTATTTTTCCATAACGTAGTCAATGACCTCGCCGCGCCGCGCCTGACAGAAATCCGTGTCGAAATCGGGCATACTGACGCGCTCCGGGTTCAGGAAGCGCTCGAAGATCAGGCTGTATTTCATCGGATCCATCTCGGTGATGTGCATACAGTAGGCCGCAATGGAGCCGGCGCCCGAGCCTCTGCCCGGCCCGACGGGAATACCGGTGCGCTTCGCCCAGAGGATAAAGTCCGCCACGATCAGATAATAATCGACGTAGCCCATTTTCTCGACGACGCTCATCTCGTAATCCAGACGGCGGCGGTACTCCGGCGGCGCGTCGGGATAGCGCTCGCGGAAGCCCTCCTCGCAGAGGCGGCGGAAATAGCTCAGCGAATCCGAGCCGTCCGGCGCCTTATACTCCGGCAGGTGATAGTGGTTGAACTCAAACTCGACCTGACAGCGGTCGGCGATTTTCTGTGTGTTTTCCAGCGCCTCGGGCTGATTGGGGAAGAGGCGGCGCATCTCCTCCTCGCTCTTGATATAAAATTCCTGCGTCTCGAAGCGCATCCGGTTCGGGTCGTCGACGGTCTTGCCCATCTGGATGCACATCAGCACATCCTGAATGTAGCTGTCCTCGCGCGTGAGATAGTGCGCGTCGTTCGTCGCGACCAGCGGCAGCCCCGTCTCCCCGGACAGGCGCAGAATGCCGCGGTTGACCTCCTGCTGCTCCGGCAGGCCGTGATCCTGCAGCTCCAGATAAAAATGCTCCGGCCCGAAAATATCGGCCAGCTCGAGCGCGGCCGCCTTCGCGCCGTCGTAGTCGTGCGCGCGCAGGCAGCGCGGGATCGCCCCGGCCAGACAGGCAGAGAGCGCGATCAGCCCCTCGGAATGCTCGCGCAGCAGCGCAAGATCGACGCGGGGCTTGATATAAAAGCCGTCCAGAAAGGCCTTGGAGACGAGATAGCTCAGATTCTGATAGCCCGTCTCGTTCTCGCACAGCAGCACGAGGTGGCGCGCCTCGTTGTCCACGCCGTGGACGCGGTCCTGCATCCCGCGCGGGGCGACATAGACCTCGCAGCCGATCACGGGGTGCAGCCCGGCGGCCTTGCAGGCGCGGTAAAAATCGATCACGCCGTACATCACGCCGTGATCGGTGATGGCAACAGCCGTCTGCCCGAGCGCCTTGGCGCGCTCGACGAGCTTCCCGATGCGGCAGGCGCCGTCGAGCAGGCTGTATTCGGTGTGGACGTGCAAATGGGCAAAGGCCATGCGTGTTCGCTCCTTTCGGCAGGCTTATGCTTCGTTTCCCAGCGCAAGCAGCTTGCGCAGGCGGTGGTTGACCGCCGATTTCGTCAGCGGCGGCTCATGCAGCTCGGCAAGCTCCTGAAGCGTGACCTCCGGATGTGCGCGGCGCAGCTCCGCCGTCTGCCGCAGCTTCTCCGGAAGGGTGTCGAATTGCCCGCGCTCCTCGAGCCGCCGCAGCGCGGCAAGCTGCTCCTGCGCCGCTGCGACGGCCTTGTCGACGTTGGCCGCGTCGCAATTCGTCTTGCGGTTGGCGTCGTTGCGCCAATCCTTCTCGATCTTGGCGGACATGACCGCCATCGCGCTGACCGGCGCGCCGATCAGCGTCAAAAAATCCTCAATGGCCTCACTCTGCTTGAAATAGAGCACGCTGCTGCCCTTGCGCTCGGTGGCCTTGGGCTTGAGCGCCAGCTCATCGAGCAGCAGCTCCGTCTCGCGGCTGACCTTCAGATGCGTCGTGGAAAGCTCCAGATGATAGCGCTTTTCCGGGTCGGTCACGGAGCCGCCCGCCAGAAACGCCCCGCGCAGAAAGGCGCGGCGGCAGCAGTCGTTCTCAAGCAGCCCCAGATTCACATGCAGGCTGACGCTCGTCTCGGCGGAAAAGCCGCAGCGCGCGAAAACATGGGCGATCTTCGCCGGATCGGTCACGCAGAGCGTCAGCTTCCCGGCCACGCCCGCCTCGGGCAGGACGTCGAATTTTGTCGCGGCGGCCTTGCGCAGCAGATAGGGCAGACGCCGCGCGAACTCGGCGCTCTCGGTCACGATGCGGATGCAGTCGGCCGTGAAGGTGTTGGCGTAGAGCAGCGTGCCCATCAGCTCGGCCATGGCGCAGCAGCTCCGGTTAATCTCGGGCCTGCAAAGCTCTTTTTTCACTTCTCCCGCAAAGGACATGCCCTCACCCCCGCAAAATATCCCGGTGCTGCACCAGCACGGCGCAGCCCTCCTGCCGCAGCTCCCCGGCGAGCGCCTCGGCCACGGCGACGGAACGGTGCCGCCCGCCGGTGCAGCCGACGGCGACCGTCAGCTCCGCCGCGCCGTGACGCTCGGAGAGCCGCAGCTGACAGCGCAGAAACGCCGCCGCCCGCTCCAGAAGCTCCCGGCTCTCGGGATGCGCAAAAACAAACTCGCACACCGGCGCATCCAGACCGCTCAGCGGCCGCAGCTCCGGCACCCAGTAGGGATTTTCGAGACAACGCGCGTCGAAGACGACGTCGGCCTCGGGCATCCCGTATTTATGCCCGAAGGAAAGGATCGTTACGTTCATTTATTCCCACAGACGCACCTCCGGCTCCAATCGGACGCCGGTCGCGTCAAGCACCTTTTTTTGAATCTCGCGGATGAGCGTCAGCACATCCTGCGCCGTCGCGCCGCCGTTGTTCACGATGAACCCGGCATGCTTTTCCGAAACCGACGCGCCGCCGACCGTCAGCCCCTTGAGGCCGGTCTGCTCGATGAGCGCGGCGGCATAGCCGGTCTGCGGACGACGGAACGCGCTGCCCGCAGACGGCATGGAGAGCGGCTGGGCGGCGCGGCGTTTTTCGGCCAGCTCGGATATTTTCGCGCGGATCGCGTCCGGCTCGCCCGGGCGCAGACGGAAAACCGCCCGCACGATCACACCGGGCAGGGTCTGGAACACGCTCGTGCGGTAGCCGAAGGCGCAGTCCGCAGCGGCGAAGCGCTCCATGCGCCCGTCCGGGTGCAGGAAGTCGACCGACTCGACCACGTCCTTCATTTCGCCGCCGTAGGCGCCCGCGTTCATAAAGGCCGCGCCGCCGACCGTGCCGGGGATGCCGTGCAGCGTCTCCATACCGCTCAGGCCGTCGGCTGCGGCAAAGAGCGCCGTTTTCGCCAGCGAAACGCCGGCCATGGCGGAAATATGCGTCCCGTCGAGCAGCTCCAGCCCGATCAGGCAGTCGCGCAGGCAGATCGTCAGCCCGCGCAGCCCTGCGTCGGGCGCGAGCACGTTCGTCCCCGCGCCCAGAATATGCGGCGCGACGCCCGCCTCATGCGCAAGGCGCAGCAGCGCTTGCAGCTGCGCCGGCTCGGTCGGAAAGGCCATCAGCTCCGCCGGGCCGCCGATGCGGAACGAGGTGTGCCGCGCCAGCGGCTCCTCCTCACGGAAGATCCGACGCGGCAGCGCGTCATAGAGCGTCTGCCGCAAAGCTTCGATCGTTTTCATAAGCGCCTCCTGCCTCTCCGCGCCGCTCGGCGGCGCGTCGCGTTTCAACCTATACCATTTCATGCTATAGTATACCACAATTTGCGCCCGGCTGCAACCAAAAAAGCGCACCCGCAGGCTTGCCCTGCGGGTGCGCGGTCGGATCTCAGTTGTTTTCGGACTCGTTGTCGATGTGGCGCTGGATGCGGTCGATGATCATCTCAAGGGCGACCAGATTCTGCCCGCCCTCAAGGACGACCAGATCGGCGTTTTTCTTGCTCGGCTCGACAAATTGCTCGTGCATGGGCTTGACCGTGGAAAGATACTGCGTCAGGACGGAGTCGAGGCTTCTGCCGCGCTTGGCCACGTCCCGGCGGATGCGGCGGATCAGGCGGACGTCAGCGTCCGTGTCGACAAAAATTTTGATATCCATCAGGCTGCACAGCTGCTTGTTCTCGAAGATCAGAATGCCCTCGACCAGAATGACCTTCGTCGGCTCAAGGTGCGTCGTCTCGGTGCAGCGGGCGTAGTTCGTGTAGTCGTAATTCGGGCATTCGATCGCGTGGCCTGCCTTCAGCTCGCGCAGATGCTCGATCATCATCTCGGTGTCGAAGGCGTCCGGGTGATCCCAGTTGATCGCCCTGCGCTGCTCGATGTTCAGGTCATCATACGGACGATAGTAATTATCGTGACTCAGGACGGTCACATCGTCGCCGAAGCGGGCGATCAGGTTCTTCATCAGGGTCGTTTTTCCGCTGCCGCTGCCGCCGGCAATTCCTATGACAATGATATTGGACATGTTCTCTCTCCTCCGGGGTTCAGCCCTTGTCGTTCGCAAATCTCATACCCAACCTATTATACACGCTTTGCGTCCAAATGGCAAACCCAAATTCGACAATTCCGGCCTGCCGCCCGCTTTTTGTACAGGATGAACAAAAGCAGGCGCAGAAAATCTGCACCTGCTCTTGGGATTCTATTCCATGTTCAGAATTCCGTCGAAGCAGACGCGGAATTCCTCTGCGGCAAAGGCGCGAACCCTCCCGCAATAGTCGTTATAGGCAGCCAAAAGCTTTTCCGCCTCGGGAGAAACCGTCGCACCTCCTCCATGCTTGCCGCCCGTCGTCGAGATCAGGAGCTTATAGCCGAGGCAGCCCTCGGCAGCGCGAATGACCGTCCATGCCTTGGAATACGCCATCGCCATCGAAGCGGCGGCGGCGCGCAGGGAATGCAGCTCCTTCACCCGGCGCAGAAGCTCCGCCACGCCCGGCCCGAAGCACTTATCCTCTGCGAAAATCCGCACGGACAGCACCGGTCTGAATGTTCGTTCCATGGTAGTATCATACCACAGACGCGCGGTTTTCGTCAAGCTTTTTCGTCCGATCGGAGCGGTTTTGCAAAAACGCGCCGGATGTCACTCCGCCGCATCTCGTTTTTTTCATATTTGGGGATTCCGTTTCGTTCCGGCTCTCCGTATTTCGTTCCGGGATGCCGTTTCGTTCCGTTTCAGATTGCCGCGTCGGGCGCAAAGGATTGCGCCCTCCTCGCAATGACAAAACTGGCAAAAAAAAGGGTCGTTGACTCGTGCAAAAAAGGGCGCTGCCGAAGCAGCGCCCTGATTCCGATGCAGGGGCCGAAGCCCCTGCGCAGGTGCGGGGATCTTTGCGAAAAAGCGGGCTTGCTCAGCGCGCGAGCTTGGCGCAGTCGTAGCTGCCGCCAAGGAAGCGCATCACGATGCAGGCAAATTCCGCACGGGTCGCGGTGTCAGCCGGACGGAGCGTGCTGTCCTCAAAGCCCTTGAGGATGCCCTGCTCGACCGCCCAGGCGACCGCGTCCTTCGCGTATGTGCTGACGCTGGCGGCATCGCTGAACTTGGCCTCATCGGCGGATGCAGCGGGCTTGCCGGAATAGCGCCACAGGATGGTAGCAAGCTGTTCGCGGGTGACCGGTTCCTCCGGCTCGAAGCACTCGGTGGTCACGCCGAGGACGATGCTGTTATCCTGCGCCCATGCGACGGCGTCGGAATAGTAAGCGTTCGGATCGACGTCAGCGAAGGTGGACGGACCGGAAACGGCAGGGCTGCCGGCCAGACGGTAGAGAACGGTGACCATCATGCCGCGCGTCACGGTGTCCTCGGGGGCGAATTCGGTCGCGCTGTAGCCGACCATCAGGCCCTTGCTGCTGACGAAGTCAACGGCCTCGTGATACCACTTTGCGGTGCAGTCGGAATACTTCTCATAGAGGCACTCGGGCGCCTCGGGCGTGGGCAGGTCGACCTTGGTGGTGAAGTACTCGACCACGAAGTCCTCCTCAACGCAGCGGTAGAGCCAGAGGTAATAGAAATCAGAGGGATAGAACGGAGCGCCGCTGATCTGCCCAAGCGCCTTCGAGTTGTCAAAGACGGCGAAGGTATGCTTTTCATCGTCGTAGGTGAGCAGCATGTTTTCGGCCTCGGCGTTGAGAACCGTGACATTGCCCTGATCCTCGACCTCGACCGTCCACTTTGCAGCGTCGGTCACGGTTTCGACAGCCACCAGCTTGGTGCCCTCGAGGGCGAGATAGGTGTTGTCGACCGTGTTGCGGATGGTGTAGGAGCCGTCGGCCGTCTTCTCGAAGTCGAAGCGGATGGACTGCTCGTTCGTGGTGAACTCCAGATATTTGTCGGAAACCGTCGCGCCGAGATCGGCAACGGCATCCTTGGTCTCAAGCGCATTGTTGAGAACCTTCGGCTGCGAGGTGATGAAGTTGTAGTCGTCGTCAGTGTCGAAGCCGACGATCGCCCAGCGGCCGGTCAGGTCGGTCGGCATGGTTGCGGGGGAATAGAACTCCGTCGGGTCGAGCTTCTGAACGCTGCCCTTTGCAAAGAGGGCGTAGACGGTCAGATCCTCGGTCAGGCGATAGGTCTCGCCGGCCTCAAAGAAGGTATCGAGCGTTTCGCCGGCCTCAAAGAAGGTATCGAGCGTTTCGCCGGTCGGGTCGTTTTCGACTTCCTTGTCCGTCCAGCCATAGAACTCATAGCCGTCATAATCGGCGCACTCGGGGAAGGTGTAGGTATCGCCGGCCTTGTGGGACTCGGTGGTCGTGCCCTCCGGCGTGACGACGGTGACGGTGACATCCTTGCTCGTGTCGATCAGGTCAACGGTGGTCGCGGCGCATTCGTTGGTCGCGTAGTCAAGCGCCAGCACGTCGATCGACGTGTAGCCGGCCTTGATGAGCTTGGAAACGTCGAAGGTCGCGGTGAAGGACTTGCCGGCCTCGTCAGAGGAGAAGGACTGGGCGGCAACGATGGCGTCGTCAGCATTCAGAGACTCGTCATAGAGGTAGATGGAGGCCAGATAGCTCTCGTCCTTCGCGGTGACGGTCAGGGTGTTCTTCGCGGCGTCAAACTTCGCGCTCTCGATGACCGGAGCGGTGTAGTCGACCTCAACGTTGAAGCTCCAGATGTTCTCCTTGACGGTGTCGCGGTAGGGCAGAACGGCGTCAAAGCGCACAGTCGCAATCGTGCCGGACGGGACATAGTTGCCCTTGCTGTCCTTGCCGGTCCAGTAGAACGCGCCGGTCGCGGACCAGACACTCTTTTCGGTGTCATAGACTGCCTTCGGCAGATACGGCGTGTTGTCCACGTAGTAGACCTCGCCGGTCTCGGCGTTGGAGACGGTCATCTTCATGCTCTTGGCATTGCGCAGCATATACGGTGTGATATAAACGCCGTTGGCATAGCAGGCGCCGTCGGTCGCGAGCGTGGAGAAGCCGTTGTGCACGGCATAGTAATCGGCATAGCCGATCTGGTTATCGCCGAGGTAATAGACAAGCTTATAGGGCTCGTCGTTCAGGAAAACCGCAGTGTAAGCCATGCTCGGGGAGGTGTAGGCAGACATGAAATCGTCTGCGGTGTAGCCCAGATCCGCATAGGTGTGGCCGTCCTTATCGGCAACAAGCGTGTGGACAAGGTTGTTGGTCTCGATGTAGTCGGCGAAGTCGCCCTCGTCGAGGATGTCGGCCTTCGTCCAGTCGCCGTAGAAGGCCAGCATGGTGGCGTGGAGGGAATCGGCCACGGACAGGCTCAGCTCGTCCTCGTCGCCGTTGAAATAGATCTTATTGCCGTTCTCGTCGGTCGCCGGGACATATCCGTTTTCTTCCGTGTAGGTCAGGAGATAATAGCCGGTATCGTCCAACAGATAGAGGTTGTCCGAATCGTCCACATAGACGGGAGCGCCGTCCACAACGTTCAGGTTGTCGAACATCACATAGCCTTCGACAAAGTTGCCGTTTTCAAACAGCTGGTCGAAATAGGCCTTGGTGGCGTCGGCAAGCCGGAGGTCAACGGTGACGGTCGCGGACTCGCCGGAGGCCAGCGTCAGCAGACCGTCGATCGGCTTAAGCTCGCCGCTCTCGGTCTTCACGGAGTAGGTCGCGGTGAAGTCCGTGCCCTCTTCCAGAACGTCGGAGGTCAGGGTGTTCAGATAGAGCGGCTCCTTGCTCGGGTCGTCCTTGTTGTAGTTGTAGACATAGTCATACAGCAGGTAGGTGGAGGGCAGATAGTAGCCTTCGCCTTCGCTCTCGTTGACCAGCGTCACGTCGAAGGTATAGCGGCCGGTCTTCTCGACGTCGTCGCCCAGCTCCTTGAGCGGGTCGGCGATGTAGCCTGCGTTGAAGTAGGCCTCGGAGGCATAGTAGGGGTTGCCCATGCCGGCGCCCTGCTTACGGACGGAATAGGGATAGCCGTCCTTGTCGGTGACAAGCTCGGCAGTGCTGAGCAGAAGCGCTCTTGCGCGCTCGGCCTTCTCGGCCTTGGTCAGGCTCAGCCATTCGGAATCTTCATGCTTCTGGCCGACATAATCCAGGAACTCGAGCATGGTGGCAACCGTGCCGGCCATATTCGGGGTGGCCATGGAGGTGCCGGACATGACCTCATACTGGTCATTGCCGTTCTTGCTGGCCGAGTTGACGTTGCCGCCGATGGAGGTGATCGCCGGGTCGATCGTCAGGCTCGGGGTCGTGCCCCAGCTGGAGAAGTCGCTCATCAGGAACGCGTTGTCGTTGATGACGTCCTGCTTCTCGGTGGGCGTCGTGACGACCTTGCTCTCGGCGTTCATGAAATCGCTGAGCGAGGCAAGCGGGAGCGAGATGGCCGGAACGACGAAGTTGTCAATGGCCATGTTGATCATACCGGCCTCATTGTTGACGACGATCACGCCGATCGCGCCGGCGGCAGCCGCGTTGGTGACCTTATCCTGGAAGTTCAGCTCACCGCGCTGCACGACCGCGATCTTGCCCTTGACGTCGACCTTCGCGAACTCTTCGGGCGTGCCGATGCCGATGTCGACTTCCTTCTTGCCGGTGCCGTCGGGTACGACGACATAGTCCGTGTCCTTATCGCCGAAGGTGGTCTGCCAGAGGGTGTTATCGGAGGTGTCGGAGTAGCCGTAGTTATTGCCGTTGACGGTCACGACATAGGCCGGGTATGCGAGGTTCTCCATGGAGGCGACGGAGAAGTTTCCGTCATAGCTGGCCGGAGAGCCGGCGACGCCATAATCCTGATAATCCGGGCCGATGTAGCCGAGGGAGGAGTTCTGCGCCATGGAATACTCGTTGCCGTTTGCGACGCAGACGACGATGCCCGCGCGCTCAAGGCGCTTATAGATGTTGCCGAAGACGGCGTCTTCCAGCTCGGCGTCATAGGTGAAGCCGTTCTGCGCGCCGATGGACATGTTGACGACGTCCGCGCCGAGGCGGTAGGCGTCCTCCAGAGCGTAGAAGTACACGTCGGAGGAGGTGCCGGACTTGCTTTCGCTGTCATAGAAGATCTTCATCGCGAGGATCTGCGCACCGGAGGCAGAGCCGAGGAAGGTGTATTTTTTCGTTTCCTTATCATAAGCACAGCCGGCGGCAATGCCCGCAACGTGCGTGCCGTGCCCCTGATGATCGGTGACGTCGTTGTCCTTATCGGCGTAGTCATAGGCAAAGGGAACCTTTGCGTTGATGTACTTGCCGGGGGCGCCCGCGTCAACGAGGTCTTCCTCGGTCAGGCGGCCATTCTTGGCGCAGTTGCCGTCGGCATCCGCGAACGCCTCATGCGTGAAGTTCAGGCCGGTGTCGAGGACGGCGATGACCTTGCCCGTGCCGTCAACGCCGAATTCGTTGTAAGCGGCATCGACGCCGGTGACCCAGTTCGAATAACCCATCTTCGGAGTCTCTTCGGGCTTGACGGGCTCGGGGACGGAATAGGTGTTGGCGATGTAGACCGCATCGACGCCGTCGATCGCGGCGATCTTGTCGAGGTCGCCGTAGGCGACGTCGCAGCTGAAGCCGTTGATGAGGTCGGTGAAGTCATATTGCAGCGTATAATCGATATCGGTCATGCTCGACCGGATCGTCTTATGCTGGTTGACAAGTCTGCCGCGATAGGAGATCGCGCGCTTGTCGCTGCTCTGGGCAACGTCTGCGGTCGGGGCGGTCTTCAAAACGACGATCGCGCGAACCACATCGCTGTCCTTGTACGTATTCAGGTTGTCCTTCTGGAAGGAGGCGGACTTGAAGCCCTTCGCCTGAACATCCTTGACAGGGGTGTCGAAATCCTTGCTGACATCTGCCGTCCTTGCCTTGCGCGCCGTGGAAGCCGAAGCGTCAGCCGGAGCGGCGGAAACGCCTGCTACGCACGAAAGCAGCATGACAAGAGCCAGAAGCATTGCAAGAACACCTTTGAATTTTCTCATGGTTTCTTCTCCTTTTTTAATAGTTTCGCCGGGAAAAAGTATCGGATAATACTTATTGGTATTTTATCACAGTGATTTTCGTTTGTCCAGAATTTTTAGCACATCAACTTGATAAAGAATTGCAAAACTTCCCCGTTTCTTCTTGTATATTTTGCACATATTCCCAATTCACGTCTGCATAATCATACGAGCCGTCTGAAATTCCGCTGTTGACGGCGTACGCCCGACGTGATATGATGAAAAAAAGGGGGAACCTCTGATTCAATCGCAAGAGCGGTCAGCGAGGGATTTTGTTCCAAATTGAGGTTTGGAAATTGCAGGAATCCTTTGTGTATTTCAAGGGAAGCTCTGATTCAATCGCAAGAGCGGTCAGCGAGGGATTTTGTTCCAGATT
>ENA-UOIY01000323-UOIY01000323.1-human-gut-metagenome-genome-assembly--contig:-P114-NODE-323-length-80143-cov-8.147500_pt1 | contig 80143 bp, 80 predicted proteins | sample MGYA00242335_ERZ723882 | MGnify/ENA metagenome assembly ERZ723882 | reverse complement strand
TTTCCCTCTCACCAGCTCCGCTGGTGGTTTTCTTCTTCGCTGAAGCGACAACAAACAACGCGTCCCGGGTTTCCGGGACGCGCTTTTTTGTGCGCCATTTTTGATTGCGTTTATTCCTCATAATACATCGCAACGGCGGCCAGCACCTTGGCACGCTCAGGGATGGAGGACAGCCGGGCATATTCCTTGATCGTATGGTACGCGCCGCCCTCAATGCCGAAGCTATCCAGGCAAGGCACGCCTGTCTGGGACACATTGGATGCATCCGCGCCGCCCGCGCTCATGAAGGGTTCAAACTGTCCCAGCCCGCAGCGCGCGCAGATGCGATTTACCTGGTCAAACAACCGCTGATTCTTTTCGCACAGCTCCATGGGCGGGCGCATGCCCTCGCGGATCACCTCGCCGCTGGCCCCAGGCAGCGTGCATTCCGCGGCCACCTGATGCACAAAATCCGACGCTTCCCGCGCCTCAGCCATGGTGGCTACGCGGATATCGATCACAATATCGCACACGTCAGGCACGGTATTGCTGCTGCCCTCCATGGGAGCCAGGGTACAGTTGTAGGTAGGGCCGTCCGCCGTGCTGCGCTCGTGCAGGCGAATGATCTTATGTGCGGCCTCCACCAGCGCGCTCACGCCCGTCATATAATCCTTGGCATGCGCAGCCTTGCCATGCACACGGACGGTCATCTTGAGGATGCCCTTGCGCAGCAGCGTCACCTTGCCGGGGCGCGCCGTTTCGCAATTGAAAAACGCTGCGCATTGCTGAGCCTCGGCAATCATATTGTTGATAGACTGGCGCTGCGAGTAACGGCTGCCTACCTCCTCGTCGCACTGCAAAAACAGGCGGATAGGACGTGCGGTAAAGCCCGCCTGATGCAGTGCGTCCATGGCCAACAGCGCCACGATGATACCGCCCTTGCAGTCCGATACGCCGGGGCCATAGATCATATCGCCCTCCGCGCGCACGGGCGGATAGCCGAACGAGCCCTTCTGATATACGGTATCCATATGGCCTGAGAACATCAGCGGCTTTTGATCGCTATCCTCGTTCATGGAGATCACCGCCGTGGCCCCCGCGCCCGCGTATTCCTGCTTGCGCACGGCAAAGCCAAGCCCCTGCGCATAATCGCACAGCGCGTCGTTTACCGCGCGCACGCCCTCAAAATCGGCCGAGTTGCTCTCAATATTGCAAATTTTTTCCAGCAGTTCAAAGTATTTTTTCTGTTTTTGATCGATCAGATTGAAAACTTCCGCTTGCATTTTGCCCTCCTTCAAGCTCCCTGTGTATGTTGTTATCATACCACAATTTTGCCCGTGGATACAGGATTTGTGCATTCTAACGATATGCAAATTCAACTTTAAATGTGCAAATCCTGCTTGGAATACCCCGGCGGGGTTGAATTGACCGCGGCTTGCGTTTATGATACAGTTAATGAGCCTGCATGGCTCACGCATCAGGCAGCAAGCGCCGCTCCGTTTTTTTTCAGTCGACACCCTGCGCGCGCCGCCCTTGTTACCCCGGAAAATATGAATATGCGGCGATCGGCCGAAATGGAGGAGACACCTCGATGAGCGTTACCTTGAACCGTGCGCGACACCCCAAGCTCAAACGGACGCTGCGCAGTATAGCGAGAAACTGGGATCTGTACCTGCTGCTGGTGCCCGTGCTGGCGTACTTTATCATTTTCCACTATGCGCCCATGTACGGCGTGCAAATCGCCTTCCGCCGCTACTCCATCCGCAAGGGCATCCTGGGCAGCCAGTGGGTGGGCATGGCGCACTTCAATCGCTTTTTCCAATCCTATTATTTTGAGCGCCTGCTGGTAAACACGCTGACCATCAGCCTGTACAACCTGGCGCTGGGCTTCCCGCTGCCCATCCTGCTGGCGCTGCTGCTGAACGAAGTGACCAGCAAGCGCTATAAGAAACTTGTGCAGACCATCACCTACGCCCCGCACTTTCTCTCCGCCGTGGTACTGGTCAGCATCATCAACGCCATGTTCTCCACCTCCACGGGCATCATCAACAACCTGATCGTGCTCTTCGGCGGCGAAAAGGTGGCCTTCACCACTGATCCCAGGATTTTCAAATCCCTGTACGTGCTCTCGGGCGTATGGCAGAACATGGGCTGGAATTCCATCATCTATATGGCAGCCCTCAGCGGCATCGATCCCACCCTGTACGAGGCCGGGCGCGTGGACGGCGCGTCGCGCTGGCAGATGCTCTGGCGCATCACCCTGCCCTGCCTGGCGCCCACCATCTGCATCATGCTGATTTTGCAGTGCGGCAGACTGATGAGCCTGGGCTATGAGAAGATCTACCTGATGCAGAACGACCTGAACATCGCGGCCTCGGAAGTCATCTCGACCTATGTGTACAAGAGCGGCCTGATCAACGCCGAGTACAGCTTCTCCACCGCCGTAGGTCTGTTCAATTCCGTCATCAACTGCATCCTGCTCTTTACCGTGAACTTTATCACCGGCAAGCTGAGCGATACCCGCATTTTCTAAGAGGAGGGAAAGAGCTATGAAAAATCAGCGAATTCATCTTTCCCGCGGCGACCTGCTGTTTCAGATCCTGGTGTATACGGTGCTGGGGCTGCTGTCCCTGATTGTGCTTTACCCGCTGATTTACGTGGTAAGCGCCTCCTTTACCAGCCCGGCGGCACTGGTGGCGGGCAAAATGTATCTGTGGCCCGTTAATCCCACCGTCTCCTCTTACAAGGCTGTGCTGCGCGAAAGCCGCCTGTGGATCGGCTACAAAAACACCATTTTCTACACCCTGCTGGGCGTATCCATCAACATCGTCATGACCGTGCTGGGCGCCTATCCCCTCTCCCGCAAGGATCTGGTCGGCCGCAAGGTCATCATGACCCTGATCACCTTCACCATGTTCTTCTCCGGCGGCATGATCCCCCTGTACCTGATCATCCGCAACCTGGGCATGATCGACACCGTGTGGGCCGTGGTGCTGCCCGGCGCCATCTCGGTGCACAACCTGATCATCGCCAAATCCTTCTTCTCCAGCAGTATCCCCTTTGAATTGCAGGAATCCGCCTTTGTGGATGGCTGCTCCAACATCCGAACGCTGCTCACCATCATTATCCCGCTGTCCGCGCCCATCCTGGCGGTGCTGACCATGTATTACGGCGTGGCGCACTGGAACGCCTACTTCAACGCCATGATGTACCTGAGCGACAGCAAGAAATTCCCGCTGCAAATCGCCCTGCGCGAGATCCTGATGACCAACAGCATCGCCGACGCGACCGACACCACGATGAACTCGGTAGATCAGATTCTGCTCTACGAAGGCCTCAAATACGCGGTGGTCATCGTGGCCAGCCTGCCGGTAATGTGCCTGTATCCCTTCTTGCAGCGCTATTTCGTCAAGGGCACCATGATCGGCGCCGTCAAGGGATAAAAGCTTCGCCCCAAGGCGTGCCTGTCACGCTGAAAAATAAAAGGGAGGAACCAACGCTATGAAGAAACTGCTTGCCCTGCTGCTCGCCCTGTGCCTGCTGCTGCCCGCCGGCCTGGCCGCCGCGGAAACCGTCTTCCCCCTCTCCGAGGAGAAGATCACCTTCCGCATCGCCACCTGGCAGCGCTCCGGCCAGGTAGATTACAACGACATGCTGATGTGGCAGAAGTACGAAGAAATGACCAACGTGCATATCGACTGGATTCACCTGCCCGACAGTACCTTTGTGGAGCGCCGCAACGCCATGTTCACCCAGGATGACCTGCCCGACGCCATCTATCGCGCCAAGTTCAGCCTGAGCGATGTAAACAAGTACGCCGCCGAGGAAATGCTGCTGCCGCTGGATGATCTGGTGGACAACTATGCCCCCAACCTGCAAAAGTTCTTTGCCGAGTATCCCCAGGTACGCAAGGCCCTGACCATGGAAGACGGCCACCTGTACTCCCTGGGCTACTTCAACATCTGCGACGGCCTGACCGTGTACACCCGCCAGTTCCTCAACATGGACTGGATGAACCGTCTTAACCTGCAGGTACCCACCACCATCGATGAGTTTACCGACGTGCTGCGCGCCTTCCGCGATAACGATGCCAATGGCGACGGCGATCCCACCAACGAAATCCCGTTGGCCGGCGGCAACATTGAAAACCTGCTGAGCACCTTCTACGGCTCCTTCGGCCTGCAGAACCGCGGCCCCAGCCAGGATTGGGTGGACGTGGACGAGACCACCGGCTCCCTGCGCTTCTGGCCCACCAGCGAAGGCTACAAGAAGCTGATGAAGACCGCCCGCCTGTGGTATGAAGAAAAGCTGCTGGACAACGAAATCTTCACCACCGACTCCGCCCGCACAGTTGCCAACGGCACCGCCAACCTGGAAGGCGTATGGTGCGCCGTCAACCTGACCAACGTAGGCGGCCAGGCTGAAAAATACGCGGGTCTGCCCGCGGCCCTGATCGGCCCCGACGGCGACCAGCTGTACACCACCTGCAAGCCCGTTATCTACTCCCCCGGCTCCTTCGTCATCTGCGACGGCGCGAAGAACACTGAAACGCTGATCAAGTGGGTGGATTACTTCTACAGCCAGGAAGGCGCGGAGCTGCTGTTCCTGGTGGACGAAAAGCTATACAACACCGATGAAAACGGCGTTCGCAGCTATAACGACTATGTAACCAAGAACCCTGACGGCCTGACCCTGACCCAGGTGATCTCCCAGAACACCTGCTGGTCCGGCGGCAACTGCCCCGCGATCCTGCTCAACAACGTGTTCATCGGCGGCGAAACCATGCCCATCCCCATGGCGGCAGCCAAGGCCATGCTGCCCTACCTGCCTAAGGAAATCTGGGAGCCGCTGTTCTTCACCGTGGATCAGAACGATGAAATGGCCCCCATCCTGACCGACCTGAGCGCCTGCGTGACGGAATACCGCGCGGCCTTCATCGGCGGCACCAAGGATATCGACGCCGAGTGGGATAACTATGTGAACGAAATCAACAAGATGCGCGTAGACCGCTATCTGGAAATCGTGCAGGAATCCCTTGACTCCCACGACGCGGACAAGTAAAATAAAACCATGCAAAGGGGCGTATGCCGTGCGCATACGCCCCCATTTTGCTATTATTCACGATCATAATTCACAGGAAGGGGTTGGCTGCATGCTGGGCGGAAAGGTACTGCATGATCAGCGCAAAATGTTCATCGCCTATCTATCGGCGGCGCTGCTGATTGTGCTGCTGATCACCGCTGTGATGTACGCCAACACTACCACCCTGGTGCGCAGGCAGCACCGCGAATCCGCTCAGGAGACCGCCCGCGCGCAGCACCGGCTGCTGGATCGGGTATTTCTGGAATTGATCATGATCGCCCAGCAGGTGGAGGGCGACGCGGAGCTGAGCGACTATTATGTCAGCAGCGCAGGCTACGGCGCATATCAGGGCATGACCTCGCTGCGGCGCTATCTGGTAACCAACGATTACCTGCTGGACGTGGGTCTGCTGTTTTCCGACGGCCATCTGCTGACCGCGCAGGGCAGCTATTCGCTGGCCGGCTATGCCGATCGCTTTAACCTGCCGCAGATCCAGCAGGTATACGACACCTGGGTTTCTGAGCGCGGACAAACGCGCTATCGCCTGTATGCCGCCCCGCAGGGCCGGGCGCTGATCGTAGCCTTCACCCAGCCGCTGATCGGCAATCCCAAAACCCGGCAAATCGTCTTTACCCTGTCTGAAAAGCAAATCGACTCCCTGTTTGCCGCCGCCATGCAGGATGCGGGTTCCGACCTGGCGCTGTATGACAGGGAGGGCACGCTGCTATATCATTACCGCGACGGCGAACCGCCGTTGGCGGATAATCCCAGCCTGACGGTATCCACCGAAACCTCGACCGTTTTGTCCCTGCGCTATGCCTACTGGTATGACGCGCAGCGCATCAACGACAGCTTTTCCACCCTCAACCGCCGTTTTCTGGCGCTGCTTACGCTGGCCGTGCTGGCCGCCGTCGCGCTGTCGGTGGTGATGAGCGTAATCAACTTCCTCCCGGTGCGCCGTCTGCTGTCGCTGGTGCCGGGCGAATCCCTTGAGCAGGTTGCGCGGCTGGACGAATTGCAGGATTACCTGGCAGGCGTGATGGCGCGCAACCTGAGCCAGGCGCAGCAGCTGCAAAGCTATACCGCCCTGACGCGCAACTATGCGCTGGAGCAGGTGCTGCTGGGGCGCGGCGGCGAGGAACAGCTGCGCGGCCTGCTGCAAAGCGGCAGCATCGCGTTTTCGTTTGGCTATTACACGGTATTTCGTTTCCTGCCCGCCTCCTTCCGTGCCGAGGACAGCGCGCAGTCCTATCAGCCATCCTCCCGCGCTGAGGCGCTCACGCGCATTTGCCAGGCGGCGCAGCCCTTCGGTCAGCCCGCCGGGCTGGAATGGCACGATGCGTCGCTGGTGCTGCTGCTGTGCCATCCGGGGCCGTTCCTCGATTCGCAGGCGGTGTTTGAGTCCGTCTGCGCGGCCGTGCAGCCCATCGCAGCCGTCAGTGGCGGCTGCGGCCACACGGTCAGCAGCCTGGAAGCCACGCAGTATTCGCTCAACGAGGCCATCTCGGCCAGCGAGCTGGCGCACTTCAGCCTGCGTCCCTTTATGGACGCATCGCGCTACGAAACGGCAGTGCTCAGCGATCAGACGCTGCATCTGCCCGTGGAGCAGGCGCTGGTGGACGCGGTGCGCGCCAACGACCGCGCGCTGATTGCGCAGCTGATTGGCCGCTGCCAGCAGGAATGGCTGGAGCGCCGGGCGGATATCGTCTGCCTGCGCGTGCAAAGCATGGGGCTGGTCAACCGCCTGACGGCGCTGCTGGAAAATCAGCACGCCGAGGGCTTTGCCGAGCTGGTGCAGGAGATGCTGGGCAGCACCACCATGACCGCGCATTTTCAGGCGCTGGAATCCATCTGCAGCGCAGCCGCCGACGTGCTGGGAGCCTGCGCCGCGGCGGAAAATGATCCACAGCTGGCGCGCATCCTGCGCTGCATGGAGGAAAACCATGCCAACCCTGCCCTGAACGTGCAGTGGGTGGCCGACCGCCTGTCGATGTCCGCCTCCTACCTGACCCGCTATCTGCGCGAGCACATGAACACCACGCCCTCCAAATACATCGAAAAGGTGCGCATGCAGCACGCGCAGCAGCTTCTGCGCGATACCCGGCTGCAAATCAAGGAGATCGTGCCCCTGATCGGCTACAACGACGTAAGCAGCTTTGTGCGCAAATTCAAGGGCGAAACGGGCTACACCCCGCTGCAATACCGCAATCTCTCCCAGCCGGGCGGGCAAAGCGCCGACACGGAATCACAAGCAGAAATATAAAGCGAACCGCCTTCTGGATCATACTTCCAAAAGGCGGTTTTTAACGCGTGAAAAGGCGGCCGCAAAGCTTGCAGCCGCCCCCATGCTATGCTTATTCCACAATATTGCTGGTGATGTAATCCACGCCGTATTCCACCATGCGCTGCGCATCTTCCAGCGTATCCACCGTCCACACGTTCACCTCGATGCCGGCGGCATGCAGCTCTTCCACGCGCTCCTTGGTCAGGGCGGTGTACTTGATATCCAGATCCAGGCGATGGAGCTTAAGCGTATCCACCAGCCAGTCAGGATAATCGGAGATCAGGAACTGCGCCTTCTGCTCGGGCAGGCGCTCGCGGATGCAGATCATGTTCTGCAGGTCGAAGGAAATGAAGATAGTATGATCCAGCCAGCCCTCCTGATCGATGATATCGATGATGGCGTACACGTCCTCGGGCTTAAAGTGATTCTTCAGCTCCAGCACGCTGGCTTTTTCGTACTTTTTGCAGATCTGGATATATTCCCGCAGGGAGGGCATAATCAGATCCTTGCGGCCCTTCTTGCCATCCTTATCCACCAGACGGATGGCGCGCAGGGTTTCATAGCAGGTTTTTTCAATGATCATTTCATCCTGGGCGACGCGCTTGGTATTGTCGTCATGGAACAGGATAAACTGGCCGTCCGCGGTGCGATGCACGTCGGTTTCAATGCCGAAATAAGAACGATTGCCCGCGGCAACGAAGGCGGAATTGGTGTTTTCAAGCTCCAGACCGCTGGTGCCGCGATGCGCTACCATGCGGGGCTTGGGATCAGCCAGATGCAGTGTATCTTTCATGGGAAGGGCTCCTTTCAGTATCGCTTGATTCGCTGTGATTATAGCATAAATTTGCCAATTTGTACCGGATTTCGCAACATTTCTTTTTACAGCGTTTCCACCGCGCCGCCGCGCAGGCGGGAGCGCTCGGCCGCATAGGCTACCAGATGGCTTTCCACCGAATCGGAAATATCCGTAATGCCCTTGGCAACCGGCGCATCCTGCGCAATCAGATGGAGGAAAGCATCCAGCAAATGCGCATCCCCGCCGCCATGGCCGCTGAACTCCTCGTTCAGCTTGCCCAGATCAATCACCTCGTCCAGCTGCTCAAAGCGCATGACGCGCAACAGGTTGCCGTTCAGATCGCCAAAGATCTCGCCCCGCGTGCCCATCACGCGGATCTCGCGCCCGCCGTGGGCGGTAAAAGCGGACATGGTAAAATTGACCGTCAGGCCGCCCTCCCATTCCAGATTGACCACCTGATGATCCACCACATCGTTATCACAATGATACACGCAGCGCCCATAGGGGCCCTCGCGCAGGGCGGCCATCACGCTGTTTTCATCGGGGCACGACGCCACCACGTTCAGCGGCCAGCCTAACTGCCCCGCACGAAGCTTACCCATATAATAACGCTCGGCGTTATAGGGGCAGGTATCCCCAGCCGGGCAGCCATCCGTGCAGCGCAGGGGCGCGCCAGCGGGAGCATGCTCCGCGTTAAAGTGCGACAGCGCGCCAAAGGAGGATACCCGCAGGCAATGCTTGCCTGTCAGCCACAGCAGGATATCCATATCATGGCAGCATTTTTGCAGGATCATGGGCGAGCTTTTTCCGGCGTTGCCCCAATTGCCGCGCACAAAGGAATGTGCCTGGTGCCAGTAGCCTACGCGCTCAATGGCCTGGATGGATTGGATTTCGCCCACCGCGCCGGCATCCAGCAGCTCCTTGAGCTTTTGATAAAACAGCGCATAGCGCAGCACATGGCATACGATCACATGACGATTTGCCTGCCGCGCCAGCCGCTCGAGCTCGCGGCATTCCGCCTCGGTTTCGGCGATGGGCTTTTCCAGCAGCAGATGATAGCCCTTGCCCAGCGCGGCGGCCGCCTGGCCAAAGTGCAGCCGGTCGGGCGTGCAGATGAACATGGCGTCCGCCAGCCGTGGCTGACGCAGCATGCTCTCGGCGCTGTCATAGCACTGCGCCTGCGTCAGGCCATAGCGCTCGCGCATCAGTGCCAGCTGCCCCGGGCGAATATCGGCCGCCGCCACAATGCGCATGCGGCCGGGAAAAAGGGCTTGACCTGGGGCATACGCCTGCATGCCGCGCGAGCCGCAGCCCGCGATGGCAATGGTGATGGGCTTCATATAAGAACACTCCTTCTGCGCAGAATGACGCATTCATTATAGCCCCTGCGCAGCGGGCGGTCAACCCTTTTTGCCCGGCCGAATGGCGTTATGCGTAGGAGGTGCCGCGGCGCGTGCTCAGCGCCTCATAGGTGCGCAGGAACTGCTCGCGGAAGGCGGGGCCTGTCTGCTGGCCGTCGCGCCACATGGCCTCCAGCGCCGAGCCGTACACTGCCGGCGCATCCAGCAGACGGAATTCGCACCCTGCGGGCGCCTGGCATCGCAGCGCGTTTACATAGCTGGGATAATGCAGGAAGATGCCGCCGCCCAGCGCCACAACGCAGGGCTTATCCAGATAGGCGCAGGCATGCTTCAGCGCATCGGCAAAGTAATCAACGCCCTCCTGGAAGATGGCCTTTGCCTGCGGGTCTCCCTGCACGCAGGCTTCAAACACCGCATAGGCAAACGATGATACATAGGCGCGGCCGCCCGCATAGATGGCCGGCAGATGGTCGATCAGCGTTTCGCCCATATCGCGCTCTACGATTTCTGTCAGCAGCGTTTTGGGGCCGCGTCCCTCGCGCTCCCGCTGGGAGGCGATGAGCGCGGCGCGCCCCAGCGCATAGCCGCTGCCGCCGGTATCGAGCATGTAGCCGCTGCTGCCCAGATAAAGCATGGGCGCGTCGCCCTTGCGCGCGGCCACATAGGAGCCGGTGCCGGAGATCATGCAGATGCCGTCCTCGCGACCCAGCACGGCGGCCATAACATTGTATACCACGCCGTTAAACTGGCAGGGGGCGCCGCCCGCTGCGCGCGATACCGCGCGGGCAATCTCGGGATAGTAGTGCGCGGCGGATACCGCGCCGTATACCCCGCTGATTTTAGCATCCTCGGACAGCCGCTCCTGCAGCATCTCGACAGCCCCGCTGATGCGCGCGGCCGCTTCCATCGGCCCCAGGTCAAAGGCGTTCGCGCCGCGCCTGAGATCGCGCGCAAGGACGTGTCCTTCCTGATCGAAGAGCACGCTGTCTGTCTTAGTGCCGCCGGCGTCGATGGCGATATAGTACTTCATGTTAGGCTCCTTTCTTGTCGGTCGTCAGAGTGGGAGTCAGCAAAGCGCTTCGTGCGGATATGGATTATTTGTTTTTGTAGGAATATTATATGCCATATTTTGCATGAATGCAATCGTTTTTGAAAAAAATATTGAATTATCGAATAATCTTTGACTGTATCTCTCCCGTTAAAACAGTGCAAAAAATCCGGGTCGGCTTTTGCCAAACCCGGATTTTTATCTATGCTTGCGGTTGATATTTTATTTGATGCCGCGCGCGGCGTTCTTGGCGCGCTGCTCATGGCTGAGCTGGCGCTTGCGCATGCGCAGGCTCTTGGGGGTGATTTCCAGCAGCTCGTCGTCGTCGATGAACTCCAGGCATTCCTCCAGCGTCAGCGGATGCACGGATACCAGGCGCAGGCTGTCCTCAGCGGAAGCAGCGTTGCGGGTGTTGGTCACGTGCTTTTTGCGGCATACGTTGCACACGATGTCACCCGGGCGGCTGTTCGCGCCGCAGATCATGCCAGCGTACACAGGCACCTGGCTGCCCACAAACAGCGTGCCGCGCTCCTGGGTGTAGAACAGGCCGTACTGCGTGGTCTCGCCCGTTTCGTACACAATCAGCGCGCCCACGCTGCGGTGCGGGATGTCGCCGCGGAAGGGCTCGTACTTTTCAAACACGGCGCTCATGATGCCCTCGCCGCGCGTATCGGTCATGAACTCGCTGCGATAGCCGAACAGGCCGCGGGACGGCACCAGGAACTCCAGGCGCACACGGTCGCTGCCCTCCATCTTTTCCAGCACACCGCGGCGGCGGCCGATTTTTTCAATGACCGCGCCCGCGTAAGCCTGGGGCACGTCGGCCACCATGCGCTCAATGGGCTCGCATTTTACGCCGTCGATTTCCTTATAGATAACCTCGGGCTTGGACACCTGGAACTCATAGCCCTGGCGGCGCATCGTCTCAATCAGGATGGACAGATGCAATTCACCGCGGCCGCACACATCAAAGCAGTCTGGCGTATCGCCGTCAGTCACGCGCAGGCTCATATCGGTCTGCAGCTCGCGGTACAGACGGGCACGCAGGTGACGGCTGGTCACATACTGACCCTCCTTGCCGGCGAAGGGGCTGTCGTTTACCGAGAAGGTCATGGTCACGGTGGGCTCGCTGATATGCACAAATGGCAGCGGCTCGACCGCCTCGGGCGCACACACAGTGTCGCCGATGGCGATGTCCTCCAGACCCGTCAGCGCCACAATGTCGCCCATGCCCACGCTCTCAGCGGGCAGGCGCTTGAGGCCGTCGTACTGGAACAGGCCGGTCAGACGCCACGGCGGCGTGGTCTTATCCTGCTCCAGATAGTTGCAGCGCACCACCATCTGGCCCGCGCGCAGCGTGCCGCGGCTGATGCGGCCCACGCCGATACGGCCTACATAGTCATTGTAATCAATGGTGGAAATCAGCACCTGCGCAGGGCCTTCCATATCGCCCTCAGGCGCAGGGATGTACTTCATGATGTTGTCAAACAGCGGGCGCAGATCGGTGCCGGGCACATCGGGATCCAGCGTGCAGGTGCCCTTGCGGGCGGAGCAGTACAGGATGGGGCGCTCCAGCGTTTCAGGATCGGCGTTGAGCTCGATCAGCAGATCGAGGATTTCATCCACCACCTCGGCGCAGCGCGCGTCGGGACGGTCCACCTTGTTGATGCAGATCAGCACCGGCAGGCTCAGCTCCAACGCCTTGCTGAGCACAAAGCGGGTCTGCGGCATGGGGCCTTCAAAGCTGTCCACCAGCAGCAGCACGCCGTCCACCATTTTGAGCACGCGCTCCACCTCGCCGCCGAAGTCGGCGTGGCCCGGGGTATCGACGATGTTGATTTTCGCGTCGTGATAGTGCACGGCGGTGTTCTTGGACAGGATGGTAATGCCGCGCTCGCGCTCCAGATCGTTGGAGTCCATCACGCGGTCTGCAACCTCCTGGTTCTGGCGGAAAACGCCGCCCTGCTTGAGCATTTCGTTTACCAGGGTGGTCTTGCCGTGGTCAACGTGGGCAATGATGGCGATGTTGCGGATATCGGAACGAATCATGCGAATCAGCCTTCCTCGTATCAAAAATTACTGTTAAAACTGCGCTCTGGGAGCCAGCTCGCTCAGCTCCAGCCCCTTGTTGTTTTCCTGTGCCAGGCGGATGCTCCACTCGTTTTCAAACAGCAGCACATCGCGCTCCTCGGCGTCCTGTGCGCGGCCGGAGGTGGAGGTGAGCTTGAGCTCGGCCACGGGAATGGCCGTATCCGTCACCCACCGCACATAGCGGAAGGGCAGCTGCTCCACCACCAGATCCACGCCGTACTCGCTCTTGAGACGGTAAGTGAGCACGTCAAACTGCAGCACGCCCACCACGCCGACCAGAAAATCCTCGCGCCCGGTTTCGGTGCGCACGAAGGTTTGGATCGCGCCTTCCTCGCTGAGCTGCATAATGCCCTTGACAAACTGCTTGCGCTTCATGCTGTCCAGCGGGCGCACGCGGGCAAAATGCTCCGGCGCGAACACGGGGATCTTTTCAAACCGGATCTTGCGGCCCACGCACAGCGTATCGCCCAGATGGTAGATGCCTGGATCGAACAGGCCAATGATATCGCCCGGATAGGCGGTCTCGATGCCCTCGCGCTCGTCGGCCATGAACTGCTGGGGCTGCTTGACCTGAATCTCCTTGCCCGAGCCCGAGTGCCACACGGTCATGCCCTTGCGGAACTCGCCCGACACGATGCGCAAAAAGGCCAGCCGGTCGCGGTGCGCGGGGTTCATGTTGGCCTGAATCTTAAAGATAAAGCCCGAGAAGCGCTCGTCATCCGGCTCCACCATGCCCTGATCGCTCTCGCGCGGCAGCGGCGAGGGGGTATACTGCAAAAAGCGCTCCAGGAACGGCTCCACGCCAAAGTTCGTCACCGCGCTGCCAAAGAACATGGGGGTCAATTGACCCGCGCGCACAGCGTCTAGATCAAAGGCGTCGCCCGCCTCATCCAGCAGCTCAATCTCATCGTGCAGGCGGCTGAGATAATGCTTGTCCAGCATGCCGGGCAGCGCGGGATCATCCAGCGCAATCTCGGTCTTGCCCGCCTTGACCTTGCCGTGGTCGCCGCCAAAGTACAATTCAATCTGATTGGTATCCCGGTGATACACGCCTTGGAAATCGCCGTCCGTGCCGATGGGCCAGTTGACGGGGCAGGCATGGATGCCCAGCACGTTTTCCAGTTCGTCCATCAGCTGGAAGGGATCCTTGGCCGCGCGGTCCATCTTGTTTACAAAGGTGAAGATGGGAATGCCGCGCATCCGGCAGACCTTGAACAGCTTGATCGTCTGCTCCTCCACGCCCTTGGCGGCGTCAATGAGCATCACGGCGCTGTCGGCCGCCACCAGCACACGGTAGGTATCCTCGCTGAAATCCTGATGGCCCGGGGTATCCAGAATGTTGATGTTAAAGCCATTGAAGGAGAACTGCATGGCGCTGCTGGTAACAGAAATGCCGCGCTGCTTTTCTATCTCCATCCAGTCGCTGGTTGCATGGCGCTCAGCCTTGCGCGCCTTGACCGAGCCCGCCTGACGGATTGCGCCGCCGTACAGCAGCAGCTTTTCAGTCAGCGTGGTTTTACCGGCGTCCGGGTGGCTGATAATGGCGAACGTTCGTCTGCGGGCGACTTCGTCCTGAAGCATAACCTTTCCCCTTCCTGTGGCCTTTGCCACGATCGTATATTATAAGCCCACAAAGGCGTGGATGTCAATATTATGGTCAGAAAAACCGCCCAAATTGCGCAAAAAATGCAGCGGGCAAAAGGACGTTGCCGTGCAAAATTTCTGTTGCATCCGCAACAAAAATGGGCTATGATAAGGAAAACGCCCGCAAGGAGGATTGCATGCGCCCGCTGTATGACTGCGCGCTTTTTCAAGGCCTTCCGGAAGCCGAGCTGCACGCCGCGCTGCGCTTTTTTGCCGCGCAGGAGCGCGCCTGCCCGCGCGGCGCGCTGCTCAAGGCCTCCCCGGCTCCGCTGCATGCCTTCGGGCTGGTGCTGGACGGCCGCGTGCGCGTGAGCATGACCGACATCGACGGCCGCGAAATGCTGCTTTCGCAGGTGGGCGCGGGGCAAACCTTCGGCGAGGCGCTGTGCTATCTGCAATCGGGCGCCCCCATCATCATCAGCGCCGCATCGGACGCAAGCATCCTGTGGCTGCGCTGCGAGGGGCTGCGCCGCCCGCCGCAAACCGAGCTGGAAACCTTGCTTCAGCAGCGTTTTACCGCCATGCTGGCACGCCGCACACTGCAAATGAACGACCGCATCCAGATTCTCTCCCGCGCGGGCATCCGCGAAAAGCTGATGGCCTTCTTTACCGAGTGCGCGCGCGACGCGGGCAGCAGCGCCTTTGATATCCCCTTTGACCGCGCGGGCATGGCCGCCTACCTGGGGGTGGATCGCAGCGCACTGTCGCGCATGCTGTCCCAATTGCAGGCGCAGGGCGTGCTGCGCTACCGCAAAAACCATTTTGAACTGCTGGGCGGCGGGTAAAATTTGTTTTTTGTTGCAATTGCAACCGATAAAAGCAGGCAAAACGGCTATAATATCTTCCGTTCGGAGACGAACGAAAGGAAGGTATTTATAAAATGAAAAAACTATTCGCCTGCCTGCTGGCGCTGATGCTGACCCTGTCCCTGACCGCCTGCTCCCTGGCCGAGCAGCCCGCCGCCGTGCGCCTGGCCGCCCTGAAGGGCCCCACCGCCATGGGTCTGGTGCAGCTGCTGGATGAAAGCGAAAACGGCAAGGCCGCCAACAGCTATGATTTCCTGCTGGCCGGCTCCGCCGATGAAATCACCCCCAAGCTCATTCAAGGCGAAATCGACATCGCCGCCGTGCCCGTCAACCTGGCCTCCGTGCTGTACAGCAAGACCAACGGCGCGCTGGAGCTGGTGGCCGTCAACGCCCTGGGCGTATTGTATGTGGTGGAAAAGGGCGGCGAGAGCATCCAAAGCCTGGCCGACCTGAAGGGCAAAACCGTCTACGCCACCGGCAAGGGCTCCACGCCTGAATACAACCTGACCTACCTGCTCAAGTCCGCCGGTCTGGATATCGAAAAGGATCTGACCGTGGAATGGAAGAGCGAGCCCACCGAGGTGGTGGCGCTGATGAAGACGCAGGATCAGGCCGTGGCCATGCTGCCCCAGCCCTATGTGACCGTCGCCTCCACCCAGGTGGAGGGTCTGCGCGTGGCGCTGGATCTGACCGCCGAGTGGGACAAGCTGGACAACGGCAGCCGTCTGGTGACGGCGGGCATCGTGGTGCGCCGCGAGTTTGCCCAGCAGCACCCCGAAGCCGTGGAGGGCTTTCTGAAGGATTACGCCGCCTCCGCCCAGTATGTAAACGAGCATGTGGACGAGGCCGCCCAGCTGATTGAAAAGTACAATATCGTCAAGGCAGCCGTCGCCAAGAAGGCCCTGCCGCAGTGCAACATTGTGTGCCTGACGGGCGAGGAAATGCACAGCGCCGTCGCGGGCTATCTGCAGGTGCTTTCCGATCTGAACCCCAAGGCCGTGGGCGGCCAGCTGCCTGGAGAGGACTTCTACTACCTGAATGAAAAGGCCGAGTAATCAAGGCTTACAACTGCAAAATCACTGGCTTGCGCGCGTCGCCTCCGTGCTGTTCTGGCTGCTTGTCTGGCAGGCGGCGGCGATGGCGCTGCACCAGCCCCTGCTGCTCTCCTCCCCATTCCGGGTGGCGGAGCGGCTTTTTGCGCTGCTGGGGGAGCGGGCGTTTTACGCCGCGCTGGGCTACAGCCTGCGGCGCATCGCGCTGGGCTTCTTTGCGGGCTTCCTGCTGGGCGCGCTGCTGGCCATGCTGGCCGCGCGGCTGCCGTTGATGGAGGCCCTGCTGCGCCCGCTGATGGTTACGGTCAAGTCCGTGCCCGTGGCCAGCTTTATCATCCTGGCGCTGATCTGGCTGTCCGCGCGGCGGCTATCGGCCTTTATCGCGTTTCTGATGGTGCTGCCCATCGCCTATGGCAACCTGCTGTCGGGGCTCAAAAGCACGCCCACGCAGCTATTGGAAATGGCGCGGCTCTATCATGTATCCTGGGGACGGCGGCTGCTGTATATCCAGCTGCCCCACATCAAGCCCCATTTGCTCAGCGCGCTGACGCTGGCGCTGGGCATGAGCTGGAAGGCTGGCGTGGCGGCTGAGGTAATCGGCATTCCCACCGGCTCCATCGGCGAACAGCTGTACCAATCCAAGGTTTACTTTGACCTGACAAGCCTGTATGCCTGGACGGTGGCCATTGTGCTGGTCAGCGTGCTGTTTGAAAAGGCCGTGCTGCTGGCGGTGCGGCTGCTGTATGGAAGGCTGGAGCGGCTATGAGCATTACGCTGTCAAATATCTGTAAGGCCTATGGCGAACGCCGCGTGCTGCGCGGCGTAACGCTGGATATTCCGCAGGGCGTAACCTGCCTGATGGGCCCCTCCGGCTGTGGCAAAACCACGCTGCTGCGCATCCTGACCGGCCTGGAAGCACCCGACTGCGGCGAAATCACGGGCGTGCCCGCGCGCATCGCCATGGTGTTTCAGGAGGATCGGCTGGTGGATTCCCTCACTGTGCGCGCCAACCTGCGCCTGGCGCTGGGGGCTGGCTACGATCCTGCCGACGCGCAGGCATTGTTAAATGAGCTGGATCTGCCTGACGCGCTGCGCCGCACAGTGGGCGCGCTGTCCGGCGGCATGAAGCGCCGCGTTGCCCTGGCCCGAGCGCTGCTGTACGATGCGCCTCTGCTGGTGCTGGACGAGCCCTTCAAAGGGCTGGATGAAACCACTGCCCGCCAATGCATGGACGCGCTTGCCCGCCGCGCCGCCGGCCGCGCCGTGCTGCTGGTCACGCACGACGCGCAGGAGGGCGATTATCTGCATGCGCGAACGCTGCAAATGGAAAAGCTGCAAAGGGTATAGCATCTCCGAAGGGCACAATATATATCCGCTCAACACAAAATGCCGATTGCGGCAAAATGCAGGCATAAAGGCTAATCCTTTTAACAAATTAAACGGAGGCCATCAGATGAAAAAGTGGATTTGCCTGTGCCTGATCATGCTGCTGTGCGCGGCTGCCTGCGCCATGCTGGCCGAGGACGAAGCGCTGCCTGCCAACAACGAGCCGCCGGTGGAAAAACCTGACGCACGGGAGGTTTGAAGCCGTTGGGCCGATCGAAGAAAAGACCGTCGCCCTGCCGGACGGTACAGAACGCGTGGAGCAGTATCAAAACGCCTACTGCACGGCGTGCCATGAGCTGGCACGCGTAATGATTTCCCCCGCCGTGGAGGATACCCTGCATACCGGATACGGCGAGGCCGTGCCCAGCGCCTGCGAGCATCCACTCTATGAGGTGAGCGGCCCTGTGCTGGATGATACCTATGTGGACCTGGACAGCATGCACCTGCACGCCGCATCCCAATCCGCCTTCTGCGTATCCTGCGGGCGCGAAATCCTGATGTTGCTTGCGCCTTCAGCGGTTGAGTCCCATGCTTGGGCGGCATATACCGATGTGCATGTGAGCGATCTGGAGCACTTCTATTGTGAGCGCTGCGAGCTGTGCGGCGCGGTGGCATATTACTCCCGGCCGTGCTACGGCTATCACGAATAACGCGCTTTCGGCGGGCTGCCCGGACAGGCGGCCCGTTTTGCTATCCAAAAAATAAAATAGCGACAGCCGTTGACATTGCATGCACAATATGGCAATATATAGACACCACGATACATTCTTTGCTTGCTCCGTTCCTCGCCGACTGACAAAAGAAGGGAAACGCCATGAAAAAGTGGATATGTCTGGGGCTTGTTTGCGTGCTGCTGAGCCTGCTTGCCTGCGCGGGCATGGCCGAGTCGCCTACCGAAGTGGAGGACGCCGAAATGTCCAGCTTCCGGGCGCTGGCCGAGACTTATGTACCCATGGCCGTGGAGGATTGCCCCGACCACACCGTGTTCCAGGTGATCGGCTCCATGGAGGCACAACAGCTCAAAAACGCCTACTGCCTGCGCTGCAATAACGCCATCCGCACCATTTGGGGCGGAGCCTCGTACAAATTGAGCGATTCCGCCTGCCCGCACACCCTGTATATGATTCAGGATCCGTATGAGGATCAGCTGGTTCCCGCCAACGATTACACCCACCTGCAGGGCCAGGCGCACACCGCCCTCTGCGCGGATGCGACCGGAGCGAAAAGTATTAAAGGATGGTGCTGACACGTATGAAAAAACTGCTTTGCATGTGCCTGCTTGTGCTGCTGTGCCTGTCCGGTACGGCGCAGGGGCAGCCCGCCTTGAACGAGCCGGTGTATTTGATGGTTCAGGGGCAGCTGATGGAGCAGCTGCAAGTGCTGCACAGCGGCCCACGAACCTGCACGCATCCCAGCTTTTCGTTTGAAAAGCAGGAAGCGCCGGATGAGCTGCTCTGCCTGCCGCTGTCCAATTTCTATCATCGCATCGTCACGCCCTGCGTGGCCGTCTGCACCCTGTGCGGGCAGCATCGCGTGGCTGCGGCGGCAAGCGAATCCCGCCAGCCCCATGATATGCAGCCGTCAGGGGATGTGCATATCAGCGCAGCCTGTCATATCTATTATGAAGCATGCGCCTGCGGCGAAACCGACAGCTATGTCCTTGCCTGCGGCGAAAAAATCCCACAGGGCAATGCACCGTAAACCGCAATCTGAGAGGGAGCTTCGGCTCCCTCTTTTTTGCACTTGCCATCCAATATCCGCATCTTGTTTTCATCCACAGGATATGCTAAAATCATTTTATCCATCCTGCCGGCCAAGCGCGGCACAAATGAAAGGAGCTTTCCCATGATCAAGGTAGGCGTTATCGGCTGCGGCACCATTGCCAACGCGGCGCACATCCCCTCCTATATGAAAAACGCGGATGTGGAGATCAAGTATTTTTGCGACATCATTCCGGAGCGCGCACAGGCGGCCGTTGAAAAATATGGCTGCGGCGTTGCCGTGACGAATTATCACGACGTTATCAACGATCCGGAAATTGACGCCATCTCGGTGTGCACCCCCAATCGGATGCATCCCGTGATCACCATTGACGCGCTGCGCGCTGGCAAAAACGTGCTGTGCGAAAAGCCCGCCGCCCGCACCTATGCCGAGGTGGAGCAAATGGTGCAGGCTCAGCGCGAAACGGGCAAGATCCTGGTCATCGGCGTGGTCAACCGCTTTAACGACAGCGTGCGCAAGATCAAGCAGTATATCGACGAGGGGCGCCTGGGCACGGTGCACCATGTATACGTCAGCTTCCGCCAGCATCGCAGCATTCCGGGGCTGGGCGGCGCGTTTACCACCAAGGAAATCGCCGGCGGCGGCGTGCTGATCGACTGGGGCGTGCATTATCTGGATATCGTGATGTACTGCTGCGGCGATCCCAAGGCCGTTACCGTCAGCGGCGAAACCTTCAGCAAGCTGGGACGCGACATCAAGGGCTATACCTACCGCAAGATGTGGGCCGGCCCGCCCAAGCTGGACGGCGTGTTCGACGTGGAGGAATCCGTCACCGGCCTGGTGCGCACCGAGGGCCCCGTCATCACCCTGAACGGCGCCTGGGCGCAGAACATTGACGAAAAGGAATGCTACATCGATTTCATGGGCGACAAGGCAGGCATTCGCCTGCAATATGGCGGCAAATTTACCCTGTATACCGCCGAGTACGGCGCGCTGGTCAATTACACCCCCGACTTTGAAATGACCGATATGTTCGCCAACGAAATCAACGCCTTTGTGGACTATGTGCAGCATGGCACGCCCATGCCCAGCAAGGTGGAAACCGTGGCTGTCACCGCGCAGCTGATGCAGGCGCTCTACGATTCCGCCGCCGCCCACCGCGAAGTGGTGCTGTAAAAGAATAATTACGCCGGGAGAGCGAGCCAGTCCCCTCCCCCGGCTTTTTTTACTTTATAAGAAAGCCAAAGAAATCGAAATGTCATTTAATGGATAAAATGATAAAAATTACAAATTTTATGCACAAAATCTCCTTTGCGGCGGTCAACAATACAACAAAACCGAAAAGGAGAATTGTTATGAAAAAAGTACTGGCTCTCGTTCTCTCGCTCGTTCTGATGCTTGGCGGCAGCGCCGCTGCCTTGGCGGAAACCGCGCAGTCCATCCCGCCGCTCAGCCAGATCTCGTCCAATCCCAATTCCGCTACGTTTACCTGGCGCAGCGATGTATCGACGCAGGATGTGGAGAAGAAGGAGATTTGCTTTACAGAAATTGGAATTTCAAAAGTAAGTTCAACATCTGTATCGATTTCTCAAACCACACAAACAAACGCTAAAGCCGTTGCCATTCAGGGATGGATGTACGTAGAACGTTGGTACAATAACAGATGGGAAGAGTATAAAACCTATGACTTCTATAAAGGCAATACAACATTATGTGAAACTGGCTGTACTGTTACCGTAGAAAGTGGCTACTATTATCGCTTAGCCGTTACTCACATTGCAGTTTTTCTGGATAGCGATAATTCATCTTGCAATACCTATAGCCGCTCGATCTATGTTAATTGAGGCTGAATAAAGCAAGGTTTTGAAGCAGTGAGCAAAAAGTCGATAAATCAAGCGAGGTATTAATCCGAATTGAGTAGTCGTCATAGAAAAGATAAGCGCATGCACCGCCTTCTGCTTCGCAAACAAAGACGTCGCCTACGTCTGAAGGAACTGTGCGATAATTGGCTGAAGAAAAGGAAATAGTATTACTGCTTTTACGGCTATAAACCAATATAGAAAGTTCATCGTTCTCATTGCTGTATATGATAGATAACGTAATTCTTCCGTACAACCCAACATTTGCAGATATCTTTTTCAGTTTGAGATCATTGCTATTTGTTAGGTAAATAACCGGCAGGTTAACACGTTGAGCTGCTTCCTCTAAAGTGGAAAAGGTTGTATATTCTGTTATCTCCTTTTTAGAGCTATCGTCAACCGGCTCCGGAAACGTAATCCCCAGGTGCAGCTGATCGTTGATCCAGATGACAGCGCGGCGGACAACGTTGTTGGCACTGCTGACGGTGACGGGCGCGAGGGCGCTATACAAAAAGGATACCACCATGAGGCATACTGCCGCTGCGGCGATGATCACGACGCGGCGCAGAATGCCTTTTCTTTTTGTGGTTTGGCCTTCGGGGACCTCCGTCTGCTGGAATTGGCGGGCCATATACTGCTGGAAAGCGCGCTGCTTAATTTCTTCGATATGCTCGGGCGAGGGATTGTAAGGCACGTCGTCCATATGCCGGATCTGGTCTTCCAGGGCTTTACGATCATTTCGCTTCATGGCGGCTCCTTTCTAACTCGTGCTGCAGGGATTTTAGCGTGCGCTTGTAGCGGGAGTGTACGGTATAAAGGTTCATCTTAAGCAGCTTGCCAATTTGTTTAAAGCTCAGATTATCCACAATTCGCATCAGCACGATCTCTTTGGCCGGGGAAGTCAGGCGATCGACGGCTTCGCGCACCCGCTGACGGTTTTCCTGGGTGATATATTGGGATTCTGCACTGTTGGATGCGATGCTGCCGCTGCGTTCCAGCATGGTTTCGATGGCGGCTCTGCGGACGGTGTTTTTCTGATAATAATCCAGCGCTTCGTGGCGCACAATGGCATACAGCCAGGAGAACAATTTGTCAGGATCCTTGAGCTTATGCAATTTTTCAGCGGCAATAACCAGGGATTCGGAAATTACATCGTCCGTATCATCTTTGTTTTTGAGGATTTCATATGCAATTTGAAACAGCGTATTCATTTGCCGCTGCGAAATACGGGCCATCATCCATTCCCAGCGTGCTTCCGGTTTTTCCGGCAGCCCAATATGCCCCAACATAACATCCGTCCTTTTGTAAAAGATAGCGCAATTATAGCATTTGCTTCCTATATTTTACTGCGGGTTTTGCCGGATGCAAAAAAAGACCGCCATGGGCGGCCTCTTGATTTTAACGAGGGAGCGGGCAATTACTTGCCGCTCATCTGGCGTTCCTGCTGCTCGATCATGCGCTTTACCATATAGCCGCCAATGTAGCCAGCCTGGCGGGAAGGCAGATCGCCGTTGTAGCCCTGCTTGAGGTTGATGCCCAGCTCACTGGCGATTTCAAACTTCATGTTGTCCAGCGCGGCGCGGGCTTCGGGCACGTTGGGGGTATTGGTGTTGGTGCTGCCATTCTTCTGGCCCTGAGCGGGGTTCTGATTCTGCTGATTATACATTGCTTTCTCTCCCTGTGGGCGCGGCGCGCCCGTTTTTTTATTTGCCTGCCATCTGCTTTTCCGCCTGCTCGATCAGGCGACGAACCATGTAGCCGCCGACGTAGCCGTTCTCGCGGCTGGTAAGGTCGCCGTTGTAGCCCTGCTTGAAGTTGATGCCCAGTTCACGGGCGATTTCAAACTTCATGTTGTCCAGCGCGGCGCGCGCCTCGGGCACATTGACCTTCTGCTGAGAGGAATTCTGGTTCATTGCTGTTTCACCTCCTCAACTGGTTTCACGGCTATTTTGACCATCTGCACGCAAAATACACTGGCAGTTTGTGCAAAAAGGCGAAAAGATCGGAAATGTTCGCAATTTATAGAAAATTAAAAGTTTTATCGCCTTTTTCCTCTTGCAATTTCCGAACATTTGTTGTAAAATGACCTCACAATTTGCAAAAAGGTTCGTGTTTTGCAAATTGTCAAGTTTTTCAGTCCGGAGGCGCGGCATGCGGGAGCTTCGTGAAACCATCCTTCGTCAGGGTCAATGCGTGGGAGACAGCATCGTCAAGGTAGACATGTTTTTGAACCACCGGCTCGACACCCGCCTGATGTTTGCGATGGGCCGTGAGCTGGCCGATTATTTCGGCAAGGACAAGCCAGATATCGTGCTCACAGTGGAAGCCAGCGGCATCGCCCTGGCGCTGGCCGCGGCGCATTTTCTGGATGATATCCCCGTGGTTTTTGCAAAAAAGAGCCCGGCCGCCAACCAGAGCGCCGATATGCTCACCGCCGTCGCCCATTCCTTTACCCATGGCAATGACAACGCCCTGCGCGTCGATCGCCGTTATCTGCCCGCGGGCAGCCGCGTGCTGGTGGTGGACGATTTTCTGGCCGATGGCGAAGCCTCCCGCGCGCTGATCTCCATTGCGGAGCAGGCGGGCTGCACGCTGGTGGGCGTAGGCATCGCGGTGGAAAAGGGCTTCCAGCCCGGCGGCCGCAAGCTGCGCGAAGCGGGCGTCAATCTCAAGTCTTTAGCAATCGTCACCTCCATTCAGGATGGCCGCATCCAGCTGGCGGATGACGATTGATAAGGAAATAAACCTCATTCCCAATATTTTTACAGTGGAGGAAAACACATGAAGAAGCTTGCCGCTATCCTGCTCGCGCTGGTACTGGTTCTGTGCTCCGTTTCCGCGCTGGCCTTTGAGCCCGTGGACAAGAAGGACCTGAAGGTCGGTTTCATCTACATCGGCGGCGCCGAGGACAAGGGCTTCACCTACGCCCATCACGAAGGCACCAAGGCCATGATGGCCAAGCTGGGCCTGGACGAAAGCCAGGTGTTCTGGCGTGAAAACGTATCCGAAGACTCTGCCTGCGCCGACGCCATCGACGAGCTGATCGAGCAGGGCTGCCAGATCATCTTCGGCAACAGCTTCGGCTATCAGGAGTACTTCAAGGAAGCCGCTGAGGAGCATCCCGAAGTCATCTTCTCCCACTGCTCCGGCTATATGTGCAACGACACCAACTTCAACAACTACTGGGGCGCCATCTACCAGGCCCGCTACCTGAGCGGCATCGTGGCTGGCCTCAAGACCAAGGCCAACCTGATCGGCTATGTCGGCTCCATGAACAACCCCGAAGTCAACGGCGGCCTGAACGCCTTCGCGCTGGGCGTTAAGTCCGTGAATCCCGACGCCAAGATCTATGTAAAGTACACCGGCACCTGGTATGATGTTACCCTGGAAAAGCAGACCGCCGAAGCCCTGCTGGATCTGGGCTGCGACGTGCTGGGTCAGCACTGCGACACCTCCATGCCCATGGTTGCCGCTGAAGAGCGCGGCGCTTACGGCATCGGCTACAACGCCGTCATCAGCGAAGGCGAACCCGGCTACAAGGCCTGGATGACCGCTCCCGTTTGGGATTGGAGCGCCGTGCTGGTATCCGAGGTGCAGTCCGTGATCGACGGTACCTGGAAGCCCGAAAACGTGTTCTTCGGCCTGAAGGAAGGCCTGGTTTCCCTGGCTCCCCTGACTGACGCTGCCCCCGCGGGCGCGCAGGAGCTCATCGACGCCGCCACCGCCAAGATGGTTTCCGGCGAATGGGACGTCTTCACCGGCCCCATCACCGATAATCAGGGCAACGTGGTAATCGCCGAGGGCGAGACCGTGCACTACAACGCCAACTTCGGCAGCGAAATGACCTGGCTGCTGGACAACATCGAGGCTCGCTAAGCCTTCACACAAGCATCCCTTTCCCCCGCCGAGGCAACCGTCCCCGGCGGGGGTTTTGTTGTGAGAGCAAGGGCGGTACTTTCTTGAGTCAAGAAAGTACCAAAGAACCGGTTTTGGCATGAAAGTCAAGCTGATAAAACTGGCAGGCGGCACTGGCACGGGGTGGTGGTTGAATCCGAAAATCAGGCGCAGCAATTGGCGATTGTTGGATAGAACGGTCATCAAAAGGCTTCTCATTGAGGAGAGGCTCCGCCGTAGGCGGTGGTGAGGTGTAGGCCATGAAATGGCCGTTGTCATAACTATATAAGATAACGCCGCTGCGGCGGCTACGGCCCTCACAATTCGGCATAGTCGTTTTGCAGCGCTGACGCTTGCAAAACTCGTTGCCTCATTGGCGCTGCATCCGCCTGTATCTGCCACAGAGGCGGATTACGCGCCTCATCCGAGCGGCTAAAGCCGCCCACCTTCTCCTCAAGGAGAAGGCTTTTATCGTTTTGCGCTTTGCAAGAAACTTGGATGTTCTTCCCAACTATTGCTACCCGCTGCGCCTGATTCACGCACTCAATCAGCGACCCCGTGGCACGCCGATTTTAATCGGCGCAGGGCCAGGGCGTGTGCAGCACGACCGAAGGGGGAAAGCTTGCTTTCATCCGGGCGGTTCAGGCTTTCACCTGCCACGGGGCGGAGCGGCAGTGCCGCCTTCCAGTTTTATTCAATAGACTTCTTCGTCACACAGGTTCTTTGTTGCTTTCCTTGTACGCCCTGCGCTACTGTCTTACGGCAAGCACGGGTTTCGGGCGGCAATTTGCAAAATTGCGCGCCCTCAGCCGCCTGCGGCGGCGCTATGACTCAAGAAAGAAACGTTCCCCTTTGTCTGCGGCGCTACTGCGCTAAGGAAGAATCCTACTCCGCCCTCCGCCGCAGCATTGCTTCATTAAAAACATACCGCCGCAGGCATCTTCCTGCGGCGGTGTTTTTAATTATCCTTCTTTGTCACCACGGGCTTGCCGTCCGCATCCAGCAGGGGCGTAAGTCCGCCAGCATAGCCGGACTGGACAAACAGATAGTTTACGCCCGTTTCCTTATCCACCAGAATCGCCCGCAGGTAGGAAAAGCCGCTGCCCTCCTGGGAGACCACCTCAAAGCGCTTATCTTCCATTGTTATCTCCTTTCTTATTACTCGCCGTTGGCGATGCGCGCGTACATATTCTCCGGAATCATGGGCGTGCCGATTTGCGCCAGCAGCGCCGCGTCGATTTCACCCTTTTCAGCATATTGCCTGCCCCACATGCTCGTAGCGCTCATCCGCCTTGCGGATAGCCATGCTGCTTAGCGGCATGGTGCGGTCAATCAGGTTCTTCAGCGCTGCGAGCATGCCGTAACAATACAGCGGGAAATTAAACAGCAGGATATCGCTGTCCAGTATCTTTTGCAAAATCCCAGGCATATCGTCCTGATAACCGCAGGAGCCGCCATTGCGCTTGCAGGCAAAGCAACCGCGGCAAAACTCGATATGCCGGTCGATCACATGGATAACTTCGGTCTCAATCTCCGCACCCTCGGCCATGCCCGCCGGAAAGGCGCGCGTGATGTGCATGGTATCGCTCTGATCGCGCTTTGGCGAGCCATTCAGCACCAGGATTTTCAATCCCCCTGCCCGTTTGACGGATAATTGCCGGATTTTATCAGCATCATCATGCCCTGAAACTGTGTGGTCAGCATTTGCCCCAGCTGCTGCTGGGAAAAGCTGCACACCCGCGTAGCGCACAGCGCGCCCACGCCGAAGGTGTAAATCCACACATTTTCAAACAGCATACGCGCCTGCGCGCCGGTCAGGCCGTAGGTATCACAGATGGTATCGATGCAGCTTTGCGCCGTTGGCCCCAGACGGTTGAACAGATCGTCAAAGCTCGCAGCCGTCGTGTTTTCCTCCATAAACAGCAATTGATAGAGCTTGGGCTCCCGCATGCCAAACAGCACCATCCGCATGCCCACCTGCTTGAAGATCGGCGCGTTTTCCATGCCGTCCGGCGCGCATGCTTCAAACCGCGCCATCGCGGCCGTGCGAACCGCCTCGTGCAGCTCCTCCATATTCTTAAACACTGTAAACAGCGGCCGGGCCGAACTGCCCAGCTTCACGCCCAGCTCCCGCGCAGTCAGGGCCTCTATCCCCCGTTCCGATACGATATCCAGCGCAGCCTGCACAATTTCTTCCCGCGTAAACATCGGCTTTGGCGGCATGCGAAGCTCCCCCTTTCATTCTAAAACACATGTTTTACTATATCGAATTTACGGCAAGATGTCAAGGGAATATTTGTAGAGTTCCGCCTATAGCAATTTTGCGCAGCGCAAGCAAAAAACGGCCGAACCCTCTCGGCCGTTTCGCGTTGATATTCAAGTCTCCGCCTTGCGCTCAAACAGCTCCGGATAATCATGCGCCAGCTGCGGCGCCCAGGGATACAGAATGGCTTTCTTCTGGCGCACCAGCTTTAGCAGCTCCTTATTGCTGCACGTCTTCAGCGGCTGCAATGCAAACGCATAATACAGCACGCCCCATATCATGCGGGGCTGCGCGTAAGCCCTGGTCTGATCCAGGCTTCGGGTAAAGTTCTGCCGCGAAGTGCCCTGCCGGATCGTCTTTCCATCCAGCCATAGCTTTCCGCAGGCAACATAATACCCATACGGCGTAAGCAGCGCCAAGATATTCAAAAGCAGCACCGCAAACGCAGCCAATATACGATTTCTGAATATCAGGCTGAACGCACAATACAAAATCGGGGTTGCCGCATAAATATATCGAAGTTTTCGCAGATCCGCTTTATACTCCTTCATGCCATCACCCTTTCTTTTGTCGATCATTATAAGTGCATTTTGATTATAGACTCGTTCGCCAATGCTGTCAAGGCGCTGGGAGCGGCATGTAAAAGCCCCTTTTCGTTTCGCGCCATTTGCGGTATAATATAGGCTGAGAATATATTGGGAGGCGTTCCCGTGACGCAGAAATCCAAGTCGCTTATCGGCGGCATTTCCATCCTGGGTCTGGCTGGGCTAATCTGCAAGGTGGTCGGCGTGCTCTATCGTATCCCGCTGGCGGCCTACATTGGCGGCGAGGGCATCGGCATTTATTCCAAGGTTTTTCCCTCCTATAACCTGCTGCTGACCATCTCCTCGGCAGGCATTCCGGTAGCCATCTCGCGCATGGTGGCGCATTATGTAACGCGCGATGATCCGCGCAACGCCAAGCGCATTTTCGGCGTAGCCATGCCCGCGCTGACAGCGCTGGGGCTGATCGCCACCATCCTTTTGATCTGCGGCAGCGGCATGCTGTCCGACCGCTGCGGGACGCCAGATGCGCGCGGGGGCTATCTGGCCATCGCGCCCAGCCTTTTGTTTGTGTGCGTCATGAGCGCCTTCCGCGGCTATATGCAGGGGCACCGCATCATGCTGCCCACGGCCATCTCGCAGCTGATCGAGCAGGTGGGCAAGGTAGGCGTCGCCCTGCCCATGGCCATCTGGGGCATGCGCGCAGGCGGGCCTGCGCTGGGCGCAGCGGGAGCGCTGCTGGGCACCTCCATTGCCGAGGGCGCGGCCCTGCTGTACATGGCTGTCAAGCACCTGCTCAGCCGCCGTGCCTTCGCCCAGGTTGCGCAGGATGAAAGCGCGGCCGTGCTTTCCCGCAAGCGCATCGCCATCCGCCTGGCTACCATCTCCATCCCCATCACTCTTGGCGCGTGCATCGTGCCCCTGGCAGGGTGGATCGACAGCTTTATGCTGACCAACCTCATGGAAGGCGGCGGCATGGATACCACCGAGGCGCTGGTGCGCTACGGATTGTACTCCGGCATGGTGCTGACGCTGATCAACGTGCCCACCGCCCTGGCCATGGCCATGAGCACCAATCTGGTTCCCGCGATATCGGCCGGCATGGCACGCGGCGATAAGGACTATGTATCCCGCGAGAGCATCACGGGTCTGCGCATCGCGGCGGTAATCGGCTTTCCCTGCGCGGTGGGCATGAGCATTCTGGCCAAGCCCATCCTGTTCCTGTTTTACTCGGGCAGCTACACCGCCGAGCACCTGACCATCGCGGGCAAGCTGCTGCAAATGAGCGCCATGACCATCGGCCTGTTCACCATGGTGCAGGCCACCAGCGGCATCCTGCAGGGCTGCGGCAAGCAGCGCATCCCCATGTATACCCTGCTGGCGGGCGTTGCGTGCAAGGTGCTGCTGAACTTCCTGCTGGTGCGCATTCCCGCCCTCAACATCCACGGCGCGCCCATCGCGTCGCTGGTATGCTACACGGTCAGCATGGCGCCCAACCTTTATTATGTGGTCAAGTACGCCGCGCGACGCTTCCCGGTCACGGATATTGTGCTGCGCCCGCTGGCAGCCACGCTGGCCATGGGCGCGGTCGTATGGCTGCTGTGGCAAAAGCTGTTTACCGAAAGCTATCTTTCCGCCGGACGCGGAAAGCTAATGATCGCCGTGATCGTGTGCGTGGCCGCAGGCATTGCGGTGTACGTTGTGTGCGCGGTGCTGTTCAAGGCCGTGCGCAGCGAGGATCTGCCTGCCCGCCTGCGCCGCCGCGCAAAGCGCTGAAAGGATTGAAACCATCATGCATCAGATAACCGTCGTCTCCCTGGGCGCAGGCCCGCGCGAGCAATTGACCCTGGGCGCGCTGGAAACGCTGGAAAAGGCCAAGCGGCTCATCCTGCGCACCGGCGGAATTGACGCCGCCGCCTGCCTGCGCGAGCGCGGACTGCAATTTGAAACGCTGGACGAATTGCACGAGCAGTGCGAGGACTTTGATGCTTTCATCGCCGCGGCGGCAGAACGCGTCAAACGCGCCGCCGCGCGCGCCAACGCGGTCTATGCCGTGCTGGACGCGACCAATGATGAAACTGTGGCCGCTCTGCTGCATGCCTATCCCGATCACGTGCGCCTGGGCGCAGGCATGCCGCTGTATGCGCCGCTGCTGCAGGCTGCCGGGGCGCAGCTGCCCGCGCGCATTTGCAGTGCCACCTCACTGACCGTGCCCGAAACGCAGGACGGCCTGCTGGTAACGGAGATGAACACGCGCCAATTGGCTGGCGAATGCAAGCTGAAGCTGGCCGCCTGGTATGGCGACGAGGCGGAGGCGATGTTCTTCCCGCCCGCCAGGACAGCCAAGCGTGAGTTTATCCGCATTCCGCTATATGAGCTGGATCGCCAGCCGCGCTATGATCACACCGCCGCCGTGTATCTGCCACCGGTGGAACTGACGCGCAAGGAACGCTACGATCTATGGGATCTCACGCGCGTGCTGCGCCGTCTGCGCGGCGAAAACGGCTGCCCATGGGATCGGGAGCAGACGCACAAGACGCTGGCACGCTATCTGATTGAGGAAGCCTACGAGACCTCGCAGGCCGTTAATGAAGAAGACTGGGATCATGTGGCCGAGGAGCTGGGCGACGTGCTGCTGCAGGTGTTCTTCCAGGCGGACATCGGCGCGCAGTACGGCACCTTTGAATTGAGCGATGTAACCACGGCCATCTGCCGCAAGATGATCGCCCGGCACACGCACATTTTCGGCTCGACGCACTGCGACACGGCGGAGGAAGTGGCGCAAAGCTGGGAGCGTATGAAACAGCAGCAGCGCGGGAATAACACAATCGCGTCCATGTTGGCCGATGTATCCTCCGATCTGCCCGCCCTGCTGCGCGCGGAGAAGGTGCTCAAGAAGCTACAGGCCAACGGGCTTGATTATCAGGCCCTGCTGGCGGACGATCCCGCCCTGCCGCTGCTGCGCAAGGTGGATGCCTTGCGCGGGCAATCCCTGTGCGCCGAGGAAAGCGTGCATCTGGCCCTGAAACGGCTGATAGAAGCCGTGGAAAAGCAGGAAAAATGAGCAAATTCGCTGGAAAATCAATGGAAAACTTGACAAGCGGCCAAATCTATGTATACTTTACAGGGACCTGAAAAAAACAGCCCGTTCTGCGGGCGTTGGCAGCATCGCTGCCCTTAAAAAAGGAGGAACTGAACCATGAATAAAACTGAACTGATCAGCGCCGTCGCCGCCGCCACCGAGCTGAGCCGCAAGGATGCCGACAAGGCCGTCAACGCCGCGGTGGAAGCCATCGTCGCCGCCCTCAAGGCTGGCGAGAAGGTGCAGATCGTGGGTCTGGGCGGCTTTGAAGTGAAAGAGCGCGCTGCCCGCGCTGCCCGCAATCCCCGTACTGGCGAAGAAATCCAGATCGCCGCTTCCAAGTCCGTTTCCTTCAAGCCCGGCAAGGCCCTCAAGGACGAAATCAACGGCTAATTCAGCTACAATAAAACACCCCCGGTTTGCTTCATTTAAGAAGCTGGCCGGGGGTGTTTTTGTAGATTTACGCTGGCTAAAGGACGTTACTTTCTTTTAGTAAAAGAAAGTAACGTTTTCCCGCATTTATATGCAGCAAAACCGCATGCCGCCGCAGCCACCGCCGCAGCACAGGTTAAACAGCAGGCACGTCAGGCAAGGGTTCTGGCACAGGCTTTGAACACCGCCAAAGTGCATGCCCTGCTGGCGGTAAGCCTGGCCGCCGCTGGTCATCTCCTGCAGGAAGGCCTGATACTCCGGATTGCCCGGCTCCATATTCACCGCCTGGCGCGCATAATTGAGCGCGGCAATATCATCCCCCAGACCCTGGCGCGCGCGGCCGCTCAGATAAAACCATTCGGCAGTGTGCGCATCCATGCGGTTAAGCAGCTGCAGCGCCTCCATGTAGCGGCCAAAGCTCAGATATTGACGCACGGTGGAAAACTCCGGCGCGCCCTGCGCCTGGCCATAGCCCTGCTGATAGCCGAACCCGCCAAAGCCCGCGAAGGGATTATAATATCCCTGCGGCCCGGCGCTTTGCTGATAGGAGGAGGATGCGCGCCCGCCGTTTTTGCGCATGTCCATGATCTGGGCATAGGCCTCATTTACCTGCATCATCTTCTTTTCGGCCTCTTCGGAGCCGTTGTTGCGGTCAGGATGATACAGCTTGGCCATCTTGCGGTACGCGGCCTTCACCTCATCGTCCGTAGCGGAGGGAGAGATACCCAGCACCTGATACGGATCGGTCATTGCTTCTTTTCCTTTCGTTTCTGCTGCAGATAGGCATACCGGCTCCACACGCCGGAATAGAGGATGTTGCGCAGCAGCGCGGCATCCTGCTCGATGGGCAGATAGTCAAAGGCTTCCACGCACTGCGCCATCTCCATATTCAGGATATCCGCCATGCGCGCTTCATAATCCTGCTCCTGATGCAGGGCGGTCAGCGGATTAAAGCGCCCCGCCCGCACGTCCTGATCATAGTCCTCATAAGCGTCCATCAGATAGATAAAGCGGCCCAGCGCCGCGCCCATGCGCTCCAGCGCAGGGGCAAACACATCCTGCCGCCAGGCAAAGCACGCGCCCAGCATCTGCCCGGCCGGGCGGCACAACGCATCGATATCCTGACAGCGCTGCTTTTCCATTTCATCCAGCGCGTTCAGGCTGTCGCGCACCTTTTCGCACACCTCGGGATGCGCCTGACGCACCTGGCGATACGCGCGGCGCAGCGCGCGCAGGCCGATCTTGCCCCGCAGCGCGCCCTCATCCTGCGCGTCGTCCCGGCACTTATAATAGGCCAGCAGGATGTTCATGTCCGCCGCATAATCCGTGGCGGCGCTTTGCGTGTACGGGCGCTTTTTCAGGGGATGCAGCGGGCAGCGGAGCGCGCCCTGCGTCTCCTCCGGCTCGTACAGGGCTGACAGCAGCATGCTCAGGAAGGTCATATCGTTGCTCAGCGTCAGCCGTCCGGCGTCGCCATAGCGCGCCTTCAGCGCGCGGCACAGCCCGCAATAGCAGGCGCGAAAGCGCTGCTTTTCGCCTTCCTCCAGCGTCTGCGGATTGACCAGCACATACCCGAACACCCGTGATCCCTCCTTGCCGGGACGGCGGCCCTTTCTGGCCGCCGTCTATAGTATAACGCGAAAATATAAAGTAACTATAAACAAATTTAGAACTCAATCACCATGCCATCGTAGGATATGATAAATCCGGGCAGCAAGGCCTGCATATCCGCATAGGGACGCACGCCATTGTGGGAGAAATGATTGGCCACAAAGATGGTCTTATCATCCGCCGCGCCACGCTGCTTCAGCTGCTCACGGCACTTGAGATCCTCAGCATAGCCCATATGGCCTACGCTCTTGGGCGCGTTACCGCCATAGGTGCAGTCCAGCGTAACCAGATCCAGACGCTTGCTGGCCAGGAAGTCCAGATCTTCGGCCGTAAAGCCCGCGCAGTCGTGTGCGTACAGCAGGCGCTTTCCATCCTTTTCAATCAGGTAAATGAATGCCTGCTCCATGCGGGAATAGGTTTTGCCCTCAAAGGTAACCAGATTCTCCTGCGGCGGATTGGGCTCGCGATGCAGATAATGCACTGCCTGCAGAGGCGTTACCTGATAGCCCTCGATCTCCACCGTTTCAAAGGCGGTCAGCTGCTGAAAGCCGATGCGCGCGCTCAGGCGGGGAGCAATCTTCTTGCCCACGGCAGCGTTGCCATACACCGTCAGCATGCGCTCATCCGTCAGATGAGAAAAGCTCGGCTGGCGATAGCCCAGCTCGTCCACCGCCAAATGATCGGGGTGCGAGTGCGTAACCAGCAGCGTGTGCACGCGGGTATAATCCAGATGGTTCGCCAGCATCTGCGCATAGGAATCGGGGCCAAAATCGATTTTGATCACATCGTCCAGCATTGCGCCCGCGCGCATGCGGATTTCCTTGCCGCCGGTCTTATAGGCATACTGGCAGGCAGGACAATTACAAAACAGCGCCGGAATCCCCTCCGCCGCCGAGGTACCGAGAAATTGAAGCTTCATTCTAACAGCCTCCTTCGTATAATCGTGTTGATTATACCGTTTTGGCCCCCGCCGGTCAAGTCTTGCCCGCCGACGGTCTAAATTTCGCCTGCTTTGTTCATGTTAGGTTGACAAAAGCGTGGTATAATATGGGTGACGATATAGAGGAGGCCGCCGTTATGAATTTCTGGCAGCGCATGAAAGATTCCCTGACCCGCTGGATGTACGGCCGCTATGGGGCCGATCAGCTTTCCCGCGTGATCCTGTACGCCAGCCTGTTTTTGCTGTTCGTATCCTTCTTTACGGGGCTGCTGTTGCCCTTTTATCTGTCCATCGCGGGCTATGGCTGGATGATCTTCCGCATGTTCTCGCGCAACCTGCAAAAGCGCGCGCATGAGAACGAAATCTACCTGCAGAAGACCAACAAATGGCGCACCAGCCTGCACCAGGCGCGCGTGCGCTTTAAAAACCGCAAGCAATACAAATACTTTAAGTGCCCGCAGTGCGGCGTGCGCCTACGGCTGACGCGCGGCTGCGGCGAAAAGAACATTGTGTGCAGCCAGTGCAAGCACACCTTCCATGTAAAGGCCTGAAAGGAGCTGTCCGCATGAAGCCCTCCCAAACCCGCGCGCAAAAATGGACGCGCGTGATTTACACGCTCGTCCTGCTCAGCTTTATCCTGCCGGTTGGTTATCTGATTTACCGCCTGATCTTCTGGGATGAGGCCGCCGCCCAGGCGCTGGAGCGCACGCGCGCAGATTACGCACTGATGCTGCTGCAGTGCCTGCTGGGCATCGTGGTGATTCACCTGCCCACCTTCCTGACCCGCCGTTTTCGCTTTGAGCTGCCGGCGGCGCTGTACATCATGTATATCCTGTTTCTGTACGGCGCAATCTTCCTGGGCGAGGTGCGTTCCTTCTACTACATGGTGCCGCACTGGGATGTATTTCTGCACGCTTTCAGCTCGCTGATGGCGGGCTCCTTTGGCTTTATGGTGGTGGCGCTGCTCAACCGCAACGAGCGCGTGCCCATCCACCTGTCCCCTTTCTTTGTGGCGCTGTTCGCCTTCTGCTTTGCCGTAACCATCGGCGCGGTATGGGAAATCTATGAATTTTCCTTTGACGGCCTGCTGGGCCTGAACATGCAAAAATTCATGACCGGCGACGGCGAGGTGCTGGTAGGCCGCGCCGCCCTGACCGATACCATGAAGGATATCATCGTCGATTGCCTGGGCGCGCTCACCGCCTCCGTGGCGGGCTATATCTCCCTGAAAAACGGCCGCGGCTGGGCCAGCGATATGATCGCCCAGCACAGCCAGAAACGCGATCAGAAAGGCGCAAAATAACGCACAAAGGTCAGGAAGAGAGGTGCGCGTTTCCATGAGGGCGTTCAATGGAAAATCCCGCATATGAATCTGGCTCCTGCGTTTGTTGATCATCGCAGCTTTGTTGGCATGCGTCATCCTTGCATATCATCACTATATGTTCGGAAACATAAAAGTGAATAGGCAGTATATCACCAGTGAGAATTTGAATTTGATTATAGAAAATCGTGAAAAGTTAATTCAAAGCGGTTTGTTTGATCCATGGGAAGGAAAGGTATATTTCGATATGGATCTGGTAAACCTGTGGCAATTTGAAAAGATGATATACCATTGTCCGGAAAACCCCAATATTTTATTTGCAATTTACTACCCTGAGGAGTTATGGTGGGAAAATTACTATCCTGATACGCATGTGCCTTATGATCCAACTGTTGGAGCTACTTATGAAAGAAACGGTTTCCCATCCATCTTTTATCAGCTTGGCAGGCGTGAAGATTGCACCTCGACCATTTGGGTTGACAACGGGCTCTGCCTTATATATGCAAAATTTCTGAATACAGATGGCACAGCCCGCGATTTCGACGCGATCATGAAGCAAATAATCGATACCGTTTCCCAGTAATGCACATTCTGCGGATATGGAACGCATCCGCCCGGAGGATTCTGATTGCCGCAGCCTGCCGCGAGAAGGCGCGGTCGTTCGCCTGTTCCAGGGGCGCTATCCTGATGATTTAGTGTGCAATTAAACAACAAAGCCGCGTACGCAATGATACGCGGCTTTGCCGTTTAATGGGACTTGTTTTTCGTCTTATTCTACGCCCAGGATTTTTTGCCGGTACTGATAAAGAATCGCGGGCCAGTCGGTCTGAATGATATCGATCTTCTTTTCAAACAGCTTGCCCCAGCCCAGCGCGGGATCCTGCAGGATGGACACGTCGTCGTCCAGCTTCGCATACAGCGGCTTGGTTCTCACGTCTCCCAGCGTAATGGCGTTTACCCAGGCGTACAGGTTTCTGTCGTGGATTTTCTGGATGCACGCATCGGAGAACAGATCCGTCTGCGCATCAAAGGCGATGATCTCGCAGCCCACAACATTCAGGTCGGGATAGCTCAGCGCCGCTTCCACATCCTCAAAGCTGTAGCAGATGGGCATGAACATATACTTAACCGGGTGGGCGTTCAACAGCTCATACGCCTCTTTGGCCTTCAGCGGCGCCTTGAGCACCACCTGATATTTGGCGTTGGGATAGCGATCCAGCACCTCCAGCAGCTGGGGGATGATGTTCCACGCGCGGTCAATATTCAGCAGCTCGCCATGCGAAAGGAAATCCAGCACCTCAGTCAGGCGGTTAATCCGCGCCGCGGTCGGCTCGTTGCAGGTGTTGATGGGATGGTAGGCTTCCACCTCTTTGGAGTCCATCTCGCGAATTCCCTTATCCACGCCAAACACGCGCTTTTCATTGCCGTCATGGAAGGAATACAGCACGCCGTCTGTGGTCGCGTTCACATCGGATTCCACCATGTCCGCGCCCATTTGGAGCGCGGCGGCATATGCGCCGATGGTATTCTGGGTAATATTGCCGCCCCAGCTGCCGCGATGCACGGCGATCAGGCATTTTTTCTGCGCCAGCTTTTGGCTCAGCGGCGTATTGATCTGCGCGTAGCGCGCTTGTCCAAGGGCCATATCGATCACTCCTTCATGTTGTCCCTGCCGCCGCGGCCATAAACCAGATACAGCACAACGGCGGAAATAATCATCATCAGTACGGCATAAACAAAGGTCAGCGCCATGCCGTTGGGGTTGTTCATATCATTGGTCAGCGATTTAATCTGCACGCCCAGCGTCGGGTTCAGGGGATGATACAGGAACGCGGACATGTCATAGTCGCTGATCAGCGCGTTGAAATTCAGCGCCGCAATGGCCATCACGGTGGGCAGGATGACGGGGAAGATCACGCGGCGGAAGGTGTACATTTCGCCCGCGCCCAGGTTCTTGGAGGCGTCCTCCAGCGCGTCGTCCAGCGAGAAGAACGCGGCCTTGGTCATGCGCATGGTGAAGGGCAGCTTGATGATCACATAGCCGATCAGCAGGATCACCATCGTGCCCGTCAGCACCTGGTTAAACATGTACGGGCGGCGCACGTTGAAGGCCATCATCAGGCCCAGGGCGATCATCGTGGTGGGCAGCAGCCAGGGAATCATCAGGCTGTATTCCAGCACGCTGGCAGACCTGGCCTTTTTATGCTTCTGGATATAGCGGCAGGCGACGACAACAATTACGCCGACAATGACCGCCGCCAGCGCGGAATACACAATGCTGACCACAAACGGGCGATAGTTGCTCAGGCTTTGCAGCAGATACTTGTAGTTTTCCAGCGTAAAGGACGAGAGCGTCAGCGTGCGCGTGCCGATGGATTTGCTGTCGGTAAAGGAGAACAGCACGATCAGCACGACCGGCAGGACATAGATCACAAACAGCACATAGGCATACACATGCGCCAGCACATTGAGGACGGGGTTGGTGATCTTCTGCTTGACGATCTTGGTTTTTACCTTGGAAACGGACATGTAGTGCCCGCGCTTTTCAATCTGCGTCATGATGAACAGCAGCAGCATCGTGGCAAAACCCAGCACCAGGGAAAGCAACGCCGCCAGATCCTTGGACGAAACCGTATCCGCAAACGTCTTGATCATCGGGTTGATCGTCTGGAATTCCGTGCCGCCAACCAGCATTGGCGCGCTCATGGCGGACAGGCCTGTAATGAACGTCAGGATGGTCACGGCGAACAGGCTGGGCAGCAGCACCGGCAGCACAACGCGGCGCAGGATATAGAATTGACCCGCGCCCATATTGCGCGCCGCCTCCACCGTCTGAAAGTCCACCGAGCGCATGGCGTTGCGCAGGAAGATCATATGGTTGGACGTGCAGCTGAAGGTCATCACAAACAGCACCGCGCCATAGCCCTGGAACCAGGAGGCATTCATATTCGGGAACACCTGCACAAGCAGCTTGGTCAAAAAGCCGCTGCTGCCATAGATGAACTTATAGCCGGACACCAGCGTGATGCCGCCGTAAATCAGCGTCGTCATGTAGCCCAGGCGCAGGATGTTCGCACCCTTGATATCAAAGTACTCCGTCAAAAGCACCAGCGTGATGCCGACAAAGCCAACCGTAATGGAAAGCGTCGGCGCCAGGATGAACGAATTGCGCAGCGCTTTCATAGCGCGCTTGGATTTGAGCAGCTTGCGAATCGGCTCTGTCGAGAAGTTACCGTCCGCAAAGAAAACCGTTTTAAGCAAATTCAGGTTTGGCAAAACCAGGCAGGCCAGAATAAACCAGGCGAAAAACAGAAGCATCAGCGCCTTGCCTGGTGTGATTCTGATTTTCTTGCGCCTCATATTGATTGTCATAGACGCGCCTCCTCAATACACCATCAGGTCGTCCGGCTTGATGAAAACGCTTACCTCTTCGCCCGTCTCAAAATACTTGGTGCCGTCGTTCTTTTCAATCGACTTTACCGTCTGGCCGCACAGCGAAAGGGTGTACTTGATGTAAAGCCCATAGTATTCGCGGCTGACCACCTTGGCCTTAAACGAGGCGAAGCCAGAGGCTGCCGGCATATTGACGTGCACGCGCTCCAGGCGCACATAGGAGGCCTTCTTGGGGTCGAGCGCCGCGCCGGTCTGGGCGGCAATTTCGCTCAGCAGCTGCGGCTGCACCTTGTTGATATCGCCAATGAAATTGCAGACAAACTCGGTCTTGGAGTGGTTGTAGATTTCGTTGGGCGCGCCGATCTGTTCGATCACGCCGTTGTTAAACACCGCAATGCAGTCGGACAGCGTCAGCGCTTCCTCCTGATCGTGCGTGACGTAAACGGTGGTGATGCCGAAATTCTTCTGCATTTCCTTCAGCTCGCCGCGCAGCTGAACGCGCAGCTTGGCGTCCAGGTTGCTCAGCGGCTCATCCAGGCAGATGATCGCCGGGTTGTTAACCAGCGCACGGGCGATGGCGACGCGCTGCTGCTGGCCGCCCGAAAGCTCGGCCACCTTGCGCATCAGCTGCTTGTCGCTCAGCTCCACCTTTTTGCCCATTTCGCGGACGCGGCGGTCGATATCGGTTTTATTCACCTTGTTTACGCGCAGGCCGAAGGCGATATTTTCATAAACGCTCATCGTCGGGAACAGGGCATAATTCTGGAACACCATGCCGATATTGCGTTTTTCCACCGGCATGTCGGTGATATCCTTGCCCTTAACGACCACGCGGCCCTGGGTGGGCTTGATGAAGCCGGTGATGGTACGCAGCGTGGTGGTTTTTCCGCATCCGGAGGGGCCTAAGAAAGTATAAAACTGTCCCTCCTGGACGTGAATGTTGATGTCCTTCAGCGCCGTAAAATCGCCGAACTTTACTTCGATTCCCGTCAAATTAATCATAGCGATCTTCCCCACTTATCGTCTCAAATGTAAAACGGGGCAAGGGCATAGCAAGCCCTTGCCCCAGGAATAACCCGTTCTTTTATCTTACGGCAGGTATTCCAGCGTGATCTTTTCGCACCAGGCGTCAATGTTCTTGGCAACCAGCGCCCAATCGATGTTCTGAGCGGGGATGGAGCACAGCTCGCGCTGGAAGGGATCGGCCTTTTCCGCAGCGATTTCGTTGGCGGGCATGGTGCCAAACTTCTCAGCCCATTCGCCCTGGATCTGGGCAGAGCCGAACCACTCGACGAAGCGGAGCGCTTCTTCCATGTTCTTGGTGCCGTTGATGATGCCGATGCCTTCAACCGCGTAGGGGATGCCAACCTCGGGCTTGGCAACGCCGGTGGAGGTGCCGTACATTTCATCGTACTGGATAACGCCGGAGGACCACATCTGGCACATCAGCACGGGGGAGTTGGGGTTGGCAATCTGCGCGTAGGAGTCAACGCCCTCTTCGTTGGGCACGCCATGCTGATAGTAAGCGGCGATGGCTTCCCAGCCTTCATCGGAAACGCCCAGCTCGCCGTTGGGATCGCTGTAGCGGGACAGGATGCCGGCGATCACGTTGCGGGTGGTGCCAGCGGTCAGCCTGCCGGAGGCTTCATACTTGCCAAAGAACTTTTCGTTGGTCCACAGATCAGTCCAGTCCGTGGGCGCGTCCTCTTCGCTCACCTGATTCTTATCATAAGCCAGGACGATCGCCTGCTTCACGATGGCGTAGTAGTAACCGTTGGGATCGTTCAGGCCCTCGGAAACCTCGGCCGCCCAGCTGGGAGCGTCGTAGGATACCAGCAGATCACGGGAAATCAGATCGTTCCAGATGATCGCATTCAGGCCGTACACAACGTCCGCAATGGGGTTGGCGGCTTCGCCGATGATACGCTGCTGCACAGCGCCCGCGCCCTCTTCCAGAACAGCCAGCTCAAAGCCATCCTGCTTGGCGCGCTCGATCAGCCATTCCTTGCGGCCGGAGTTGCCGGAGTTGGTGTAAACCGTCAGCGGCACGCCCGTGCCCTTCACGTCGGCGCCAGTCGCCGCTTCTGCGGTGCCGGTTACAGCCATGCCAAACAGCATCGTAATGCCCAACAGAATCGCCAGCAATTTCTTCATAGAAAACTGCCTCCTTTAAATGATACTGAATAAGGCGTTCGCCTTTATGCGTTCATGATACAGCAATCTATGGATCGTGTCAATAGGAAAACAAGGCTTGTAAAAATTTTTATGCTGTATTTGGGCTTCTTTTTACCGTAACACATCCATTTTGATTTTGAACCCTTCCAATTTTATTGTTTTTTATCAAATTCAAATTGCTTCTTTGACCGCGCCATGTTATAATCAATAGGAAGGATCATACCACCGTTTGCAAATTTAGCTTCCGGGAGGAACGTTTTATGGCAACCATCAAGGATATCGCCCAGCTGGCCGGCGTATCGCACGGCACCGTATCCAATGTGCTCAACGGCCGCGGCAACGTCAGCATGCAAAAAATCCTGCAAGTTGAAAAGGCTGCGCATCAGCTTGGCTACAGCATGGATGAGCGCGCGCGCTGGCTGCGCCAGCCCTGCGACCACGCCATCGGCATCGTTCTTCCCAATCTTCAAAACGATTGCTTTGCAACGCTGTATTCTACCCTTTCCGCCCACATGCAGCAGGCCGGCTACTATTCCTTCCTCTATTTGACCAATGATATCCCCGATCAGGAGGAAGCCGCCTTATCCGAGCTGGCAGGCAGAAAGGTATCCGTCGTCGTCCTTGTTACCTGCCAATCCCATGGCAGCGATGCAAGGCGGCTGCTGAAAAAGAGCGGGGTGCTGCTGCTGTGCCTGGTACGCCCCACCGAGCCGACGGACGCGCTGATCTGCTTTGACACCCAGCGCATTGCCCGCCAGGCCGCCGCGCTGTTGGCCGATCGCCACCCCGCGCATCTTGCCATGATCTCCGGCCTGCTCATGCACAGAAACGAATCCGAGCTGATCGACGCGCTGAAAAACGAATTGGACAGCTCCATTCCCATCCAATGCTACCATACCGATTCTGCCAATGCAGATATCGCCGCGTTTTCGTGTGTCAGCGCTGATCCCAGGCCCGACGTTGTCTTCACCTCGTCGCCCGCGTTTGCGCAAAAGCTGCTCAACGCATGCGCCTACCGCCACGACGAGCCGCCGCTGATCGTTTCGCTTGCCCCGGCCGCGCTGATTGAACCCGCCGACGCCATTCGAAGGATTTATCTGGACTATAAAGCGATGGCGCTTCAGGCTTGCAATATGATCATGGGCAGGCAGAAGCCCGGCGTCGTCCTGATTCCGCCCAAGGAGCCTGCCGCAAAGTTTGCCTGGTCGGCCAACATTCCCAAAGGCACGCGGCTGAACGTGCTGATGATCGACGGCCCGGACGCGAGAGCCCTGCAAAAGCTGCTGCCCGATTTTTCCCGTCATACGGGCATTGAGGTTACGCTGGCCGCCCTTCCCTATGCCGATATGTATCAAACCGCCTGCATGATGGGCGCTTCCGGGCTTTATGATGTGCTGCGCCTGGACGCGGCCTGGCTATCCTCCATTGCGCCCCAGCTGCTGCGCCCCTTTGATCCGGCCAGCGACACCGTGCAGTCCATCTGGTCGCCCATGCTTGAGGGTGTTCGCGAGCCCTTCTCGGTGGTGGACCGGCAGGTATATGCCTTCCCCTTCACGCCCAACGTGCAGCTGCACTTTTATCGCAAAGATCTCTTTGACAGCAATAAAATCCGCCGTCTCTATTATGAAAGCTGCCATGCGCAGCTGGACGTTCCTGAAAACTACGAGCAGTACTGCAATCTGCTTCGCTTCTTCGACCGCTCCCTTAATCCCCTGTCGCCGCTTGAATATGGCGCGGCCATCGCGTCCAATTCCATCGACTGCATCAGCGGCGAGTTTTTGCCCTGCTTTTTTGCCATGGGCGGCAGGCTCTTTGACGGTGACGGCCGCCCCAGTCTGAAAAGCGAGGCCGGGCAAAAGGCGCTGCGCTGCTATGCCGAGATGCACGCGCACTCCTACCACATTTCCGGCAACAACAGCCTGTGGTCTGCCAGTGTGGATTGCTTCACGCGCGGCGATTCCGCCATGCTCAATATGTTCATTAACCATGTTTACGGCATCAAGAATCTGCGCAAATCCAAAATTGCCGGGCAAATTGGCTTCTGCTCCGTTCCGGGCAAAACGCCGCTTATGGGCGGCGGCGTTCTGGGCGTAGCCAGGGCAAGCAAAAACCCCGAAGCCGCGCTGGAGTTCATCTGCTGGGCATGCAGTGAGCAGACCGCCGTGCCCTTCACGCTGCTGGGCGGCATATCGCCCTGCCGCTCCATCTATGAAAACCAGGAGCTGCTGGCGCTTTATCCCTGGCTGTCCATCGTGCCTGAAAACCTGGCGCTGTCCGTTGCGCGCCGGGTGCCCAAGGGCATCAACGAGCATACGGTGGAAACCATCATCGGCATCGCCGTGCGAAATATGATTACGGGCATCTGCTCCCCGGACATGGCGCTTGACCAGATGCAGACGCAGCTGGAAGCGCTTTGCTCAAATGCCTAAGGAGCCGTCCGGGGTTATGAATACAAGGCTCGCAGCCCAGGCAGTCGCCGCCTTTAACGCCGGCAAAATTGAGCAATCCAGCCTGTTGTTCTGGCGGGCTGCGCATTTTGCGACTTCCTATTACTCGCTGCACAACTATGCCGTTTATCTATCCGACAATGCGCTGTACATCCCCATTGGAGGCGGCAAATACGCGGCGATCAAAAAGCAGCCATCCATCCTATATTATCTGAAAAGGGCGCATCGCCTTGCTACCATTCCGCATTGGAAAAACGAAGCCGCGCTTGGCAACGCCTGCTATTTGCAGCGCAGGCCGAATGAAGCGCTGGCGTATTTTGAGCAAGCCGTGCTTCACGGCTACAAAGAAACGCTGGCGCATTTCAAAATGGGGCTGTGCCATTTGCAAAAGAGGAAGGACGCGGCTGCGCAGGATTGCTTCTGGGCCGCCTATGAAGCCGAGGAGAATCTTGTGCGGAAAAGCAGCTATCTGTGGCAGTGTGTGCAGTGCGGCGTACTGCTGAAGGCGCAGTCCCCTGCTCTGTATGGACAGCTCAAGCAGCAGCTTGATCAGATTGTGCAGGATTATCCACTGATGAGCCTTGAAGCTCAGGATATGGCAGCGCTTGAACTGCTAAACGGCATCGACGCTGCCTTCTGGTATGAAGATTACGAAGAGATTTTGCATCTTTCTAAAGCGCTGCTGCAATTGGGGCTTTCCCATATGCTCACCGCGGATGAGCGGCAAATGGTTGACACAGCGCAAACGCTGCAATCGCATTTGGGACAGCCTGACGCACACTTTCGCGCGGAGTATATGCAAAGATTGGAGCAGGATGCCCGAACGCTCTATTTTCAAATCTGGCAGGATGCGGATTATTTCGAGCTGCCGTAATGACGGTACCCCGCAGAAAGCGTCTGCTCCGTTTTTTTGTAATTGTACACAAAAATGAAGGATACGCGGTCGTTTGATCGCATATCCCTCATTTTTATATTCAGGCAGTCGCGAATATCAATTTCCTCTGGGCAGCGTTGGCAGCCCCTCCAGCGCGGGCACATCCGATACAATGGTCACGTCGGTCGGCTCGGTCGCGGCCGGAGCGGCGGCTTTCCAGCATACCAGGCCGATGGCAGTCAGCAGCACCAGCGCCGCAATCCAGACGCCCGGCTTGCTCTGCCCATGCTTGGCAGCGCCCGGCCAGGAAAGATGCTTCAGGTGTGCCATCACGCTCTTCGCGCACACGCCCGTCAGCAAGCCGCAGACGGCGCCCACGCACATCAGAACGCCCAGATAGCCCAGCATGCTCATGGGCGGCACCTGCAATACCAGCAGGGACATGCCGATCTGCCCCACGTTATGCATCACGCCGCCCACAATGCTGACCACCGGAATGGACAGCCCTTTGATGCGGCTGAGCAGCGCCATGCACAAAAGGCTCAGCACGCCGCCGGCAAAACCATACATCATGGTGGTGGGGCCAGCAAACAGGATGCCGCTGAGCAGCACCTTGAGCGACATCAGCATAAATGCCGTAGGGATATCCAGCATGTACACCGCAAAAATCAGCACGCTGTTGCTCATGCCCAGCTTAATGCCGGGAATTCCCACGTTCAGCGGGATCATGCTTTCCACATAGCCGACAATCAGCATCATGGACAGCAGCAGCGCGCACAGGCTGATGCTGTATACGCCGGCATGGTTTGATCGCTTGCTCAAAGGACGGCCTCCTTATTCAGCCGTATTGTCAGACGCAGCGGTAGACGAAGTGATGGAAGCCAGCATCATATCCAACACTTCCTGGGCCGTGTACAGTTCAACGATTACCTGGTGCGGCAGGCATACGATCCAGTTGCTCAGGATGCGCGTATCCTTGTTTGCCAAGGTCACAATACCTTGGTCAATGCAGTCCTGGTTGTCGCAGTTGGAGCGCAGCATATACGCGCCCTCCGGGGTGATGCATACCACATTTTCACATACGTTGCCATCCGCATCGTTCTTCTGAATGGTCACCTCATAGGGGTCCGCGCCCTCCTCCGGCAGCGGATACCAATTGGAACGATTGCTGGTGGCAATATACACATAGCCAGCGGCGGTCAGGCGCTCATCGGCAGGGGTCAGCTTTTGCTGTTCCGCCATCGCGGGCAAAATCATCATCAGCAGCGCCAGCAGCAGGGCAAATAGTTTCTTCATCGCAGCGGATAGCCTCCATGGTGGTTTTTATCATAACAATTTTACTTGATTCAAATGGACGCGTCAAGGCTTTTTTCAAAACACAATTTTCCAAAAATATAGCGCGAAGCCCTTGCAATTCGAGCGGCAATCATATATATTTATCTTATCGATACTGGAGCCCCGATTAGCCATAGGCAACAAAGGAGGGGATAAGGGTGGATACCAAGCATTTGACAACGTTTGTCAAGCTTGCGCAAACGCTGAACTATCAAAAGGCGGCCCGCAGCCTGCAATACTCCCCATCTACCCTGTTTAAACATGTGCAGCTGCTGGAAGAGGAAATGGGCGTGTCGCTTCTGGCCAAGGAAGGCCGGCAGCTTGCCCTGACCCCGGAGGGCGAACGCTTTTTGGCGCACGCCAAGAAAATTCTGGAACAGTATGAGCAGATGACGGCCGACATGGTGGAGGACGCCGTGATCGACGGCACGCTATCCGTGGGCGGGTGCGAAATCAACACCCGCAGCGGCATGCGCACGCTGCTGGAAACCTTTTCTCAAAAGAATCCCGCCGTTCGCATCGATATGATGACCGGCCCCAACGCCAACATGCCCTCCTTTGTAAAGAACGGGCTGGTGGACGTGGCCTTTTATTACTGCATCGGGCACGATCATCTGCCCGGCCTGAAGGAAAAGTTCCTATATAAAGAAGCGGCTTATCTGGCAGTAGCGCCCGACCATCCCCTGGCGCACCGCACCGGGCTTACCTGCCAGGAGCTTGAAAAGGCGCGGATTGTCTATCCCCACGATAGCTGCTGCCTGTTTGTGGAGCTGATGCGCCGGCTGAAAAACCAGGGGATTCATCCCAAGGAGGTATCGCTCCTGGGCAACCTGGAGCTGGTGCTGGATATGGTAAGCCACAATGAAGCGGTGACGCTGCTGCAGCAGTACGCCCTGGCGCGCTACGAGGCCGCGGGCAAGCTGGTTCGCCTGGATCTGGCGGAGGAGCCCATCTGGGCTTGGGAAACAATTATCTGGCCCGAAGAAAAGCTGCTCAAGGGCGCGCTGCGTGCGATGGTGCAGCAAAGCGCAATCTATGCCCAAAGCCTGATGCGGGAAAATGCAGACCAGAATGCGGAGCAATAAAGACTGATAAGTGAAAAGGCGCGGCTATGAAAGCCGCGCCTTTTGCCAATTTCGCCGCAGCAGCTTGGGAACAATATAACGTCCCAATCCGCGCACGCCGGCACAGACGATTTGTTGATGACAGGATGGGCAAGAAATCTCATAGCTCTTTGATATACATTTCTTCCACAGCGCCTAAAGCAGACTGCTTTCTCCCGCTGGCGACAAATCCATGCGCTTCGTAAAATTTGATTGCGCGCACATTGCTGTCAAACACCCAAAGCAGGATTTTGGCATAGCCCGCGCTTTTCACATCCGCAAGGATCTGCTGCATCATCAGACTGCCGTATCCCTGATGCCAGCCGGCTTTCAGCGAATGAATGCAGATTAGCTCGGCAAACCCCGCCATGTCCGCGTCCCTGGCTGCATCCCACCAGGCAATGCAGTGCGGTTTTCCATCCAGTTCCAGCATATAGCCGTTTCCCTTCTGTTCCGCTAAAAGGCGCTTATACATGGCGGTGGCGCGCTCAAGCTGCGTACATTTTGAAAGCAAATCGGCAGGAACGATTTTCTTAAAGGCCGCCTTCCAGCTTTCGGTTTGCACATAGGCAAGGGCCTGCTCGTCGCCCGCTCGTACCTTTCTGATCTGCACAGCCTTGTTCATGATCATTTCCTCCGCAGGCTTTCGATATATTTTCCTATTTAATACTATCACATGGCGATGCGGAATACAAGAGCCGCCGCGTCGGGCGAATACTCTTTCCAGATTGTTCTAAAGATGTATTATTTCGGTTTTTCGAATGGTTCGTTTCCGCTTTTCGTTCGCCGGGCAGAAAAGTTTTCGATATAATATTATCGTAATTTGACCGCTCCTATGAAAATAGGAAAACGAAAGGAGAACACCCATGAAGAACTTCAAGCTCTTCGCCCTCGTGCTCTGCCTGGTTATGCTGGTCTCCTCCGCTGCCATGGCGGATATGACCCCGGGCACCTACACCGGCGTTGCTACCGGTATGTTCGATGGCCTGACTGTCGAAGTCACCGTCAGCGCGACCGCGATTGAAGACATCAAGGTTACCTCTCACAATGAGACCGCTCCCGGCTGGCCCGCGCTGGAAAAGCTGCCCGCTGCCATCGTTGCGGCTCAGTCCATCGCCGTTGACGCCGTTTCCGGCGCCACCCGCTCCTCCGAGGGCGTTGTCAAGGCTGTGACCGCCGCGCTGGAAGCTGCCGGCGCTGACATCGCCGCCTTCTCCAAGCCCGTGGAGTCCGCTCCCGTGGTTGCTCCCGATTACTTCCCCGTCATGGGTTCCTTCGAAGTTCCCGCGACCTGGGATGAGTCCTACGACGTAGTCGTCGTCGGCGGCGGTTTTGCCGGTCTGGCGGCTGCTTACGGCGCTGTGGAAAACGGCTCCTCCGTTGTGCTGGTTGAGAAGCTCTCCACCACCGGCGGCACCTCCGCCATCAACGGCGGCCAGTACGCTTCCTACACCTCCAAGGTGGCTGCCGAGCTGCAGAAGAAGTTCGACCTGGTGCCCGATACCGCTGAAAAGCACATCGAAGACACCATGAACGGCGGCGACCAGATGAGCAACATCAAGCTGGTTCGCGAAATGGTTTACGCTTCTCCCGAATACTTCAACATCCTGCTGGACAACGGTCTGGTCATCCGCGACACCCTGGCCCGTCCCGGTGGACACTATGGCTACCGCACCTACGTGACCGAGAACCAGGTTGGTTCCGACATCACGAACCTGCAGCTGGAAATCCTCAAGAAGACCAGCGCCACCATCGAGCTGGAAACCAAGATGGTTGAAATCTACCGCACCCGCGACGAGGCCAACAAGGTTGTTGGTATCCGCGTGGCGACTGCCGACGGCTACAAGACCATCGAAGCCAAGAAGGGCGTCATCCTTGCCACCGGCGGCTTCTCCTCCAACGTTCAGATGCGCGAGACCCAGGTTCCCTACCTGAACGCTGACCTGCCCACCACCAACATCAAGGCTGCCTCCACTGGCGAAGGCATCTACCTGGCTCAGGCCATCGGCGCCAACACCACCCAGATGAGCAACATCCAGCGTTATCCTTGGGCCGATCCGAACACCGGCGTCCTGGATAAGTATGCTGTATGGCCCTTCACCGGCCCCTCCTACGGCGTTATCTATGTTGACTGGCAGGGCAACCGCTACGTCAACGAAGGCGACCGCCGCGGCGTGTGCGCCAACGCTGCCGCCAACTCTGGCTTCATCTCCACCTACTGCATCTTCACCGAAGACGTGGTTTCTCCCTTCGCCTATCATAACGAAATCGAAGAAGGCGTGGCCAGCGGCCGCGTTCTGAAGGCTGACACCCTGGCTGAGCTGGCTGACAAGATCAACGCTTTCGCTATCAAGGGTCAGTATCCCGCCGTGCAGGCTGCCAATCTGGAAGCCACCGTTGCCGCCCACAACAGCTACATCGACAGCATGAAGGATCCGGACTTCGGCAAGGTCATGGCCAAGACCATGGTTAAGATCGAAAACGGCCCCTACTATGCGCTGCCTCAGTTCCCCTCCGTCCACCACACCATGGGCGGCCTGGTGATCAACACCAGAACTGAAGTTGTTGACATCTACGGCAACGTCATCCCCGGCCTGTATGCGGCTGGCGAAGTCACCGGCGGTATCCACGGCACCAACCGTCTGGGCTCCAACGCCGACGCGGACGCCTGCGGCATCGGTTATGTATCCGGTATCGTTGTGTCCACCGGCGAAATCCCCGCCTTCATCCCCGCTGAATAAGCAATAATATTCAATCCGGGGGCAGTCTTAAAAAAAGACTGCCCCCGGTATTTTTGTCTGAAACACCATACCATTCACCTCAATCTACAGCAGCTATGCTATACGCAACTGTCTATCTTCTCTCTAAGCAAAGTTCAAAGACGCTGTCCGCTGATTAACGTGTTAGCTGTAACAAGCTCTTTTCTAAGCAACTCTTGCTGTTTCGCTTACATAGCTGGATGATAAAAGCGATGCCCCTCGTTGACTTCCTCTTCATGGATAGTAATGATGATACAGTGCATGAATAATGCCGTTGCACCTTGCTTGTTATCTACTTGGCAAGCATTGATTTCACTGCCATCGCTAAAGTGTTTTCCACGCAAAAAAGACGTGCCCCCTCCGGCACGCCGGAAGGGGCACATTTCATATCATGATTTTAGATCTATCTGGCTGTCAACAGCCATTTGCTCAGTTCAGCGTCAGGCGGCTCATCTGGGTATAGCCGGTTTTGCCGTCCTCGGTCTTCACCTTGGCATAGTTGCTGTTGTAGCGCCACTTGAGAATATACACCTTTTCGCCGTTTTCATAGCGGCCCAGGTTCTCGCCATAGCTGCTGGACGGACGATCATACAGGTAGAGATAGCCCATTTCGCTGGTGATGGTAGCGGTCTGGTGATAGGCCATCTCGCCCTCCTTGACCAGGGCGGACTTGTTGACATAGCCCACCTGACCAGTGGTCAGGGAGTAGACATAGGCATAGTTGCGGTCGGCATTCCAGTTGAGCACCTCAAAGCGCTCGCCGTTATTGAAGCGGCCCAGGTTTTCGCCGTAAGTGCTGGACGGACGGTCATACATGTAGCAATAGCCCAGGGGCTGCACGCTGTCCACATAATACACGGGGTAATCGCGGCTGGTGCCGTAAGGAATCAGGCATTCGCCGTTCACATAACCCACCTGGTTGTTGCGATCCACCACCAGATAAAACTCGTTGCCGGTTTTGGTGCTGATCACCTTCAGCGTTTCGCCGTTGTTATAGCGGCCCAGGTTGTTGCCATAGGTACTGGTGGGACGGTCGTACATGTAGCAATAGCCGCTGGGGCTGTAGCTATCCACCACATAGAGGGGGTAATTATCGGTGAATCGATAGGCTCTGTCAGCCAGCGCAACGCCGGCCAGCAGGGACAGCATCAGAGCCAGAGCCAGGATAGAGAAGAACTTGCGCTTCATCATTATTCACACCTTTCTGGATTCATGGTTTCCATCTATGGAAAAACAAGGATCAATTTCATTATACCAGCATATTCTATGCCTGTCAATCCAAAAAGATGTAAAAAGTTGTAACAATTAGCCGATGTGAATTTGCGGCGCGCGGCCATCCGCGCCGGGCTGAGAGAAGCAAGCAGGCAGCGGGCCGTCGCTGACGATATCGTCAATCTCGCTCACATGCCCCTGCACATAAAAATAATCGCGGCCAATCTTGTTATGCGCAGCCATCAGCACACGCCGCTTGGCATGGCGAAACATCAGCTTGCGCAGCTCGCATTCCTCCACCGAGGAATCCGTCATCCGCCCGTCCGCCGATACGCCCCGGCAGGAGAAGAACACCGCGTCGGCGTTGATCGTCTCCAGCATATCCCGCGCGTACCCGCCGATCATGGAATAGGAGTTATCAATCATCAGCCCGCCGGTCAGATACGTTTTAATGTGCCTTTCTCCCAGCGCCAGGGCGGTTTTAAGGCCGCTGGTGATAGCCACCACGTTTTTAAAATCCTTCAAGTATGGGATCATGCTGTACACCGTGCTGGACGCATCCAGGATGATCACATCGTTTTCATCCACCAATCCGGCGGCGATGCGGCCAATATGCTGCTTGGCCTCCTGTGCCTCGGTTTCACGCATCAGCAGGGGCACGTCGCGGTTTGCGCCGGTCAGCACCGCGCCGCCGTATACGCGCCGCAGCACGCCCGCGCGCTCCAGAGCGGTCAGATCGCGCCGCACGGTGGCCTCGCTGACAAACAGCTGCTTGGCAATTTCGCCCACCGATACCATGCGGCCGCCCTTCAGCAGCTGCACAATTTGCTCATGACGCTCCTCTTCAAACATGCCCGCATCCTCCCCCGCGCTTTGGTCTGAGCTTTATTATAGCGCGGCGGGCGATGTTTTGCAATGCATTTTTGATTGACTTTGTTCACTTCTGCAATTCTTGCCGATGATTCTTCAATCCTCGTGACAGCAATTGACAAAGCACGTATAAGAGAATACAATAGATAAGGTGATAAATTTCACCTTCAATTACAGCAAAGGAACGTGAGTGATAATGATTAACTTCGCCGATGCTTCCCTGAATACGCTGATCGCCAAGGGCGGTCATGACTGCGCGTGCGGCCGCCATCATGAAATGAAGATGGATTATCTGGCCATCGAGCCCGGCGCCGTCCGCCATATCCCCGAGGCCCTGAAGGCCATCGGCTGCACCAAGCCCTTTATCGTCTGCGATGTAAACACCAAGAAGGCTGCCTGGTCCTTTGTGGAGCCCGTGCTCAAGCAGGCCGGCATCGAATATACCCTGTATTGCTTCCCCTTTGAGCATGTGGAGCCGGACGAGTACGCCATGGGCTCGCTGGTAATGCACTATGACGTCACCTGCGACGGCGTGATGGGCATCGGCTCGGGCGTGGTGAACGACTGCTGCAAGGTGCTCAGCCACAAGGTGGGCGTGAAAGAGCTGATCGTGGGCACCGCTCCCTCCATGGATGGCTATGCCAGCAACTCCTCCTCCATGATCTGCGAGCGCATCAAGGTGTCCCTGTATGACGGCGCTCCCCGCGCGATCATCTGCGATATCGATATCATCAAGAACGCCCCCATGCGCATGCTGTGGGCGGGCTTCGGCGATATGCTGGCCAAGTACATCGCCATTTGCGAGTGGCGCATCTCCAATCTGGTCACCGGCGAATACTACTGCGAAAACATCGCCCAACTGATGCGCGCCTCCCTGAAAAAGATCGTTGAAAACGCCCCCGGCCTCAAGACCCGCGATGAAAAGGCCGTGCAGGCCACTGTCGAGGGCCTGGTGCTTTCCGGCGTTGCGATGAGCTACGCGGGCATCTCCCGCCCCGCCAGCGGTCTGGAGCATTACTTCAGCCACCTGTGGGAAATGATGGCGCTGGACCGCGGTACGCCCTACGAGCTGCACGGCATCCAGGTGGGCGTGGGCACGCTGCTGACGCTCAAGCTGTATGAACAGATCCGCAAGATGCATCCTGACCGCAAGGTAGCCGAGGACTTTATCAAGTCCTTCACCGACGAACAGTGGCAGGCCATGATCCGCGATATCTTCGGCAAGGCCGCCGAAACCGTCATCCTGCAGGAGCACACCGTGTTCCACAAGAACGATCCTGCCCGTCACGCCAAGCGCCTGGACAAGATCATCGCGCACTGGGACGACATCCTGCGCATCATCGATGAAGAGCTGCCCTCCTGCGAAAGCATCGCCGCCATGATGCGCGATCTGGGCATGCCCACCCAGCCTGAGGATATCAACGTCACCTGGCAGGATACCGAAAAGGCCTTCATCGGCTCCCGCGATATCCGCGACAAGTACCTGTCCAGCTCCATGCTGTGGGATATGGGTCTGCTCTATACCACCAAGCTGCAGCGCGGCTGAGCAGCGCGGCAGACATATAGAACGGCTGACCGGATTTCACCCGGTCAGCCGTTTTTTATGCTTCGGTTTCCGTTACCACTCGCGGATCAGCCTTTCAATCAGATCCGCCGCGCAGCCCACACCATCCTCCTGGCGCAGCATCTCGCCCATCTGAGCGGCGTTTTGCGCATAACGCGCATCGCAGCACAGATCACGCAGCGCATCGGCCAGCTTGCTGGCAGTCAGCAGCGAACGCTGAATGGGCTTGGGGCCCAGCTCGCGCTGATACACCTGATGCCCCCAGAACGCCTGCTCACCGCAGAAGGGAATGATCAGCGTGGGACGGCCCGCGCGCAGACCCGAAGCCGTGGTGCCCGCGCCGCCATGGTGAACCACAGCGCGCATGCGCGGGAATAGCCAGCCATGATTGATATAGCCGGTATGATAGTAGACGTTGGGCAGCTTTTCAGCCGGCAGGATATCGCTGCTCCAGCCGCCGTCCACGATGGCGCGCAGCCCCGTCTCGCGCAGGGCGGCAACCACCTTGTCAAAAATCTTTTCCATATCGCTGGACACCATGGAGCCAAAGCCGATGTACACCGGCGCGTCGCCTGCATCCAGGAAGGCTTGCAGCTCGGGATCAGGCTCGGCCTGCTCATTTTCCTCCTGCCAGAAACCCGTCATGTAGATATTGTCGTCCCAGTCTGACGGACGCTCCAGAAGCTTGGGGCTGATGGCATACAGCACAGGCACGCGATGCCCGTCCACCGTCAGGATCGGTTCGCTCTTGATCGGCGGAGCCTCGATGCCCTGTGCTTTGCGCCAATCGGCCAGCATGTGGCGCTCAAAGGCGTTGATGGCCAGCCAGCTGATACGATAACTCGCCCCGGCATAGCGCTTACCCGGCAGCTGGGGGAACAGCGGCAACGGGAAATCAGCGTTGGGATCCAGCGGGAAATAGTATGTCTGGATATAGGGAATGTGCAGCTTTTCAGCCACGGCGTTCACCGCCGACAGGCTAAAGGTGGACAGGATCGCATCCGCCCCCTGGCTGCCCGTCAGGATGGAATCCATCAGCGCATCCTTGCAGCCCGCAATGGCCTTCTGCAATTGCGGCAGGAAGGTAACGGCCATGTTGCCCGGGCGCATCAGGCTTTCCATATAGTGGTGCAGGCTGCCCGGCAGCGGCAGAAAATCCATGCCCGCCTGGCGCGCCGCCTTCTCAAAGGGAGCGAATGCGATCAGGCGCGTTTGATGCCCGCGGCGCTGCAGCTCGCGGCCCAGCAGGATATACGGGCGTACATCACCCGTTGAGCCAATGGCAACCATAGAAAACAGCATGAAGAATCCCTCCCTTTGGCGGCATGTCAGGTCTTGTTCAATTCAGTATAGCATGCAAAGATCAAGTGAAAATCAATTGCTCGGTTATACGCGCCAGATATTTTCGGCATATTGACACACCGCACGGTCGGCGCTGAAGGGGCCCGCGCCGGCAATGTTGAGCAGGCATTTGCGGGCAAACGCGCGCGGCTCGTCCTTGTATTCCATATAAGCGCGCAGGCGCGCAGCCTGATAGGCGGCAAAGTCCAGCAGCAGGAAGTGATGATCGGGGCGATGCCAGCTAGCGCCCTTGAGCAGCGCGTCGTGCAGCTCGGTCAGGCCCGCATCCGGCTCACAGATGCTGCCGTCCACCAGCGCGTCCACCGCCCGGCGGATGCGCGGGCTGGCGCGGTAAATATCGTTGGGGTTGTAGGTTTCGCGGATCGCGTCGATCTCCTGCGCGGTCGCGCCGAAGATGTATTCATTCTCCTGCCCGGCCTGCTGGGCGATTTCGATGTTCGCGCCGTCCAGCGTGCCCAGGGTGATTGCGCCGTTGAGCATCAGCTTCATGTTGCCGGTGCCGCTGGCCTCGGTGCCCGCGGGCGAAATCTGCTGGCTCAGGTCGGCGGCGGGAATGATGCGCTCGGCATAGGAGCAATTGTAGTTTTGCACAAACACCACGCGCAGACGGTCGTTCACCTCGGGATCGCCGTTGATGCGCTCGGCCACCTTGTTGCAGAAATAGATGATGCTCTTGGCGCGGTCATACCCGGCCGCCGCCTTGGCGCCGAAGATCACCGCCACGGGCGGGAAAGCCGCGCGAAAGTCTTCGTCCTCCTTCAGGCAGTTATACAGATCCACCAGCGACAGCGCGTTCATCAGCTGACGCTTGTACTCATGCAGGCGCTTTACCTGCACATCATACAGGAAGTTTTCAGGCAGATCCACATCCTCGTGCGCCCGGATATACGCGCGCAGCTGCGCCTTTTTCTGGCGCTTGACGGCCATAAAGCAGTCGATCAGCGCGTCGTCCAGATGCTCGCGCAGCGCGCCCAGACGCGCAAGATCGGTCAGGAAATCATCCCCGCCCAGCGTGTCGCTCAGCAGCGCGGTCAGCTCGGGATTGCACACCCCCAGCCAGCGCCGGGGCGTGATGCCGTTGGTCACGTTCTGCAGTCGATCTGGATAAGCACGGTGCCAGTCGGCAAACACGCGCTCCTTGAGAATATGGGTATGCAATTCAGCCACGCCGTTGGTGCAGTGCGTGCAGGCGATGGCCAGGTTGGCCATGTGAATGGTGTGGTTTTCAACAATGCAGAGGCCCTCATGCCCCTGGGCGCGCAGGTGCTCGTCCAGGCGGCGGATGATGGGAATCATCTCGGGCGCGACGGCGCGCATCAGGCTTTCGCTCCAGCATTCCAGGGCCTCGGGCATCACGGTATGGTTGGTAAAGGAGAAGGCGCGGAAGGCGATCTCCGCCGCCTGCTCAAAGTCCATGCCATCGCTGGTCAGGATGCGAATGAGCTCCGGCACGGCCATGGTGGGATGGGTGTCGTTGAGCTGCACGGCAAACTGCTCGGCAAAGCGCTCGCGCTGGGGACACTGACGCAGCAGATCCTGCACCGTGGCGCTGCACAGCAGATACTGCTGGCGCAGGCGCAGCGTTTTGCCCGCGCGCTTGCTGTCGCCCGGATAGAGCAGGGCGGTCATATCCGCCGCGCGCACCGCCTCACGGGAGGCCTTTTCATAGTTCTGGTCGTTAAAGGCGGGCATGTCGATGGGCTCCACCGGCTCGGCCCTCCAAAGGCGCAGCGTGCGAATGACCCCGCGCAGGCCGATCACCGGCATATCATAGGGCACGGCGCGCACGGAGAAATTGGCAAAGCGCACGATCACGCTTTCATCCTCGCGGCGCACCGACCAGGGATCGCCATGCTTGGTCCAATCGTCGGGGGCTTCCACCTGCCGTCCATCCTCAAAGGACTGCTTGAACAGGCCGAAGCGATAGTACAGGCCATAGCCGCTCAGGGGGATATTCTGCGCGGCGGCGGCGTCCAGATAGCACGCGGCCAGGCGGCCCAGGCCGCCGTTGCCCAGCGCCGCTTCCTCGATATCCTCCATATCGCTCAGGTGCGCGCCCTGCTGATTGAGCAGCTTTTCTACCTCGTTGTACACGCCCAGGCAGCACAGGTTATTGTGCCACAGGCGACCCATCAGATATTCCGCGCTGATATAGCAGGCGCGGCGGCGCTGGCGAAGATCCTGCTCATCCTGCGCCCACTTGGGGGCGATGGAGAGCATCACAGCCTGAGCAATGGCGTCGTGCAGCTGGAAATCATGCGCGTTGGCAAAGTCCACATGATAGCGCGCGCGCAGGAAGCGCTCGGCGTCGCTGACAATCTGCTGCGGAGATACGGAATAGGCGTTGGTCATAATTTTCACTCCTTATAGTGAATTGGAGATTGAATACAAAACAGGGCTGCGCCCGGCATTTTCCCGCTTACTGCTTGTTTTCCAGCAGCAGCGAAATCAGGCCCGGGGACTGCGTTTCGTGCACGCGGTTGATTTCTTCGATGTCCGCGCGGCGGCGGGGCGGGAAGCAGTAGGCGCAGGCAGTCAGCTTGGCAAACGCGCCCGTTTCCAGCTCGCCATAGGTAAAGGCTGTCAGGGGCAGATACTTGTCCTTTACGCCCTTGCAGTTGGCCATGCTGTGATAGCTGGAGCCGCCGTCCGGATTGTAATACAGCGGCGTTTCATCGGCGGGGATTTCCATCTGCCGGCCGGCAAAGTCCTCCCAGATCACCAGCTTTGTGCCCACCTTGATGTTATTCCACACCCAGGTCATGTTGATGCCGTCGGCGTTTTTCAGCCGCTGCACGCGCACGCAGCCATGGCTGGCGCGGGAGCCCAGCTTGGGCTCACAGTTTTTATAGTTCTTGGTGCCGTCGGCATTTTTGACGTGCGGCACCTCGTGCAGCAAATCGCCGCTGTTAAAGCGCAGGCCCATGCCGCACACCAGGTTATCGGATTTGAAATCGCCCACGCGGGAGATGATCACAAACTCGCCCGAGCGCGTTTCGTTATAAGGCTGGCGCTCGTTATACAGCCCGGTGGATACGGCCAGGGTGGTAAAGAGCTTGCCATCCTTAAAGATATACAGCGACTGGGTCAGTTTGTCAATGATCATGCCATAATCGGTACGCACATTATAGGTTTTCAGCTTGTTGGTGCGGATATAGCCGGTTACAAAGGCGTTCCAGGCCTTGACCTTGGAATCATGGAAGGAGCTGGAATACGTTTCCACCAGCGACCAGCCGTCGCTGCGGGTTTCCAGCACATGCACAGCCTGAGACGCGCCCGTTACCACGCCGATGCCCTCGCTGCTGTCGCTGGGCTCGGCGCGCAGGACAACCTGCTCCTTCTGCCCCACATCCACCACCTGAATGGGCGCGGTCAGCATGGCCCACACGGCTGCCTCATCGGTGATATCCATGGGCGTGCACCAGTAGCAGCCCGTATGCTGCGGATGATAGCTGCTCAGATGCGCGGGCGTAATGCTGGCGCTTTGATCGGCAAAGGCCGGCGCTGGCGCGGCGGTCGGCGCGGGCATGGCGGTCGGCGCGGGCGCAGCAGGCGTCGTCTGCGGGGGCTGCGCAGTCTGGCCGACGGTCAGCACGGCGGTATACGTCTGCCCCTCATAGGTAAGGATCAGGCGATACGCGCCCTCGGCCAGCGGCTCGGCAAAGAACTGCTCGTCCAGCGTCAGCACATGCAGCCCGCCCAGCAGCATGCGCTCGGACAGGATGACAGCCACATCCGCGCCGCCCTGCGTGGTCAGGCGCAGCGATGCGCGCCCACTGGCAGGCAGAAAGTAGCGCAGCTCCACGCTTTGGCCGGGCAGCAGGGCGCAGTCCTCCACATAGGGCAGGCTCTCCGCCAGCGCAAGGCCGGGCATTAGCAGAGCAAGCGACAATATCAGGGCAAGAATTCTGCGGTACATGAACAACCTCCGTTGAATTGGATGGGGGGTGAACGGAAAAGGGAACGAGGGGACGCTTCTTTCTTGGAGCCCAAGCAAGAAGCAAAGAAAGCTGCGTGTGACGTAAAAGCCAAGCTGGTAAAACTGGCAGGCGGCACTGCCGCCCACCTGCCGCGGGGGCGGGGCGGGTGGCCATGGCTACTCCCAGTTTTATTCCAGCAGCTTTTCCGTCCACAACACAGGTTCTTTGAAGAAAGTAACGTCTTCTCCTCGTCCGCCCTTTCTCGTCAGAAGCTTCTTCCGCTGCCACCGCCGCCATGGCTGGAGCCGCTGCTGCTGCTAAAGGTGCTGTGGCTGCTGCCGCCGGAGGAGGGCGGATCGTTTTCGATCTTATGGCGCACGGTGGTCGTATACAGGTAAATATCGCGCTCACGGGTCAGGTTCATATCGGTCAGATAGTTCTCCGCCGAGTCACGCTTGCGGGCGGTTTTCATCTTTCCCTTTTGTGCGGCAGCGATGATCCAGCCAATCAAAATAGCCGGGATCAGCGCAAACAGCGCGCCCATCTGCAGGCGCTCATAGAAGGTGGCGGGCTCCTGCACCACATCGTCACCCTCGCCGTAATACTGATATACGCTGTCCGGGCTGCCGTTTGCATAAGCGTCGATAATGCCCTCGCTGCGGGTCAGATATGTGCTGCACGCGCTATAGTAACGGCCCGCGCGCATGTCGCTCTCCATCGCATCGTAAATGGCATTGAGCGCCTGATCGCTGAACGCATCGATGCCGCGCCCCGTGGTGACGCACACATACTTGCGCTGGTCCATGGCAATAACCAGGATGATGTTATCCTTGCGGAAGCTGTTGTAGTCCACCAGATCGGCGGCGTACATGCCCAGCTCCATCCCGCGCGAATCGTTGGTGGTGGCAATGATGACATCCAGATCGTACTTTTCAGACAGTTCGCGGCAGCGGTCGTTCAGAGCCGATACCTGCGCGCTCGTCAGCAGCCCCGCGCGATCCGCCACACGGCTCAACTCCGCCGCGGCGGCGCAGCAAAGCAGCAGGGTGCAAAGCAGCAACGCAAAAATCCTCTTTTTCATACCCGCACCCCCTTACAGAAAGAACGCAATAAGCAGCGCCAGCGCCACTTCAAGGCCCAGCATCCAGCTCAGCTTCAGGCGGCGATACTTGCGCTTATCCACCGGCAGCTCGCCCGCCAGACGACCCGTCTGCCCGTTGATGGCAAAGGGAAACGCCTGATCGCCATAGCGCACGGTCAGCAGCCATACGGGCATCATCACATAGCGCACCTTGCCCTGATCCAGCCGCACCTGCGTACAGTCGCTCACCACGCTGGAATAACCGTGCACGGTGCTGCGCAGGGCATCGGTAGCCGCATTGGTCACGCGCTCGTTGGCGCGGGGCACGCACTCATCCATCTCCTGATCGCGGCAATCCGCCTGATAGCCCGCCAGATAGCCGGGATCAAAGGGCTTGCAGGCGGCGTAGTCAAAGGGCTCGACGGCCTCCGTCAGCGTATCATCCACGCGCTTGCAGGCGTCCACCGGCACGCGGTCAAAGCTGACGCGGCCACAGCGCTCCACATAAAAGTGCAGCGTATCGGTAATCTGCCAATCGCCCCGGCGGTAGGTGTTGACGCGCTCGGCGCGGTAGGTGCAGCGCGCGTCAGCCTGACAGTTAAATAGGAAGTAAGGCACATACAGACCCTCTACATCCTCCACGCGGCAGGCACGCACAAAATCGTCAGGCAGCAGCTTTTTGCCGTGAAAATGCTCACGCAGCTTCTTTTCCGCATCCTCGCGGGATACGGTAAAGGGCAGGATCGCATCAGGGCGCAGTTCGCCCGAAAACTGTTTGGGGATCAGCGCATTGTTGCCGCAATAGGCGCACTTGGTGGCCGCTGTGGCGGCAGAGGTGACCAGCACCGCGCCGCAGGCAGGGCAGTTGTATTCCTGCAGGGCGCTTTCCTCCTGCGCGGTAAAGGTCTGCGCGTTGCGGCACTTGTTCCAGTCCAGGCTGGACTGCCCGGCGTTTTCCTGCATGGCCTCCGACAGGGCGCGCATATCCTCTTCTTTATAGCTTGCGCCGCAGGATTCGCACACAAGCTCGCCATTTTTCCATATAAGCGGGGCGCTGCACTGCGGGCACTGATAGGTTTCAATGGTCACGGTTTCATTCCCCTTCCAAATTCACAGATAAGTGTAAGCATATCATACCACTTACGCGCGTTTTTTGCAATTTTTCTTTACATCTTTGCATTTTTCATATAAAATAACAGAGACGAATGCTGGAAGTTTCCGAAGGAGGCTTTGCAAACAATGGAACAGACAAACGTGCGCCGCGGCGGCGTGCTGCTGCATATCACCTCGCTGCCCGGGCCGGAGTGCGCCGGCACGCTGGGCGAAGCGGCCTATCGCTTTGTGGATTTTCTGCAAAGCGCGGGCATGCGCATCTGGCAGGTGCTGCCGGTAGGCCCCACCGGGTACGGCGAATCGCCCTATCAGAGCGCCTGCGCGCTGGCGGGCAACCCCTATATGATCGACCTGGCCCTGCTGCAAAAGGACGGCTATCTGCCCGATTATCAGCCTGCGCCGTATGCTGAGACCGGCCGGGCGGATTTTGAAACCCTGCGCGCCGAAAAGGAACCCTGGCTGCGCCGTGCCTATCAGCACAGCCGCGATCGCCTGCTCAGCGACGGCGCGTTTGAGGTATGGCAGAAGCAGTGGCCCTGGCTGCGCGATTACGCGCTGTTCATGGCGATCAAGCAAAAGTTCAACCAGGTATCCTGGATGCAGTGGCCCGACGAGGACATCCGCATGCGCCGCCCCGAAGCCATGAACCGCTACGAGCAGGAGCTGCGCGAGGATGTGCGCTACTACATGTTCCTGCAGTTCCTGTTCCGCGATCAATGGATGCGCCTGCGCCGCTACGCCAACGAGCATGGGGTGATGATGCTGGGCGACATGCCCATCTATGTGGCCGAGGATTCCTCGGACGTATGGGCCAACGCCAAGTTCTTCCAGCTCAACTGCGAGCGCCGCCCCAAGCGCGTGGCGGGTGTGCCGCCCGATTACTTCAGCGAGGACGGCCAGCTTTGGGGCAATCCCCTGTACCGCTGGCACTATCTGCGCCTGCATGGCTACGGCTTCTGGATGGATCGCCTGCGCGCCATGGCGCAGCTGTACGATAGCGTGCGCATCGACCATTTTATCGGCTTTGCTAATTATTATTCCGTCAAGGCCGGCGAAAAGACCGCCCGCAACGGCAAATGGGTAATCGGCCCCGGCAAGGCGTTCTTTGCGGCGGTCAAGAAAAAGGTGCCCGAATTGAACGTGGTGGCCGAGGATCTGGGCGCGGTGAATGACCGCGTGCGCAATCTGCTGGCCTTCTGCGGCTATCCCGGCATGAAGGTGCTGCAATTCGCCTATGACGGCGGCGGCGGGGACAATTCGCATCAGCCGCAGCTGTATCAGCCCAACTGCGCCGCCTATACCGGCACGCACGATAACGATACGTCGCTGGGCTGGTGGCGCGCCTGCAGCGATCAAACCCGCCGCAACCTGCGCGAAGCGCTGGGCGAGGTGGATGACAGCACGGTGGTATGGCGCATGATCAAGGCAGTGTTCGACAGCCGCGCCAACGTCGCCATGGCCCCGATGCAGGACTTTTTGGGGCTGGATTCCGCTGCGCGCATGAACACGCCCGGCACGGTGGGCGAAAAGAACTGGCGTTATCGCGCGCTGAGCAGCGACTTTTCAGCCGAGCTTGCCGCCCGCATGCGCGCGCTGTGCGAGGAAAGCGGCAGAGTGTAAGGTCCTTGGCAGCGCACGCATGAACACGTTACACCAAGGGCTTCTCATCAAGGGGAAGTCTCCGCCGCAGGCGGTGATGAGGGGGACTCGGAAATCTATGCAGGGCTTCATGCCGCGCATTCACTTGTTTTCCTCACAGTTCCATCCGAACACGGATGACGAAAAAGGATAAATTTATGCCAAATTGCGCTTTTATATCGTCGAGCCGTTGAAATGGCCTGAAAATTTTGCTATAATAACTTTATCCGAAGGCGGCAAGGAATGCCGTCAAACGAACAAGGAGGATTCTATCATGAAGAAGATCATCGCTTTGGCGCTGGCCGTGATGATGTCCCTGTCCCTGGTATGCGTGGCCTCCGCGGAAAAGACCACCTACAAGGTGGGCATCCTGACCCCCGCCGCTACGCACGGCTGGGTTGCCGGCATCACCTACTTTGCCGAACAGCATGCCAAGCAGCTGGCCGAAGCTGGCACGATCGAGTACAAACTGTCCACCTCCAGCAACGCTGAAGAAATGACCACCCAGATCGACGAAATGATCCTGTGGGGCGCGCAGGCACTGGTCATCGCTCCTCAGTGGGAAGGCATGGAAGTGCCCGTTCAGAACGCGATTGCTCAGGGCATCGTGTGCGTGGCTTTCGATATGGACATCGCGGCCGAGGGCATCTATAAGGTAACTGGCGATAACGAGTCCATGGGCGTTGCCGGTGCAAAATACATCGTGGAAAAGATCGGCACCGAGGGTCTGGTTGTAGCTATGCCCGTTCCCACCGCTGGCTCCGTAAACGAACTGCGCATGAAGGGCTTCACCGAAACCATGAAGGAAATTGCCCCTAACGTTAAGATCGTTGAATATGCGAACCCGAATTTCACCATTCAGGATGGTATGACGGTTATGGCCGACGTGCTGACTGCCAATGCCAAGATCGATGCCGTGTTCTCCCTGGATGACGAAACCTCTCTGGGCGCGCTGAAGGCCATGGAAGATGCTGGCCGCACGGAAATCAAAGCCATCACCGGCGGTGGCGGCTGCCAGGATTACTTCAATGCCATCGTGGCCAATAAGGATCAGATCGCTGCCTGCTCCGCGCTGTACAGCCCCCTGATGATCAAGGACTGCCTGGACGTGGCGGTTGCCGTGCTGGGCGGCGAAGAAGTCGAGCATGTGAAGGTGATCCCCTCTCAGATCGTGGATGCCACCAATGCGGATGAATACATCGATCCCAACAACACCATCTATTAATAGAACCTAACGCTCAAAAGGGCCATGGCTTGCCATGGCCCTTTCAGCTGATTTATAGGATAGCGATAAAAACATTAAGGATACGAAGAACGGATGTGACCCCATGAATCTTTCCATGCGCGGCATCTACAAATCCTTCGGGGCAAACGACGTGCTCAAGTCCGTGGATTTTCATCTGAGCGAGGGCGAAATCTGCGCCCTGCTGGGTGAAAACGGCGCGGGCAAAAGCACGCTGATGAATATCCTGGGCGGCGTTTTGCAGCCCGATCAGGGCACGATTGCGCTGGACGGCGCGCCCGTGCAGTTTCATACTCCCTCGCAGTCGCTGGATGCGGGCATCGCGTTTATCCATCAGGAGCTGAACCTGATCAACGATCTGCCCGTGTATGAAAACATGTTTATCGGCCGCGAAATCAAAAAGAAAAGCGGCCTGCTGGATCATAAAGCCATGATTGCCCGCACGCGCGAGCTGTTTGAAAGCATGTCGCTGGATATCGATCCGCTTGCCATGGTGTCCGCGCTGGACGCCTCCTATAAGCAAATTGTAGAGATTTCACGTGCTCTGATGATGAAGGCCTCCATCATTATCATGGATGAGCCCACCACTTCCCTGACCGATCCGGAGATAGAGCGCGTTTTTCAAATGCTGCGTACCCTCAGGCAGCAAAAGGTCGGCGTTGTTTTTATCTCGCATAAGCTGCGCGAAGTCATGCAGATTTGCGATCGCTACACCGTGCTGCGCGACGGCGCAGTGGTGGCCGAGGGCCTGGTGCGCGATACCAGCGTGGAAAACCTGGCGCGCGACATGGTTGGCCACGAGGTACGCACGCAGGCACGCACGCGCAATGCTCAGCTGGGCGTGGAAGTGCTGCGCCTGGAAAGCCTGACGCTGGAACCCTATTATCGCAACGTATCGCTGAGCATTCACGCGGGCGAGGTGCTGGGCGTGACGGGCCTGTTAGGCGATGGCCGAAGCGAGCTGTTCCGCACCGTGTTTGGCGATATGGGGCATTACGGCGGACGCATCCTGGTGGAGGGCAAGCCAGTCGTGATTCACTCCACCCCGCAGGCATTGGCGCTGGGCATCGGCTATCTGCCCCGCAACCGCAAGGAAAACGGCATCATCAAGGACATGGATATCCTGGAAAACGGCTCCATCGTGATCTGGCGGCAGTTGGCGCGCTGCGGGCTGATCGACCGCCGGGCCGAGCTGGCCGCGTTTGATAAGCAGCGGCAGGGGCTGAAAATCAAGATGGAGAACCCGGCCGATCCCATCGGCAGCCTGTCGGGCGGCAACCAGCAGAAGGTAGTGCTGGCCAAATGGCTCAGCGCCCATCCCAAATTGCTGATTCTGGATAATCCCACCCAGGGCGTGGACGTGGGCGCGAAGGAAGAGATATACGACATCATCCTGAGGCTGGCGGACGCGGGCGTGGCGGTGGCTGTGCTGTCCAATGAGGCGCAGGAGATTATCCGCGTGTGCGACCGCGCGCTGGTGATGTATCACGGCGACGTGCGCGCACAGGTCAGCGGCGATACCATGAATGAACAGGAAATGATGCGCCTGGCAACCGGCAGCTGAGTAAGGAGCGAAAGAAATGGCACAGACGGCTAAAAAAGAGAATTTCATCCAATGGTTTATTCGCAAATGGAAGAGCAGCCCCATTTTTTCCACCGGCTGCGTGCTGGTGCTGATGGTCATCCTGCAAACCGTGGCGCTGGGCTTCCGGGACGCCAGCTTTGGCGCGTGGCTGCAACGCTGGGGCAAAAACTGGATTAACATCCTGCGCAACAACGCGGGCGTGGGCATCGTGGCGCTGGGCATGACGTTCGTCATCATCTCTGGCGGCATCGATCTGGCGGTCGGCTCCACCATGACGGCCGTGGGCGCGGTGCTGATGGTGATCATCAACGGCTACCCCACCGGCCTGCTGACCTCGGTTGGCATTACGGGTCCATGGGCGTATGTCATCGGCATCGCCGCCGCGCTGGTCGTGGGTTCCCTGGTCGGCGTGATCAACGGCTCGCTGATTGCCTATCGCAAGCTGCCACCCTTCATTGTCACCCTGGGCATGATGAAAATCTGCCGCAGTGTCACCCAGCAGTGCATGCAGAAGGTGGGCGTCAAGGTGCCCGCGGGCTTTCTGGCCATCGCCAACACCAAGATCGGCGGCGAAACCATCCTGCCCATCCTGTACTGGCTGGTGCTGGCGCTGGTGCTGCACATTGTATCCCGCCACACGCCCTTTGGCCGCAGGATTTACGCCATCGGCTCCAACGAGCGCACGGCGCGGCTGTCGGGCATCCATGTGGAGCGGGTAAAAACCTGGATCTACATCCTGATGGGCGCGCTGGTGGCCGTTACGGCGGTGATCCAGGTGGCGCGCATCGGCTCCATGGACTATGCCAACGCCGGCAGCGGCTATGAGATGGACGCGATTGCCGCCGTCGTTGTGGGCGGCACCAGCATGTCGGGCGGCAAGGGCTCCATCGGCGGCACGGTGCTGGGCATGCTGATTATCGCCGTGATGAACAACCTGCTCAATCTGATGGGTGTTCCGCCCTTCCTGCGCGAGGCCTTCAAGGGCGCCATCGTGATTGTGGCCGTGCTGCTGCAGCGCAAGGAAAAATAATTTCTGCTCCAAGGAGGACTGCATATGGATACCCTACGTGTAGGCATTATCGGCTGTGGGCAAATCTGCCGCGTGCGCCACGCGCCGGAATACAGCGAAAACCCTCGCTGCCAGATTGCGGGCTTCTATGATGTAGATCCCGCCCGCGCGCAGGCCATGGCCAAGCAATACGGCGGCAAAGCCTTTGACAGCGTGGAAGCGCTGCTGGATGCGGATATCGACGCGGTCAGCGTATGCAGCGCCAATACCGATCACCGCCGCTCGGCCATCATGGCCATGGAGCGCGGCAAGCATGTGCTGTGCGAAAAGCCGCTGGCCGTGTCCGCGCAGGACTGCGAGGATATGCTGATGGCCTCCCGCCGCACAGGCATGCGCCTGCTGGTGGGGCATAATCAGCGCATGACCCCCGCCCATCGCGAAGCCAAACGCCTGATCTCTGAGGGCGCAATCGGCAAGATCCTGACCTTCCACACCACCTTTGGCCATGGCGGCCCGGAGGGCTGGACAGGGCAGCCCAATCCCTGGTTCTTCCACAAGAGCAGCGCCGTGCTGGGCGTGGCGGCTGATCTTGGCATTCATAAAATCGATCTGTACAATTACCTCACGGGCGACGTCATCACCCAGGCTTCGGCTTTTCTGGCCACGCTGGATAAAAAGACCCCCGGCGGCACGCCCATTCAGGTGGATGACAACGCCATGTTCATCCTGCGCACGGCGGGCGGCGCGTTGGGCGCGGCCCACGCCAGCTGGACTTTCTACGGCTCAGAGGATAACTCCACCGTGCTCTACGGCACCCAGGGCGTGATGAAGCTGTATACCGATCCCGTATATAGCCTGATTATCGAATACCGCGACGGCCGGGTGGAACGCTATGCCACCGACCGCATCACCACCAACGCCGAGCAAAAGGCGGGCAAACGCCGCAACACAGGCGTAATCAACGAGTTTGTGGATGCGGTGCTGGAAGGCCGCCCCTCCTGTCTGGATGTGGAGGAAATCATTCACGCCATGCGCGTGGTGTTCGCCGCTATTCGCTCAGCAGACGAGGAGCGCACCATCCCCATTCGGCAGGATCTGTAACCATGGCAAACGGGCCGGAAATCTACTTTATCGGCGGCGCGCCCTGCGGGGGCAAGTCCACCGCCGCGCGTGCAATCTGCGCGCGGCATGGTTTTCGCGCCTTTGAACTGGATAAAAACCTGGAACGCTATACCCATCTGGGCATGCTGGAGGGCAACGCGCTGCTGCGCGCGGCTGCAATCGCCGCGCCGCAGGATATCGACGCGCTGCCGCCCTGCCAGCAATGCAAGCAGGAGCTGGAGATTTATCACCAGCTCTTTCCTTATGCCCTGCGGGAGCTGCGCGCGATGGGGCCGGGCGCGCCCATCCTGGCCGAAGGCGCGGGCTTTCTGCCTGAGCTGATGCGCAGGGCAGGCGTGGATAGCAGGCATTATATCTGTCTGATTCCCGAGCCTGCCTTTCAGCGGGCGCGCTATCGTGAGCGCCCCTGGGTGGCGCAGCTGTTGGCGCAAACGCCCGATCCGGAGCAAACCTTCGACCGCTGGATGGCGCGCAACGCCTTGCTGTCACGGGAAATCTGCGCCCAGGCTCAAAAGCAGGGCTATACTTGCCTTACGACAAACGGCGCCTCCACGCCCGAGGATACCCTGCGGCAGGCGGAAGCGGCGCTAAAACTGCTTTGATTGAATTTTCTCAAATATCCCTGTTGACTCTCACATAATGGCAGGCAGTAGGATAGACGTAAGCTCAAAAAACCGGATTCCGGGAGGATAAGATGCTGAAAATCGGAGAATTTTCAAAGCTGTCCAGGGTCAGCGTCAGAATGCTGCGCCACTATGATGAGATCGGCCTGCTCAAGCTCGCCGTGACCGTGGCCAGCTGCACCTTTAAGGGCGGCTATGACCAGATGGACAGCGCGATGGCCGCCGTCGCCGCCTGGGTGAACGATAACGGCTATGAGCCCGACGGCCATTGTTTAACAGCTACCACATCAGCCCCCACGAAACCAAGAACCCGCAGGAGTTCGTCACCGAGGTATGCTGCCCTGTGCGCAAAAAGTAAAGCTAGCCGCTAAAGCATTTTCCTTCAGGCTGTCAGACAACACGCTGGCAGCCTGTTTTTATGGCTCCATTACGTCCGCGCTTGCCTCCATCTCATGGCACAGGGCGATGAATTCCCGTGCGGACTGGGTGAGAAATTTGTGCCGGTGATAGACGATATGGTGCGTGCGGCAAAAGGGCTCGTTCTCGATGGGCACGGTGCGCACGCTGCCCTCCGCGATGGCCTGGCTAACCAGTTTTTCAGGCAGGAAGGATACCCCCAGCCCTGCGCCTACAGCCTTGATGATGGCCTGCGTGCTGGCGCTCTCCCACAAAGGAGTCAGCGGCAGCTGATGCGCGGCGAACACGTGATCCAGAAACTCGCGTCCGGCACTGCCACGCTCACGCAGCAAAAACGGCTCCTCGGCCAGCTCCTCCAAGCTCAGGCTTTTTCGTTCACTCAGCGGATGCCCCGGCGGCAGGATCAATTGCAGGTGATCGCCCGAAAACGGCTCGCTGACCAGCTGCGGCAGCAGGATGCTGCCCTCGATCAGCGCCAGATCGATGGTGTTTTCCAATAGATGCTGGGATAGCTGAGCGCCGTTGGATACCACCGCGCGAAGCTGCAAATGCGGGTGCCGCTGCTGAAAGCGCGCTGCCAGCTCAGGCAGAAGGAAATTGCCCAGCGTGATCGTCGCGCCCACGCGCAGCACGCCAAACTCATCCCAATCGCGCAGCCCCTTTTCCATGCTGTCCAGCGTTTCAATGATGTGCAGCGCCTGGGCATACAGCCGCGCCGCGCTCTCAGTGCTGCAAATACGGCGGCCGATGCGCTCAAACAGGCACACGCCGTAATAATGCTCCAATTCCTGAATAGCGCGGCTGACGGCGGGCTGGGTCATGTGCAGCTGCTCCGCGGCGCGGGTGATGCTCTGCGCCTGATAAACGCTGACGAAGATCTTCATGTGGCGGATGGTCATGGCGTTCTCCAATTCATAATCATAATGATATGCATTCAATAAAATAATAGCATTTTACATATTATAAATCAAGCGCTATAATACCCCGCAGGAGGGGATAAAAAATGGAATCTGAACAGAAAAAGCCCGCCGCCAGGCGGCTGGTCAAGCTGTTTTTCAGCATGCTTTACATCAGCGCCTTCACCTTTGGCGGCGGGTTTGTCATCGTCACCCTGATGAAGCGCAAGTTCGTGGATGAGCTGCACTGGATGACGGAAGAAGAAATGCTGGATATCGCGGCCATGGCGCAGTCCTCGCCGGGCGCAATCGCCGTGAACGCCGCCAATCTGGTGGGCTGGCGCGTGGGCGGCTTTGCCGGCATGCTCACCTCGGTAATCGCCACGATCATCCCGCCCATGGCCATCCTGACGGTGATTTCCATCTTCTATGCGGCCTTTGCCAGCAATCCGTATGTTTCGCAGGCGCTGCGCGGCATGCAGGCCGGCGTGGCGGCGGTTATTCTGGATGTGGTGTGCGGCCTTGGCATCAAGGAGTTTCACAGCCATTCCGCCCTGCGTCTGTGCATTCTGGGCGCGGCCTTTATTGCGGCCTTTGTGCTGGATGTAAACGTGATCTACATCATCCTGGCCACGGCGCTGGTGGGCGTGATCAGCGCGCTGGCCGCCCGGAAAAGAGGTGGCGCGAAATGACGGCGAATCTGTGGCAGCTGTTTCTCAGCTTCATGCAGGTAGGCATGTTCAGCATCGGCGGCGGCTACGCGGCCATGCCGTTTATCCGCAGCCAGGTGGTATCACTGCACGGCTGGCTGACCATGAGTGAGTTTACCGATCTGGTGACCATTGCCGAAATGACCCCCGGCCCTATTGCGGTAAACGCCGCTACCTTTGTTGGCAACCGACTGGCAGGCTTTACCGGAGCTATTGTGGCCACGATGGGCTGCATCCTGCCCTCGTGCCTGATCGTATCGCTGCTGGCCTATCTGTACCGCAAGTACCGGCAGATGGACATGCTGCAAAATGTGCTCACCTGTCTGCGCCCCGCCGTGGTAGCGCTGATCGCCTCGGCTGGTCTGGAAATTCTGCGGCAGGTGATCTGGCCGGGCGGCGTTATCTCCCTGAGCGAGGTGGATGTAATCGGCCTGGTGATGGCCGTGGCCGCCTTCATCGTGCTGCGCTGGCGCAAGTGGAACCCCATTCTGGTGATGCTGCTGTGCGGCGCTGCCCGCCTGGGCATTGGGCTGATTATCGGTTAATTCAACAAAAATCAATGGCGGCCGGATCATTCCGACCGCCATTTTACTTTGATGTATCTAAGTACGTCAGCGTTCCCCCAGGATCGCAGGCAGCGCCTGGCGCGCCATCTCCAAATCGGCAGGATCCTGCTTCACCCAGGAAGTGATCATCGTGCCGTGCACCAGGGCAAACAGCGCCTGCGCCTTCTGGCGGCTCACCGTCTCCTCATAGCCAAAGCGCACAAGATGATCGACGTAAAGCTGCTGCCAATCCCGATAGATCTGGCTGCAGGTTTGGTGAATCTGCGGATCCAGGTATACCGACCCAATGGCAATCATCGCCACAAAGCGCGAGGCAAAATGCCTGTTTTCGCGCAAGCCCGCGGCAAAGAAGCCCAGCATGCGTTCAAAAGCCGCCAGGGCGGTATCTCCCTGCGAAAGACTCCAGTTTAGCCCCTCCGCTATGTGGCGATAGGCATACTCCAGCGTTTCCTGCAAAAGCTGCATCTTTCCCTTGGGGAAATAGTAGTAAAAGCTGCCCTTGGGGATATCGCACGCCGTCAGCAGCTCCGTCAGGCCAAGGCCATAATAGCCCTTCTCGGAAAACAGGCGCTCCGCTTCCCGCAGAATCAAATCCTTTTTATCCATATACTTATTATAGACTTACCGCTATGGGATGTCAAGTTCGATTGTGCTATCTTCATCGCCGCCTCCACGCGCAAACGGCCCGCTTGAAGTTCCCTCCAAGCGGGCTATGCCGTCATGCTATTTTGTTACACCACCCGTGCAAACTCTCCCGACACCCAGCCCACCGCGCTGCCTGTTACCACGGCGATCCAGCCATTGGCGGCCGTGGCCACATAGGGCAGATAGGTGCCCGAAGGCACCTGGCGCAGGCGGCCATAGTTCAGCCCGTTGCCCTGGCGGATGTTGATGCCCCCTCCGTTGTCCGCGGACAGCAGCGCGCGCGTGCCGTCGCCCGGCTGCGGATCGGGATCAGGCGTAGGTTCAGGATCAGGCGCGGGCATATTCCCACCCTCATAGCGCAGGAAAGGCAGCTGATACCAATACTGAAAGTCGCGCTGGCTCACCCGCGTGCGCACGCAGCCATAATTAAACCCGCGCCACTCCACCAGCTCGCCGTTGCCGATATAGTAGCCCACATGTCCATCCTTGCCCAGCGCCAGTCCCAGCGTTTCCGGCAGAGTGGCAATCGGCCCCCAGGGGCAGCCCTTGCTTTTTGCATAGGTAAACATGCCGTTAGCACCCTTGTCCGGGCAGCCGTTAGCGCCGTACTTGCTCAGGATGGGCGCATCCGTGCCGATCGCCGCCAAAATGCTCGCGCCGCCGTTCGTCCAGGCATAGCCCTTCGCGCCGCCGATGCAATCAGCCACCACCGCGCGCGCGGCGATATCGCGCTGGCACTGATCCATGCGCCCCGCCGTGTAATAACCGGGATATTGCTTGCTTTTGCTGCTCAGCAGGCTTTGGGTGGCTTTATAGCAGCAAGCGCCGTACCAGTACGGCTGCCCGACCATCTTTTCACAAAAGGCGGCAAAGTGCGCCCCCGTCAGGGGCGTATCCGCATATCCGGCCATAAGCATCCCTCCCGTGCATCCTATGCCGCGGATGCGCGGCGCGTCCCCAAAATCAAAACTTATGCTTTACAAATCGCCCATTTTTGCATATAATAGGCGATGATATCGGTCATGAAGGAGAACGCTGTCCATGCGCGCGTTTAGAGAGCCGCCCGGCGGGTGAAAGGGCGGAGGCGCGGGGATGGCCGCTCGCTCTGGAGCCGGCGTGCCGAGGGGATTTTTCCGGTAGGCCGCACGGGCGCGCCCGTTACAGCGCATCAAGCGGCGGCATCAATATGCCGCAAGCAAAGTGGTACCGCGGAACAGCCGTTTCGTCTTTGTTATGCAGGGACGGGGCGGCTTGATTTATATGAAGGAGGCATTCCATGCAGCAGATTCCCCTCTACGATCCCAAAGGGATTGAAAAAAAGTGGCAGAAGATCTGGGCCGACAACAAGGCCTTCGCCGCTTCCAATGATTACTCCAAGCCCAAGTATTACACGCTGATCGAATTCCCCTATCCCTCGGGCGTAGGCCTGCACGTCGGCCATCCCCGCCCCTACACGGCGCTGGATATCGTGGCGCGCAAAAAGCGCATGGAGGGCTACAACGTGCTGCACCCCATCGGCTGGGACGCTTTCGGCCTGCCGACGGAGAACTTTGCCATCAAGAATCATGTCCACCCCGCCATCGTGACCCAGCGCAATATCAATCACTTCCGCGAGCAACTGCAGATGCTGGGCTTCTCCTTTGATTACGACCGGGAGATCAACACCACCGATCCCAAGTATTACAAGTGGACGCAGTGGATTTTCCTGCAGATGTACAAGCACGGCCTGGCCTATAAGACCAATATGCCCGTCAACTGGTGCACGGGCTGCAAGTGCGTGCTGGCCAACGAAGAAGTGGTAGAGGGCGTGTGCGAGCGCTGCGGCAGCCCCGTCATCCACAAGCAGCAGAGCCAGTGGATGCTGCGCATTACCGCCTATGCGCAAAAGCTGCTGGACGGGCTGGACGACGTGGACTTTATCGACCGCGTAAAGCTGTCCCAGCGCAACTGGATCGGCCGCAGCGAGGGCGCGGAGATCGACTTTGCCCTGGAAGGCACGGATGAGAAAATCCGCGTGTTCACCACCCGCGCGGACACGCTGTTCGGCGCTACCTATATGGTGCTTTCTCCCGAGCATCCCTGCATTGAAAAGTACCGCGACCGCATTGAAAACTATCAGGAGCTGATGGATTACCGCGCTGCCGCCCAGCGCAAGAGCGATTTTGAGCGCACCGAAATCAATAAGGATAAGACGGGCGTGGAAATCAAGGGCCTGCGCGCCGTCAATCCCATGACGGGCAAGTCCATTCCCATCTGGCTGAGCGACTATGTGCTCATGACCTACGGCACCGGCGCCATCATGGCCGTGCCCGCCCACGACGAGCGCGACTGGGACTTTGCCAAGAAATTCGGCCTGCCCATCGTCGAGGTGGTTTCCGGCGGCGAAAACGTGCAGGAAGCCTGCTATTCCGATGTGGCGACGGGCACAATGGTCAACTCCGGCTTCCTCAACGGCATGTCCGTGGCCGAGGCCAAGAAGGCTGCCATCGACTACGCGCAGGAGCATGGCTTTGGCCAGCGCAAGGTCAACTATAAGCTGCGCGACTGGGTATTCGCCCGTCAGCGCTATTGGGGCGAGCCCATCCCGATTGTGCACTGCCCGCACTGCGGCATGGTGCCCCTAGATGAAAAGGATCTGCCCCTGCTGCTGCCTGAGGTAGAAAACTACGAGCCTACCGAGACCGGCGAGTCCCCCCTGGCCAAGATGACCGACTGGGTCAACTGCAAGTGCCCCAAGTGCGGCGGCGACGCCAAGCGCGAAACCGACACCATGCCCCAGTGGGCCGGCAGCAGCTGGTATTTCCTGCGCTACTGCGATCCGCACAACGATGAGGCGCTGGCTTCGCCCGAGGCGCTGAAATACTGGATGCCGGTGGACTGGTACAACGGCGGCATGGAGCACACTACCCTGCACCTGCTCTACAGCCGGTTCTGGAACCTGTTCCTGCATGATATCGGCGTGTGCCCGGTGGCCGAGCCCTACAAGAAGCGTACCAGCCACGGCATGGTGCTGGGCGAGGACGGCCAGAAGATGAGTAAGTCCCGCGGCAACGTGATCAACCCCGACGACGTGGTGGATCAGATCGGCGCGGACGCCTTCCGCATGTATGAAATGTTCATGGGCGCGTTCGATCAGGCCATTCCGTGGTCTACCACCGGCGCGCGCGGCTGCCGCAAGTTCATCGAGCGCGTATGGCGTCTGCAGGAAATGCTGACCGACGACGAGGGCATGAGCGACGACCTGAAGGCCTCTGTGCACCTGACCATCAAAAAGGTCTCCGAGGACTTTGACACCCTGAAGTTCAACACCGCCATCGCCCAGATGATGACGCTGGTCAACGAGATGGTGCGCAAGGGCAGCGTAACGCGCGGCGAATATAAGGCGCTGCTGCTGGTGCTTTCTCCCGTTGCCCCGCATGTATGCGAGGAAATCTGGCAGCTGCAAGGCTTCGGCACGCCCATTTACACCCAGCCCTGGCCTGCCTATGATCCCGCTGCGCTGGTCAAGGACGAGGTGGAAATCGCCATTCAGGTCAACGGCAAAATCAAGGGCCGCATCATGGTGCCCGCCAGCCTGACTCGCGAGCAGGGCGACACTTTGCGCGAGCATGAGGCCGTCAAGGCCGCCGTGGGCGATAAGCAGATCGTCAAGTTCATCTTTGTGCCTGGCCGTTTGCTCAACATCGTGGTAAAATAAAATAGCAAAAATGCGGGAAACCGTTGCAAAGCGACTTCCCGCGTTTTTTTGCGCCGTTGCCGTGGCTGTCCAGGGAGTACAGGCAGCGCAAAATCAAGACGTTTGTCAAGACGTTTTTTCCATGTTATAATGAATAAAACAAATCAACCGTCGCTATTGGGGAGGCATGCGCGATGTACCGTATTTTGCTGGTGGAGGATGATTCCGGCATTGCTCAGGCCATCTGCGAGCAGGGAGCCATGTGGGAGCTGGATGTGCGCTGCGTGCGCAATTTTCACGATGTGCTGGGCGAGTTTACCGCCTATGATCCGCAGCTGGTGCTGATGGATATCTCCCTGCCCTTTTTTAACGGCTATCACTGGTGCAGCGAAATTCGCCGCGTATCGCGCGTACCCCTCATCTTTTTGTCTTCCGCTGCGGACAACATGAACATCGTCATGGCCATGAACATGGGCGCGGATGATTTTATCGCCAAGCCCTTTGATCAGCGCGTGCTGATGGCCAAGGTGCAGGCGCTGCTGCGCCGGGCGTATGATTTTTCACAGGCCGCGCCTACGCTGTCGCATCGCGGCGCGGCGCTCAATACCGCCGATCAGACGCTGCGCTACAACGGGCAAAAGATTGCCCTGACCAAGAACGAATACCGCATCCTGCTAACCCTGCTGGAGGGGCGCGGGCGCGTGGTCAGCCGCGAACGGCTGATGGAGCGCCTGTGGGAAACCGACAGCTTTGTGGATGAAAACACGCTGACGGTCAACGTAAACCGGCTGCGCAAAAAGCTGGACGCAGCCGGCCTGAACGGCTTTATCACCACCCGCGTGGGCGCGGGCTATCTGGTGGAGTAAGATAGGAGTCCTATAAGAATATGAAAGGGTTTTTTCGCCTGTATCTGCGCGCCCAGCGCCGGGGCATGCTCTTTTGGGGGTTCTGCTGCCTGATCTTTACGGTTTCCTTTGCGCTGTACGGCCTGCCGCTGGGGGCCGTTTTGTACCCCGCGGCCCTGTGCGCGGCGGCGGGCGGGATCATATTGCTGCTTTCTCTGCGCAAATCGCGCGCCGTCTGCCAGGAGCTAAGCCTGATGCAGCACCATCCCGCCGACCTGCCGGATGAGCTGCCCGCCGCGCAAAGCCCGCAGGAGCAAGCCTATCAGGCGCTGCTGCTTGCGCTGCACGCGGACAGGCAAAAGCTGAAAAGCAATATGAACGCGCGCTATCACGACATGACAGAATACTACACCGTGTGGGCGCATCAGATCAAAACGCCCATCGCAGCCATTCGCCTGGCGCTGCAGAACGAGGATACCCCGCTGTCCCGCCGCCTGACGGGCGAGGTGGGGCGCGTGGAGCAATATGTGCAGATGGCGCTTACCTATCTGCGCCTGGGCAGCGACAGCAGCGATTATGTCATCCGTTCCTGCGCGCTGGACGATATCGTCCGTCCCGCGGTACGGCGCTTTGCGGGCGAGTTTATCCAGCGCAAAATCCAGCTGAACTATCAAATGCTGAACTACACGGTGATTACCGATGAAAAATGGCTGGGCTTTGTCGTCGAGCAGGTGCTATCCAACGCTCTCAAATATACCCCGCAGGGCAGCGTCAGCATCTATATGGAGCCTGAGGGCGTGCTGTGCATCCGCGATACGGGCATCGGCATCGCGCCCGAGGATCTGCCCCGCGTGTTTGAAAAGGGCTATACCGGCTACAATGGCCGCAGCCACCGCAAGGCCAGCGGCTTGGGGCTGTACCTGTGCCGCGAAATTCTGACCCGCCTGGGGCATAGCGTCAGCGCCGAATCGCAGGTGGATCATGGCACCACCATCCGCATTGATCTCAGGCAGCACAAAACGATACAGGAATAAGCATATGCTCCCGTTATAGCAGGCAGTAACTGCCCTGTATAACGCGAACGCAAAGCGGCAGCAGGCTTCTTCCTTTCTTAACACTTTCCAGTAGATTTGGTACAATCTGGTGGGATACAGGAGAATACTTGCCGTCCGCTCGGATTGCGGCATGTTTTTGTTCATGGAGGACCGCCATTCTATCGATGTGATGAATCGCCCAGACGCGAACGTTATTCCGCAATCATGGGAAACGCAGCCAGTTCTGCAACCATCAAACCTATGCGCAGTGGAGTACAAAATGAAATTTTTTACAGAGCAATGGTATTATTCCGGCTGTCCCCGCGTGCCTGAATATGAAGCGTACGCAAAATCAATTGCTGAAAAGCTGCCTGATTTTTCAAGTCTCGTCTCTCCCTGCACGACGCCGTCATCCGGCGTATTCGCATCCGGGAGGATTTCTGGAACCACTATGAATTAACCCTCGATCTGGATTCGCACTCGGCATACGCCAAGACCAAGCGCCTGGTCTTTCATGGAGCGCATATGCAAATATGCGATGATCTAGATGGCGCGCGCTGGATTGCGCAGGAGATCTTTGCAGAAGATCATGCCTATACGCTCAACGTGCTGTTGCTTTGTCAGGACGATGCGCTCCGGGAGCTATCTATCTCGTTTGACAGCATGGAGGCGCTGGCATAATCAATCCCTATCCTGCATTATTCGAAAAGTCTCTCCACAACGAACAAAAAGAAATTTGCCCCCGTCGCAGATTATTCCGCTGCATCACTCCGGCTCCTTCACCAAATCATACAGCGCGCCATATGCTCCCAGGCTGCGCTTACCGGCCAGCTGCATGCCCAGATGCACATATTTATCGCACTTGGATTGTGCGTCGGTTTCCAGGATTACCGGCACGTGCAGGCGGTTACCCTCGGCGAAGGCGATGTCCATCACCTGGCGCATATAGCCCTGCCCCTGATATTTTTCGCGCACGCATACCATGCCCACAAAAATGTGAGGTTGTTTGGCGCGCTTCATCTGATCGTGCAGCCCAGCACCGCTGCGAGCCATGGCCTTGCCCGCGCGCAGCATATCCCCAAGCCGCATATTCCTAAACAGCGCCTTCATCAGCGGCGCGTCAGCACGCAGGCCGATTTTCTGGCCCGGCAGTTGATAAGCGGTAAAGCCCTCGCCCCGTTCGCTGGTGGCATGCAGAAAGCCGCCGCGCAGCGTCATGCGCACATAGCCGCAGATATAGGCCGCGGCGGCCTCCCGATTGGGAAACATGGATATCAGCCCCGGCTCAACGCCATCGTCATAATAGCCAAAGGCATGGCCGATATCATAAATAGCGGTTTCATCCAGCGATTTCACCTGCATCGTTCCCACTCCATTTCGTGCAGCGTCTTTGGTTAGTCGTATCTAACCATGAGTTCATAAAAGATTAACAGGCACTCGCCCTATCTCTCCATAACTCTCCATAAGTGATACCCGTATTACCTTTTTGGGATTTCTACTTTCCCTAACCCGGTCTATCACACCATATCACGCCGTAAGTTTAGTATTACGATAGTATAAAGAAAAGCCTTGACTGGTTGTTGTTCCTGTCAAGGCTCTCTTTGCTTTCCCCATTTATTTTAATGTAAAGTTTTCTGATGGGAAGTATCGTCCACCTGCTTCATTTTCTTTTATGCTGTCTTTGTCACATACGACCTTGCCAACATCTCCAAAATCAACTGTTATCGTGTTCCATTGACTGTCGTAATCAGTAAGTTCAAGTATAGCGTCTGTGATTGAACTTGTACGAGAGATCGCCAAGTCCTCTATTGTAAGAGGGTTGGGGTCTGCTTTACTCAAATCAACTGTTACACACAAGTCTTTGTCTTTCAACGCAATATCTGTGATTGCTTCATTGTCGCTGTCAATAGCACCAGAAATAGCGGTTTTCACATCTTCAACGAATTTGTCAGATGTTGCTTGCTGTTCCGTTGAATTGATTGCGTCTTTTGCTCCGTCCTCAACACCGTTCTTTGCTCCTGCGTTTCCAAAGATAGCGGCCAGAATAACAACAATAATTACCCAAAACCACCACTTCTTGAAAATCGGTTTCTTGACATTGCTTTTGGTTGCTTTATCTTTCATAATGCCATACCTCCAAAACTGCTCTTCGGCAGCGTCGCCTTATTCTATCACGCTCCCAAGCATAAAGCAATCCAGAAAATACAAAATAGCGTTTGCGCTGCACCCCATAAGATGCTATGATATGGACAGCAGATCGCACGAATCCTTGCACCCATGAAAGGCGGCGTAGGCATGAGCAACGGCAAAATCAAATCCCGTTTTCTGACAAATCCGTATTTATTCTCGCTTAACCTGCTCGCGGTCATTGTGGTCAGCGTTCCTTATTTATATTTTATCCCCCAAATAATTCGTTCTTGTGAAGATTGGCGCGTTCCCACGGTTTTGATCGGCTTCTATTTGCCCTGTATCCTCCTCGGCTTTTTTAACGCCTACAATTATTATGGTTGGATCACCTTCTATGCCGACCATCTGGTGCTGCGCGCGCCGCTGCGCAAGCCCATTCACATGCGCTATGATGAAATCGCCTATATTCAAATCGACTATAACACACTCAGCGTCAGCAGGCAGTTTTGGGTTATCCTGGGTCGAAAACCGATGCCATCCCAATATGTTCATCGGGTTCACCGCATGCCCTTCTCTGAAAATCTTATACGCGTTCAGTTTTCCAGGCAACTGGATCAATCGCTGCGCCACTATCTCTCTGGCGCTCAATACAAATGCTATTGCCGCGCTCATGCAGCGCTGCGCGTCTATCAGCAAAAGGCATGATATTTGATGTGGCCTTGCCCTCAGGCAATCTTCGCGCCAGTTTCCCGCTCACGCTGCATACAGCGATTGCCTTTGGCATGAAAAAAGGTTATAATCAGCACATGCAACGTTTCGTTTAAGGACGCATGCACAGGAGGTTTTATGCGATTCAAAGCATTTGCATCGTTGCTTGTCGTGCTTCTTTGCCTGCTTCTGCCTGCCGCGCAGGCGGAGGTATGCTTGGGCACCTTGCCGCTTTCAACAGCTGCGCCGGAAAAATCAGCGGAAATACTGGCAAACATCACCAACGTAACAACACTGAACAGCCAAGAAGACCTTAAAATGGGCAAGATTATAGATGTTGATGCTGTTGACACTACATTGCTGATCGCAGTTAAATACAATGATGCAATGCAGGTGTGGATATGGGATGTCTACGATGGCTTTCAATATGGCTATGAAATTAAATCTACTTACATTTTATCAAAGGCTTCCTATGCTCTATCTGCTGATCATATACTGCTGATTGTTCTTGGCAAATACATGCCTACGCTTGCAAATAGAAGGAACAGATGATGAAACGACTTTGACGGTATACGACACCCCAAAAGAGGTTAAAGAATATCGCTACAAATATCCTTCACTTTCGGATTACCGGTACGTTGTTTGCAGCAAGGGCCGGGTGATTGTCGAGGCTCCCGATGGGACGCAAATTACTATTTTTGACCGTTCCAGCGAATATAACGAGTATGCTGCCCAAAAGAAACTCAGAAGGCGTCCCATTGCAATTCGGCAGCTGATTATCTTTCTTGTTTTCATGGCGTTGCTTATATGGGGGCTTGACAAAAGCATCGAGCCTGCTCCCCTAGACAGTGTCTACCTGAGATCAAGCCAAAACAGCCAGCCAAATAGCGATGCAT
>ENA-UOIY01000319-UOIY01000319.1-human-gut-metagenome-genome-assembly--contig:-P114-NODE-319-length-80312-cov-112.011339_pt1 | contig 80312 bp, 71 predicted proteins | sample MGYA00242335_ERZ723882 | MGnify/ENA metagenome assembly ERZ723882 | reverse complement strand
CATAGCTAAAGCTTTTTGGAACCACCGGCATTGCCGGTGGTTTTCTTTATACAAATAAAATGCTCTGCCAACCGGCAGAGCACATTTATCCACATCCGTCTGCCATGGCATATATCCAACACCAATAGCGTTGTATGTTATGATATCAGATTCGATACAAAAATTCAAGAAAAATGATAAAATTGTACAATTTCCGACTCAAAGCAGTATGGATATTAGTGCAGTCCTAAAAAGCAGCAATGACATCCAGCAATTTTCGCGGTAAATTGGAACATCAGACATCTAAAATCGTCGAATTCAAAAATCGCTTGAGGAGAAAACATTCACCAATGGATTCTCTTGAATTGGCGCAAAAATTTCCATGTAACACGGCAACTATAAATGTTAGATATTGATATTCTTGTTAAACTGTGTATATATCAATATGTATGTCTTGTTTTTTAAGAGAAACATAATAATCTCGCTGTGCCGACTGCGTTTTCCGCATATCTGCTCCATGTGCGCTGCCGTGTTACGGCATTGTATTTCGGGCAAGAGTTTGCTATTATGAAGAAAATCAAATTCCGTGAGGACAGAATATGCAGCTTCGAAAATATCAGCCTTCCGACTACGCACAGTTGGCGGAATTATTTCACCAGACTGTTCACAGTGTGAACGCGAAGGACTATACGCAAGAACAACTGGATGCGTGGGCAACCGGCGAAGTGGATTTTCAGGCATGGGACGAGTCTTTTCGGACGCACAGGACGATTGTTGCCACAGAAAACGGTGCGATCGTCGGCTTTGGGGACATGGATGGAAGCGGCTATCTGGACAGGCTGTATGTCCACAAAGATTATCAGGGGCAAGGCGTTGCATCTGCGATCTGCGACGAATTGGAGCGCTTTGCAGCCGGAAAGACGATCACAACGCACGCCTCCATTACGGCAAAGCCTTTTTTCCAGCATCGCGGATACCGCGTCGTGCGCAAGCAGGAAGTGATCCGGCGCGGCGTTGCGCTCACGAATCTTGTGATGGAAAAGCGGTCAGAAAGGACAAGATGATGAATATTCCGAACCCAAACGAGGTCTTTCCGAATGAATACAAAACCTCCTGCTTCATCAAGAACGTCGTCACCGCGCCGAATATCTCGGTCGGCGACTACACCTATTACGACGACACGGTCGACCCGACGGGATTTGAGCGGAACAATGTGCTATTCAACTACCCAGAGTTTGGCGATCATCTCATGATCGGAAAGTTTTGTCAAATCGCGTCCGGCACGAAGTTCATCATGGGTTCGGCGAACCACCGCATCAGCAGCGCTACGACGTACCCCTTCAACGTCTTCGGCAGCGCGTGGACGGAGAATACCCTGCCGTACGTGGCGCAGCTTCCGCACAAGGGCGACACGATCATCGGAAACGACGTGCGGATCGGGCGCGAGAGCATCATCATGCCTGGTGTGAAGATCGGCGACGGCGCAATTATCGCCGCATATTCCGTGGTGGTGAAGGATGTTCCGGCGTACACCGTTTACGGCGGAAATCCGGCAAGGTTCATCAAGGAGCGATTTGACGCGGAACTGAAAGACCTGCTGCTGCGCTATCAGTGGTGGAATCTGGAGCCAGAAAAGCTGGTGGAGATCCTCCCGGTGCTCTGCGATCCGGATTTGGAAAAACTCCGGCGCTTTCTGCGGGAACAGCTTACAGATTGACAAAACGGAGGGCGGCTGACCGTCCTCCGTCATTTTTTACGCCTGCCGTGTCCAGAGCATCTGGATATCCGCTTCGTTCGTATCCTCGTCGATGCCTTCCGACTGCACGACGAATTGCTCACGCCGGTAAAACGCAAGCGCCCGCTCGTTTTTCTGATAGACGCTCAGCGTCAAGCACGGTTTGCGCGACTTCGCATAATCCAGCAGCGCTTTGCCAATGCCCTTGGAACGCGCAGCTTTTGCAACGAAAATCCCCTCAATGTGGTTCTCCGTCAGACCGATGAAGCCGTCGATTTGCCGGGGGGCCTCGTTTTCGTGGACATAGAGCTCCGCCTGCGGGAGCATATCGCGCACCATCTCAAAATGCGCTTCCCAAAAGCTCGCCGGGATAAACGCATGGGCGTCCAGATTGGCTTGCAGCCAGATCTGCATGACGGCGTCCAAATCTAGATTTTCAAATTTTCGTATCATCTGGTTCTTTCCTATTTACTGGTTTCCTGCGAGGTTTCGGCTTGGTCAGTTCATAGCTCACATCCAGCAAAAGCTCGATCGTTTCTGCGGGCACGCTGCCGTCCAGCGAGGCAGTGATCCAGCTTGCTTTGTTCATGTGGTACGCCGGAAAAATGCCAGTCTCGCCGCGCAGGGACGAAATCAAAATCGGGTCGCACTTAAAATTGACGATATCGAGCTTCTCCGTTCCCGCAAGTCCCAGCTTGTCCCGCGGCACTTCCATGACCAGCGCAAACCACTTCCGGTTGCCCGCATGACGGAATACGGCGGCGCGCGGTGTGTCCGCCCAAGGATAATCCGGTTCTGTGCTGTAGTGGTTCAGAATGTAGGCTTCTAATTCTTCACGATTCATTGCAGACCTCACAGCGCCTCAAAGTGATACCTCGGCTGACCGACGCTCTTTTTGCCGTACTCGATCGCTTCTTTTGGGCAGTAGCAGATGCACGCCATGCAGTGGGTGCAGTTTTTGCCCCAGGACGGCTTGCCGTCTTTCAGCGCGACGTTGTTCATCGGACAGCGCTTCGCGCACTGCCCGCAGCCGATGCAGGCGTCAGATACGGTAAAGGCGTTCGCTTTGACGAAAAATCTGTAGAAAATCGGGTTGACCGGGCCGCTCATGAGGCGGTCATAGAGATTGTTCCGCGTCGGCGCAAACGGTTGATTGGCTTGAATCGCGGCGATGGCGCGGTCGATGCTGGGCTCGGCTTGGGCGACGATTTGCCGTGCTTTGTCCGCCTGCGGCGCGGAGAACATCGCAATGTAGTTCTCCGGCATGACGATCTGCACCGTGCCCATGCAGGAAATCGCCTTTTCCGCGCAGAGTTCGCGATTGTACTTGTCGGCGTTGCCGATCTCGCTGCCGCAGGTCATGACAAACCAAGCCTGCTTCGCGCCGCGCAGCTCCGTTTTCAGGAGCCAGTCGCGCACGACGCGCGGAATGCGCCAGGCATAGGTCGGCGTGACGATAATAACTCGCTCGCCGGTTTCGACGGGCGAAGTGTCGGAAGCCTTGATGCGGTCGTTCAGATTCACAAGCGCATCGCCCAGCGCGTCTGCGATTCGCTTGGCGACATATTTGCTGTTTCCAGTGCCGGAAAAATACAAAATCATATCAAAATCCCCTCACAATGGTCAATTTCATGCTGAATGATCTGCGCCGCCCAGCCGGTGAACGTCTTGATGCGCGTCTGGAACTGCTCGTTCTGCCACTGCACCTTGATGGTCTGGTATCGCTTCGTTTTCCGCATGCCGGTCAGCGACAGGCAGCCCTCCTCCGCGTCATACGGCGCGGATTTTTTGACGATCACGGGGTTGAACATGACCATGTACTCACCAATGTTGTCGAACGCAATAATGCGCTTGTTGACACCGATCATATTCGCCGCCATGCCCACGCAGCCATCCTTGTGCGCGGCCAGCGTGTCCAATAAATCCTGCACGATTGCCAAATCGTCAGCCGTGGCAGGTTCTGACTTTTGAGATAAAAAGAATTCATCTTTGCAGATTTCACGGATCATGGGAAAACCTCCGCTGCGTATTTCTTATGTGGCTATTGTAGCAGAGAAATGGGTAAGGCTCAACTGCATTTGTGGGAGTTTCGGTGGAGACACTCATTTCCGCGCCCGCTGCTGATATTCCTCAATCGTCACAAAATGCCCATCCACGTCGCGGATGTGGCGGAGATTCAGGCGATAATCCGGGAAGAAAAAGCGGACGGTTTCCAAAAACTTCGGGAAGCGGTTTCCATCGGCAAACGGATATTCGGATACATAAAAGACGCGGTATCGGTTGATCCGTTCCGTGTCCACGCGGACAATTTGCATGGCGTAACCGGCATCGTCTATGTAAGACTGAAACAACTCCGCGAGATTTTGCAGCACCGCTTCCGTGGCGGCTTCCTGCTCCCGTTTCATGCGCTGAAGCTGTCTGGCCGTTCGCTTTTGCTCTTTCTTACGGTCGCATTCTTTCCAATAGCCTGCGTCCTCGTATTTTTCAAAGTACCTGCAGTTCTTCCCAAGGCAGTCATGCTGCGTCATAAGCCGCTTTGTCAGCTTTCCGGGATGCAGCAGATTGTGGCAGCAGCCGACAATGCGCGTTTGCGGCAGGATCACGCACTGATTTCCGAGCAGCCGCGCTTTTACAAGCTCCGACTTTCCGGTTTCCGCTTCTGCATGTTCCTTTGACGGATGGTCGATGATCGTCTGCAAGTCTGGGTGGCACAGTTTGCAAGGGCGGCGATTTTGGGAAGCCGTCTGATAGTACACGCTGCCAAGAAGTTCTTTCACGCGCAGAAGCTGCTTGCAATTTCGGCAGTGAAAGATCTCGGAATTTGGAGCGTACAGGTAGTTATAGCTCGACGCCGCGATGATCTTTGCGTTTCGTTCCTGTCTGGGGATCGGTTCTTTGGCTGGCGCGCGTTTTGGCACTTTTGACTGCGCAAGTCCAAGCGCCTGAAACAGCATCTGCATGACGGCAACATCGTTGCTGGATTGATGCTCCGGCGCGGGCGTTGAAAGACCGCACGCTTCTGCAATTTTGTAAAGAGAACGCGCCGGAATTTCGCGTGCCTTGATAGCGGCATAGACTTTTTGGTTCATGCAGCGTACCGCCATGGAAAATGTTCCGAACAGATAGCGGCGGTACAGCGCTTTCAGCGTGTTTTTCGTTTCAACGTGCCAGCAGCAGATCACGTCGTCCGGCTGAAGCCAGCGAAAAAATCGCTGGACGCAGCTTTTCTCTGAATCCGATGCACAAAACTCGGCAGGCGCGTAGCCGTTGAACGCCAGATGCTCCCACGGCGCAGTTCCGGACTCGCGCGGACAGACCAGCGCGTCAAACACACGGATGGTATTCCATTTCTCATCGACCCGCGCAGCATATAGCTGCGTTAAACTCCGATGACCGCCACGACTCTCAATCCACTCCATATCCAACAGGACAAACATTGCGCTCCGCCCTTTCTCTCTCTTGATAGGAGTATCATAGCATAGACACTGTCCGATAAAACGTACTTCTCAAGGCGATGCGGAAAAACTGTTAAAATGTTTGTTCATTCGGTACGAATACAATAGAATTTTCGCGTAGTAAACAGCATAATTCATGTGTCTTATGAGATGCAGAATTTGCGCGGCAATAAGCAAAGATAAGAACGGCTCTTTTGTTTTCAAAAATACACGTTTCTATCGTTTCCTTGCATTTTCCAATCAAAGCTGGTACAATTAAATTAATGGACTGCAAAGCTATGCTGACAATTATCAGATATTCTTGCCGTGATATGTGTACCAAAAGCATGGAATGCAAGTATAATAAGAGCCATTCATGGCTGGCGTTGAATTCCAAATGATGCTAGATAAAATGATCATTTTGATAAAATGTGAAATCAGGAGTAAGAACGAATGTTAAGCAGGCGTGACATTGAAAAAGAGCTAGGGAAAGGGATTAATATTGTTCCTGTTATTCGCGAGAATTTCAAAGAGAACTCTATAAATCTCACCGCAAGCAAGAATGCGTGGACTATGGGGAATGGCACCGTATATTGGTATGGCGGCACGGATGTCCAAATGAAAGATGGTCCGGGTAGGAAAAGTACAAAAACTTTTTCAAAAGGAAATAGTTGTGTAATAAAAGGCATAAAAGGTGATGCTCGGAATCAATATATCGTTTTGCTGCCGCATACAACAACTTTGATTGAAACCGCTGAAGTGTTGGGAGTAGCTAACAATATTGGCGGGGCCTTACACTCAAAGGTGGGGCTGGTTTCTAAAGGAATAGGCCACATAGGGACAATGCTTGGTCCGGGATATTGCGGTCATCTGCTAATTGCACTACATAACATCACAGATGATGCGATTGCAATTAAGGTTGGGGCGACATTCGTCTCCCTTGCGTTTGACTATTTAACGACGCAGGTAGTAAGGACAAGCGCCACGATATCAGGGCACTTGGACAAATTCCCAGAGTTAGGAATCAATGTTGACGAAGAAACCCGTAATTATTTGACTGCGGACTGGAAGTCAAATATCGATGACATTCGTGAAAGAATGTGTGAATCGGATGCATTTATAAAATACAAAAAGCATATCCGTGCAAACACATGGAAAGAAGTCAAGAAATATATAAATAAACGGAATATTCTGGCTGTGGTAGCGGTGGCAGCTGTGATAGTCGGAATATATTTATATGCGGTACACTTAGACAGAAAACTGGATAATCCCATATGGGTCGACCGCTTTTGGAATATCGGTTTTTCTGGTATAATTGGCTCTTTTGTCATTGCACTGTGGAATTTTATTAAAGATAAAAAATAGAAGATGCACGGTGCACATTACAGGCTGGCAGAGGAATTATCATCTGATGCCTGATTGGTCTTGCTGCAAAGGCAAGCATTGATGTGGCACAGTTGATTGAACAAAAGTGGGCAAAGAATATGAAAAAGATTTGCTATCAGTTCACTTCTGTATCATAAAGGAAGGTGAGCGCAATATGAACTGTCCGTGGTGCGGAAGTCCGGTTATGATACGCGGGTCATCTTGGGAATGCGGCTGGTGCGGAGACTTTGGAAGTCTGCAAAGAACACCGGAAAAAAAGTCACAGAATACGGCACAGATCACGCTGACGCTTTCCTTCGTCTATCATGTTGACCTACCCGAAACTTGGAGCGATTTGAAAAAGGCACTGAGGCAGATCGCGCCTAACGACACCTCACTCTCGCAGCTACTCGGAAAAGTGCTGCTGCACCATATCTCAGCCGGAATCCAGCACGCAGGAGCTTTGCCGGACGAGAAAAAGGCGGAGGAACTGCGGACATTTCTACATAATACTCTTGACCTGAATCTGGGCGAAAGCGCAGAGGCGATCATGCGTGATGCAAAACGCGGCGTTCTGTTCCGCGAAGAAGCTGCCCTTTCCGAAGCGGACTGCGGCACGTTCTGGACGGAATTGCTCTCGACGCGCCCGGTGGAAGACTACTATAACCACGTCGATCCGGACGGCTTGTTTGAGCTTTTCTCCGAGTTGTCCTCTGCCTATGCCTACTTCAGCGGGAAAAAGGATGAGGAAATGGGCGAAGCGCAGGACTATCAAAATGCGCTGGAAGAAGCCTATCACACCCATTGGCAGAACAAAGTGCTGCTGCATCCGGACGTAGAACGCGCAAAAGGTCTCTTGGCGCAGGGCAAGTTTCCGGATTACGAGGACATTTGCCGCGAGATTTTGCTGGTCGAATATTCGGAGGAAGTCCCGCATGAGACCGCAGAGGATTTCGATGAATTGTCGTGGGAACGTACTCTGGATGATGTGTTTGCAGACGACCCGGAAAAAGGGATGGAGATGTGGCGGCGGCTTCTGGACATCGCAGAACCGTCTCTGAAAACCAATGCCAAAACAGCCGAGAAACTGCTCCCGGACTGGGATTGGCTGGATTCTCCAACTGACGATCAGGCGCTTCCGCTTTTGGTCGCGTTGGATGACGAGCGGTTTGTATCACAGCTTTTTGAAAGCGCGTACCTCGACAGATTGCAGTTCCATGTTCTGGAGATCTGTCGGGATTGTGGGGAGGAAACGCTGGCGCGGCATTGTATGGACCTTGCGCTGAAAAATTCCTGTCTGGAGGAGCAGTGGAGGAAACGGTATACACAGGTCCTTGCGGCTGCGCCTTCTTCAAAACGCGCAAAGACACCTGCCCGTGCACTTGCAAGACCGCCCGTCAGCACACAGAAAAAGCCGGCTGGCGAAAGCTATTATCAGTTCTGCAATGTGCAGTTCAAGGAGGATGGAGCGGCGTATGCCTATCTGACCGGGGGAATTTCGCTGAAAGCAGGCGATTTTGTAGTCGTTCCGATCGGCGATCATCAAGCAGAAAAGCTTGCTCGGGTGACAGAGGTGTTCGTTTGCAGTACACAGAATGTGCCATATCCGCCGGAGAAGGCGAAATTTGTGCTCCGCAAGTCTGAACGGACAGCCTTTCCGGAACGCAAAAAGCCGCAGCATCCTGCTCCAAAGCAAGCAGCCGCGCCAGCACCGACTGAGAAGTCTGCGCCGACTGTACAATCGGCAATCACACCGCCGATCGTCAGCCAGACGCCGACGGAGCTAGAAATAACCGAAAAGAAATCTACGCTGTCAAAGAAGCCGTTTCCGCTTGGAAAGCTCATCGCGGCAGTTCTGGCAGTAGCCGTGATTGCTGGTATCTCTATTTCCGTTTCGAACCGCAACAAACAGAGAGTGGCAGCTTATGAAGCAGCCCTGCAAGAGCTGTCAAACGGCAATTACACTTCTGCCGAGCAGGACTTCTCGGAGCTTTCCGGCTATCGGGATGCGGCATCGCTGTCCGTCTACTGCAAGTACGCCGATATGTACAAAGACAGGACGGACTACGCAGGCGGGCAGGATGAACTTTCAAACATCACGCTGCAATATGACACGAGCTGGCAGCCGGAGGTTGACGCGCTGGAAACCCGCGTTAAGGGCTATAAAGCAGAGAAAGACGCCGCCGAGGAAGCTGAGCGTCAACGCATCGCTGCGGAGAATGCTGCAAAGCGGGAACAAAGCCTAAAAGATCAATATTCCGGAAAGCTGCCCGTAGAAGGGATGCCGGTAAGTTGCCTGAAATACACGTCACTCGGCGAACCGGATAAGCGACTGAACTGCAAAAACTTTGAGAAGCTGGAGCAAAATCAGAAGTATTTCAATGTCTACTGGTATGATGGCAACGGAGAAATGATCGCTGCCGGTATGTGCGCTCAGTGGAGAGATGACAGCGAGTTTATGCTGAAAACCTTCTCGCAGTATTACCCGTCAGGCAGCAATAAAGGACAGACCTTCCATTACGGCAACGGAGACAACAATTCTGGAAGCATCCGGGACGACTACGACAATCCAGAAGACCTCTGGGAAGATAACCAAGATTGGTATGAGGACGAGGATGAAGCGTGGGATGAGTGGGAGAATGGTTAGGAGGTTATTTTATGGATCTGCAACGAGCAAAAGAACTGTTATCTGGCTTGGCAGACGGCGTTGATCCGCTGACAGGCGAGGTTCTGCCGGAGAATCATGTGTGCAACAAGGCTGAAATCATTCGGGCATTTCACTGTGTTCTGAAGGCGCTTCCAGGAAAGCCGCCGAAGCCGCAGCCCGAAAATGCGGGCAAACCCTGGAACGATGCAGACGACGCGGTCCTCTGCCAGATGTTCGATGCCGGAGGCAGCAAAAAGGAAATGTGCGCCTACTTCAAACGCTCGGAGGGCAGCTTAGCCGCACGTCTGGTGCGGTTGGGAAAAATCTCTGACCGGGCAGAATTCAGAATGAAATAAGGGGTAAATGCCATGGCAATTCTAAATTTTTCGGATGTTTTGATGAAAGTGGGACTTGACCCGAAGAATGTCAAGCTGATTCGTCATGCGTTGTCCGACGAACGATTCAGGGAATGCTATGAAGCTGGTATGGCATATGAATATACACAGCACCAGAAAAAAGAATTCAGCAAAGGTTATTCCTACTGGATCACGTTTATCAGCGATGGCGGTACATATGCGAGACTACATTCCTGCTATCGCGTCAATGGCTCTGTGCCTGATGCGCCGGATGTATGCCCGGTTGGATTGCCTGCGTGTGAGGCAAAAGAGTATCGTGGCGAGATGGAATTTTATGATTTGGAATATGTGGACTTGCTGAAGGAATACGAGGGAAAGCTGGTCATTGACTGGGGAAAATCAACCCGGATGTGGCATCAGAAGGCTGTGACAGATAAACCCATCGTAGAGATTGCGTCAAAGAATCAGAAACCTTTTGTCGGCTTTGAAAGCCTCATCCTATCCTTTGACGAGTTAAAAGAAGTAATTGAAAACGATACGGATTATAAGTTGTGGCAAACCGCTATGTCCTCTGTCAATGCAGTTTATTTGATCGTAGATATCAAAACCGGTGACAGATATGTTGGTTCGACGTATGGCTACGATGGCTTATTGGGACGCTGGTCTGTCTATGCTGTCACTGGTGGTCACGGAAATAATAAGGGAATGATTGAGCATTTCAACGCCCAAAAGCATAGCTGTCATGATCTGCAGTTCTCGGTGCTGCAGGTTTTGTCGAAAGCCATGTCTAAGGAACAGATCATTGATGCAGAAACACTTTGGAAGAAAAAACTGCTAACCTATGAACCGTTTGGGATGAATAAGAGTTAAAAATATGGAGCAAACGCACAGTGCAATTCCTGCTCCGCTATAGACAAAGAATACGCGGCCGGCAAATTTGTCGGCCGCGTAATTTTATATTTTTGAGTCGCGAAGCCACTGCTGGAACTCCTCCAGCGAGATGATCTCGCGGTCACATTTTTTCTTTTCTTCTCGGGCTTTCTCGCTCCATGCGTAAAACTGCTCGTCGGTGATGCGCCCGGCCTTAATCCATGCGAAGCGCTTTTTGTACTCCTTGCGGTACGCCTTGAAGATCGGGTCGTCGGTCTGTTTTTTCGTCCACTGCCGGAACGCGCCGATCTCGCGGCAGCGCTGCTCGCCGTACTTCACGGGGCGCTCGCAATACTCCGCGCTCACACGGCCGGTCTGCGGGAACCAGCGGCCGCAGTTCTTGCAGCGGCGCACGGTCACGCCGCGCTCAACGCAGCTTCGCAGCGAATAGTCGATCATGTCCCGCACGGCGGACGAGTACAAAACAGGCGCGCATCGTCCCGTCTCGACCGGCTCGAAACTCAGTGGGATTGGCTCAAATCGGAACAGCTCCGGATCTCTCGGCTGGTCGTGATGATAGTTTTTCGCCGCCTGTTTCTGCGGTTCACGGCCAGCGGAATCCACGTCCAGCACACATTCCAAAAACTTCTCAACCTGCTTCCTTGTCTCTGAAAACTGCGTTACAAACTCCTTTAAGTCCAAAGCAATCGCCTGAATCTCCGCTTGATCGTAGCCATTTACGGAAAAACAGCCGAAGCTGCGCGTATATAAAAGACGGAAATAAATGTGCTTCTCGGCCAGCACGCCAAGCTCTACCATCGCGGCTGTATACGCTTCGCGGGCGCGGCTCTCAACGAAGCGTTCCCAATTCACGCTGATGCGTTCCAGCATCGGCGTGATTTCTTTTTCATCCAATTCCAGAAACGTCAGCAGACTTTCCAAAAACGGAAGTTCTAACTGCTTGGACGGCAGGCCCTGCATTCCAAACGCATCGTTTTCAAAAAACTCCCTCTCACCGGAGAAATACATCTTCGCATACCACATGGCTATCACCTCAAATATGGACTAATTGTAAATTATAAATGCAATAGTCTTGACAAACGAATAGGGCTATGTTACCTTAAAACCAGAAGGCTGTCTAAATTATTTTATCATAGTCTAGCACCGTGAAGACAGCTTGTCAACGGAAAGTTGCCCTGTACCTTGAAAATTTCACACCCATCTCCAAAGACGATACTCGCCGGGGAAGTATGCCGCGACGCTGCAAGAGCAGCCAGCATACCAAGGCGAAGCCAACGCCGTGTGCGTCAACAAAAGGCCGCAGGACAGGAACGGGTATGGGGAGGATGGCAGTAAAAAAGTGAAAAAACCGTCCGGCTGCTGCAACAGTCGGACGGCGCGCCGCGTTTCGGAAAACACGGGCTGCAACTGTGTTCAGTCTAACAGAGAGACCTCCGAAACGCAAGTTTTTTCTCTGAAATTTCTAAAATCAGTTGGAGGTAAAAAAAGACTTTGAACACATCAAGCATCAAGAATTTTGACGAGCTGCCGCTGTTTCTCAATGCGCAGCTTGTCTCCCGCGCGCTGGGCGTATCGCCGTCAAGCGCCTATGAACTTCTGCATGAGGACGGTTTCCCATCGCTGCGGATCGGCAGCCGGCTGGTCGTGCCGAAGGAGCAGTTCCGTCTATGGGTGGAGCGGCAGACAGGAGGCGCACATGAAGAATAAATACTATACCTCGCGCGATCCAATCAAAAACTACTTTCCGCTGCCGAATGAAGTTTTCGCCCTCGGTCTCTCATCAGGCGCGTTGGCGGTCTACAGCTATCTGATGTACATTGAGGATCGGACGACATATCAGTGCCATGCAAGCTACAAAACGATTGGTAAAGCCGTCAATATGAGCCCGAACACGGTACGCAAATATGTGACCGAACTGGTCGAGCGCGGGCTCATTCAAACGGAGCGCACGACGATCATCACGCAGGACGGCCGAAAGCAAAATGGGAGCCTTCTGTACACGCTCCTGCCCATTCAGTTCTCCATCCAGCAGTTTTACGAGCAAAAGCTTGCAAAGCTGGACGCGGAATGCGAGCAGGAACGCATCCGAAAGCGGTTGGAAGCGTTCCAACAGGCGCAGCAGAAAAACGCCTGTCCGCCCGCGTGAGCCGCGTGTCGCGGCTGTGTCCGATTTTCCGGGCACAGCCGGGCGCGTGCCCACCAGAAGCAAAAAAACGGACGTTGCGCCGCCGTGCGGGAGCATTGCTAAAGCGACAAACGCAGAAGGAAACCGCCTGTAGGCGGCTTTCGGCGGAGAAAAGAGCCGCAAGCGGCGAAGCAGGAGAAAGCCAAGGTGTCGTGCGCGCACCTTGGCGAACACATCTGCCCGCAGTGCGGGCAGTTTGGGGCTTTCACGCAGGGGTTGTTGAGAGGGCAAAAATAGCCCCACTGGGGTTGGAAGCGCAAATAATCACGCTGTTTCAAGGAAAACAGCGGGGTCACACACAAAATTGGAGGGAAATTAGCATGGCAAACAGGAAAATTAAATTTCCGCTTTGGCTTATGCCGGAAACAAAGGCGACAGTTGAACGTCTCTACCGGCAGGATGGATGCAGCAGCCAGAGCGAGTTCATGGAAAGGGCAATTTTGTTCTACTGTGGCTATCTGCAAAGCGAGTATGCCGGGGATTTCTTGCCGAAGATCCTCGGCGAAACGCTGGAAGCTATCCTCAGTATGTTCGGTGATCGCATCGGGCGGCTGCTGTTCAAGCAGACCGTGGAACACAATGTGATGAACCACATTCTCGCCTGCGATACGGATATTGATGCCGCGACGTATCAGAAGATGCGAGGCATGAGCTACCAGGAAGTCGTGCAGACACACGGACAGATTTCATTCCCGGAGGTCCTGCGGAAGGAGAAAGCACTCTAAGTGAATGCTGAACAAGGATTGTACCGCCATAGGCAAAGAAAACAAAATGATAACTTTCTGATAACTCTCCGCGCGGGAGGTTGCTATTCTGTCTCCTGCGTGGTAGTTGTTAGAGAAAGAATAACACGAAAGAAAGGAGCTCTGCATATGGGAAAACGGCGGCCATCTGGGGATGGGATGGTCAGAAAACGCGACGATGGACGCTGGGAAGGGCGTATCGTCGTAGGACACAAGGCAAACGGCGACCCGATCTTCCGGCACGTCTACGCGAAGACGCAGAAAGCCCTGACGGAAAAGCTGCACCAGAGCATCGAATGCTATCAGGACGTGGAGCTGACCGAGGACAGCCGCATGACGCTGGGCGAGTGGCTGGATCGCTGGCTTGCGGAATACAAGGACGGCACGATCCGACCAGGGACGCTGGAAGGCTACCGCAATTACATCGAAAACTACATCAAGCCGCAGCTCGGCGGCAAGCAGGTTTCGCTCATCACGACGCAGGACGTGCAGCGGATGTACCGGCGGCTGAAATCCGGCGGGCGCGTGCGCGAGGACGCCGAGGGCAGCAAGCGCCTCTCCGATTCGACGGTGCGGCACATCCACACGATGCTGCACGGCGCGATGAAAGCCGCGGTGCAGGCGCACATCATTCCGAAAAATCCGACCGAGAACGCAACTGCGCCGAAGCTAAACTACAAGCCGATGCAGGTGCTGAACGAGCAGGAGCTGGACACGTTCCTGCAAGCGGTTCAGAAGGACGATATCTGGCGGGATTTCTTCTACACGGAGCTTATGACCGGCCTGCGGCGCGGCGAGATCTGTGCGCTCATGTGGCGCGACTTCGACGCGAAGGCCGGGACACTCGGAATCTCCCGGACGCTGCACAGCAAGGGGCAGGGCATCTACGCCCTCGGCGATACGAAAACGAGCCAGGGCAACCGCACGATCATCCTGCCGGAGAGCGTCGCGGCGCTGCTGCGGGCGCGGAAGAAAGGCTCCATCAGCCAATGGATTTTCCCGCAGCCGGCCAGCCCGGAGCTGCCGATGAATCCGGGAACGGCATACCGGCGGCTCAAGACGCTGCTGGAGGAAGCGGGACTGCCGAGCATTCGCTTTCATGATCTTCGTCATACATTCGCGACACACGCCCTCACCAGCGGCGTGGACGCGAAAACGCTGGCCGGGATTCTGGGTCACACGAACGCCAGCTTCACGCTCGACACCTACACGCACGTCACGCCGGATATGCGCGAAGCCGCGGGCGGCATCGTCGGCGGCTTCATGGAGAACTTATTCGGAAAGGAGCTGAAGCCTTGGCAAAGAAGCGAAAAGCAGGCGACGGATTGATCCGTCAGCGCGCGGACGGACGCTGGGAGGGGCGGTACGTTGTCGGCTACGACGATCACGGCTACCCGAAAACAAAGGCCGTTTTTGGCAAGAGCAAGCGCGAGTGCACCGAAAAGCTGGCGGCGCTCAAAGCGCAGCTCGGCGGCATTCCGTCGGACAAGCTGCGGCCGGAGATGCGCTTTGCAGACTGGTTGGATTACTGGTATGAAACGCATTGCAAGCCGAATATCCGCACCTCGACGCAGTCCGGCTACGAAGACCGCATCCGCCTGCACATCAAGCCGGAGCTGGGCGAGATTCCGCTGAACAGGCTGACACAGAACGACCTCCAGCAGTTTTACGCACGGCTGAAAAAGAGCGGACGCAAGACACGCACAGAATACTACGGCGAAGGGTTGTCCGACCGTATGGTGCGGATGTGCCACGCGACCTGCCGCTCGGCGCTGCAGCGGGCTGTGCAGGATGGACTTATCCGCACCAATCCCGCCGAGGACTGCAAGCTGCCGCCCAAAAAGGCACGCGAGATGCAGGTGCTGGCGCGGGACGAATTGCAGCGGTTTCTCATTCAGGCGCAAGCCGAGGGTTACTATGAACTGTTTCTGCTGGATCTGGCGACAGGCCTGCGGCGCGGGGAACTGCTGGCGCTGCAATGGGACGACCTCGATTTTGAAACGGGTATCCTCACGATCAGCAAACAGGTAAGCCTCGTTCGCGGCAAGATCGTGATGAGCGTGCCAAAGACGAAAAGCTCTATCCGCAAGCTGGTGCTGCCGCCCGCCGTTGTGCAGGTGCTGCGGGAGTACCGCGAAAGCGTCCACTCCCGCTGGATGTTCCCGTCGCCGGTGCTGGAGGATCTGCCGCTCAACCCCGGTTCGGTCTACGACCGATTGCAGCTGATCTTGGAGCACGCAAACTGCAAACAGGTGCGTTTTCACGACCTCAGGCACACATTCGCAACGTTGGCGCTGCAAAATGGGATGGACGTGAAGACGCTCTCCGCCATGCTGGGACATGTGTCGGCGGCCACGACGCTGGACATTTACACGCACTCGACCTCTGAGATGCAGCACGCCGCCGCGCGGAAGATCGACTGCGGCATCGGAAAGGCAGAACTTCCGGACGAGCCTGCGCCGCAGGCGAATACGCCCGCCATCGTTGACTTCCAGCCTTACATGGGCAAAGTCCGCAAGCCCGGAACGGGCTGCATCAGCCAGATCAACGACCACCTCTTTGAGGGGCGCTACTCCCCGACATGGATCGACGGCAAAAAGCACGCGCGGAATGTGTATGCGCATACGCGCGAGGAATGCGAGGAGAAGCTGAAGGTGCTGATCGCGGAGATGAAAGCGGAGCTGGCAGAATTGAAGCGGCAGAAGGGCTACAAACATTGATCGAATGAACGGAACGCAGCCGCCCGGTGTTGGGCGGCTGCGATTGTGTTTTGGGCGCAGGTTTGCTATAATGAAATTAACTGAAATTTGTGAGGATAAACATGACGATAGAGATCAAAGAAAAACTGACCGGCTCGATTCTTGATATTGGCGGCGGTGGCGAAGCCGTGATTGGACAGATTTACAAAGACAGAGTCACCGCAATCGATAACTGCAGGGAAGAATTGGAAGAAGCTCCAGGCTGCTGTTCAAAGCAGCTTATGGACGCAACAGAATTATCGTTTCCGGATGATTCATTTGATAATGTGACTTTTTTCTATACGCTGATGTACATGACGGCTGAAGAACAGCAGAAATCCATTTGTGAGGCAGCACGTGTCCTCAGAGTAGGAAAACAGATGTATATCTGGGACTGTGACATTCGTTCTGCTTATCCGGAACCTTTTATGATCGATTTGGATATCAGGGGCGGCAACAACAAACTCCATACGACCTATGGGATCGTCAAGAAGGATACACAGTCTTCGGATTCTGTCGTCCGACTTTTGGAAAGCGCTGGCCTCAAAATTGAATCCTTACAGGCAAAAGACGGGCAGTTCCATATTCAGTGCAGAAAAGACTAAGAGGAGGTGATCTATGGCGCGGGCAAGGTATCAGGTGCTGGTCATTCCCTATTGCATCATGGACGGGCAGGCAAGATTCTGCGTATTCAGAAGAAATGATCTGGATATCTGGCAGTTCATCGCAGGCGGTGGAGAGGATGAAGATGCCTCCATCCTCGAATCTGCGAAGCGGGAAGCCTTTGAAGAAGCGGGCATCCCCGTCACGTGCGACTATTCGCCGCTCGACACCTGCTGCAGCATACCGGCCAGCTGCTTCGCGGATGCGGAAGCACTGTGGGGCAAGCAATGCTTTGTCGTTCCCGAATATGCCTTTGCGGTAAAGGTCGAAAACACTTCCCTGCACTCATCCCATGAACACACCGAGTATGGATGGATGGAGTATACATGCGCCCATGCAATGGTGAAATATGACAGCAACCGGACCGCGCTTTGGGAACTGAACCGGCGCACAGTGCTTGGATTATTAAAATAGAAACGTCCGAGGTTATTGATTATTCAGACAAATCAGAATTTATGGAGATATGTGATGCGTGGCTGCGAATGGTGTGATTATAAAGAAACTGAGTGGTTGCTATATCAGTCATTATATTGGTCTGTCTATCTGGCGGACAGACAGGATTATATCGGCAGATGTATTCTGGTGTTGAATCGGCATTGCGGCAGTCTTTCAGAATTGGATATTTCTGAGTGGACGGAACTGAAAACCATGATAGATCGATTGGAACGGCTCTATAAAGAGGTATTAGGCGCCGAATTATGCAATTGGAGTTGTCTGTTAAATGACTTTTACAAAGAAGCAGTCCCAAACCCGCATTTACATATCCATGTGCGGCCACGATATAAAAATACCGTTGTAATCAACGATCACGCATACACAGATACAGAATTTGCGCATCACTATGCTTTGAAAAAAGAGAGAGTATTACTTGATGATGACAGAAAAATATTGTACGCACTTATGAAGAAACATTTTGTTTTATAAATTCAGATTGATCGAAAATCGACGCAGCCGTCCGGTGTACTCCGGGCGGCTGCGATTGTGTTTTGGGCGCGGTTTTGCTATAATGAAATAAATCGGAATCTGCGAAAAGGAGAAACCGGTTATGAAACTTGGGCAGAAAATCATTGTGGTTGGGTGTCCCGGAAGCGGGAAAAGCACACTTTCAAAGGAGCTTCGGGACGTTACGGGCCTGCCGTTGTTTCATCTGGATAATATTTGGTGGAAACCAGACAAATCGCATATTTCAAGAGAAGAATTTGATCAGAAGCTGGATGAAATCCTGCTGACGGACAGATGGATGATTGACGGAAATTACAGCAGAACGTATGAGGTGCGGTTTAGGGCGTGTGATACGGTCATTTTTCTTGATTATCCCGTGGATGTCTGTATGAACGGGATCAAAGAACGGATTGGAAAGAATCGCACGGATATTCCGTGGACAGAGCAGGCGCTTGATTCTGAATTGGTGAAGCTGGTCGAGCGTTATGAGACAGACAATCGCCCGGTGATTCTGTCTCTCTTTGAGAAGTACCCTGATGCAGCCAAGTTCGTTTTCAAATCGCGTCTTGAAGCAGCCAAATGGATGAGCGGGTTTGTTTAAATTCCGGTTATCGAATCCACAGTGTAAATCCTGCGCCGCAATAAGCAAAGAATAGTGCTTTGCAAAAATCGACAATTTACATAGACGACAATGCTGCAAATTTGCTGTTGAATTTCACAGCAGTTCTGGGTATACTACGTTTGAAGGAGTTGATTGCTATGCCGAATATTAAACCCATTTCTGATCTGCGGAATTACAGCGAGGTACTGCGTGATGTAGCTGTGGGCGCTCCTGTCTTTCTGACGAAGAATGGGCGCGGACGGTACGCCATCGTGGATATGCAGGACTATGAGAAAACGCAGGCGACCCTGAAATTGATGAATGAGCTTGCAAAAGGGCGCTGCTCCGGCGAAACGGAAGGCTGGCTGTCACCGGACGATATGAGGGCGCACTTCCGCGCAAGAGCGCATGAAGAATAGAATTCATTATTCTCTCGAGTCCCGCCGTGATTTGGATGATATCTGGGACTACATCGTATCGGAGCTTCAAAACCGTTCCGCCGCGGAGCACGTGACAAATTGCATTATGGACGCAGTCGACCAGTTGAAAAGTTTTGCAGAGATGGGAACACTGCTTTCCTCAATCGCTGATGTTAGCAGCGAATATCGTTACCTTGTCAGCGGCAATTATATGGTGTTTTACCGTATACAAGGCAGCGATGTCTATATCGACCGTGTTCTGTATGGCCGCAGCAATTATATAAACATCTTGTTCAATGATCTGCTGCGCGAAGACACAGCTGAATAAAACTGAACAATTTACATAGAAAGCCCGCCGAAATCTTGCGATTCCGGCGGGCTTTGATTTTACTTGAATGTAAAGGGATGGACGTGAAAACGCTCTCCGCCATGCTGGGGCATGTTTCGGCAGCAACCACGCTCGATATTTACACGCACACGACCAGTGAGATGCAGCACGCCGCAGCGCGGAAGATCGACTGCGGAATCGGCAAGGCAGAACTCCCGGACGAGCCTGCGCCGCAGGCAAATGCGCCCGCCATCGTTGACTTTCAGCCTTACATGGGCAAGGTCCGCAAGCCCGGAACGGGCTGCATCAGCCAGATCAACGACCACCTGTTTGAAGGCCGCTACTCCCCGACATGGATCGACGGCAAAAAGCACGCGCGGAATGTGTATGCGCATACGCGCGAGGAATGCGAGGAGAAGCTGAAGGTATTGATTGCGGAGATGAAAGCGGAGCTGGCGGAGTTGAAGCGGCAGAAGACTGACAAGCATTGATCGAATGGACAAATGGCAGCCGCCCGGAGCATGACCTTCGGATGGCTGCGATTGCGCTTTGGCAGATCGTTTGCTATAATGAAACTAATCGAAATTTATAAAGGAGAATATTGATGAAACTATTTTTATGTTCGCACTTTTCAAGTGTAGGAAGTCTGATAAAGGAAGAAATTGAAAATAAGAAAGTCGCATTTATTCCAACAGCTTCACTGCGTGAAGGCTACACCGGTTATGTCGGCTCGGCTCGAAAATTATTCAAAAAGTTGGGAGCAATCGTAACTGAAATTGATATTTCAACGGAGGCTTATTCAACGATACAGTCTGTTTTTGAAGATGCGGATGTGATATATTTTACCGGCGGAAATTCTTTTTTCCTTATAGACCAGCTCCGTAAAACGGGAACGGATGAGCTGTTGAAGAAAGAATTGGCAAAGGGAAAACTGATGATTGGTGAATCGGCAGGTGCGATTATATGCGCTCCAAGCATCCAATATATCGAGCAAATGGATGAAAAGCCGGAGGACTACTCACAAGAAGATGATGCAGGGCTTGATTTGATTGATTTCTATGTTCTTCCGCATTATCTTACAGCACCATTTAAGAAAGTTACCGAGAAAATAATGACTGAGTTTTCGGATTTGAATCTATGCCCAATTAACAACCGTCAGGGAATTGTAATTGATGGTGAAGGTTCAAAGGTTATTTGCAAAGACTAATTTGAAAATTCCAGTTTACCGAATCCGTGGTGCAAATCCTGCGCCGCGATAATCAAAGAATAGCGTTTTTTCGAAAACCGAACAATTTGCATAGAAAACCCGCTGAAATCTTATGATTTCAGCGGGTTTTCTGGTCCGAGTGACTGGTTTCGAACCAGCGGCCTCGTGGTCCCAAACCACGCGCTCTACCATCTGAGCTACACCCGGTTATGAAATTGAAAGTCTAAGCTGTCTGTAGTCAGCCATGTGGTCAAAGGCGGATTTTCGGGCGATTCCGGAAATTGCGGAAAACCCGCAGATGCCCGTGTGTCAAGGGGTTCGGGCGTTTTGACTCTGGCAGGTCGGATGGATGCCGATACGCTCCCAAACCACGCGCTCTACCATCTGAGCTACACCCGGTTATGAAATTGGGAAGCGGGGCTGGCCCGGAAATTTGCGGGATTATTATAACGGATATGGCGGGAAAAAGCAAGGGAAAGATTCGTGGGGAGAATTTTCAACCCCCTGGGGGGCTTCCGCGGAGCGGGATGGTCGGGTATAATGGGCGCAAAGAATTGAACAAAGGAGTTTCCCGATGAAAAAAACAATTTCTGCGAAAAATCTGGCGTTCTGCGCGCTGTGCATCGCGCTGTGCGTTGTGCTGCCGATGGCGTTTCATGCGATCGCGAACGCCGGCCCGATCTTCCTGCCGATGCACATTCCCGTGCTGCTGTGCGGGCTGGCCTGCGGATGGCCGTATGGCCTTGTCTGCGGACTGCTGGGTCCGGTGCTGTCCGGCGTGCTGACGGGCATGCCCTCCCCTGCCGTGCTGCCCGGCATGATGGTCGAATGCGGCGTTTACGGTCTGGTCAGTGGTTTGATGATGCAGGCCGTTCACACGAAGAAGCTGTATGCTGACCTGTATATCAGCCAGATCACGGCAATGCTGCTGGGCAGAATCCTGTCCGGTGTGTGCAAGGCGCTGATCTTCGCACCCGCGACGTTTACGGTCGCGGCATGGGCGACAACGTCGTTTGTGACCGGCCTGCCCGGCATTGTGATCCAGCTCGTGCTGCTGCCGACGCTCGTTGTCGCGCTGACGAAGGCGCGGCTGCTGCGGGTACGGTACGCATAAGGGGTGTCTGCGATGGAACAGCAGGCTGTCATCGATTTTTTTGACCAAGCCGCCGCTGGCTGGGACGCACAGTTGGTGCGCAATGAGGCAGTGATCGGGCAGATTCTGGACAACGCCGGAATCCGCCCCGGCGTATCGGTGCTGGACGTTGCCTGCGGAACAGGCGTTCTGATCCCGGATTATTTGAAGCGCGGCGCGGCACAGATCACGGCCATTGACATTGCGCCGGAAATGGTGCGTATCGCGTGCGAAAAATTCCCGCAGGAGAACGTAACTGTGCTCTGCGGTGATGCGTCGCAGGCGCACTTCCCTGCCCTGTTCGACTGCATTGTGATCTACAACGCGTTTCCGCATTTTCCGGAGCCGGAGCGGCTGATCTCCCATCTGGCCGGGCTGCTCACGCCCGGCGGAACGCTGACGGTGGCGCACGGGTTTTCGCGCAAGGCGCTCGACGCGCACCATGCGAAGACGGCGTGCAGCGTCTCCAACGGTCTGCTGCCGGTCGAGGCGCTGGCCGGGCTGTTTGCAAAGCATCTGACCGTCACAGTGCAGATCTCCAACGATGAAATGTATCAGGTCGTGGGCCAGTGCTGTTGATTCCCGAATCGATGAAACGCCGGAGGGCTCTCCTTTGGGAGGCCTCCGGCGTTTTTTTGCTCTGATTCAGCTTTTCAGCTTCCACACGGGGCTGCTCAGGGCGGCTTGATGTGCGCCGCCTGCGCCTGTTCCGGCATTCCGTATAAAATCTGATTGACTTTTTCCGTCTGCCGTAGGAAAATGGGGGCGGAAATCAAAAAAGGAGGTGCCTGATATGAGCAGACAGGAGGCGCTGCAGCAATTCCGGCAGGCGCTGAAGGCCGGGCAGAAATGCTACCGCGATTGCGTCCACCGCGGACGCTATCCGTATCCGCAGGTGCTCGAGGAACGGCTGCGCGGCTGCGCGGTCGCGGGCCGCGTCGATCTCGGCGTACTGGACATTCCCATCGCGCAGATCATCGGCACAAATACGGCGGGGCGGCAGGCGGCGTTTGCCGCGAATTTCATGCCGCTTCTGGATCTTGGGACGGAGTTTGCAAGCAAATGGGTCGCGCTCTGTGAGGCGCATCTGGGCGACACGGGCATCACGGATCCCATCCGCTGCTTTGAATATATGGGCTGCTTCTACGTGCAGGAGGGCAACAAGCGCGTCAGCGTCCTCAAGAGCTTCGACGCGCCGACCATCCGCGCGTATGTCACGCGCGTCCTGCCGGTCTATTCCGACGATCCGGCCGTGCGGGTGTATTATGAATTTCTGCACTTTTACGGGCTGTGCGGCCTGTATCAGGTGCATTTCAACCGCGTCGGCGACTATCCCAAGCTGCAGGCCGCGCTGGGCTTTGACGCCGACCACATCTGGTCGGACCGGGAAAAGCGTGCGTTTCTGACCGCGTTCTATACCTTCCGCACAGCCTATTACAAGCTCAGCCAAGAGCCGCCCGTCACGACGGCGGAAGCGCTTCTGGTGTGGCTGCACACGTATACGCTGGGCGATCTGCGCGTGCTTGGGCCTGCGGAGCTGGAAAAATCCATCCGCGCGGTCTGGACGGAGCTGACCGCCTACGCGCGGGGCGGAAAGATCGAGATGCAGACCGACGCGGAGCCGGAAGCATCCGGCTCCGGGCTTCTCGGGCTGCTGGCCGGGCGGATGATCCCCGGCGGGACGCTCCGCGCGGCGTTCGTACATGAATGCGCGCCGGAGAAAAGCCCGTGGATCCGGGAGCATGACAAGGGGCGGCAGCAGCTCGAGCAGGCGCTCGGCGATGCCGTCTCGGTCAGGACCTATCTTGCGGCGGACTACCCCTGCACCGAGGACGCACTGGAGCAGGCCGTCTCTGACGGCGCGCAAGTCATTTTCACGACGACCGTGCCGCTGATCTTCGCCTGCCGCAAGCTTGCGCCCAAATATCCGGGCGTCCGCTTTCTCAACTGCTCGGTCGATATGCCGTATCCCGGCGTGCGGACGTATTACGGCCGTATTTATGAGGCGAAATTTCTGCTCGGCGCGATCGCAGGCGCGCTGGCGGAGGATAGCCGCATCGGCTATGTCGCCGACGGGCCGATCTTCGGCACGCCTGCGGCCATCAATGCCTTTGCGCTCGGCGCGCAGCTGACGAACCCACGCGCCGAGATCGAGCTGCGCTGGTCGTGCTGTGAATCTTCGCCCGCCACGCGTCTCGCGGAAGAGGGGCTGCGCGTGATCTGCGCGCGCGATCTGCCCGGCTCGGGCGACAGCCCGGACTGGCGCGGACTGTGTCTGGCGCGGGAAGCAGGGCCGGTCTGCGCGGCGCTTCCGGTGTGGAACTGGGGCGAGGTCTATATCCGGCTGGCGCGCAGCATCCTGCGCGGCGGCTGGGACGAGCTGAGCGCGGTGGCCGCCGTCAATTACTGGTGGGGCTTTGCAAGCGGCGCGGTGGACGTGCAGCTCATGGAATCGCTGCCGGACGGTCCGCGCGAGCTGGTGCGCCTGCTGCGCGCCGCGCTGACCCACGGTGAGCTTGCGCCGTTCCACCGGCGCATCGCCGACCAGACGGGCGCGGTGCAAAATGACGGCGAACGCTGGCTTGCGCCGGAGGAAGTTTTACACATGGACTGGCTGTGCGCCAATGTGCGCGGCAGCATCCCGCAGTATGACGAGCTGCTGCCGATGGCAAGGCCGATGGTGCGTCTGCTGGGACTGTACCGCGAGACGCTCCAGCCGGAGAAAAGGGGGCCGCTGCTTTGAAGCTTCTGCTGCTTGCCGATAAGGAAAGCCCCTATTTTTGGGACTATTATCAGCCGGGACGGCTGCGCGAATACGATCTGATGCTCTCCTGCGGCGATCTGAAGGCGGAGTATCTGTCATTTCTGGCGACACTTGGCCGCGCACCGCTTTATTATGTGCGCGGCAATCACGACGGCAATTATGACCGCCGCCCGCCGGAGGGCTGCGACTGCATTGAGGACAAGCTGATCATCTTTAACGGTCTGCGCATCGCCGGGCTTGGCGGCAGCCGCCTGTACTCAGGCGGAAAGGATCAGTATTCCGAGCGTGAGATGAAAAACCGCATCTGGAAGCTCGGCTGGCAGATCCGCCGGGCGGGCGGCGTGGACATCGTGCTGGCGCACGCCCCGGTGCGGGGCTTCGGCGACGGGGACGATTACGCGCACATGGGCTTCGAGGCGTTTTTGCCGCTGCTCGACCGGTATAAACCCCGCTATCTCATCCACGGCCATGTGCACATGGAATATGGCCGCGATATCGCCCGCGTGCTCCGGCGCGGGGACACGACGATCATCAACGCCTATGAGCGCTATACGCTGGAGGTATAATATATGGAATATCCAAAGGTCTGCCTGCGGCGCGGCGAGGAAGGCAGCGTTCTGAAGGGGCAGAGACTGATCTATGACAATGAGCTGGACTGGGCGGACGATATCTGCACGGACGGATGCGTCGTAGACGTGCTGGACAGCCGGCAGCGCTTTGCCGCGCGCGGGTTTTTCAATTCGAACTCCCGGCTGGCCGTCCGCGTTCTGACGCGGGACGAGACAGAGCCGATCGACCGCGCGTTTTTTGCCCGCCGGATCGAGGCGGCGTGGCACACGCGGCAGACGCTGGGTTTTTCCGATTCCTGCCGCGTCGTCTTCGGCGAGTCCGATGGGCTGCCGGGGCTGACAGTCGATAAATTCGCGGACTGCCTGTCCTTCCAGATCGCCTGTCTGGGGCTGGAGCAATGGAAACCGGAACTAGTTTCCATTCTGGCGGAGCTTTTCACCCCGCGCGGCATTTACGAGCGCGACGATCTGCCCGTGCGCGAAAAAGAGGGGCTTCCGCTCATCAAGACGTGCGTTTACGGCGAAGTCCCCGAGGAGCTTGTGATCCGGGAGCACGACGCGCGCATGCTCGTCTCCATCGCAAACGGCCAGAAGACCGGGCATTTTCTCGACCAGCAGGAAAACCGGGGCCGGTTAAAGCCCTACGCGCCCGGACAGGACGTGCTCGACCTGTGCTGCTGCACGGGCGGGTTTTCCATCCACGCCGCGCTCTACGGCGCGAAAAGCGTCGAGGCGGTCGACGTGTCCGAGGACGCGCTGGCGCTCGTGCGGCGCAACGCGGCGCTCAACGGTGTGCAGGATATCGTCACGACCACCTGCGCAAACGTCTTTGACCTCGCGCGGCAGTACGTGCGCGAGGGACGGCAGTACGGCCTTGTCGTCTGCGACCCGCCCGCATTCGCCAAGAGCCGCAAGGCGCTGGAAAACGCGTACCGGGGCTATAAAGAACTCAACCTGCAGTGCATGAAGCTTGTCAGGCCCGGCGGGTATCTTGTCTCGTGCTCGTGCAGCCAGTTCATGACGCCGGAGCTGTTTCTCAAAATGCTCCGCGAGGCCGCGCAGGACGCGGGCCGCGACGCAAGGCTGCTTGAACCGCTCATCCAGTCCCGCGACCACCCCGCAAGCCTCGTCTCCGAGCAGTCGCTGTACCTCAAGGGAGATATTTTGCAGATTTTATAAGTGAATATGCAGGCAAAAGCCGCTCCCACCACGTGCGGGTGGGAGCGGCTTTTTTATTCTGGCGCGAGCCCGTCCTGCCGGCAGAAGGCCAGCGCGGTGTCGACGCTGCCGATGCGGTATCCGGCGCAGGCATAGCGGACACGGCGCGGGCCGCTGCACAGCAGCAGAAGCGGCAGCCTGTCCGGCTCCACATAGGCGCTGCGCGCCGCAGGCTCCGCAGAGTCCGCCGTGAACCAGACCTCCGCCCGCGCAAGGGCGGCAAGCGCGGCCTGCAGCTTTTCGTTTTGAAGCGCCTGTCTGCCGCGCAGGAAAAAGATCAGACGCAGCGGCAGCCGTGCAAGCTGCGCCCGGCTGCTCAGCAGCTCGTTCAGCAGATGCTCCGTCGGTTCCCGCCCCTCCTCCAGCCACATCAGAAGAGACTGTGTCCGTGTCAGCTCCGCCGCTGCGGCCTGATGGCCGTCCGGCGCTTCGGCCTGAAAGTTGGCCAGTGTGAAATCCACGGCCTGCTCCGCAAGCGAGACTGCCTGCTTTTGCAGCTGCACGCAGGCTTCCTGTTCCGCCTCCAGCCGCAGCTCCATGCGCATGGCGTGCAGATCGCCGTTCGGGAGGCGGCTGTCCGTGATCACACGGTAAACGCCCGGGGATAGCGAAAGCGTCAGCCGGGCGCCGTCCCATTGGCCGGGAACCGCCATCGGCTGCCACGCGCCATTCTCAAACGCCGAGAGGCCGAAATCCGCCCCCGGCTGCCACGTCTCGCCCGGCTGCTTCTGAAGCTGCAATCGCGCGTTGGCCGTCCGGCCAGCCTCCGGCGAGAAAAACTGCCCGTCAAGCGCATACTCCGCCGCGCCGCCGGCAGGGTTCAGCCGCGCCGGGATGCCGAGCGTGCGGCAGACCGCGACGAACAACAGCCGCTGGGACGGCAGATCCGCGCAGCGCAGGCGCATTGCCCCGGCGGGCAGCGTCACGAGCTGCCGGTATTCCGTCTGCGGCGCCTGCCGGATCGATTCCCGGATCCAGCGCCAGAGCGCGTCCGGCGCTTCGCGAAATTCCCGCTTCCGCGCCTCCGGGAAGCTGTCCGCCAGCGTCCTTCGCCAGCAGGACAGCGGTTCTGTCCCGATGCGCGGGCAGAGAAGATATTGCATGGAAAATTCATCCGACGGCGAAACGCCGCCGCCCGCGTCCAGCGCCTCGCGCAGAACGGCGGGCCGGACATCGCGCAGGTCCTTCTCCCCCAGCATCTGCAAAAGCGCAAGCTTCCGCGGCGCGGGATACGCCGGATCCTCCAGCAGCTCTGCCAGCGCTGGAAAGTTCCCGCAGGCTGCGCGCAAAATTGCCTCCGCCTGCGCACCGTACCCGAACCGCTCCCGCAGCGCATGTATCCGCGCCGCGTCATACGCCGCTTCCAGCCGGAGGCGGCGCTTTTCATCTGCCGCAGCCTGCTTTTCCGTCGCTGCCGCCCGCTGTGCGGGCGTTGGGGCACTTCTCTCAGGCAGGCGCTCCTTCGGCGCATGGAGCGTAAAGCTCGTCCAGCGCCCGGCGGGTGCTTCCGGCTCTGCCAGTGTCAGCTCCAGCGGCTCCTCCTGTGAGGCCGGGCAGAGCGTCTCCTGGCAGAGGCCGTTTTTCCGGGCCTGCACGATCAGATCACCGTATCCGCAGCGCAGCCGCGCCATTCCGTCCGCATCCGTCCGAATGACCGCAGCCGGAAAGATCTCCGACGCGTTGAGAATGCCGAACGTGACCTCCGCACCGGCGGCGGGCCGCCCGTCCTTCTCCCGCACCCGCACTGCCAGCAGGCGCACGGGCGCATAGCGGGCGGTCTGGTTCAGGAACGTCACCGCGCCGTCGACCGAAATGATCTCCTCGTCCGCCGCAGGCGTTCCAAAGCAGCGGCTGTGCACGAGCAGAGCGCGGCTCGCCGCGCCGGTGAACCAGCCGCGATCCAGCGCTTCCTCCGGCTCACACGCGCCGAAAAAGTGCCACGCGCCGCCGCAGTACGCCTCGACCCACGCGTGATTGTCGTCGCAGTGCGCCCAGCGCGGCGTATAGACCTGCCGGGCCGGGATCCCGGCTGCGCGCAGCACGTTGACCGCGAACGTGGATTCTTCCCCGCAGCGGCCAAAGCCGGAGCGCCATGCACCGAGGGCGCTGATCGTCCGCTCGTCCGTCGCGCGGTAGCAGACCTGCTCCGCGTTCCATTCATTGATCGCCAGAATGGCCTCGCGCGCGGAAAGCCCTTCAATCCGCCCCCGAATCTGCGCGTAGAAAAAGCCTCGGCAGTCGCAAAGCTCCTCCTCGTTTACGCGCGGATGGAGCACGTAATTCAGAAACAACGGCTCCGGCAGCTCCCGCGCGAGGGGCGACTGCTCCCGCAGGCGCAGCGCGTGCTCCGCGCAGGCGCGGAACAGGGAAACTTCATAATTGGCCCAGTCGCTGACGGGGCTTGCGGAATAGCACCATCTGGTCAGCAGCGCACAGTCCGGCGAAAGCGCCGAAAGCTGCCGCTCCAGCCAGCTTTGCGCCACGTCGCCTATCGCCGCGAAGCGAAGCGCAAGGCGCTGCTCCATCCGCTGCTGTTCGCCGTCTGACAGTCTCATTGTCCCGCTCCCGCCGCAAGGCTGTGGACGATCTGTGCGCAGGCGCGGAATTCCTCCTCGTCCGTCTGCCAGAGCTCATACTCCGAAAGCGACGGCAGGCCCATCGCCACAGTCTGCTTCCGGTAGCGCATTCCGCTGTCCAGCACGCCCTTGCGGCCGGTCGTGTGGAAGACCACGATGCCGGTTTTGTCGTGGATCTCCTGAATGTTCCATTTTTTTACGCCGCAGCCCGCCATGATATCGATCCTGTCGTCCGCTTTTTCAAAAAGCTCCCGCAGCAGCTCCGCACCGGTCAGCGGATCCTTCTGCTGCCCGGAGGTGAGGATCGTCTTACAGCCCAGACGGATGGCGTCCTCCATGGCCGCAAACGGGTCGCGCGTCATATCGAACGCGCGGTGCAGCGTCACGTCCATATTGCCCGCGCAGTTCATCAGCCGCCGCATTGCGTCCAGATCCAGATCGCCGTCCGGCGTCAGCGCGCCGATCACAACGCCGTTCGCGCCAAGCTCACGGTACGTCCGGATCTCCTCGCACATCTGCTCCAGCTCTTCTTTGCTGTAAAGAAAATCTCCGAAGCGGGGACGGATCAGGATATTGGTCTTGACTGGGATATCGCGCTGCACCTGCCGGAACAGCGCCGTGGACGGCGTGGTGCCGCCGATAACAAGATGCGCGCACAGCTCCAGACGGTCCGCGCCGCCGCGATACGCCGCCCGGCAGGAGGCGTAGGAATCTACGCAGGCTTCGATCAGGGGTGTGTTCATGCAGGTTCCTCCTCAGATGTTTCAAACAGAATTTGTGCCAGATGATAGAGCGTACTCACGGCGGTGCCGGTCGCGCCGGGGACCTGATGCTGCCAGACAATGCCCGTGTTGTCCGCCGTCCCGGCGATGTCCAGATGCAGCCAGGGACGTCCCGCCGTGAATTTTTTCAGGAACAGGCCCGCCGTGATCGCGCCGCAGCCGTCCTTGCTGGTGTTGCGGACATCGGCATAGTCGCTCTCGATCAGCGTCTCGTATTCCGCGTCGTCCGGCATCCGCCAGAATTTCTCGCCGGAGCGCTCCGCCGCGCACAAGAGGCAATCGTAAAAGCCGTTATCGCTCGCCATCACGCCGGTCGTCACGAAACCGAGCATCGCACAGATCGCGCCGGTCAGCGTGGCAATATCCACAAGATGCGTGCAGCCCTCCCGCTCTGCGGCCCACGCAAGGCCGTCGGCGAGGATCAGCCGCCCCTCCGCGTCCGAATTCAGAATCTCGATCGTCTTGCCGGAAAAGCTGGTGATGACGTCGCCCGGTACCATGCTCGAATCGGAGATCCGGTTCTCGCAGACCGGCACGACGACCGTGACATTGACCGGCACGCCGTTCGCCGCCAGCGCCCGCAGCGCTGCGGCAGCCGCCGCTCCGCCCGCCATATCGCCCTTGATCCCCGCCATCGACGAAGCAGGCTTCAGGCAGTAGCCGCCTGTATCCACCGTCACGCCCTTGCCGACAAAACCGAGCCGCCTGCCGCAGTCCGGTGCGCCGGTATAGCGCAGCACGACCATCGCCGGGGCGTATGCACTGCTGTCGCCAACGGTCAGAAGTCCCCGCAGGCCGAGCCGCTCCAGCGCCTGCCGGTCATAGAGATCTGCCTCAATTGGCAGACCATCCGCCATGTCCTTCAGCTTTTGCGCCAGCATCTCGGGTCTGAGCAGATTCGCCGGGCAGTTCACCAGATCACGCGTTTCCATGATCGACCGCGCCAGCTGCCATGCCTTCTGCACCTGCTCACCTTCCGCGTCCGCGCCGGGAAAGCTGCACGCCAGCTCCGGCTCCCAGCGGCCAGACAGCGCGAATTTTTTCCGGTACGCGCCGCCGCAGACGCCCTCTGCCGCAGCAAAAAGGCCGTTCTGCCCAAGCTCTGACGCGGGGCCGAGGTCAAAGGCGCAGGCGGTGCAGTCCAGCTCCAGCGCCGTTTTGACCGCCTTGCCGTAAAGCTCCTTGCAGGCCAGCACGTCCCGGCGCTCCCCGCGTCCGACGCGGATGGTATATGTCCCGTCCTCGTGAGATACATATCTTGTTTTCAGATACGCCTCGTCCGTAAACACGGCGTTCGCCCGGCACTGCCGTTCGATTTGTTTTTCCATATGCAGCCTCCTGCTTTGTCTGTTCTGTCCTCTATTATGCAGGATGCGCCCGGCAAAATCAAGCGCCGGAGAAGGCTTCTGCCCTCTCCGGCGCTGTTTGCGTTCGGGTTTATTTCCACCCGAAGGTGACCATGCCGTAAATATAGATGAAGATGATCGCAGCCGGGACGAGATAGCGGAAGATGGGCTTCATCCAGGCCTTGACCTTCCAGCCCTTGCCCTCATTGGCCTCAGCGAGGAAATTATCCCAGCCCCAGCCGAATTTATTGCAGCAGTAGAGCGCGAAGACGAGCGAGCCGAGCGGCAGGATGTTGTTGGAGACGAGGAAGTCCCAGAAATCGAGCCATGCGCTGCCGTCCGCAAACGGCTGGAACTTGAACACGCTGTAGCCCAGCGCCGTGGTCAGGGCAAGCACGAACACGCCCGCACCGCAGACCAGACAGCCAAGAGGCCGCTTCCAGCCGGTCATTTCGCGCACCATGGCGAGAATGTTCTCGCAGACAGCCAGAACCGTGGACATGGCGGCGAAGACCATGAACAGGAAGAACAGCGAGCCCCACCAGCGGCCGCCCGCCATGTGGTTGAAGACGGTAGCCATGGTGTCGAACAGCAGGCTCGGGCCAGCGTTGACCTCCAGCCCGTAGGTATAGCAGGCCGGGAACATAATGAGGCCCGCGACGATGGCGACAAACGTATCGAGCACGATGACGTTCGCCGATTCGCCGAGCAGCGACTGCTCTTTTCCGATATAGCTGCCGAAGATCGCCATGGATCCCATGCCGACGGACAGCGTGAAGAACGCCTGATTCATCGCGCCGACGATGACCGTGCCGGTGATCTTGGAGAAATCGGGGACGAGATAGAATTTCAGACCCTCTGCCGCGCCGGAGAGCGTTGCGCTGTGGACCGCCAGCACGACCATCAGCACCATCAGAAGCGTCATCATATACTTCGTGATGCGCTCCAGACCGCCCTGGAGATTAAAGCACAGAATGCCGAAGGCCACAATGACCGTCACGGCCAGATACGTCACATTGACGCCGGGATTGGTGATCATGGTGACGAAGCCGAGGTCTTCCGTCCGGCCGGTCAGGAATCTGACGAAGTAATAGATGATCCAGCCGGTGACGACGGTATAGAACGCCATGAGGGCAATATTGCCGAAGAAGGCGACATAGCCGTGGAGGTGCCACTTCTGGCCCTTGCGTTCAAGCTTCTGATACATGTGGATGGGGCTGGCCTGCGCCGCGCGGCCCACGGCGAACTCCATCGTCATGACCGGCAGGCCCAGAAGCAGCAGGCAGAGGATATAGATGAGGACGAAGCCGCCTCCGCCGTACTGGCCGCACATCCACGGGAATTTCCATACGTTTCCGCAGCCGATGGCGCAGCCTGCCGACAGCAGGATAAAGCCCAGCCGGGAACCCAAGCGTTCTCTTTCCATTTGAGTCTCTCTCTCCATTTTTCGTTTTAATAGGCAAATGCTTTAAATTGCTACTTTGAAGTTATAGCAGACTTGGGCTGGAAAGTCAAGGCTATGCGCGCGATTTGCGTACATTTGCCGTTCAGAAACGGACAGATTGCAAACGGCACGGCGCATATTCCCACGCTTTCGTCAAAATGCCGTCGGCGCTTGACAAGCGGGAAAAGCTGTGCTAAAAGTAAATCTTCCGATTGATTCTTCGGGCAGAAAAGAGGTTTTTCCTATGGATTGCGCACAGCGCGCCGAGCGGCGCAGGGTGTTTCTTTCCGGCGTGCGCGACGGCGTTCCCATTGGGCTTGGGTATCTGGCCGTGGCGTTTTCTCTCGGCATCGCGGCCCGGAACGCCGGGCTGAACGCGTTTCAGGGCTTTCTCATCAGCCTGCTCAATAATGCCTCCGCGGGCGAATACGCAGCCTTCACGGTCATTGCCGCGGACAGCGGCTTTCTGGAAATGGCGCTCATCACGCTCATTACCAACGCGCGTTACCTGCTCATGAGCTGCTCGCTCAGCCAGAAATTTTCGCCCGATACGCCGCTGTACCACCGGCTGCTCGTCGGCTACGACGTGACGGACGAGCTGTTCGGCATCGCCATTGCGCGGCCCGGTTATCTCGACCCGTTCTATTCCTACGGCGCGTTCCTGCCTGCCATCCCCGGCTGGGCCATCGGCACGGCGCTGGGCGTCACGGCCGGGAGCATCCTGCCCGCGCGTCTGGTCAGCGCGCTTTCCGTCGCGCTGTTCGGGATGTTTTTGGCGATCATCATTCCGCCGTCGAAGAAAAACCCGGTCGTGCTCGGCTGTGTGGCGGTGAGCTTCGCGGCAAGCTGGCTGTGCACCGTTCTGCCATACGTCAAGACGCTGTCCGAGGGCACGCGGACGATTTTGCTGACGATTTTAATTGCGTCGGCAGCGGCGCTGCTCTTCCCGGTGAAGGACGCGCCGGAGCAGAAGGAGGGAAGTCAGGATGAACGGTAAAATTTATCTGTATATTCTGGTCTGCGCCGCCGTGTCGTTCCTCATCCGGGAGCTGCCGCTGACGCTCATCCGCAGGCCCATCAAAAGCCGCTTCCTGCGCTCGTTTTTGTTCTACGTGCCGTATGTGACGCTGGCCGTCATGACCTTCCCGTCCATTGTAAACGCCACAAGCTCCCCCATCGCGGGCCTCGCCGCGCTGGTGCTGGGCATCGCCGCCGCATGGCTCGGCGCAAATCTGCTTCAGGTCGCCGTCGGCTGCTGCGCGGTCGTGCTGGTACTGGAGTTTTTCCTGATATAAGCGCATAAACGCCGCGCCCGGCCGGGCGCGGCGTTCTGTGCGTTTTGGGCAGCTTCAGCGGTCGATCCCCACGAGAAGCACGGAAATATTGTCCTTCCCGCCGCGCTGCATCGCCAGCTGGTACAGTGCGGCGGCGCAGGCCGGCGCTGCTGTCTGACTGCGCAGGAGCGCGCTGAGGTCTTCCTCCTCCAGCATATCGGTCAGTCCGTCGCTGCAGAGCATGAAGCGGTCGCCGGGCCTCACGGGAAGCTGGACCGTATGCGGCTGTATGATCAGCTCGTCCGGGAAAATTCCGAGGTGCTGCGTCAGCCGGTGGCGCTCCGGATGGGTTTTCGCCTCCGCAGGCTCGATGATGCCGAGCGCGATCAGGCGCTGCACCGCCGTATGGTCCTCGCTCAGCCGCGACAGGCAGCCGTCCCGGTACAGATAGCACCGGCTGTCGCCGATATTGGCGGCGTACGCCTCGCCGTCTGCGAGAAGCAGCGTCGTCAGTGTCGCGCCGGAGCGCTTTCCGATTTTCCCGATCTGGTCGCAGATGGCGCGGTTTCCCGCGTCATACGCCTGCAAAACCGCCTCCGGCGACCAGCATTTTTTCGGCGGAAGCGCCTTCAGCGCGGCCTGCGCGGCCTGCGCCCCCTGCGCCTGCCCGCCCATTCCGTCTGCCACGGCGAAAAGGCCCTGCTTTCTCCCGGTTCCGTCCGTCTGCGCGTACCCGCCGCCGCAGATCGTGCCGTTCAGATAGATCCGATCCTGATTTTCCGTTCGCACCCGCCCTGTCGCGCAGACGGCGGCATAGCTGTATTTCATCCGTTGATCCATCCTTCCTTCTGCAGCTGCTGGATCAGACTTTGCAGCTGCTGATAGTATGTCGCGTCGTCGTCGCTGCGCAGCAGCTGCCCGGCTGTCTCGTAGGCCTCGACGGCGGCGGAATAGTCGCGCGCGGACTGTTCCTTCCGGTTTTCCAGCGTGATATACAGCATGGCGCGGAACGCGTAGGGTTCATAATCCTTCGGATACTGCGCGGCATAGGCGTCCAGCGTCTGCTCCGCCAGATCGTATTCCTGTAATTCATAATAGATCGTATACAGGTTGCTGTAGAGATAGCTTTTCGTCACGCCAAGCTCCAGCACGCGGTTGAAGCACTCCCCGGCCTTGCGCAGGTAGCTCTGCGGAACGGAGGGGTCGGTGTGGTACGCCTCGAAATAGGCCAGCGCCAGCATCTCCCAGATCGTCGAGTCATAGCGCAGGCCGTAGGTTTCGATCCCGTTCGCCAGAACCTCGACGGCCTTTGTCGCGGGGTTTCCGATCGGGGAGCTTCCCGTCCGGACCAGCGCCGCGCAATCGCGGTAGACCTCCGCCAGGGAGCGCAGCGCCCGCTTTTGCAGCGCGATATCCTGCGTCTGATTCAGCACCGCCTGAAAGCCGCTTTCCGCGTCCAGATATTCCTTTTTCGCGTAGTCGATCTCCGTCTGTACGTAGTCAGTCACGTCGCCGCTTGCGCCTGCCGCGTACATCTGCGACAGGATCTCGTCCGCCGCATCGATATCGCCCAGCCGTCCGAGGGAAACCGCGTAATCGCGCTGGGTATTGACGGTGATATCGCCTCCGGCGGTGCTCAGCCGGAAGAACGAGGCCGCGGCGGCATAGTCATCGCATTCAAAATACGCCGCGCCCAGAATTTCGCTCAGCTGGCTCTGCGCCTCGATATCGTAGGCCTTTCCAAGCCCCAGCTCGTCCTCGATATAGGAAATGCAGCGTTCATAGTCCTGCGCGCAGTAGAGCGCGTAGGCGTAGGAAATATAAGGTGCAGACTCCTCCGGGTAGAGCGCCTGCGCCTGCTCGAAGCATCCCAGCGCCTGCTCCGGGTCCGTTTCGCATAGCTGCGTTCCCTGCTCCATCAGAGCCTCGTACTGATTCTGCTGCTCCTGTACCTGTGCCTGCTGCGCGGCGGCAAGCTGCGCCTGCTTTTCCTGCCGCGTGTGCAAAAGCAGCAGACTGCCCGCCGCGATCGCCGCACCGGCGACAAGCACCAGCACCCAGACAAGCCCCCGGTGGGCTTTCTTTTTTTCCTTCCGCACGGGAGCCGGACTGCCCCCGCCGGAGGCGTCGAAGACGCCCTGTGTTCTGTTTGTGCCGGATGTGCGCTGCGGCCGGTCAGAAAACACCGCATTCGTTTTGCCCGCAGTTCCCGCCGCACCGGCGGACTTCCCCGACGCGTAGCGGCTCGGGTCGATCTGCAGCTCGTCGCCGTTCGGGTAGATGAGCGCCGCGTCCTGCGCCTCGTAGGAGATCGCTTCCAGCTCCTGACGCAGCTGCTGGGGGCTGGAATAGCGGTCCTTCGGGTCAAACGCACAGGCCTTTAAGACAATTTCGCCGAGGCGGCCTTCGCCGTAAAATGGTCTTGGCAGCGGTTCGCCGGACACGCGTCTGGCCAGCGCCTGCTCACGGTTGTCATAGGTAATTGCCTCTGGCGGCTGCGGGAGGAACGGGCCGCGATTCTTGTTCAGCATCCGGTACAGCACCAGTCCGAGCGAATACGTGTCGACGCTGAAGCCATATTTCTTTCCAATGTAGACCTCCGGGGCCATGTAGCTATACGTGCCCTTCTTGGACAGGCCGGAGGTCGTGCGTTCGATCGTCCGCGCGATGCCGAAATCGCCGAGCTTATAATCCCCGTTGTCGGAAATAAAAATGTTTTCCGGCTTGATGTCGCGGTGGATGATATTGTACCGCTGGCAAAGCTCCAGCGCCTTACAAATGTCGATGCCGAGCTTGATGATGTCGCGCCGCGCCATCGGGTGCTGGTAGACATACGGCAGCAGCGGGTGCAGCAGCTCCATGCGGATGAGAATGTCCCAGCCGATGCCGTCGGGGTGCCGGAGGACGGCGTGATCCTCATAGCTGACAATGTTGCCAGTGCCTTTGAGCCTTGACATGATGGCAGACTCGCGGACAATATCTTCTACAACACTGTAAAAATACTTTTCTGCCTGAGGCAATGTCATGCCTTCCGCCAGCACGCTTTGAACCTCTGTCTCGCTCTGCGGCACGGTAATGACCTTCAGCGCAGCTTTGTAGACGTTGCCGAAGTCCTCCTGCTGAATTTCGTAGACCGCTCCATAGCTGCCCTGTCCGAGTTTGCGGCAAATTGTCCACTTGCCAAATACAGTTGCCCCTATCCCGTATGTAGACATATCCTGCTCTCCGTTTCTTTTTCAACTTTGCTGTGTTCCGTCCGGATTATACCACACTTTTTCCCCGCAGCCTTTTGTAATAGCATACGCTTGTAGCCTGCCATCTGTACTGTATCTCTCTCTTTTTATCAGATTTCCTTTTGAGTCATATTCACGCAAATCCACCGCATCTGAGTCCGCGTCACTCAGTCTATTCCCGTCCAAATCGTACTCATACAGAGAGACCGCATCCAGCTTCGGAGCACCACTCTCATCTCTTATCATGTATCCGTACGAATCGTATTCGGTTCCATAGGCTTTTATCCGATTTCCATTTGAATCATATTCAAATACGGCATAGCGATTCAGCCCGACACCGACCCCATACTGTTCCATCTCCGTCATATTCCCATTCGAATCGTATTTATACAGGAACCATGCCTCTAACTCCCCTGTGGAATAGCACTCTCGTTTTATCACATTTCCATCCAGATCGTACTCAAACAAATAATAGGAATTTAACTCCCCGTCGGAGTTACACACGTCTATCCTCACGCAATTCCTGTTTGAATCGTATTCAAACACCACATAGAAGTCCAGATAGTTGTCCGCCTCATACCATTCCTTCTTCGTCAAGTCTCCATTTGCGTCATACTCATACAGAATACATTCTTCGAGAGAGCCATCCTTGCTGTATCGTTTTTCCGCTGTCAAATCTCCTCTTGATGTGTATTGATACAGTTCATACTTCGAATTGTCTACTAAAGCCCCTTCTGTCCTGTATTCATACACACAATAACGCAAATCATCGGAATCATAGCATGTTTCCTTTATAAGGTTTTTGCTTGAATCGTATTCATACAAGAAATAAGCCCACAAGTTTCCATTCCAATCATATCGCTTTTCTTTTATCAGATTTTCATTTGAATCATATTCATACACAGCATAGAACGCAATATTTCCCCATTGGGTATACCATTCTTTCTTTACGGCATTTCCATTTGCGTTGTATTCATACAAGTTGTTTATCTGCCCGTCCAACCCATATGATTCCGCTTCTTTCAAATTGCCGTTTAAATCGTATTCATACACGTAATCTAATTTGCCGTCTGCCCCATAGTATTTCTCCTGTGCCTTATTACCCGCCAATCCGTATTCGTACAGAACATATCCTAGGAGCGTACCATCCGAACCATACCACTCCGTTTTTGACTGGTTCCCGTTTGAATCGTATTCTACCTTGTAGCAGCTAAACAGCGAACCATCTTCATTGTAGTCTTCTACACTTGTATAACCATTCGGGCCATATTCCACATAATACGCCAATGTGCCATCTGAATAGTAGCCTTCCTTCCGTACGGGATTACCTGCTGCATCAAACGTCAACGTTTCATCAAGCGTTCCATCATTAGCGTAGGTTTTTACCTGATATCCAGTTAATCTTCCGTTTTCATAGATTCTTTCCAGCGTACCGGCTTCCTCATATTCCTGCAATGCCTCTGGAATCGTCTGCGGCACGAATATATTGTGGATAGCAGCAGGAACCGGAATTGCCCCAATCACGCATAGCACCACCGGCACAAGCAGAGCCGCCGCGACTATCCCAATGATCAAACGTCCTATTTTCTTCCGTTTCTTTTTTGTGCCTGCTCCTTTCGGCTCTTCCGAACCAAAGGCGGACTGTGTTCGTTCTTCACTGGTTGCCTCGGCCTTTGTGTGGTAATCGCCGGTAAGGACGCCCTGCGTTGCACTCGCTGATTTGGACGTGCTAGTGCCGAATGCCGCCGCATATCGCGCGGAAGCATACGGCTCACGATCCATCGTCAGCTCGTCTCCGTCAGGGTAGATAACCGCCGCGTCAGTTTGGGTATATAAGATTGCTTCCAGCTCCTGCCGAAGCTGCTGGGGGCTGGAATAGCGGTCCTTGGGGTCAAATGCGCAGGCCTTCAGGACGATCTCGCCGAGGCGGCCTTCGCCGTAGAACGGGCGCGGCAGCGGTTCGCCGGACATCCGTCTGGCCAGCGCCTGCTCGCGGCTGCTGAACGTGATCGCCTCCGGCGGCTGTGGGAGAAATGGACCGCGATTCTTGTTCAGCATCCGGTACAGCACCAGTCCGAGCGAATACGTATCAACGCTGAAGCCGTATTCCCTCCCGGCGTAGACCTCCGGAGCCATGTAGCTGTACGTTCCCTTTTTGGACAAGCCCGAGGTCGTCCGCTCGATCGTGCGCGCGATACCGAAATCACCGAGCTTATAATCCCCGTTGTCGGAAATAAAAATGTTTTCCGGCTTGATGTCGCGGTGGATGATATTGTACCGCTGGCAAAGCTCCAGCGCCTTACAAATGTCGATGCCGAGCTTGATGATGTCGCGCCGCGCCATCGGGTGCTGGTAGACATACGGCAGCAGCGGGTGCAGCAGCTCCATGCGGATGAGAATGTCCCAGCCGATGCCGTCGGGGTGCTCCAGCACGCGCAGGTCCTCGCAGCTGACGACGTTTGCCGTACCCTTGAGCTTGAACATGATGGAAAACTCATGCATAAGCTCCTCGACGATGCCGTGAAAATATGCCTCGGCCTGCGAAACGCTCATACCCTCGGAGATCACGCTCCGGACCTCCGCGCTGCTCTGCGGGACCGTGATCACCTTCAGCGCCGCCCGGTACGTCTGCCCGAACTCGCTGCGCTCGATTTCAAATACCTTTCCATAGCCGCCTTCGCCAAGCAGCCGCGTTACATTCCAGCCATCCAAAACAGCCGCATCAACTGAATATTCCATATTTCTCCTCTGTTTTTCCACACTTATCTTATTGGTCTTTTGCTCTGCCGTCACGCACTTTCAAAAAAAGCCAATCGAAAATCAGTCTCTTATGCAGGACTATCTTCCACTTTCAGCCCCACATAATGCACAACTCCACCTTCAACGTAAACCGTTGCTGTCTGCTCATTGAGTTGATAAGTAAACGTAAAGTCGTCATCACTATACCAATTATACTCCAGCTGTGCACCATTCTTCAGAATCCATTGGAGGGGTACATGGGGCGGCATTTCAGGAAAGCCGAATAATTCCAGTGCCATTTCCGCCGCATCCCCGACCTGCAATGCGCCAAGCGCGACGAAACCAGGTTGGTTTATACAGATGTCGCAGACAGCTCCACCCACGGGTGCAGCAAATAGAAACCCGAATTCATTCTCTTCGTAACCGGCAGGAATTGGCATATCCATACCAAAGCAATTGTACACCGTGTCTTGTGTAGCATCGTTCATCAGGTTGGATTTGGCGTAGGGATATGACGCATAAATGCTCTTGGCTGTTTCAATGCTCGTCTCTCCCAGCACCACGGAATCCACTGTCATTGGGAGCACCAGATCGCGAACCATCGGCCAAAGCTCGTCCTGCAGTTGCGCTGACAACAGTTCCGCTTCCCATTTTTTCAATTTTATCTCCGCATCTGCGTTGGGTTCAAGTTCCAAAGCAACTCGATAGTCTGCCGCAGCCCGCTCCAAATCAACAAGCTTTTCATAGGTGTCGCCACGGCCCAGGAAGGCTTCCGCCCGCTTGGGATCAATCTCAATCGCCGCCGTAAAGGCCAGAATGGCCTCTTCATACTTCCCCTCGGACAGGTAGCGCACGCCGAGGTCATATTGGGTCTGCCAGTCGGGCGCTTCGTCCGCCGGTTCGGTCGTCAATTCGGCTACCGGTGTCTTTGCGCACGCGGCAAGCGTCAGCAGAAGAAGAGCTGCCAGAAGGATGCAAAAGAAGCGTTTCATGTCGGTTTCTCCTGTTTATACCAGTTTTCCCGTCCGCGCAGGATCACGCGTACCGGATCTCTACGGATTCTATCATGTAATAAAACGGGATCTCGCCGTCGAGATTTACATTCGGGTTGACCCGCAGCTTTGCCAGCGCGGTCATGTATAGGCCATCCATGGGGAAAGAATAGGACAGCTTGAGCACGGCGCTGCCATCCTCCGAGCGATCGAAGCCGTCCAGCGCCACCTGTACCGCGCCGCGGTCGCCTATGCCGAAATAATAGCATGTATCACTGTCCTTCGGACAATAGCTAGACACATAATCACGCGGCGGCAGCTCTACGATATGTCCATACATCGCATTTGCAACATCCTGCACATTTTGACGGCTATCCATCCGGTAACCTTTGTACATCCAATAATTGACGTCATCGGCATCAAGGTATCCCCTCTGATCGATTTCGTAGTTATAAATTGCCGTCCAGAAGCGGTTGGCATCTGTTTCGTCCGGATAGAAAATTCCCTCGCCCGAATCGGTGCTGTTCAGCATATCTGCGTATGCGTCTACAAGCTTCTGCGCACTGTCGGCAATGGTGTCATATGGCAGCGTATCGATATAGGCCAGTATTCTCGATTTGGAAACTACCTCTGACGCGAAGTAGATCGTCATTTAAGCTTGCACCATTTGTGCCGTAACTGTGATTTTCCGCCCCATTCTCCAGCCGTCACCACAACATCGCTCCGCTTTACTCCCGGAGCAGCCATGCTGTCTCGGCAGCCTCAAGCTGCTGCAGCGTGTCGGCATCGACAACGCCCGTTTGGGTAAGTGAATGGTTCTTTTGCCAGCGCATCAGCGCCGCTTCCGTAGCCTGGCCAAAATCGCCGTCAACAACCACGCCATCATAGTTCATGACAACCAACATAGCCTGTACATATTTGACGTCCTCTCCCTGGCTGCCGCGCTCCAAGGTGCGCTCCGGGCGGGGATAGAGGCTGCGGTCCGCTCTGGTTTCTGCGGTGATGGTATAGGGGTCGGCGCTGCTTTGGGCCTTTGCCACGTGCGTGATGATCCACCGGCCGCTGCGTTTCTCAAATGAAATGGTCTGAACGGAATCAAAGTAATCTCCAAAACGCATCAGATCACATTCCGCCTCGCAGGTCGTTTCATCGAAGCTGACGATTTTCAGCGTCTGCGGGTCATAGTTAAATACGCCGTATCCGCGTCCGCCGCGAACCAGATACAGACCGCCATTGAATTCCCAAACGTTATCATTCAGCACGTCTGAAACGGTTGCGTAAGCGTTCTGCATAATGCCCAGACTGTCTACGTCCATATATTCTCTCAGGTTATCCAGAATCTGCTCCTTGCTGGAATAGTTCGAAATCGGATAATAGGAGCTGAACGTCGGGTCGATGGCTTCGTCTTCTGCGAGTGTACTCTCAAGCTCCGAGGTGGTCGCCGGAGACGGCACAAGGCGCTTGATTCTTCCGTACTGGCCGTTTTCATAGGAAACGATCGCCATATACGATCCCTGGCCCTCAACAAAAAACGTCTCACCCTCGACCGCGTTCAGCCATGCCAGATTCTCCTGCAAAAGCGCCAGAAGCTCCTGCTCGTTCAGTTGCGGCTGTTCCGGCTGCCGGCTGGCCTGTATGGAATCGCGCAGGTACTTTCTGCAATTTTCCGGTGTGCTGGCAAGGAAGTGCAGCACGTATTCGTCGTCAGCTGTGCAGGCTGCAAGGCGCTCGTCGAAAACAGCCTCGGAAACCTCCACATCATCGAGGTAGCATACCCGCTCACCGGACACATCCTCGGTTTTCGCGTAGCTCCAGAAATCATGATGCTCGATCTGCACGCCGTCCCAGCGGACATACTGCAGCTCGTAACCGGCAGACGTGCCGTGGCCCTCATTGACAATGGCTCCCGCCGTGGTGACGCGGACATCGGGATTGATCCAGGTATCGACAAAGCCGTGGTACAGCTCCGTCACCTGATCGTTTTTCCATGTATAGAGTGTATAATCGGTCAGCGCGATCTGCTCAGACTGCCCCTTCGTATCAATTTCACCGCAGATCAGCTCCGGCGTGCCGTCCTCATCCAGATCGACAAGCGCAAAGCCCATCGTGCCGTCTGTGCCGAGCAGCGCGGCATAGGCGCGCAGCGCCTCCTGCGGCCAAAGCTCGCAGAGCGCCTGCAAATATCGTTCTTCACCCGTCTCGAGATAACGCGCCTGCAGCCGCTTCGCAAGCTCCTTCCCGGTTCCAAGCGCCCGGCTGCATTCGATCAGACGCGCAAGCACATCCTCGTCCTTTTCGAGCAGCTTTTCATAATAGGACTCCGCCTTTTCATAGTCCTGCGCACCGTAGTACGCATCCGCCGCGCGGCGGTACAGCTCGTCCGTCTCGCTCCCCCACTGCATTGCCGATTCGTAATCCTCCGCAGCGCTGCGGTATGCATCCGTCTGTTCGCTGCCCTGCGCGCTCTGCGCCAGCTCCCAGTACGCGTCGCCTCGCTGCTCATACGCCTGCGCGTTCTTCGGGTCGATCTCGATGGCTGCGGTAAAGGCCAGAATCGCCTCTTCATACCTTCCGTCCGACAGATAGCGCACGCCCAGATCGTACCGGGACTGCCACGTCGGCGCGGACTGCTCCTCAGCGTCAACGGAATGCGCGGAACAGGCGCTCAGCAAGCCGAGCAGCGCCAGCAGGAAACACATCATCTTTATTCTTTTCATACTTTTCTCCATTTTTTCCAAATATCTATAACGCAGACAAAAGGGGCAGCGTGGAAGCACTGCCCCTTTGTAATTCTGTCTTAGTTGAAGCTGCTCTGCATGGTCGCCTTCAGGCCCTGATCCGTGTTCTGCAGCTCGCGGGCCGCCGTATCCATCAGCGTTGCGTAGCCCTCCAGCATTTCAGAGAAGCTTGTGAAGCTGCTCTGCATACTCTCAAACTTTGCAACAAACGCAGCCTGTGCCTCGCCCTTCCAGGTCTCGTTCAGCGCAAGGATCAGCGAGCGCAGCCGCGCCATCGTGTCATCGTGCTGACTGCGGAGATTGCGGACCTCTGTCGCCTTGGAATTCAATACCTCGGGTGTTACCTGAATCAATGCCATGATCATTTCCTCCTATTTATATTTTATAAATTTTAAACTTCAAATTCAGCTGTCTGCTTTTTCTGCGTTTTTTTCCAGCTCTTCTCTCACGCTTGCCTGATAGCTCTGCACCTCTGCGTTGATGTAGCCCAGAAAATGAACCGAATCAATATCCTCATGCTGGAACAGGAACATCGTTTCCGCATCGATATACCCCTCCGGGAACGGTTCGCCAATGTAGTCATACGTGGTGTTTGTCTGCTCGTCATGAACGATTGTGCCGATAATGAGCAATTTCCGTGTGGCGCCCTGCAGAGCGACCACGCTTCCGATCGGAAGCAGATCCTTATACATAATACATATCCTCCCTTACTGGTGTTTACCGGAACGCAAATTCCAGCATCTCATCCACATATTTTTTGCTTTGCTTATAGAAAGACTTCACATTTTTCGCCGCTTCGATCACGAAATTCGCCGTCGAATCAGCGTCCATGAACTTACTCCGGAGCCATTCATCCGGCTTGTACCATTTGAACTCATTCCCGATGACGTCTTCAAACGAGGTTTGGCCCCACAAAAAGGAATATCCGGTCTTGCCCGTCAGATCCGTATTGAGCTTTCCGAACGACTTGAGCATTTTCTCCGTGCCTTTCAGGAGCGACACCATATCCAGTCCCGTATAGGCCAGCTCGCCGAATTTCTCACCGGCTTTCTTGTTTCCGAGCATTTCGCCCAGCTCTCCGCCATTCTTCTTCAGCAGATCCTTCAGGTAATTTGTTTTCCCCACCTCGTCGTACTCATCACGCGCAACATGGACTATATCCGCGCTTGCGCTTGCAATATCGTTTCCTGCGCTGGTAATGATACAGAGTGCAACCGGAATTCCCGCAACGGTGCTGCACGCGGCAACTGCTCCGGCGATTTTGACAATACTCTTGCCGATCTTGACCGCGCCCTTGCCGTATTCCACGATATCATATACGGTTCCGTGATTCTGATAGCTTTCCTTTGCCGCGCTGACGACGTTCGAAACAGAGGTTTTGACCGCGCTGCCAAAGTCCGAAACATCGTCCTTGAGCTTGGAGAACCACCCCTTCTTTTTGCTGACCACCGCCTGCTTGACGCCGTCGCACAGGGTTTCGGAGGTCCGAAGGCCAAACGTCTTTCCCAGCTCGTCCGCGCATTTCTGCCTGTCGATCCCCCGCAGCGCGACAGCCGGCAGCGTTGTGGCCGCGAGGCCCGCGCCAATGGCGTCGGCGGCTTCGCCAAGCCCTCTTGCTCTGTGGCCGAGCTTCTGGTCCGTCTGCGTGAAGCGGTCGCTTGCGGCAAGCAGCATCTGCGTCATTGCCTCCAGCTGGGTCTGCTCTGTCGTGCATCTGCGGGAAAGCGCCTCCAGCGACTGTCTGATCTGCTGCGTCGCCGCGATCTGCATATCCAGTCCGTTCAGGACGCTGGAAACATTCACGGCGACCGCGCGCATTGCACCCGACTGCTGTCTCAGCCGTGCCTGCGCCTGCTGGACGACTGCGGATTCAATTTTGATCTGCACCGTCACAACCTCCTTACCATTCGCCGCCTCCGCCGGAACCCGTCCCGCCTGACGCGGACATGGACGCCTTTGTTCGTGCTTCTGCGGCTTCAAACTCATCTGCGGCCTTGCGGATCGTGTGCGCAAGACGCGACAGCTCATCCTGGATCTTTCGGATCTCGCGCAGCCGGCGCTCGGCTGCCTGATCGTATGTATCGGCGGCTTCTCCGGCCCACACGCCGGCAAGCTGCTGCCGGAGCGCCTGAATGCTCTGCGCGATCTGGCTGCATTGCTGCTCGCTCTGTTCAAGCTGTCTTGCCTGCGCACGCGCATTTTCATAATCTATGCGGATCAGGCTCATTTCTGAAGCTCCTTTCCAAGGGTGTGTTTCAGGATGGTTCTATCTTACACTATGTAAAATAATTTGTCAATATGTTAATTAAAATACGTTGTAATATACAAAAACTGGCGCTGCAATTTGTTAAAAACAGCAAATTACTCCAACACAGCGCGGCCCTGCAGGCTTGCGCCGTCCCAGATCCCGCAGGACGCAAGCGTTCTGGACTCCGCAATGGGCGCTCCCTGGTCGTACAGGCGGATCGCAGTGCAGCTGCCGTAAACCTGCGGATACAGGGCGCGGAGCATTTCCAGAACACGCGCATTCACCTCCGCGACCGGCAGGAACGCCGGAAGCTCCACATCCAGCTGCTCGTCTCCGATGGTCAGGGTCACGATCACATTCTGACAGGCCTTCATTGCGGCGCGCCCTCCCGTACCAGCGCACGCAGCGTGCGCCGGATCTGCTCCGGCGTGCTCCTGCGGACGATCCAGTCCTCCGTCTCCTCCTCGCCGGGCTCCAGCCGGAGCAGCATATCGGAATCGTACACAAGGCAAAGGCTTTCCAGCGTTCGCGTCTGCAAATGGACCGTGTTCACGCAGCAATAGCCGCACCGCCGTTCCAGACCGGCAAGCAGAAGCGCCGCCGCGTCCTCCGGCATTCCGGCTGCCAGCAGCTCTGCCCGGCCTGTGTCTGTGTCCTTCAGACAGTGCTGCAGCAGCTCGTTTGTAAGGCTCCAGTGCGTCTGCGCCTCAGGTGCTTCCTGCGCTTTGCAGCACTCCATCAGCCTTGCAAGCGCCAGCTCTTCTATTTCCCCGTCCGCAGCTCCGGTCAGGCTTGCCAGCTCGCCATCCTTTGTCAGCTGCGCCCAGCAGCTCCCCTGCCGGTACAATACGACGGACGGCTCCGCCTGTCCGCAGGTGACCGCATCGACAGTCAGATACAAGTCGCATTCCGCACAGATTTCAATGAGCCGCCGCAGATCGCCGCGCACGATCGCCGCGCCTTCAAATTGCCGCGTGATTGCGCCGCTCTGCTCCAGCTCCTCCAGGCAGACTTCATACGCCGCCCGGATTTCCTCGTGATCCATCATCATAAACGGGTCGCGCACGCCAAAAAGATGCTCCGCGCCCAATTCGGACGCCAGCACGACCAGCGCTCTGATTGAGAGCCTGCTCCGCTCCATTTTCTCTGCCTCCTCTATCTCCTCTATTTTTGTACTGCCTTCAGCTTGACCGCATGGCCATCCTGAACCAGATAGCCCATGCCGGCGCCTGCATCCTGTGACGCGGCGCTGTACGCCAGATCGGTCCGGGCAAACATATGCGCCTGCGCGCTTCCGCCAAGCAGAAGGGTCGTTTTTCCGGTCATTTCCATGGTGAAGCGCTCGCCCGAAGCGGACAGCTTTGTAATGTCCGCCGCGTTTCCGCTTACGATCACCGCGACGCGCAGCCCTTTGCCAAGGACCAGAATGCTGGCCAGCCGCCGCAGCGTCTGGTCGTTGATCGAATCGATGCAGCGCTTCAGATCGTCAATGCAGATCAGAATCCACGGCCAGTCTGTGCTCCCGGCGCTCGCGTCCTTTCTTTTCTGCATCTCCGGCATCAGCGCGGCGATCTCACCGTCAAACGCCGCCGCAGCCTGCGCCTGCGCGCCGTGAAATACAATGTGCTTCGCAGGCGCAAGCTTTTCTGCGGCCTGCGCAAAAATGGCCTGAACGGTACTGCTTCCGTCCTGCGCGCAGGAGATCAGCAGAAACTGCTCCTGCGCAAGCGCGGCGAAGCACGGCTGCACGGACTGCTCCGTAAGACCACAGAGGATCTGCTCCGACGGATATTCCCGCCAGTCCACGACCTCCGGCAGCACCGGGATCGGCGGCGGGCAGGCGCCTGTCCATGCCCCGCGCATCAGCCCGGCAAGCCGCCGGATCTCATTGACGCGGTCGATCTCCCGTTTTCCCGCTGCGGGAAGCGCCGTCTGGAATTCCAGCGGCGGAGTGCTTCTGACCAGACCGCGTCCGGCCAGATTTTCCGGCTCCAGACCGTTCGTTTTGCCGACGATCTGCGCGTAATCGCCGCGGTCCGTCATCCGCAGGCAGACAGCCGCCTTGATGTGCTGGCTGATCCGGTACGGCAGCGCGTTCACCGCGCCAGCGCTGACCAGCAGATACATCCCGCAGGCCGCGCCGTCCCGCACGAGCGTCTGCAAAAAGCCGTCGATATCCGGGTACAGCTCCAGCGCAGGCGCAACGTGATCCAGCAGAAGCACGATCCATGGCAGCTGCTCGCCGGTGGCTTCCCGGTAAGCGTCTATGCTGACGAGGCCCTGTCCGGCAAGCAGCTTCTTCCGGCGATCCAGCGTGTCGATGAGCATGGTCGTCAGCTTGCTCTGCTTCTGCGCGTCGTCTCCGTCCACGATGCCGCCGACGTGCGGCAGCTCCCGGAACAGCCGGAGGCTCCCGCCGCCGAAGTCCATCAGATAGAGGTGCACCTGCTCCGGAGAATAGCAGAGGGAAAGGGACATGACCGCCGATTGCAGCAGCGTCGTTTTCCCGGTCGCAGGCGCACCGTAGACTGCATAGCTTCCGGATTCCGAGAAGTTCAGCGACATCGGGCGCTGCGACTGCGCCGCAGGATCGTCCAGAAGGCCGATGACGGCCCGCAGGCCCTGCTGCTGCGTTTCCCAATGCGCGCCGTCGAACGCCGCGCAGACGACGTCGCGCAGACGCAGCTGCTCGGGCAGCTTTGCCGTCCAGAGCTGCCGCGCCTTTTCCACGCCGCGCTCCCGGCAATAGCGGTCCAGATAGTCCACGACCGCATTGATCTCCTTTCGTTCGGAGCGGTATCCCGTTGTTTTTTCCGGTTCATAGCAATGGCGGTTCCCGTACAGGTCCACCACAGCCGCCTGTCCGCCCGTCTGCCCCGCAGTCTCGCGGAACGACTGATAGGGTGCGCCGCTCCAATAGGACTGGATCTGCTCATAGACCTCGTCCTCGCCCACCTGCACGTAGGCGCGGCCCGGCGTTGTGATCTGCGCCGCGTCGGTATGGTGCAGCATCTCCCGGCTGTCTGCGGCGTTTGCCACCTTCAAACACCAGCGGAAGCGCGTATTCGCGTTCATTTTATCGTCTACAACACCGGCGGGCTTCTGCGTCAGAAGGATCATATGGACACCCAGCGTCCGGCCAACCGCGAACACGCGATTGACCGCCTGCATGAATTCCGGGAACCGGTTCTTGAATTCCGCGAACTCGTCGATCACGATAAACAGATATCCCAGCTGCTCATCCGCCTTGCCCTCGCGCAGCAGCCGTCTGTAATCGGAGATATTGCTGACCTTCCAGCGGTCGAGCAGCTCCTTGCGCCGCGTCAGCTCGTATTCGAGCGCGATGAGGTTCCGGCCGATGCTCGTATCCAGATCGGATATGCGTCCGGCAAGATGCGGCAGATTCTGGAACGGGAGCAGCAGGCCGGTGCCCTTAAAGTCGATCAGCACGAAGCTGACCACATCCGGTGGGAAGCGGACTGCCATCGACAGGATCCAGGACTGCACCATTTCGGACTTGCCGGAGCCGGTCGTGCCCGCGACAAGGCCGTGCGGCCCGTGCCGCTTTTCATGAATATCGAACAGGAACGGCGTGCCGTCGCCGCGAACGCCGATCGGGACCGCCATGCTGCGCTCCGGCTCTGCGTTCGCCCAGTTTTTATCCAGTGCCAGCTCCGAGGGCCGCGAAACGTGATAGCCCTGCAGGAACGACACCGAGCGCGGCAGCGCCGGAGCGCCCTTCGCCTCCATGCGGAGCGGCGCCATGCTGCGTGCGAACTGCTCGTACCGGGCCTGCGGCACCTGCTCCGGCTGGAACGGCTGCTTCCGGGACGCGTGCCTGCGCTCAAACAGCACGCCCACTGCTTCCCTGCAGTCCAGAATATCGTGGCATTCCTCCGGGAGCAGATCGATCCGGTCAAACAGGTACAGCACGCTGATGCCAAGCTCCCGGCGGTTTGCCGTCAGAAATTTCATAAACGCGTGCTGCGTGACCGTCTCCGGCGCTGCGCACACGAACAGGTACCACGGCTTTGCACGCGGCGCTGCGCCGAGCCCGGCGTTCTGCCCGGCAGCGGCCCGCGCCGAGAAGACCGGCTCGAGCCGTTCAAGCAGGGCGCGGATCGTTTCGGGCGTGTTTGCGATCAGGCGCGCCGTATGCCCCTCGTCCCAGCAATGCGGCAGCCAGCGGCAGAATTCCCACTGCGCAGTCTCCTCCTGCTCGCAGAGCACGACGATCCGCAGATCGCAGTAGCTGTGATGGGCCGCGGCCTGCACGATCAGATTTTTCCCAAGCGCGACGCAGCGCGCGCGCTTTCCCACGACGCCGCAGGACAGATGCTCACCCAGCGGAACGCAGATCGGGCAGTCCGGAACCATGGCGAACCGCTCCGCGATCTGCGTCGGCTGCTCCGCGAGGACGTCGCTTTCCAGCCGCAGCATCTGCTTCGGCGCCTGAACCGAGAAGCTTGCCGGGAGCGTTCCGCTGCCAACGCGCAGGGAAAGAAAATCCTCGTCGCGGGAGAGCCGCCCCCACAGCTCCCGGTCGATCGCCGCCGCTCTTCGGATGCACACATCCGTCGACGGGGACATATGTGCAAGAACGGTCTGCTGTTCGCTGCGAAGCGCCTCCAGCTCACGGACCTGCTCCTGCAGGTACGTGCTGTATGTATCCAGCCGCAGCAGCTGCTGGGAACGGTACTTTTTCTTTTCACCCCGGTAGCGGAGGATCGATACCACCACGCCGATGATGGTCGTGGGGACGCTGAAATACAGCATGGTCATCACATTGGTGACCAGAAGGCACACCGCGACCATCACGATCACGCTGAGCAGCGGCGCAAGCAGGATATTCAGCCAGCTGACATTCGGCTTTCCGCCGATCGTCGGCGGCGCCTGCAGCTCCAGCGTTTTGCAGGGCGTTTCCTCCAGCAGGCGCGGCGACGGCTTAAAGCAGAACGGATATGGATCGTCCGGCGACACCGCCGTCCGCTTTTCGGGCGCAGCGGCCGGCTTCACGCGCACAGCCTTGCTGCTCCACACGAAGAGCCGGTCCCCGCTGACGCGGAGCTGGCAGAAGCCGATCGAGAGCACATCCCCGTCGGCAAGCACGCCGCTTCCGGCAAGGCACATATTCAAATAGGTGCCGTTCCGGCTTTTGAGATCCTGAAAGCGCCACCGGCCATCCTGATAGAACAGCGCAGTATGCTTTCCGGAGATCTGCTGATCCGCGATCTGGATATCGCAGTCCGCGTTCCGGCCGATTGTGAGCCGTTCCGTCCCGGTCAGCGGCACCGGAACGGCGGCCTTTGTGCGGCACGGGTACGCCGTAAGCGCGAGATGCGCGTCCGGATCCAGAACGAGCGATTTTTCATACGGGAGCTTCTCCTGCCGGAACCCGGCACCGGACACGGACCAGCTATCCGCGTCCGTTTTGACCGTGATCGTCTTTTTTCCAAGGCAGGCAGCGGCAAGCTGGATGGTGCAGCCCGCAGCTTTTCCGATCGTGCACGTTTCGCCTGATTGGAGCTTCGCCTCAAGCAGCCGCTCCCGGTCATAGATGCGTATGATGATCTCCATATCTGCGTCTCCCATCAACCGTTATTGCCTGAATTGATTCAGGTCAGTAAAGGAAAAAATACGCGCCAGCTCGTCCGTATAGATCCCCATCACAGGCAGAAGCTTTGCGGTCTGCGCGTTTTGCAGGAACAGGAACAGCAGAGACAGGAAATTCGTCCAGCTCAGCTCCCGCGACTGATTTTCAATCGAGGAGATCGTCTGCCGCGTAACGCCGATGCAGTCCGCCAGCTGCGTCTGCGACAGGCCGAGCCGTGCGCGCAGCGCCGGAAGATTTTCCGCCATCGCCTGTGTATACTTTTTTCGATCCAGACTCAGAATTCCCAGTGGCTCCATGTAATTGCCTCATTTCCAAAATATCTCTAAATTTATCATACCAAATGGCAGTTAGATTGTCAATTTTCACATCATAAAATCCCGTGTCAGTGCCTCCCGGAGAAGCAGCCGTTCACCAGAACGAGGCTGCCGCAGATTTTTTCATCTGCGGCAGCCTCGTTGTTTTTACGCAATATCGTACTGACTTTTATAGATTTCGTAATAGAAACCCTTTTTCTCCAGCAGGTCGCGGTGCTTGCCCTGTTCGACGATGCGGCCGTCGCGCAGGACCAGAATGAGGTCGGCGTCGACGATCGTGGACAGGCGGTGGGCGATGATGAAGCACGTCCTGCCGCGCATAAGGCGGTCCATGGCCTTCTGGATGAGAAGCTCCGTGCGCGTGTCGACGTTGGACGTCGCTTCGTCGAGGATCAGCAGCTCCCGCTGCGCAAGCAGCGCGCGCGCGATGGTCAGCAGCTGCTTCTGGCCGGAGGAGATGGACGAGGTATCGCTGCCGATGACCGTATCGTAGCCCTGTGGAAGCGTGCGGATAAAGTGGTCACAGTACGCCTCGTCGCAGGCGCGGATGATCTCCTCGCGCGTCGCGTCCGGCTTGCCGAAGGCCACGTTTTCGGCAATCGTGCCGCCGAAGAGCCACGTGTCCTGCAGGACCATGCCGAAGCGGTCGCGCGTGGAGGCGCGGGAATAGTCCGCGATATCATGCCCGCTCAGTAAAATGCTGCCGGAATCGACGTCATAGAAGCGCATGAGCAGATTTACAATTGTTGTCTTGCCCGCGCCGGTCGGGCCGACGATGGCAACGTGCTGGCCCTTTTCCACGTGCAGGTTCAGATCCTGAATGAGCTCGGTGTCCGGCTCGTAGGAGAAGTCCACGTGGCGGAACTCTACGCTGCCGTCTCCGCCTGCGGGAAGCTCCTGTTCGATCGGCGCTTCCTCCGGCAGCTCCAGCAGGTCGACGACGCGCCGGGCGGCCGCCTTGGCCTGCTGCAGCGTGCTCAGGCCATTGGAGATCTGCTCAAGCGGCTCGGAAAACTGCCGCGCGAACAGCACCAGCGTCACGATCACGCCCACCGGAACGCCCTGCCGCACGATGAGCCAGCCGCCCAGCAGGTTGATGGCGATATACGCCAGCGAGTTGGACGCAGCAATGACCGGCTGGACGATGGCGGAGAGATAGGTTGCCTTCGCCTCGGAGACGCGGCGCGCATCGTTGATCTGCGCGTGGCGCTCGGCGCAGTGCTCCTCGAGGTTATAGGCCTTTGTCGTCGCGTAGTTCGTGTAGGCTTCCTCCACAACGGAATACAGCTCGCCAGACTGCTTGAACATCTGATGGAAATACGTTTCCGAGCGGCCCGCGATCTTGGCCGACAGCCAGATGGAAACCGGCATAAACGCGATCACGGCCAGCGAAAGCTGCCAGTTCTGCAAAAACATCACGACCGCGATGGCCAGGATCTGCAAAAAGCCGCCTGTAATGGTGTCGAGGACGGTATGCAGGGAGCCGCCGATCCGGGACACGTCCTCCGTCATGCGCGAGAGAATATCGCCGACGGGCGTGTGATCGACAAAGCTGACGGGCAGGCGCTGGATTTTGTCGGAGATTTGGATGCGCAGATTGCAGGTAAAATACCGGCTGACGGCGCGGTTGAGCAGCTGCATTTTGCCGTAGCTGATGGCGGCGCGCAGGAGATACACACCGGCCAGCGCCAGAAGCCCCGGCGCGAGCTGCGCCAGCACGGACGCGCCCGTCTCCGGCGCGTCAAAATAATCGATCAGGATCTGCACCAGCGCGCCCATCTGCGTTGGGATGATCAGCGCGCACACAACGAGCGCCAGACTCATGACGACGCCGAGCGCAAGCTGCCAGCGGATGGCCTTCGCGCCCTTCAGCAGCTGGATGAGCGCGTCGGCGGAAACGTGGGTTCTCTGTTCCTGCTTCACTTCGCGTCACCTCCGGTCTGTGAGGCATAGATCTCCTGATAGATCTTGCAGCGGGACAAAAGCTCCGCATGAACGCCGTGGTCGACCAGCCGCCCGCGATCCATGACGAAGATGTGATCCGCGTTCATGGCCGAGGTGATGCGCTGGGTGATGACGATCTGGGTCTTGCCCTGAATTTTCTCGTTGAGCCTCCGCCGCAGATTCGCCTCCGTCAAAAAGTCGAGCGCGGAGAAGCTGTCGTCAAAGACATAGATCGGCGCGTCCTTTAAAATGGCGCGCGCGATGCACAGCCGCTGCTTCTGGCCGCCGGAGAGGTTCTTGCCGGACTGCTGAAGCGGATGCTCCAGATGCTCGGGCAGGGAATTGAGGAAAGGCGTGAGCTGTGCGATATCGGCGGCTTCGAGAATGTCCGTTTCCTCCGCACCGGGACGGCCCATCTCAATGTTGTGCCGGATGGTGCCGGAATACACGGCGGTCTTTTGCAGGACACAGCTGATGTTCTTCCGGATCACGCCCCGGTCGATCTGCGAAGCGCTGACGCCGTCGAAGAGGATCTGTCCTTCGGTCGGCAGACGGAAGGACAGCAGCAGCTGCACAAGCGTACTTTTGCCGCTGCCCGTGCCGCCGATGACGGCGATCTTCTGCCCCGGCAGAATGTGCATACTGACATTCTGCACGGCGGCCTCCGACGCGCCCTCATAGCGGAAGGTCACATGGTCGAAGGCGATTTCGCCCCTGAACGTGTGCTCCGCGCCTTTGGCTGTCTCCTGCATCCCTGCAGCGTGGAAAATTTCGCCGATGCGGTCCGCCGCGACCTTGGCGTGCGGCAGCATGACCATCGCGAAGCCGCCCATCAGAACGCCGTTGGCGACAAGTGCCAGATACTGGATGATAGCAAAGATATCGCCGCCGGAGATGGCGTGGCTGCCTGTCTCCATGCGCCAGCCGCCGATCCATATGATCGCCACGCCCGCAAGATTCACAAGCAGCACGGCCGCCGGACTCAGAAGTCCCATCTGCACGTTGGCGTTGATGATGTTCTCGGCCATGACGTGCGTCGCGTCGGCGATCTTCTGCTGCAGGCTTGCTTCCTTATTAAATGCGCGGATGACGCGGATGCCGTGCAGACGTTCGCGCATGACGTCGTTCTGGATATCGATGTACTTATCAGATGTTTCGTGCAGAGGGCCGATGCGCTTACTGATGGGCCGGACGATCAGGAAAATCGCCGGGACGAACAGCAGCAGGATCAGGCTCATCATCACGTCCTTGCGCAGCGCCAGAATGACGCCGCCGAAAAACAGCACCGGGATCGTAATGAGACTGCCGGAGATCATCGACGCGACCCAGGAGACCGTTCCGATATCGTAGGTCGACCGGGACAGGAGCGCGGCAGCGCCGATGGCGTTGAATTCCTCGAACGTCATATTGTTGACGAGGGAAAACACGTCCGTGCGCAGGTCGGCGTTGAAGCCCGCGACCACATCGCAGCTGATCTTCCGCCCGGCCAGAAGCGCGGCAAGGCCAGCCGCCGCAACGGCCAGCATCCACGCGCAGCAGCGCACGATATACGCAAAGTCCGACTGCCGGACGCCGTTATTCAAAATGTCGTTCATGATCGTCGGCAGCAGCAGATCGCACACCGTCGCCGCCGCGACCAGCAGCATCGCCAGCGCAATGCGCCTGCGGTACGGCTTCAGATAAGGCAGGATATCCTTCATGAATGGCTCTCATTCCTCTCTGTAGTTCATTTCCCGGAAGACAGTCCAGATTTTCATTATAGCATGGCAAACAAGCGTTCGCAAGTGTCTTTTTTATTTTAAAGAGCCGAAGCGTTCCTGCTTTCCATGATCTTCAATCTCCGCATTTTTTCGTTATTATCGTATCTATGTTCATTATTGTCGAAATATCAGCTTGCATTGCAGTCTGGACGATGGTATGATGGCAGTGCTGAAACGGACAGCGGACTGTGCGGACGCTTGCAGACCTTGTTCGTTCCAATTCCTCGTCATCCTTTCTGACATCTCCCTTCTGCATCCGCGCCGCACAGCCACAAGACCCCGCCGGGCACTGCCGCCCGGCGGGGTCCTGTGCGTTCGACCATGCGGAAATGTGCCTCTTTTTGTTTGAAATAGTGAAACACTCTATTGCAATCGCGTCCGGCTGCTGGTATAATGCAAGCAGAAAGGAAGCCTTTCGGCTTTGTTTTCCCGAACGTTATTTTCTTTGGAGGACAACCATGCGATACAAGAACATTTTCGCCCTGCTGCTGGCGCTGGCGCTGCTGTGCGGAAGCCTGTCCGGCTGCGCCGCCGGGCAGCCGGCACGGTCTGCGGAGCCGACTGTTTCGTTCACAGACTCGCTCGGCCGAACGGTCGAGATTCCCGAAACGCTCACGCGCGTAGCTCCGAGCGGCGCGGTCGCGTCGATGTTTCTGGCGACCATCGCGCCCGAATATATGACGACCATCAACGCAACGCCGTCGTCCAGCCAGTACAAATATCTCGACCCGCGCCTGATCGATCTTCCCACGACCGGCCAGATGTACGGCAGCAAGTCGACGCTGAATCTGGAATCCATTCTGACCTCCGGCGTGCAGGTCGTCATTGATCTCGGCGACAAAAAGGACAACATGGCCGCCGATCTGGACGCGCTGCAAAGGCAGATCGGGATGCCCGTGATCTTCATCGAGGCAGATCTTCCGCATATGGCCGAGGCATACCGGACGCTCGGAAAAATCCTGAGCGGCAAGGAGGCGCGCGGCGAAGAACTGGCGGCGTTCGTCGACGAGACTGTCTCGCTGGCGGAGGAAAACGCCGCGAAAATTCAGGATTCCGAGCGCATTTCCGTCCTGTACACCTCCGGCTCGTCCGGCCTCAATACAAACGCGAAGGGCTCCATTCAGGCGCAGGTGCTCGATCTCATAGGCATTGAAAACGCCGCCGTGGTCGAAGACGTCAGCAACAAGGGCGGCGGCAACCCCATCAATCTCGAGCAGCTCTACCGCTTTGACCCGGACGTGATCTTATTTGCGGCGGGCAGCATTTATCAGACTGCGGCAGACGACGAAGCGTGGCAGCCGCTGCGCGCGATCGAAGCCGGACGGTATTACGAGATTCCATCCATGCCCTACAACTGGCTTTCCAATCCCCCGAGTCTTAATATGCTGCTGGGCGTATGGTGGCTGGGAAATCTGCTGTATCCGCAGTATTATGCCTATGATATGGTAGAAAAGACACAGGAAATGTTCCGGCTGCTCTGGAATTACGACTTAACTGCGGAGGACGCGCGGGCCATGCTCGCCAATTCCACGCTGAAGGGAGCGTCATGAAACGGCTTCTGACACAGGGTGCGCTGCTGCTCCTGCTGTGCGTGCTGCTGGCCGCTTCCGGCTTCGCGGATGTCAAGGCCGAGGCGGTCTGCCAGCAGGACGTTCTGTTCTGCACGGATGAGGGACTGATGACCGGAACCGGCAGAAATACCTTCTCTCCGGACAGGCCCATGACCCGCGCCATGGTCGTCGCGACGCTCTACCGTCTTGCGGGCAGCCCCGAAGTGACTGAGAAGGCCGCGTTCACCGACGTTGCCGCCGGCAGCTACTATGAAGCAGCCGTCGCCTGGGCCGCCAAGAACGAGATCGCCAGCGGCACGTCCGCCACGACCTTTGAGCCGAGCAAGGCCGTCACCCGTGAGCAGCTTGCGAAGTTCCTGTTCAACTACGCCGTCTATCAGGGCATGGACGCCGTGACGCTCTCCGAGAACCTCATCAGCTTTGAGGATCACGCCAGCGTCAGCGGCTACGCCGTTTCCGCCATGCAGTGGGCTGTCGGCCAGGGCCTCATCAACGGCACCGACGGCAAGCTCCTGCCCACCGGCACCGCCACCCGCTGCCAGTTCGCAGCCATTCTGAACCGCTTCACCGCTTCGCAGAGCGAAAAGGCATAAGCATCCATCTTTCCTGTCTCCCGGCCGTTTGGCCGGGAGACAATTTTTCTGCGGTTTTCCTTGAAAAGCGGTAAAAAAACGAATATAGTTGATAGGGATAGGACGCACACAAGGCTTCCCCTTGGATGCCGCCATACCATTTTCCGGCGATTTGAACCTGAGGTATTATGATATGAAAATTCTGATCATTGAAGACGAGATCCTGCTTGCGGACTCTCTCCGGGCCATGCTGGAGGGGAAGGGATTTTCCGTCGAGGCGGTGCATGACGGCGAGACGGGGGCGGAATATGCCGAGACGGGCGTATATGATCTGCTCATTCTCGACGTGATGATGCCGGGCATGGACGGCTATCAGGTCGCGCGGCAGGTGCGCGCGAAGCGTTGCGGAACGCCGATCCTGATGCTGACGGCAAAATCGTCGCTCGAAGACCGCATCGAGGGGCTGAACGCGGGCGCGGATTATTATCTCACGAAGCCCTTTGACGCGCGGGAGCTGCTGGCCTGCGTCGGTGCGCTGCTCCGGCGGCAAGGCGCGGAGGTCAACGCGCTCTCGTTCGGCAATACGACGCTCGATCTGGCGTCCGGAACGCTGATCTGCGGGCAGCGGCAGCTGCGGCTGTCCGCGCGGGAATTCGACGTGATGCGGTATCTTTTGCAGACAAAGGGGCAGAATGTGTCCAAGGAGGCCATTTTGTCCAAGGTCTGGGGCTTTGACTCGAACGCGGTGGAGAACCATGTGGAGGTCTACGTCGGCTTCCTGCGCAAAAAGCTTGCGGCCATCGGCTCGAACGTGCGCATTGAGGCCGTGCGGCGGCTGGGCTATCATCTGGAGGTGGGCGAGGTATGCTGAAAAAGCTGCGTCTGAAGATCATTCTCGCGATCGTGCTCGTCGCCGCCGTGATGCTCGGCGCGATCCTCGGCCTTTTCTATACGCTGACGAAGCAGAATCTGCGCACCCAGTCGATCAGCATGATGCAGGCAATCGCGGCCGACCCCTTCGCGCCTGTCCAGCCGGAGCGTGAACCGCAGCAGGTGCGCCTGCCGTATTTCGTGCTGCAGACCGATGCGTTCGGCAATCTGGTCGCCATCGGCTCAAGCGATTACGATCTGACCGACCGGACGTTTTTGCGGATGGTTGCCGCTGCGGCGCAGGCCTCACGGGACGCCATCGGCGAGATCCCGGAATACAGCCTGCGCTACTGCCGCGTGACCGGCAGCGTGATCTTCGCAGATATTGCCAGCGAGCAGCAGACGCTGCGCACGCTTTTGAAGACCGGCGCGCTGCTCGTCGCGCTCGGCCTGCTTGCCTTTTTCGGCCTTGCGGTGCTGCTGGCGCGCAGTGCGGTCCGGCCAGTGGAGGAAGCGTGGCGGCAGCAGAAGCAGTTTGTCGCCGACGCGTCGCACGAGCTGAAAACGCCGCTGACCGTCATTCTGACAAACACGGAGCTGCTGCAAAGCCCGGATTATGACACGGCGCAGAAGCAGACCTTCCTTTCCGGCATCGACGCCATGGCGAAGCAGATGCGCGCGCTGGTCGAGCGGCTTCTGGAGCTGGCGCGGGCCGAGAATGAACAGGCGGCGCGTGCATTCACGCCATGCGATCTCAGTCAGATCACTGAGAGCAGCGCGCTGCTGTTCGAGGCCGCGCTGTTTGAACGCGGTCTGACACTGCAGACCGAACTGGAGCCGGACATCACCGTCAGCGGCGATGAACGCCAGCTCAGCCAGCTCGTGGAGATCTATCTCGACAACGCCCGGAAGTACGCCTCCGGCGGCACGGTCGCCGTCCGCCTGTCCCGCTGCGGGAAGAACCGCTGCCGCCTGTCCGTCTCAAACGAGGGCGAGGCGCTTTCCCCGCAGGCGCTGCGGCAGATCTTTGACCGCTTTTCCCGCGCAGACGCCGCGCGGACGCGCGACGGCAGCTTCGGCCTCGGCCTTTCCATCGCGCAGGCCATCGCGCAGACGCACGGCGGCAGCGTCTGGGCAGAAAGCGACGGCGGCGTCAACACCTTCTTTGCCGAGCTGCCGGTGCTGTCCGGGCATGAAAAGCGCCAAGAGACGGCAAAAAAGGGTATATGATTTTATGCAGAGCGCCGGTACGCCTCCGGTTGCAAAACGGCGAAAAAGGTGATATATTAGAAATGATATAAATTAGAAGGTGGTACAGCTATGAACACACAGCATTTGCAGTATATCATCGAGATCGAACGCACCCGGTCGATCTCGCAGGCGGCGGAAAACCTGTTTATCGGCCAGCCGAATCTCAGCCGCATCCTGCACGATGTGGAGCAGATGCTGGGCTTCCGCATTTTTGAGCGCTCCACGCGCGGCGTCCGGCCCACGACGCGCGGCACGATCTTTCTGCAGCACGCAAAGTCCATCCTGCGCGAGACGGAGGCCATTGAGGCCCTCGGTCCCAAGCGGGCCGTGGCGAACCGGCTGCGCGTGTGCATCCCGCGCTCGGCGGCCATGCTGGATCTGACGGCGCAGTATCTGGCCGGACTGCCGCAGGCAGAGCCGGTCGACGCGGTCATCCGCGAATGCCACGCGCGCACGGCGCTCGAAACGCTTGCAAGCGGCGAGACGGAGATCGGCGTGATCCGCTTCCGCTCGGAATACCGCGATTATTTTGACGAGCAGACCAGCGCCCGCGGCCTGAGCTTCGAGCTTTTGAGCAAATACCACTACCTCGTCACCATGAACCAGTCACATCCGCTTGCCGGGCGCAGCTCCATTCTGCGCACGGAGCTTGACGGGCTGCCGGAGATCGTTCACGGGGACGTGTTCCGCGTACAGGGCAAGCCGGAGGAGCCGGTGCGGCGGAAGATCTACTGCGTCGACCGTCTGGCGCAGATGACGCTCCTCGAAACAATTCCGAATTCCTATATGCTGGCCCCCGCCATCCCGGAGCACTGCATCCAGCGCTGGAATCTTGTCCAGCTCCCGTGCAGCGACAACCAGAGTTTGTATCTCAACGCGCTGGTATATCATAAGCAATATGCAATGAGCGAGATCGAGGCCGGATTCGTGCAGTTTGTGCGGGAACATAAGGCATTTGTCTGATACTTCCCACAGGAACGGAATTGAACCAACATATCAAAAAGAATATATCTTTGCATAAAAAAGCATTGGTGCTTCCAGCATAATACCGATATAATTTTATCGCAATAACCGATAAAATTATATCGGTATATTTTGTTCGATTCAAATCTGAAATTGGGGGTTTTTGTGTATGAGTAAGATCACTGTTATCGGCGCGGGAAGCGTCGGCTCCACGATTGCGAACGACCTGATGATCCAGGGCATTTCATCCGAGATCGTCCTGATCGACGTCAATAAGCAGAAGGCCTTTGGCGAGGCCATGGATATCTATCAGGGCGCGCCGTTCTGTTCTCCGACGATCGTCCGCTCCGGCGACTATGACGCGGCCTCCGGCTCCGACATTGTCATTATTACCTCGGGTCTTCCCCGCAAGGCCGGACAGAGCCGGCTGGAGCTGGCGCAGGCCAACGTCAACATCATCAAGGACATTGCCCCGCAGATCACGGTTGCCGCGCCGGACGCCATCTATATTATCGTATCGAACCCGGTCGACGTGCTGACGTATGTGTTCCACAAAATTTCCGGCGTTCCCGAGAGCCACATCATCGGCTCCGGCACCATCCTCGACACCAGCCGCCTGCAGTCGACGCTTGCAAAGCGCTTCTGCATCAGCCCGAAGAATGTCCACGCGCACGTCTACGGCGAGCACGGCGATTCCTCCTTCGTGCCCTGGAGCCTTGTGCACATCGCGAACAACCATATTGATTCCTATAAGGAGCATTCCCCCGACTGTGACCGCATCAAGTGGAACCAGGATTACGAGGAGATCGAGCAGTTCGTCAAGACCTCCGGCGCGCAGGTCATCAAGAACAAGGGCGCAACGTTCTATGCCGTCGCCATGTCGGTCTGCCACCTGTGCAAGTGTGTGCAGAGCACGGCTGGAACGGCTGTGACCGTCTCTACCATGATGCACGGCGAATACGGCGTGTCCGATGTCTGCCTGTCCACGCTCGCGCTGGTCGACAATCAGGGCGTGCGCGGCAAGATCCTCAACCAGCTGACCGACGGCGAGATCGACAAGCTCCGCGCCAGCGCGGAAAAGCTGAAGGAAGTCATCCGTCAGGTCGAGATCTGATATAAAAAAGGAGAAAAAACGATGGAATATCGCGTCGAACACGATTCCATGGGTGAGGTCCGCGTCCCGGCGGACAAATACTGGGGCGCACAGACCGAGCGCAGCCACAACAACTTCCCCATCGGCGTCGGCATCGAGACGATGCCCGCCGAGATCATCCATGCCTTCGGCATTCTCAAAAAGGCTGCTGCCCGCGCCAACCGCGCGCTGCGTCCCGAAAAAATGACCGAAGAAAAGCTTGCCGCCATCGAGCAGGCGGCGGACGAGGTCATTTCCGGCCAGCTTCTGGACAATTTCCCGCTCGTCGTCTGGCAGACCGGCTCCGGCACACAGTCGAACATGAACAGCAACGAGGTTATTGCCAACCGCGGCAATGAAATTGCGGGCAAAAAGCTGCTGCACCCGAACGACGATATCAATATGTCGCAGTCGTCCAACGACACATTCCCGACGGCCATGCACATCGCGGCGGTCTGCGCGCTTGAGGACAAGGTCATCCCTGCCATCGACACGCTGGTAACAACGTTCCGCCGTCTGGAGGCGGAAAACGAGGGCGTCGTCAAATCCGGCCGGACGCATCTGCAGGACGCCACCCCCATCTCCTTCCCGCAGGAGATCTCCGGCTGGAGATCGAGCCTGGAACGGGATCGGGAGCTGCTGCTTCTGGCCGTGAAGCCGCTCAAAGAACTGGCGCTCGGCGGCACCGCCGTCGGCACGGGCCTCAACACGCCGAAGGGCTTCGATACAGCGGTCGCCGCTGAAATTGCGAAGCTCACCGGCAAGGACTTCAAAACGGCAGAGAACAAATTCCATGCGCTGACCAGCAAGGACGAGATCGTCTTCGCGCACGGCGCACTCAAGGCGCTGGCCGCCGATATGATGAAAATCGCGAACGACGTGCGCTGGCTGGCCTCCGGCCCGCGGGACGGCCTCGGCGAGATCTTCATTCCCGAAAACGAGCCTGGCTCGTCCATCATGCCCGGCAAGGTCAACCCTACCCAGTGCGAGGCCGTTACGATGGTCGCCGTGCAGGTCATGGGCAACGATGTGGCCGTGTCCATGGCCGCGTCGCAGGGCAATTTCGAGCTGAACGTGTTCATGCCGGTCTGCATCTATAATTTCCTGCAGTCGGCACGTCTGCTGGCCGAGTCCATCGTGTCGTTCAACGACCGCTGCGCCTGCGGCATCCGCGCGAACCGCGAGAAGATGGAGCACAATCTGCACAACTCCCTCATGCTCGTCACGGCGCTGAACCCGTACATCGGCTATGAAAATGCGGCGAAGACGGCTAAAAAAGCCTACAAGGAAAACATCTCCCTCAAGGAAGCCTGCGTGAGCCTCGGCTTTTTGACGGCGGAGCGCTTCGACGAGGTGTTCCACCCGGAGAACATGATCTGACGGGAGGACACGCAATGAATTACAGCTATTTCCCCGGCTGCACGCTCAGGACAAAGGGCGCGCAGCTGGACAGAGCCGGACGGCGCGCAGCGGAGAAGCTCGGCTTTTCGCTGTGCGAGATCCCGGAGTGGCAGTGCTGCGGCGCGGTGTATCCGCAGGCAAACGATGAAATTGCCACACGGCTTTCCTCCGTCCGGGCGCTCATGGCCGCGCGTGACGCGGGCCAGCCGCTGGTGTCCCTCTGTTCTGCCTGTCATCACGTTTTGAAGCGCGTGAACGGCGATATGCAGCACAATGAGGACATCCGCGTCAAGGTCAACAATTACTTAAAGCCGGAAACGCCCTACGAGGGTGAGACAGAGGTTCTGCACTATCTCGAAGTCCTGCGCGACGAGATCGGCTGGGATGCAGTCAAGGCGGCTGTCGTAAAGCCGCTTACAGGCAGAAAGATCGGCGCGTATTACGGCTGTATGCTCCTGCGGCCCAGCCGCGAGATGCAGTTTGACGACCCGGAGAACCCGAAAATGCTGGAGGACTTCATCCGGGCCATCGGCGCGGAGCCTGTTCTTTACGCGCAGCGCAACGAATGCTGCGGCGGCTATATGGCGGTCGAGAACAGGTCCTACGCCGCAAAGCAGGCACAGAAGATCATGGACAACGCAAAGGCGCAGGGTGCAGAGCTTCTGATCACGGCCTGTCCCCTGTGCAGCTACAATCTGCTGCACAACACGGACGGCGCGCTGCCTGTCGTTTATTTCACGGAGCTTCTGGCCGAAGCGCTTGGCTGCGGGGAGGAGGACGCATGAACAACCAGAACATGATCGAAACCGTCACCCGCATTTCCGGCGTAAACCCCAGAAAGTGTATGCGCTGCGGCAAATGCTCGGCGAGCTGTCCGGCGTATGATGAGATGGAATACCATCCGCATCAGTTTGTCTCCATGGTCGAAAACGGCCGGATCGAGGAGCTGCTTTCCTCGAAGGGCATCTACACCTGCCTGAGCTGCTTTGCCTGTGTCGAGCGCTGTCCCCGAAACGTGGAGCCGGCGAAGCTCATCGAGGCTGTGCGCAATGCCGTGCAGCGCCAGCAGGGCATGGATCACCTGAAGCCCGAACGCATCCCGGAGATTCTTGACGAGGAGCTGCCGCAGCAGGCGATTGCCGCGGCGTTCCGCAAATATAAAAAGTAAGGAGGGAACGCAATGCAGAGAATCGGCGTATTCGTATGCTGGTGCGGCAGCAACATTGCCGCGACCGTCGACGTGGAACGCGTCTCGCAGGCTCTTTCAAAGGAACCCGGCGTTGTTTTCTCCACAAATTATCAGTATATGTGTTCCCAGACCGGGCAGCAGATGATTCAGGACAAGATCCATGAATACGGTCTGACCGGCGTGGTCATCTGTTCCTGTTCGCCCAGAATGCACGAGCAGACGTTCCGCAAGACCTGCGAAAAGGCGGGGCTGAACCCCTATATGGTCGAGATCGCGAACATCCGTGAGCAGTGCTCCTGGATTCACAAGGACAAGGAAGTGGGCACGGAAAAGGCCATCATTCTGGGCCGCGCCGCCATCGCCAAGGTGCATCTGAACGCGCCGCTGACCGCGGGTTCCAGCCCCGTGACCAAGCGCGCGCTCGTCATCGGCGGCGGCATCGCGGGCATCCAGACGGCGCTGGACATTGCCGAGGCGGGCTTTGAGGTCGATATCGTCGAAAAGCAGCCGACCATCGGCGGCAAGATGACCCAGATCGACAAGACGTTCCCGACGCTCGACTGCGCGGCGTGCATCCTGACACCGAAAATGGTTGACTGTGCGCAGAACGAAAAAATCCACATCTATTCCTACTCCGAGGTTGAATCCGTCGGCGGCTTCGTCGGCAACTTCCATGTGAAAATCCGCCGCAAAGCGCGCTTTGTGAAGGAGGACGTCTGCACCGGCTGCGGACTGTGTACGGAAAAGTGTCCGCAGAAGAAGGTCCCGAACGAGTTTAACCTCGGCATGGACAATCGCCGCGCGATCTATATCCCGTTTGCGCAGGCCGTGCCGAAGGTCGCGACCATCGATCCCAACTACTGCAACATGCTCAAAAACGGCAAGTGCGGCGTGTGCGCGAAGGTCTGCTCCGCCGGGGCAATCGATTACAAGCAGACCGACACGTTCATTGAGCAGGAATACGGCGCCATCGTCGCCGCGACGGGCTTCAACCCAATCGATCTTTCCAAATTCGACGAATTTGCCTACAGCCAGAGTCCGGACGTGGTATCCAGCCTCGAATTTGAGCGTCTCATGAACGCCGCCGGCCCCACGAGCGGCACACTCCTGCGCCCGTCCGACGGGACGCACCCGAAGACCATTGTCTTTGTGCAGTGCGTCGGCTCCCGCTGCGACGGTGCGGAGAAGGGCAAGCCCTACTGCTCCAAGATCTGCTGTATGTACACGGCGAAGCACGCCATGCTCTGCCGCGAAAAATACCCGGATACGGATGTGTATGTGTTCTACATCGACGTGCGCACCCCCGGCAAGAACTTTGACGAGTTCTACCGCAGAGCCGTCGAGCAGTACGGCGTGCATTACATCAAGGGCATGGTCGGCAAGGTCACGCCCGAAAACGGCAAGCTGAAGGTGCAGGCATCCGATCTGCTGGACAACCGGCAGCTGCATATCGACGCTGACATGGTCGTGCTGGCTGCCGCCATCGAGCCGGATAAGTCCGCGCGGCCGCTGGCCACGATGCTGACCGCCTCCATGGACACGAACGACTTCTTCACCGAAGCCCACCCGAAGCTCCGCCCGGTCGAAAGCCCGACGGCAGGCGTGTTCCTGTCCGGTATGTGCCAGGGGCCGAAGGATATCCCGGAGACGGTCGCACAGGCGTCCGCCGCTGCGGCGAAGGTCATCGGGCTTCTGTGCAAGGACTCGCTGACGTGCAACCCGTGCGTGGCGCAGCCGGATGAGATGATGTGCAACGGCTGCTCGAACTGCGAAAAGGTCTGCCCGTATGGCGCGATCACGTACATTGACAAGGAATTCAGAGGCCCGAACCGCACGACGCTCGTGCGGCGCGTCGCGCAGGTCAACCCGGCAGTCTGTCAGGGCTGCGGCGCGTGCACCGTCGCGTGTATGTCCGGCGCGATGGATCTCAAGGGCTTCTCCAACCGGCAAATCATTGCGGAGGTGGATGCGATATGCAGGTAAACGGCTCCTGGACGCCCACGATCGTGGCGTTCTGCTGCAACTGGTGCTCCTACGCGGGCGCCGATCTTTCCGGCACGAACCGGCTGAGCTACCCGGCCAATGTGAAGATCATCCGCATTCCGTGCTCCTGCCGGTTAAACCCGATGTTTATTCTCCGCGCGTTCCAGCGCGGGGCCGACGGCGTGATCCTCTGCGGCTGCCATCCCGGCGACTGCCATTACACGACCGGCAACTATTACGCCCGGCGGCGCATGACGCTCCTGTTCTCCATGCTGGACTTCCTCGGCATCGAGCGTGAGCGCACGCGCGTGGAATGGGTCTCGGCAGCGGAGGGCGCGAAGTTCGCCAAAACCATGAACGAATTCGCCGAGACGATCACGAAGCTCGGCGAGAACCGCAGACTGGAGGATCTGAGATGCAAAGAGTAAAGGAAAAAGCGATCCAGCTGCTGCAAGATCAGATTGTTGACCGCGTCATCGGCTGGCGCGCGGGCGAATTCTTCTATGATCTGACGCCATCCGTATTCACGAGCGTGGAAGATATCGAGAGAAATTTCGTCTGGAGCGTCTTCTCCGGCGCGAATCTGTCCAAATATCTCATCGCGGAATCCCGTAAGGGCGGCAAGGCCGCCGCGTTCCTGAAGCCCTGCGACAGCTATTCGTTCGTCCAGCTTCTAAAGGAGCACCGCATCCTGCGCGAGACGGTCTACGCCGTCGGCGTACAGTGCGGCGGGATGTGCGACATGGAGGCCATCAAGGAGCTGGGCCTTGCCGGTGTCACAGCAGTGACGGAGGACGGCGAAGACCTGCGCGTTTCCACGATCTACGGTGAGCGGACGATCAAAAAGGCCGACGCGCTGCTGCTCAAGTGCAAGACGTGCAAAAGCAAAAAGATCGTCTGCTTTGACGAGCTGCTTGGCGAGCAGGGCGAGGAAAACGTGGACTGCGGCCGGTTCGACGAGGTTCAAAAGCTCGAAGCCATGACAGCCGAGGAGCGCTACGCGTTCTGGCGCGGCGAGCTGTCGCGCTGCATCCGCTGCAACGCCTGCCGCAACGTCTGTCCCGCCTGCTCGTGCGAAAAGTGCGTGTTCGACAACCACGATTCTGGCTTTGAGAACAAGGCCATCGCCGATTCGTTTGAGGAAAATATGTTCCACATCATCCGGGCCTTCCACGTCGTCTCCCGCTGCACCGACTGCGGCGAATGCTCCCGCGTCTGTCCGCAGCATATCCCGCTGCATTTGCTCAACCGCAAGTTCATCAAGGACATCAACGAGCTTTACGGCGACTATCAGGCCGGAGCCGATTTTGACTCCCGCCCGCCGCTCATGGATTTCCGTAAGGACGACTGTGAGCCGTCCGTCGTCTATGAAAGAGGAGGTGCGCAATGAAACAGCTTCCCCTCTCTAAGCTTCAAAGCCTGTTTGCCGCCGTGTCGGCAGCACAGAAGCTCTATATTCCGGCGGACGACGCCGCCGGTCAGGCCAGCTTCACCGTCTGGCAGGAGGGTATGACGCTTACAAAAAAGCTCAACACCGTCCGCTCGGCCAAGGATCTGTTTTTCCCGCAGGTGGAAAACCTTGTCGGCTTCCGTGTGACGGGCAAACAGCTTGACCTTGTGGAAACGCGCGACCCGGCGGAGCCGTTCGTCCTGTTCGGCGTGCGCGCGTGCGACGCAAGAAGCTTTGAAATTCTCGACCGTGTCTTCCTTTCCGAACCGCAGGACACCTATTACGCCGCCCGCCGCGCACACGGCACCATCGTGACGCTGGCCTGCACCCGCCCCGAGGAAACGTGCTTCTGTCCGGCCTTCGGCATCGATCCTGCGGCCCCGCAGGGCGATATCAGCTGCTGGATCGAGGACGAAACGCTCTTCTGGCAGGCCAACACGGAAAAGGGCGCGGCGCTGACCGCGAACCTTCCCATGCTGGAGGATACGGACGGTGCAGCAGTCGCGGCCCAGCAGGAAAAAACGCGTGCGCTTCTCAAAAAGCTCCCGCTGGCCGGGCTCGATCTGTCCGCCGTGGGCGCAGGCAAAACGAAGGAACTCTTCGACCGCCCGGAATGGAAGCAGCTGTCCGAAAGCTGCCTCGGCTGCGGCACGTGCACCTTCGTCTGCCCGACGTGCCAGTGCTATGATATCAAGGAATTCGACTCCGGCAGGCTCGTCCGCCGCTTCCGCTGCTGGGACAGCTGCATGTACTCGGATTTCACGAAGATGTCCGCCGGTCAGCCGCGTCCGACGCAGCTTGAGCGCTTCCGGCAGCGCTTTATGCACAAGCTGGTCTATTTCCCGGATAATAACGACGGGTGCTTCGGCTGCGTCGGCTGCGGCCGCTGCCTTGCCAAGTGCCCCATCCATATGAACATCGTCAAAGTCATCAAAACACTTGGGGAGGAACACGCATGAGAAACGATCCGCTGATCCCCAATATCGCCGTCGTCACGGATATCCGCGTCGACACGCCGGATGTCAAGACGTTCCGTGTCGTCGGCCTTGACGGCAAAAAGCCCTTCGTCCATATCCCCGGCCAGTGCGCCATGCTCTCCGTGCCGGGCGTCGGCGAGGCGCTGTTCTCCATCACGTCCAGTCCCACGCTGGAGGAATATGTGGAGTTTTCCATTAAAAAATGCGGCTGCGTGACCGAATGGCTCCACGCCATGGAGCCCGGTCAGCAGATCACCGTCCGCGGCCCCTACGGCAACGGCTTCCCGGTCGACACCGCGTTTGCAGGTAAGGATCTGCTGTTCATCGCGGGCGGCATCGGTCTGGCCCCGCTGCATTCGGTCATCAACTATTGCCGCCACTACCGCGACCGCTACGGCAAGATCGACATCGTCTACGGCTCCCGCTCGAAGGACGACCTGGTAGACTATCCTGAGATCGAGAACGTCTGGTGCAAGGAAGACGGCATCAACGTCCATCTGACCATCGACCGCGAGCAGCCGGACTGGGACGGCCACGTCGGCTTCGTGCCGAACTACGTCAAGGAGCTCGGCTTCACGACCGACAAGACCGTCGTGATGTGCGGCCCTCCCATCATGATCAAGTTTACGCTTGCGGGCCTGATGGAGCTCGGCTTTGCCCGCGAGCAGGTCTATACCACGATGGAGCTCAAGATGAAATGCGGCCTCGGCAAATGCGGCCGCTGCAACATCGGCGACAAATACGTCTGCAAGGACGGCCCGGTGTTCCGCTTCGACCAGCTCGACGAGCTGCCGAATGAGTATTAAAGGAGAACAGGTATGGAAAATATGGTGACGGTTTTCCTGTTCGGCAAGAAATATGAGGTGCCGGACAGTCTGACCATCATGGAAGCGATGGAATATTCCGGCTATCAGCTCGTGCGCGGCTGCGGCTGCCGCAATGGCTTCTGCGGTGCGTGCGCGACGATCTACCGCATCGCGGGCGACCGCGAATTAAAGGCCTGTCTGGCCTGCTCGACGCGCGTGGAGAACAATATGTATGTCGCGACGCTTCCGTTCTTCCCGCTGGTGAAGGAAGTCTACGACATGGAAAAGCTGAAGCCCACGCAGACGGTCATGATGCAGCTGTACCCCGAGATCTACGCCTGCGTCGGCTGCAACGCCTGCACAAAGGCGTGCACGCAGGGTCTGAACGTCATGCAGTACATTGCCTATGCCCAGCGCGGCGAATTTGACAAGTGCGCCGAGGAATCCTTCGACTGCGTCATGTGCGGCGTGTGCTCGTCCCGCTGTCCGGCCGGTATCTCCCACCCGCAGGTCGCCATGCTGGCCCGCCGTCTGAACGGCAAGTACATTGCCCCGCACTGTGAGCATCTGGATGCGCGCGTGCAGGAGGTCAAGGACGGCAAATTCGAAGCGCTCATCGAAAGCCTCATGGAAAAGCCGCTGGATGAGATCAAAGAGCTGTATAACCACCGCGAGATTGAAAAGTAAGGAGGACGCATATCATGTATCAGGACTCTAACATGCTGGCCTCCATCCGCAAGGTGGAAGCGGCCCGCGAAGAAAACGCGAAGCTGGACCCCCGCCGCATGACGGCGGAGGAAAAGGACACGCTGCTGAAAAAATTCCATCCCGACTACCGCGCCGAACAGTTTACCGAACTGCGCTTCGGCCCCAACAAGGGCCAAAAGGTTCCGCTGGAACTGGCGGAACTGCTGGAGGGTGAATCGCGCATCCTGCACGAGCAGTTTGATCTGACGAAGCCCGACTATGAGACGGACGTTCTCATCATCGGCGGCGGCGGCGCAGGCTGCTCCGCAGCCATTGAGGCCGATAATGCGGGCGCGAAGGTCATGGTCGTCACGAAGCTCCGCATGGGCGACGCGAACACCATGATGGCCGAGGGCGGCATTCAGGCTGCCGACAAGCCGAACGATTCCCCCGCCCAGCACTTCCTCGACGCCTACGGCGGCGGTCATTTTGCTGCGCAGAAGGATCTTCTGTATAAACTCGTCATGGACGCGCCGGAGGCCATCCAGTGGCTGTCCGGGCTCGGCGTGGAGTTTGACAAGGCGCCCGATGGCACCATGATCACCACCCACGGCGGCGGCACGTCCCGCAAGCGTATGCACGCAGCCAAGGACTATTCCGGCGCGGAGATCATGCGCACGCTGCGCGACGAGGTTCTCAACCGCGGCATTCCCGTCGTTGACTTTACCTCCGCCGTGGAGCTTATCAAGGACGAAAACGGCCGCTGCGCGGGCGCGATCCTGCTGAACATGGAGACGAAGGAGCTGCTGGTCGCGAAGGCAAAGACCGTCATCCTCGCCACCGGCGGCGCAGGACGGCTCCACTATCAGGGCTTCCCCACCTCGAACCACTACGGTGCAACAGCCGACGGCCTTGTGCTCGGCTACCGCGCTGGCGCGAAGCTCCTGTACCCCGACACGCTGCAGTACCATCCCACGGGCGCGGCCTATCCTGCGCAGATCTACGGCGCGCTGGTCACGGAAAAGGTGCGCTCTGTCGGCGCAATGCTTGTGAACGCGGACGGCGAGGTCTTCATGAACCCGCTCGAAACGCGCGACGTGGCCGCTGCCTCCATCATCCGTGAATGCACCGAGCGCGGTAAGGGCGTCAAGACTCCCGCCGGGCAGGCCGTCTGGCTCGACACGCCGATGATCGAACTGAAAAACGGCGCGGGCACGATTGAAAAGCGCATCCCGGCCATGATGCGCATGTTCGCAAAACACGGCATTGATATCCGGAAAGAGCCGATTTTGGTTTATCCGACGCTGCACTATCAAAACGGCGGTCTGCACATTACGGCAGATGGCCAGACGGATGTGGAAAACCTGTTTGCTGCTGGCGAGGTCGTGGGCGGCATCCACGGGCGCAACCGCCTGATGGGCAACAGCCTGCTCGACGTCATCGTTTTTGGCCGCAACGCGGGTCAGCACGCCGCCGAGAAGGCGAAGTCCGTATCCGTCGGCACGCTGACGCTGGACCACGTGGCCGCGTTTGAGGCCGAAAAGCAGCAGGCCGGTGTGGCGGATCACCGCCTTTCCCCGCAGCTGCTGCCGGACTACGCCAGAAAGATCCATCCCGCAGAAAAATAAGGAGAAATAGAGGAGAACAGAGATGAGTGCAACCATCAATGCCGCGAATTTTCTGATGCTTTCCGTATTCGGAATCGCGGCAGTCGGGTATCTGCTCGGGCGCATCACCATCAAGGGCATCAGCCTCGGCACGGCAGGCGTTTTCGTGATCGCGCTGATTTACGGCGCGTTCTCCGGAACGCACTTCAATTCCAAATTTGTCATTGAAGAGATCAACTACGCCTCGCAGGCGCTGAAGATCATCGAAAATCTGGGCCTTGTGTTCTTCGTGACCTCGGTCGGCTTTATCGCGGGCCCGAACTTCTTCAAGAACATGAAGCACAACTTCAAGTCCTATGTGCTGCTCGGCGTCGTGATCATTCTTTCCGGCGGCATTACGGCAGTTTTGTGTCTGCTCGTCGGCCGTGCGATTGAAGCCGGGCAGCCGGGCTACGACCCGAACCAGCTTACGGCTATGATCTCCGGCCTGCTCGCGGGCAGTCTGACCTCGACTCCGGCGTTCTCGGCAACCAAAGAGGCTGTTGCAGCCCAGTATCAGGACGCGGTCACGGTCGGCTACGGCATTGCGTATCTGTTCGGCGTCATCGGCGTCGTGCTGTTCGTGCAGCTGATGCCGCGCGTCGTCCACGCGGATCTGGACGAGGAGCGCCGGAAGATCACGCACGTAGAGACCGGCGACGTCGCCAAATTCAAGGGAAAGCTGCTGGAATTTGACGATTTCGGCTTCACGCCCTTCGCCGTCGCCGCCGTGTTTGGCATTCTGCTTGGCTCGGTGAAGTTCTTCAACTTCTTCTCGCTCACCACAACGGGCGGCGCGCTGCTCGTCTCGCTGGTGTTCGGCCACTTCGGCCACATCGGCCGCGCCGATCTCATGCCGAGCAAGAAGGTGCTCGAAACGTTCCGGGAGCTTGGCCTCATGGTCTTCCTCATCGGCGCAGGCGTTTCCGGCGGCATGAGCTTCGTGCGATATTTCAAGCCCATCTATTTCGTCTACGGCATTTTCATGACGCTTCTGCCGATGGTCGTGGGCTATATCGTGGCAAAGCACGTGCTGAAGATGAACCTGCTGAACATTCTCGGCTCCATCACCGGCGGCATGACCTCCACGCCAGCCCTCGGCACGCTCATCCATGTCGCAGGCACGAGCAACGTCGCCTCCGCCTACGCCGCGACCTACCCCATCGCCCTGATCGCCGTCGTTCTCGTCTCGCAGCTGCTTGTACGGCTGTTTTGACGCGCCGGTGCATAACAGAAAAAACGCCCGCCGGTTTTTGCTGCCCCCTGACAGGGGTAACAATGGCGGGGTACCCGGCTGGTGTTTCAGGCACCAGCCGGGTTTTCCATTGGCGTATAACTGGGAATAGTTCAGGACACTTTCGGGATTTCTTTATGTTGCTCCGGTTTTGCTGTTTGTCTGTTCTCCATGCAGCCAATGTCGGCATAATGGATCTCTACGGTCTGTGGTGCGTACTTGGACCACTTCACGTCCTTTTCATGCACCACGATCTTCTGGATGAAGAGCCGCAGCAGCTCCGGTGTCAGCGCTTGAATGTCCGTGTACCGCTTCGCTTTGTCGAGGAATGCTGCCGTATTGCTTACCGTCTCTTTCAGCCGCTGGATCTCTGATTCTCGCTGCGGGAGCGATTCTGTCAGCTTTGCCTGTTCATCGGTGTAACTGGCAGAGAGCATCTGGAACTGCTCCGCCGTGATGCGTCCCAGCACACTGTCTTCATAGAGCTTCTTGAAAATCGCATCCAGCTCGGCTTTGCGTTTCTGCATGGCGGCTTTCTCCTTTTCCAGTCTGTGGATCTCTTTTTGGAATTCCGCGGACTGTTTGCTGTTCAGGTACTCAGCAAATTCCTGTGGATGCTCCCTGGCTTCCGCCGTCACCCGGCGCAGATCCTCCAGCACGATCTCATCGAGAATGCACTCTCGGATGTAGTGGGCGGTGCAGGCTTCGCCATCCTTTTTGTAAGTACGGCAGGTGAAGTGATTGTAATCTGCGGACATCGTATGTGCCCGGTGGAGGGCCATCGTCTTGCCGCAGTCGGCACAAACAACAAGCCCGGAATACTTGTTCTGCTCATCCATCTTTGTAGGTCGGCGTTTGTTCTTTCTTACCCGCTGCACGATATCCCAAATCTCTTTGGGAATGATGGCAGGATGCGTATTTTCAAACACGAGGCATTCTTCCCTTGGGTGTTCAATTTTGCGCTTGTCCTTATAGGATTTGGTGCTAAAGCGGTAGTTCACAGTGTTGCCGAGATAGATCTCATTTTCTAACAGGTTCGCGACTGCGCTGTCCGACCAGTGGTACGGCTTCGTGATGTCCAAGGCGGAATGCGTCAGGCCGTATTTCTGGTAGGTGTAATAGCTGGGACAAAGCACCTTTTCTTTGGTCAGGATCGTCGCAATCCGGCTGGGGCCATTGCCCGCGGCACACAGGGCAAATATCCGTTTGACAATGGAAGCGGCTTCCTCGTCTATGACCAGCTTCTTGGTCTCCAGGTCTTTGACATATCCATAGGGAGCGCGCGTCCCAAGCCGCTCGCCGCGCTCCGCTTTGGCCTTTTGAACCGCACGGATCTTTCGGCTGGTGTCCCGAATAAACCACTCGTTGAACAAATTTTTGAACGGCATGAGATCGTTGCTCTCTGCATTTTCCGTGTCCACATTGTCGTTGATCGCAATGTACCGGACGCCGAACATCGGAAAGCGTTCCTCAATATAGAGACCGGTGTGAAGTTGGTTTCTGCCAAGGCGGCTGAGATCCTTGGTCACGATGATCCCAATCTCCCCGTTTTCCATGTCTGCGATCATCTGCTGAAATGCAGGCCTTTGGAAGTTACCGCCTGAAAAACCGTCGTCCACATAGAAGCACGGATTTGGAAAATGATGATCTTCCGCGAACCTTTGCAGGATGCTTTTTTGGTTCTGGATGCTGTTGGAATCGCCATCTAAGCCGTCGTCCTGACTGAGCCGGCAGTAGAGGGCGGTTTTCTTCTGGTTTGACATTTATCTGTCCTCCTTCAAGTCAAACCGCTCAGAGCATTGTGAGCACACAATACTCCAAGCGGCGCGAGAAGTCTAGCCCTTATGCCGACTTTTTTCGTTGAAGTTCCAACGCGGCCAAAACCCTGAGTTTTTCTTCCGCTGTCTGACTTCCGTTTTTGGGGAAAACGGAGACGACGCGGATGGCTCGTCCGTGTGAGATCTGAATGCGTTCGACACGGACGGAATCAGGGCAGGCCGCTGGTTTTGTGGTTTGGTTCATGACGACCTCCCTGATTTGATTTTCAAAAATAGTACTTGTAAAATTACAGCAAGAGAGTTAACATCCGACAAACCGTTTGAGGAGGATCGCCGATGGTAACTGCCTGTTTTTCCGTGATGATTCAACTGCTGCTCTTGCTGATTCGTATTGCGATGAAACTGAGATTGTCCATTCCGCTGGTGTACCTGGTGCTGATGCTCACTGTATTTCAACCGTGGTATCGTGTGCACGCGACACTGGCGGATGGGATTTTTCTGGTGATGCTGGGCTGCGTGATGCTGTCATGGATCATCTCCTTTGTTCGATTTGTCAGGCGAGTGCTGGTATGATGCCAGCACTCGCCTTTTTGCGCCGCACTGTGGGCGGACGCGGTGTTTGTGTGGTAGGATGCGCGGTCAGCCTGCAAAACCGCACACATCGGCACGACGCGCCTTACCGCTGGCGCGTGTCAGCTATCCGCTGCGGCTGCTGTTCAACGCGGTCAATATCCTTCTGCATGATGACTGCCGTCTCCGAGATTTCCTTGCATTGCTTGAGCTTCCAGCGCTCCTGCCGGATCTGCTGATTGACCTGCGCAAGCTGCTCATAGAGATCCGCTTTTTCTGCCAGCAAGGCTTCGCGTGGAACGTCACAGGCGTCTAGCAACTCTTTTGCATCGTCATATTCTGCTTTTCTTGGTTCAAATCCGGCGAAGGCAGCTTCTGCTGCCAGCGCGTCAAAGAGCTTCTTGTGTTTTTTCTTGCGGACGTTCAGAATCGTGCGCTGCTTGGCAAGCTGTGTGACCTCATTCTCTGCCTGCTGCAAGCAGGCGGTCAGATCATCTGCCGTGGTGATATTGTTCTCTTGCAGGAACTTCAGACGTGCTTTGTAAATATCAGCCTTCATGATCTCTTTTCGCAGGTGCGGCGACATGCGCGGCGGGTACTGCCGTTTTTCGATCCGACCGAGCAAATAGCAGTAGTGACAATACAGTGCAAGGAATCCTGTGTACTTTGGATGTGGGCGGTATGGCTGCGGCTTTGGCTTCGGCGTGAAGGCAGGTTTTCTTCCGGCTTCGATTTGCTCCAGATTGCCCAGAATGGCCTGCTCGATACGTTCTTCCGAGAAATCAGGATTTCTGCGCTCCGGACACATGAAATGTTCCTGCCCGCGCAACCGAAATCCAAGGCGTTTGCCGTGATGGATCTCATAGCCCCTATGCTCCATAAGAAGGAAAAAGTGACCGAGATCGTTGGCATCCTCAATGGCGTCACGCAGGTCTGCTTCCAGCATGGAACGGAAGGTCGGCTGGCACTTTTTCTGACGCAACCACTCCGCATAGCTGACGGCTTTCTTTTCATCGTTTTCCAAAACGATGCTCAAACCATGCGCTTTGCACAGCCAGTCTGAAACGCCGCGAATCTGCCTGTAGTAATTCTCACAGGTGCTGTGATACATTTTCCCGGTGACGGCATTGACTGAGTTGAACACAATATGTGAGTGAATATGTGCTTTGTCCACATGGGTCGCAATGACAGCTTCATATCCCGGTAAATGTGCGGTTGCGAACTGTCTGGCGATCTCATGTGCCAGCTCCGGCGTGATCTCGTCCGGCTTGAAAGACTGGATGATGTGATAACACTGCCGTCCGGCGGTCTTGCCAAGGGCGCGCTTTGTGTCCATCATCTGTTGCGCGGCATAACCGGGATCGCAGCGGACATAATCGGTCAGCAGGTTTTCATCTGTTTTAACAGGATTTGTGATGTAATCAATCGCCTGCCGCAAGCCGCCGTTCCGGTACAGAATCTTTGTAATTGCCATTATCGTTTCGCAACCTCATAGAGCAGACCATAGACCTCGTCCAGCATTCGTAACGCTCGTGTGGTTTCTTCTCGAGTGGCAAATCCGGCATTTGCTTTGCGGGCGATCTGGTTGATGTTGTTGCCGATCTGATGAATTTCGGTCCGCAGCGCTTCCAGCTCTGCGGATGGTCTGGGTTTGAGATCATATCCGTTCAGCAGCCTGCGCAGGTATGCGGTTCGTGTCAGACCGCAGGCTTTGGCGTTTGTGATCAGCTTTTGGGCTTCATCGGCGTTCAGCCGCAGACAGATTTTGTATGGTTCTTCGTTCATCCGTTCTCCTTTCTTCCGCCAGTAGGCGGCATATTGGGGTCAGGGTTCTCCCTGCAAGTGCCGGTTTGATATCAAACGGCGATGCTTGCGCTTTTCTTGCGCAGCAAGAAAAGCCAAGACGTAGACCAATCCTCGTTCTGTTTAGAAGAATTTTTAGATTTTCATTTTGTACAAGCCATGAAATTCAACATTTTTGCGCTTCGGATGTCGTAGTCGCTACATTAGTCGCTATGTAAATTTGAAACTCAGATTTCTGCCTTTTGTAGTCGCTAGTATAGTCGCTATGGTTTTCTTTTCCGCCGTATTTGCAGCTCGCTCCCCGGCGATGGGGAACAGCGCGGACAGAGCTTGGCAGCTCTCACAGCTCGCGGAAGGGGTCTTGACTGCTTGCAACCCCAGCCACGGCAGCCTGTCTTACGTGCAGGCCGGACATTGTGTGTCCAAACAGATTGGGCGGCATGATGTAGCTTGCCAGGGCTGCCCACGGCGCGTTTCTCGCTCGCCGGAAGCTCGCTGCCTCCGGGTCTTCGCGCGCACCGTGCGCGTTTCCCAACCTGCGGTGTTATCCGCGTTGCTGGTTATTCAGTTGCTTGGGAGTGTATTTCCACCTCCGAATTCTTCCCGAAAGCACCAAAAGGAGCGCTGCGGCCATTATTCGGCCGCAGCGCTCCTTCATTTCTTTTGCATGGTGCGCTTCGGAATATTTTGTTGTCGGCAGGATTTCCTGTCACGATTCACATGATAGCACTAGAACAAACGTTTGTCAATAGCGCATTTGAGTAACTTTTTGATATTGGAACGAAACGGATAACGATTATTCTTCAAATGGGGCACGGCCCAAGGAAGATATTCCACTAGAAAGAAGGGGCGGCCAAGCCGCCCCTTCCGGGTTTTGCGATGTGATGTTCCGGCAAACGGCGTATGCCGCAAGCTCAACTTTGAACCGTCACGATTTACTTTTTCATCAGCTCGCAGAAGTGCATGAGGATCGTGGCGACCTCGGCGCGGGAGGCGTTCGCCTGCGGGCGCAGCTGGCCGTTCGAGCCCTGAATCAGGCCCTGGCCGACGGCCCACTGCATCGCGGAGACGGCCCACGCACTGATGTCGGAAGCGTCCGTAAACTGGGTCAGATTCTCAGAGAGCGTGACCGCTTCGAGGCCGTTCTTGACCGCATAAGAAAACTTCTGAATGGGTAAACAGTGCTGAAAAAAAGGTTCTGACATTGAAGCACAGCTCCATGTCAGAACCTTTTTATTTCACAAATTATTTTTTAGGGTTGCGTCGCCCGCTGTTTTCCGAGCCACGCACTTCCTCATGGTAAAAGTAATTCACAATGACCGGATGCCCAGACTCTGCCCGGCCGTAGGGCAGCTCGTTGTCCACGAAGGGACAGCTGTTTTCTTTCGCCAGCCGTTCCGCTTGATCCTCCAAACCACGGAAGTAGCTTCTGTCTCCCTTGTTGTAGATAGCGTCGTACAGCGGAACCAAGTCAGGATATTTTTTACAAATATAGTCCATGATGTCTTTTTTGAATCCGCCTCGCAGGTTTAGATTTTCTAACCATATCAGGTCGCAATGATTTCTGACCTGATGGAAGATAGCCTCAAAATCCGTGATACCCGGAAAGACAGGGGCAATAAAGCAGACAGTGCGAATACCCGCATCATAGATCTGCTTCATGGCATCCAGCCGTCGCTTAATGCTGACGGCATTGTCCATATCGTTTTTGAAATCCTCGTCCAGCGTATTGATCGACCAAGAGACCGTGACCTTTCCCAGTTCTTTCAGAAGATCGATGTCACGGATTACCAAGTCTGACTTGGTGCAGATGAGAATTTCCGCCTCGCTGCCCCGGAGCTGTTCAAGAAGCTTTCGGGTGTTCTGAAACTGAGCCTCCTGGGGCAGATAGCCATCGGTCACTGAACCGATGACTACGCGCTGCCCTTTGTATTTTTGCGGATTTTTGATTGCTGGCCAATGTTTCACATCCAGGAATGTACCCCACGGTTCGGTGTGCCCGGTAAATCGCTTCATAAACGAGGCGTAGCAGTATTTGCAGCCATGGGTACAGCCTACATAAGGATTGACGGAATAGCCGCCCACCGGTAGGGTGGATTTTGTCATAATATTTTTGGTTTCTACATCCTGAATCAGAATGCTGCTCTCTTTTACTTCCGCCATGTCTTCTGTTCCTCCAATACCCGGTAAAAAGCCGGGGGAAATTCTTGTACCATCTGTGCCTCTCCCATGATAGGAAGCAGATCTTCCTTCATAAATACAGGGATGCCAAGCGCATGGGCCTGATGTGTCAGGTTCCACACCCATTCCGGTTTCGATACGGCTTTGCCCTTCCTATGTCCGGTCTCAGTCCCAATGACGATCCACTCAATTCCGGTAAGGTCTACCATGCCAACATCATCAAACATAGGTTCAAAGGTCACATGATAGTGTCCGCCATGGATATGCTCCAGCAAAGTCCGGATACGGTTTTTCTCTTTGCTGGAGGTAACAGTTACACCAAACCAAGCATTCTCCAGGGTAGTGGAAAACACAATATCCTCCGGTCGCTTGGTCAAAAACAAATATTGGTGCTGCGGATTTTCAGTCATCTTGTCAAATATCTGTTCCCGCCACTCTGTCTTCCAGTGGGAAAAATCGCTCATGCCGGTGAGCAGAAAATTCTGTGGGCGCTTTTTCTCCATCAGCCTCAGCTTATTTGGAAAAAACTCCGGCTTTTCAAAGTCATCGATCATGTGAAACCGGCGGACATTATTTCTGGCGTAGCAGTAGCTGCAACCGATCGTACAGCCGATCACCAGATTCATGTTCTGAATACAGTCTTTAATACAAACAGCCACCGCTGACGCCTCCTTACCGTTTTAAGATTTAGCCTTCTACCGCAGGTGCAACTTTCCCGAAGCCGTTCCAGGCATACAGGCCCTTCTTGTCTGCATCGCCCAGGAACTTATCTACCTGGCAGATGTGCAGGATATGGTCGCCCACCTCCACCGACTGCTGCAAGGTAGCCACCATCGCCAGCCGGGTGTCCGCCGGAATCTGGATGTCGCTGCCCTCCACAGCCATCATCTCGATGTTGTTGGCGACCACCTTGTCGGTCTTGGCTCCGGTAGACGCTCCGCAGGCCATTACTGCGCCAGCCAGACTCTCACCGGGAACAGTGACGATGACTTTGTCGGTCTCACGCACACGCTTGCCAGTGTGGGACTGTTTGCCAGTGGCGAAACCCACCATAGGCGGATTGAAGGAGAGGTAAGACACAAAGCAAATGGGAGCCAGGTTCGTAGACCCATCCTCCTTTTTAGAGCAGATCAGTGTCAGCGGATTGGGGGAGGTCAGAACAGTAGCCTCCATAATGTTCAGTTCTTTCATGTCATTCAGACCTTTCTAAGGAATTTCAGTCGTTGACTGCATGGCCAACCAGTGATATATTTATTATATCTGATAGCAATTTTTGTTCAAGTACGCAAATTATTTGTACCTGGTATCAAAAAATATACTGCAAAAGA